>Ga0075426_10002158_pt1 | contig 14098 bp, 9 predicted proteins | sample SoiMethybrSBSTD5_FD_75304 | JGI IMG/M metagenome (GOLD analysis project Ga0075426, IMG submission 75304) | Bulk soil microbial communities from a Populus tree surrounding site in Tennessee, USA - Soil MetaG P. TD hybrid SBSTD5 | ecosystem: Environmental > Terrestrial > Soil > Tree plantation... | reverse complement strand
GTCGACTCGTCGCCGGGGCCGTAGCTTTCGCCCGCGCGCAATTCCAAAAGCCGCTCGGGATCGACGGTGATGGTGTTGGTGTCGGCGGTGGCGGAAGCGGCGATCGCGCCCGCGATGATCTCGCCCTGGATCAGCAGGCTCTGGATGCGGGCGTCGATCAGTCCCGCGCGGTACTCGGAAAGGTAAAGAATCCCCGACACGAGCGCGACGAGCCCGGCGAGATTGAGCAAAACGATGCGCCGCGTGATGCTCGAAAAGCTTTGATTGGAGAGAAAGCGCTTGATCTTGCGGAGCGCCGTGAGCGCCTCAGCAAGTCGGCCGAAGTGGGAGGGCCTAGCGTGAATTTTCCCGACATCCGCCTTCATGTCGCGCGGGCGAAGCAGCCGCGGAAGGAGCGGCCCCTGCCTCAGGCCTCCTTGAACCGGTAGCCGACGCCGTACAACGTTTCGATCATTTCGAAATCGTCGTCGACCGCCTTGAACTTCTTTCGCAGCCGCTTGATGTGGCTGTCGATGGTGCGATCATCGACATAGACCTGATCGTCATAGGCCGAGTCCATCAAGGCGTTGCGGCTCTTCACCACGCCGGGGCGCTGCGCGAGCGCGTGCAGGATCAGGAATTCGGTGACGGTCAGCACGACCTGATCGCCCTTCCAGGTGCAGGTGTGGCGCTCAGGATCCATGCGCAACAGCCCGCGCTCGAGGATTTTCGTGGAATCGGTTTCTTTCGCCGGCTGGCCGTCCTTGGAACCGTTGCGCCGGAGCACCGCCTTCACGCGCTCGACGAGCAGGCGCTGCGAGAACGGTTTGCGGATGAAATCGTCGGCGCCCATTTTGAGGCCGAATAGTTCGTCGATCTCCTCGTCCTTGGAAGTGAGGAAGATGATCGGCATGTCGCTCTTCTGGCGGACGCGGCGGAGCAACTCCATCCCGTCCATGCGCGGCATCTTGATGTCGAGGATCGCGAGATCCGGCGGGCTCGACTTGAAGCCTTCGAGCGCCGAGGCGCCGTCGGTGTAGGTCATAATGCGATAGCCCTCGGCTTCAAGCGCGATCGAGACCGAGGTGAGTATGTTGCGGTCGTCGTCGACCAAGGCAATGGTCGGCATGGCATCTCCTTAAATTCACGGGGGTTACGCCGACGAGAATTCGACGCGGTTCAACCCCGTGGTCGGGGCCGAAATGTGACGGCCCGACTGATTTGCCCGCCCCGACCGCAACTTAGACATATATAGAGAGCGCGCCAAGGGCGCGAATTGCTATGCTGTCGAACGGTTGGCGTTAAATTCTTGTAATTAAGGACCGATCGATGCACGCGGCGGACGATTTTAACCCTTCACGGAGTGCGAAACGGCTCCTGCGCGAGGCGGGAAGGGGGGCGCTCGCGACGCTCTCGCCGGGCGGCGCGCCGTATGCTTCGCTGGTAACGGTCGCGACCGCGATGGACGGGGTGCCGATCCTGTTGTTGTCGCGGCTCGCGCGCCATACCGCCAACGTCGGCGCCGACCCGCGCGTCTCGCTTTTGCTCGAAGGCGAGCGCGAGCGCGATCCGCTCGAAGGCGCGCGCGTGAGCTTGTCGGGCATATTGTCGCGGACCGATGATCCGGCCGTGCGGCGGCGCTTTCTTGCGCGCCACCCTTCCGCCGAGGCCTATGCGGGCTTCGCCGATTTCGGCTTCTGGCGCATGCAAATGAGCGGGGGGCATCTGGTCGCGGGCTTCGGCCGCATCGCCGACTTAAGAACAGACGAGTTGCTGACGGATATCGGCGATGCTGGACAATTGGCCGCCTCCGAGGAAGACGCCGTCGCCCACATGAATGAGGACCACCGCGCTGCGCTCGCGCTTTACGCCGCAAACCTCCTCGGTGAGGAGGCGGGAAACTGGCGCATCGTCTCGCTCGATCCGGAGGGCTGCGATCTGATCCTCGGCGAACGGGCGCGCCGGCTCGAATTTCCCGAGCGCGTGACGGAGGCGGGCGCGCTCCGGCGCGTGCTGGCGCGGCTGGCGCAAGAGGCGAAGGCGCGGGTGTGAGATTTTTCGGCGTTTCAGTCGATGCGCCTGTTCTGTGGGCGCGCGAGGGCGCTGCACAATAACCATACAGGAACATTCCCGCGGATTTTACGTTGTTTTTTAGCCGTGATGGCGAAGCGCGTCGACGCGTACTTGGCAGGACTACCCCGCCCGATTATGGTCCCGCCTTCGCTAGGCCCGGCGGCGACGAGGAAACGCTCCGTGAAAGAAACTGGAATTCGCAACGGCGCCTTCGGCGCCGAAACATTCGGGTTTTCCGGGCTGAAGGCTGCGCACTGGAATCTGACCGAGCCTGCGCTCTACGAACACGCGCTGCGCGCGAAAGAAGGCGAGCTTGCCTTTGGCGGCGCGCTCGTCGCCGAAACCGGCGTGCACACCGGTCGCAGCCCCAAGGACAAGTTCATCGTTCGCGACGCGCTCACCGACAAGACCGTGTGGTGGGACAATAACGGGGCGATCACCACGGAGCAGTTCCAGCGGCTTCACGACGATTTCATCGCCCACGCCAAAGGCAAGGCGCTGTTCGCGCAGGACCTTTATGGCGGTGCCGATCGCCGCTATCGCATCAGCACCCGCGTCTACACCGAGCTCGCCTGGCACTCGCTGTTTATCCGCACGCTGCTGATCCGGCCCGAGCGCGGCGAGCTCAAGAGTTTCGTTCCCGACCTCACCATCTTCGACCTGCCGAGCTTCAAGGCCGATCCCGAGCGTCACGGCGTGCGCTCCCAAACCATCATCGCCATCGACTTCTCGCGCAAGATCGTGCTGATCGGCGGCACCTCCTATGCCGGCGAAATGAAAAAGTCGGTCTTCACCACGCTCAACTATTTCCTCCCCAACGACAGCGTGATGCCGATGCATTGCTCGGCGAATGTCGGCCCCGCCGGCGACACGGCGCTGTTCTTCGGGCTCTCCGGCACCGGCAAGACGACGCTTTCCGCCGATCCCAAGCGCACCCTATTGGGCGACGACGAGCACGGCTGGGGCCCGCAGGGCGTGTTCAATTTCGAGGGCGGCTGCTACGCCAAGACCATCAAGCTCTCGGCCGAGGCCGAGCCCGAAATTTTCGCCACCACGCGCCGCTTCGGGACGATCATGGAAAACGTCGTGATCGACCCCGGCACGCGCGTGCCCGATTTCAACGACGGCTCGAAGACCGAGAACACGCGCTGCGCCTATCCGCTCGATTTCATCCCCAACGCGAGCCCGACCGGCCGCGCCGGGCACCCGAAGAACATCATCATGCTCACTGCCGACGCCTTCGGCGTGATGCCTCCGATCGCCAAACTCACCTCCGCCCAGGCGATGTATCACTTCCTTTCGGGCTACACCGCCAAGGTCGCCGGCACCGAGAAGGGCGTGAAGGATCCGGAAGCGACGTTCTCGACCTGCTTCGGCGCGCCGTTCATGCCGCGCCATCCTTCCGAATACGGCAATCTCCTGCGCGAGCTGATCGCCGCGCACGGCGTCGACTGCTGGCTCGTGAACACCGGCTGGACCGGCGGCAAATACGGCGTCGGCCGCCGCATGCCGATCAACGTGACGCGCACGCTGCTCACCGCCGCGCTCGACGGCTCGCTCAAAAGCGCGAGCTTCCGCACCGATCCCTATTTCGGCTTCGCGGTGCCGACCTCGGTGCCGGGCGTGGAGCCGCACCTGCTCTATCCGTCGAAGACCTGGCGCGACAAAGCCGAATTCGACGCCATGGCGCGCAAGCTCGTGGCGATGTTCCAGGAAAATTTCGTCAAGTTCGAGCCGCATGTCGGCGTCGACGTGCGCCACGCCGCGCCCGAGGTTCGTATTGCGGCGGAATGACGGGAAACGCGCTTAGGCTTACTGCTGCCCGTTGTAGCCCATCGCCGTCGAGCCCCTGAGCTCGGAGGCGGTGAAATCCTTGAAGTCGAAGACTTGCGCCGCCCTCGCCGCCGGGGAGACCGGCTCGCTCTTCGCCAAAGGAGCGACGCCCAGCGGACTCGCCACCGGCGCGCTGCCGGGTCTTGCGACCTTGATCGCCGTCACTTTGTCGCGCATTTTCGCCGACAGCAGGGCGCCGTCGGCGGCCGGCGAGAAATCACTCGATTTGTATGCGCCGCCCTTGCCGCCCTTGAACACCACCGGCCCGTTCGTCGTCACCACGATGTCGCCGGGTCGCAAGGTGGGATCGGCCTTGACGTCGATCGCGGCATTGCCGGCGCTGTCGCCGCCGTTGCAACTGCAGCCTTCGACCAGCCGCTCGCGATAGACATAGGCATGCTTCAGGGCTGCGTATCGGCTGCCGTCGGAAGCGGCGGCGTTTTCAATATTGCTGCCGGAGTAGATTTTCGTCTCCGCCGTCGGGCACAGGGCGCTGCAAATCTTGACCGCGTTCGCGCCGCCTGCGTCTTTCGCCAGAGGGAAATAGCGGCCATCGCAGGTCCGCACGCAATAGGCGACCTGCGGGCCGCCATGGACGGGCGCCACCGGTTGACTATTGAGGCCGGGAAAATCGAGCGGGTTCGAAGCCGACGGCCCCGGCGGCGGCGGGGGTGCCATCGGCGCTTGCGCCGGCCGGCCGCCGCCAAACAGCTGCAAAATCGCGCCGAACAGCCCTTCCGCCTGCACCGTTGCCGGAACAAGCGTGGCCGCGATTACGAGAGCGAAACGCCAATGGCTGATACGGGACACTTTGCGGCTTCCTTACTTGACGTGCGCAGAATAGCCCCCTCCCACGGCTGCGGAATTAACGCCGGCCGGAACAAAAGGTTGCAGTAAATTTTTGCTGAAGAACCCGGCGCGAGGCCGAGAAACGGGCGCATCAGCGCCGCAGAAACTCTTCCGCCGTGAACAGCGCCCGGAAGCGAAGGCCGGCCGCGGCGAAGGCTTCGGCGGCCCCTTCTTGGCGATCGACCATGGTGAAAACGAGCGCGACCTCGGCGCCCGCTTCCTTCACCGTCTCGACCGCCTTCATGGCGGAAGTGCCGGTGGTGGTGACGTCCTCGATCACGGCGACGCGTTTGCCGCCGAGCGATTCGTCCTTGGCGAGGCCTTCGATCAGGAGCTTCGCGCCATGCTCCTTCGGCTTCTTGCGTACGAAAAACGCATGCAGCGGGTTACCGCGCAACGCGCTCAACGCCGCAACGGCGCTCGCGATCGGCACCGCGCCCATCTCCAGGCCGCCGATATAGTCGAGCTCCTCCGGCGCGAGCGCGTCGAGCGTGAGCTCGGCCAAGAGCAGCGCGCCCTCGGCGTCGAGCATCGTCGGCTTGAGGTTGAAATAGAAATTGCTCTTGCGGCCGGAGACAAGCGTGATCTCGCCGCGGCCGAAGGAGCGCTTCTCGATAATGTCGCGCAGCCGCGCGCGCGCCGCCTTGGGGTCGGTCGAGCGCGCGCCCGCGGATTGGGCGGTTGAGAGCGACGGCTTGCTCATCGGCGTTCCCTGCGGCGAATCGGCGAATCAATGCGCCTCGTCCCAGTTATCGGCGGCGCGGGCATCGACGTGCAACGGCACCGACAGCGATACCGCCGGCAGCGGCGCCTCGACCATCACCCGGGCGACGATCGGCAGCGTTTTCTCCACCTCGCGCTCCGGTACCTCGAACACGAGTTCGTCGTGCACCTGCAGGAGCATCCGGGCCGACAGTTTCGCTTTCGCGAGCGCCGTCTCCATGCGAATCATCGCGCGCCGAATGATGTCGGCGGCGGTCCCCTGCAGCCGCGCGTTGATCGCCGCGCGCTCCATGAAGCCGCGCATCGAGGGGTTGTTGTCGTTGATCGAGGGATAATGGCAGCGGCGGCCGAACAGCGTCGTCACATAACCGTGTTTTTTGCAGAATGCCTTCGTCTCTTCCATGTACTCGCGGATGCCGGGGAAGCGCTCGAAATATTTCTTGATATAGGCGCCGGCCTCCTCGCGCGGAATGCCGAGCTGGTTGGCGAGGCCGAAGGCCGAGATCCCATAGATGATGCCGAAGTTGATCGCCTTGGCGCGGCGGCGCACGTCCGGCGGCATGCCCTTGATCGCCACGCCGAACATCTCGGAGGCGGTCATGGCGTGAATGTCGAGCTCCTCGCTGAAGGCCTTCTTCAGTTGCGGGATGTCGGCGATCTCGGCGAGAAGCCGCAACTCGATCTGCGAATAGTCGGCCGAGACGAGCTTCATGCCTTTCTCGGCGACGAAGGCGCGGCGGATTTTCCGCCCTTCCTCGGTGCGGATCGGAATGTTCTGCAGGTTCGGATCCGACGACGAAAGCCGGCCCGTCGGCGTCGCGGCGAGCGCGTAAGACGTATGCACGCGCTTCGTCTCTGGATTGACGAAGGAAGGCAGCGCGTCGGTATAGGTCGATTTGAGCTTCGTCAGCGAGCGCCATTCGAGAATCTTTTTCGGCAGTTCGTGGCCTTCTTCGGCAAGGTCCTCGAGCACGTTCGCCCGCGTCGACCAGGCGCCGGTCGCGGTCTTGGTTCCGCCCGGCAACTTCATCTTGCCGAACAGGATGTCGCCGAGCTGCTTGGCGCTGCCGGGATTGAAGTCCTCGCCCGCGAGCTTGGCGATTTCCTGCTCGGCGCGCGCCGCCGTCTGCGCGAATTCGCCGGAGAGCCTGGCGAGTAGCGCCCGGTCGATGGCAATGCCGCGGCGCTCCATGTGCGCAAGGACGGGCATCAGCGGACGCTCCAGCGTCTCGTAGACCGTGTCCATGCCCTCGGCGATGAGCCGCGCCTTGAACAGGCGCCACAGCCGAAGCGTCACGTCGGCGTCCTCGGCGGCGTATTCGGTGGCGCGCACGAGGTCGACGCGGTCGAAGCAGAGCGAGCCTTTTCCCTTGCCGGTGACCTCGTGATAGCCGATCGGCTTGTGGCCGAGATGCTTCTCCGAGAGCGCGTCCATGCCGTGGCCGTTCTTGCCGGCATCGAGCGCGTAGGACATCAGCATCGTGTCGTCGAACGGCGCAATCTCGATGCCGTAGCGCGAAAGCACGAGGTAGTCGTATTTGAGGTTCTGCCCGACCTTGAGCACCGCCGGGTTTTCCAGGAGCGTCTTTAGCCGCGCGAGACCGTCCTGGATCGAAATTTGCCCCGCGACGAGCCCGCCGCCGGCCAGGAGATCGTCCGAATTGCGGTGCGCGAACGGGATGTAGCAGGCCTCGTTTGGCGCCACCGAAAGCGAGACGCCGCACAGCTCGCACTGCATGGCGTCGAGCGAAGTGGTTTCGGTATCGACCGCGACCACGCCGAGCTCGGCCGCCTTCGCCAGCCAGAATTCGAGGCGGGCCGGGTCGGTCACGGTTTCGTAGCGCGCGCGGTCGAACTTCGCGTGTGCTTCCCGCGAGCGCGCGGCGACGAGCGAGGACGGCGTCAGTTCTCCCTCTTTCGCCGCGGGCGCGCCCGAAGGCGCGGGGGCGGGCTGCGAAGCCTCTTCCGGCGCTTCCTTGCCCGCGACCTCGGCGCGGCCTTTTGCTTTGAGCGCGGCGACGCTGCCGCCGCCCGGCGCGAGCTTCGCGTCGGCTTCGATCGCTTCGGCGTCGAGGCCGCCCGCCTCCGCCACGCGCTTCGTCAAGGTGGTGAACTCCATCGCCTTGAGAAAGGCGACGAGACGCTTGGGATCGACGCCGTCGATGTGAAGTTGTTCGAGCGGGATGTGCACCGGCGCCTGGTCGTCGAGCAGCACCAGCTTCTTCGAGACGCGCGCCTGCTCGGCGAATTCGATCAGCGATTGGCGCCGCTTGTCCTGCTTGATTTCGCCTGCGCGAAACAAAAGCGTTTCGAGGTCGCCATATTCCTGGATCAGCATGGCGGCGGTCTTGATGCCGATGCCGGGCACACCCGGCACGTTGTCGGTGGAATCGCCCGCCAGCGCCTGCACCTCGGCGACTTTCTCGGGACCGACGCCGAATTTCTCCTGCACTTCCTTCGGTCCGATCCAGCGCTCGCGCCCCGGCATCGGGTCGTACATGGCGACCCCCGGCCGGATCAGTTGCATCATGTCCTTGTCGCCGGCGACGATGGTGACGTCGGCGCCCTCGGCCAGCGCCGAGCGCGCGTAGGTGGCGATCAGGTCGTCGGCCTCGAAGCCCTTCTCCTCGATCGGCGTGAGGCCGAACGCCATCACCGCATCGCGCATGAGGGGAAATTGCGGGACCAGCTCTTCCGGCGGCTCGTCGCGATGGGCCTTGTATTCCGCATAGAGTTCGTTGCGGAAGGTCTCGCCGGAGTAATCGAACACGACACCGATATGGCTGGGCTTCACGCCCTCGAGCCCGTCGCGCAGCAGCTTCCACAGCATGTTGCAAAAGGTCATCACCGCGCCGACCGGCAGCCCGTCGGAGCGCGTGAAGGCCTTGCCGCGGCTTTGCGCGGCCTTGAACATCGCGAAATAGGCGCGGAAAATGTAGGACGAGCCGTCGACCAGGAAGACGTGGTCGCGCTTCTTTTTCGCGGCGGTGGGTGCGGCTTTCGCTTTCGGCGGCATGGCCGCACGATGCCGAACTCGGCCCGGGGAAACAACCCCGCCGGCGAATTCTGCTCAGAAAAAGTGATGGAAACGGGCCTATTCGGCGGGCTGCAGGTAGGCCGGCCGGCGATCGAGCCGCAAGGCGTTCGGGCGGCGGAACAGGAACGACGCCCAGGTCCCGCGCACGAATTCGTGGAACAGGAGCGGCGTGAGCGCGGCGACGGCCGTGACGATCAGCGCGACGGTGCCAAGATCGGGCACGATGCCCGCCTTCAAGAGCGCCGTGCGCGTCGCCGCCATCGGCAGGAAGAAGGCAAGATAGACGACGAGCGAGTGCTCGCCGGCGTAGCGGAGCGGATCGAGGAGTCGCATCTTGGCGAGCAAGGCCGAGAAGCTCACCACCGCCAGCGCGCCGATGCCGCCGAGGAAAAGCGAGACGCCCGGGAGCTGCGACACGCCGGCCGCGACCAGCGCGCCGTTCGCGAGCGACCAGACGGCGAGTCCGCCGACCGCGAGGCGCCGATGGTTCTGAACATGGCGGGCGAGCACGAAGACGTAAGCGGCGAGCCAGTAGCCCGCGAAGAAATAAACGAAGCGGGCGGCGAATTCGTCGATCACGGTCCAGCCGGTGTGAATTTTCAGCGCTTCGAGCAAGGCGCCGGCGACGAAGATCGAGACCGGCGGCAGGCGGCGCGTCAGCTTGGTGACGACGAAGAAGATCGGCAACAGATAGATGAACCACAGCGTGCCGAACGGCTCGATGAAGGCGAGCAGGAATTCCTTGAAAATGCCCGCCACACCCGCCTCGGCCGCGATGCCGGGCGCGCGGAAGACGAACTGGATCGCCACCCACAGCGCGTAGAAATAGGCGAAGTGGAGAACCTTGCGGTCGAGATAGGTCCGCCAGTCGCGCTCGATCACGCGCGCCAGGAACAGGCCCGAAATCAAAAAGAAGTCGGGCATGCGGAACGGGCGCGCGAATTCGACCGCCGCGCCCAGCCAGCTCGTCTCACCCACGGCCTTCTCGACGCCGAGCGTCGAGTGCATCATCACCACCATGACGATGCAGAAGCCCTTCGCGTAATCGACCCAATCGACCCGGCCTTGCTGCGTTTGCGCGTGAGCCATTGCCGTCTCCGAATCCGCCGCCGTCCCTTTTCGGGACGCGCGCTGCCTTTCCGCCTTGTTTCTCGCAAGCGCCATGCCTAAGCCGCGCCTTTACCATTGGGGCCGCGACCGCTATGCCGCGAGCCTTCCCGCGAAGAACAAACATGAATTCCGTTAAGCCTTTGCTGTTTCGGGACACGCTCCCGGTCGATGAGGCGCTGCCCGCGTTAAGGACGGCGCTTTCGAACGGCCGCTCGGCGGTGCTCGTCGCCCCTCCCGGCGCCGGCAAGACGACGCGCGTGCCGTTACTGCTGCTCGAGGAGCCGTGGGCCGCGGGCCGTAAAATCCTCGTGCTCGAGCCGCGGCGGTTAGCTGCGCGCGCCGCGGCGGCGCGCATGGCGTGGACGCTCGGTGAGAAAATCGGCGAGACGGTGGGCCTGCGCGTGCGCTTTGATTCGCGGGTGTCGCGAAAAACCCGCATCGAGGTGATGACCGAGGGCGTGTTCACCCGCGCGCTGCTCGACGACCCCGAGCTTTCCGGCATTGCCGCCGTCCTGTTCGACGAGTTTCACGAGCGCTCGCTCGACGCCGATCTCGGGCTCGCGCTCGCGCTCGATGCGCGAAAGGGCTTGCGCGAGGATCTGCGCATCGCCGCCATGTCGGCGACGCTCGACGGCGCGCGCGTCGGGAAACTCTTGAATGATGCGCCGGTGATCGAAAGCAAGGGCCGCGCCTATGCGGTCGAGACGCGCTATCTCGGCCGCGACCCGCGCGCGCCGATCGAGCGGCAAGTCGCCGATGCGATCGAGATTGCGCTGCGTGCGGAGGAGGGATCGCTGCTCGTGTTTCTGCCCGGCGCCGGCGAAATCCGCCGCGCCGCGACGCTGATCGCCGAGCGCGTGCGTGGGCCCAATGTCGATATCGTGCCGCTCTACGGCGCGCTCGATTCCGACGTGCAGGATCGCGCCATTTCGCCGCCGCCGGCCGGCCGGCGCAAGGTCGTGCTCGCCACCTCGATCGCCGAAACCTCGCTTACCATCGAGGGCGTGCGCGTCGTCATCGACGCGGGGCTCGCGCGGGTGCCGCGCTACGAGCCGGCGGTCGGCCTCACGCGGTTGGAGACCGTGCGGGTGTCGCGCGCTTCCGCCGACCAGCGCCGCGGCCGCGCCGGACGAACTGAGCCCGGCGTCTGCTACCGGCTTTGGGCGGAGCCCGAGACGCAAAGCCTCGCGCCGTTCGCGACGCCGGAAATCCTCGCCGCCGATCTCGCGAGCTTCGTGCTCGATCTCGCGGTGTGGGGCCTCGCCGATCCGTCGGCGCTCGCCTGGCTCGACCCGCCGCCGGCGCCGGCGCTGTCCGAGGCGCGCGCATTGCTTACCGAATTGGGCGCGCTCGACGAAGCGGGCCGAATCAGCGAGCGCGGCAAGCGGCTCGCACGCTTTCCGTTGCACCCGAGGCTCGCCGCCATGATCATCGAGGCGGCGGCCGCGGACCAAGCGCTGCTCGCGGCGGAAGTGGCGGCGGTGGCGGGCGAGCGCGGCCTTGGCGGCGACGACGTGGATCTTTCCCACCGCATCGGCGAGTTTCGCCGCGACCGATCGCGCCGGGCCGAGGAAGCGCGCCGGCTCGCACGGAACTGGGCCGAAGAGGCCGGCGGCAAGCTGCGCCCAAGCCCCATCGCGGGCGCCGGCGGGCTGCTCGCGCTCGCCTACCCGGATCGCGTGGCGAAGGCGCGCGCCGGCAAGCGCGGCGAATTCCTGCTCGCCAACGGCCGCGGCGCCAACCTCGACCCGGCGCAGGCTTTGGCGCGCGAGCAATTTATCGCGGTCGCCGAGATCGCCGGCAGCGCGGGCGCGGGCCGCATTCTGCTCGCCGCCAAGCTCGATGAAGCCGACCTCGAAGCGCATTTCAAGGAGCGCATCGTCGAGACGATTGAAACGAGCTTCGACGAGAAGGCGATGGCCGTGCGCGCCCGCGCGATAAAGAAGCTCGGTGCGCTCGTGCTCACCGATCATCCGCGCCCGGTCGAGGCGGGCGAGGAAACCGCGCGGATGCTCGCCGAGGGCGTTGTGCGCGCGGGCTTCGAGCGGCTGCCGTGGAGCGATGCGGCGCGCCAATGGCTCGATCGCGTTCGCTTCATGCGCCGCGCCGTGGGCGAGCCCTGGCCCGACCTTTCGCCGGAAGTGCTGAAGTCACGCGGGAGCGAATGGCTTGTGCCCGCGCTCCATGGAAAAACCTCGCTCGCCGAAATCCGCGCCGATGATCTTGCCCGCGCGTTGCGCGATTTTCTTCCGCGCGAGCTGGAGCGCCGCCTGCAGCAAGAGGCTCCTCCGTACTTCAAGGTGCCGACCGGCTGGGATTTGCTGATCGACTACGCGCCGGAGGGGGGCCCGGCCCTTTCCGTCCGTGTGCAGGAATTGTTCGGACTCGATCGTCACCCCTCGCTCGCGGGCGGCCGTGTGCCGCTGACCCTCGAATTACTCTCACCCGCGCGGCGTCCGATCCAGACCACGAAGAACCTGCCCGCCTTCTGGCGCGGCTCCTGGGCCGAGGTGAAGCGCGAAATGCGCGGCCGCTATCCCAAGCACCCGTGGCCCGACGATCCGCTGGCGGCGGCGCCGACGCGGCGCGCGAAACCGCGCGGAAAGTAATTTTTCACCATATCGCGAGCGCGCTCGAGGAGATTTACCGTGTTTTGCCAAGGCGGCCCTATGCTGGCGACATGTTTCGGATCGCGCTCTATCTCGCCGGGGTCTTCGTCGTGGTCGGGTTTCTCGCCCCCGGGCTGACCGCGCGCTTCATCGACGGTCCGAGGCCGGCCAGCTACGCCGCTCCGTCGGTGAACAGCGCGAAGCCGGCGCGCCCCGACAACTATGGCGGCCATGTTCGCATCCCCGCCGACCGCGCCGGTCATTACGTCGCCGAGGCGCAGATCAACGGCCGCCACCTCAACGTCATGGTCGACACCGGCGCCTCGTTGGTGATCCTGCGCTACGAGGACGCCCGCGTGCTCGGCCTCGTCTACGGCAGCGACAAGTTTGACATATCCGTGCAGACGGCGAACGGCACCGCCAAGGCGTTCCGGACCAAGCTCTATAATGTGCGCCTCGGCTCGATCTCGCTCGACGACATCGATGCGCTGGTGATGGAAGAGGGACTTCTCAACACCAATCTTCTCGGCATGAGCTTTCTGCGCCGGCTTTCGCGCTACGAAGTGCGCGGCGACACGCTCGTTCTGGAACGCTGACGGCACTCCCGCGTTAACGTCTCGGCTTTTCCCCGCAATTCGTGCTATGGGGCGCGCGTCTTTTGCCGCCGTTCCTTGCAGGGTGCCCGATGTTCCCGAAGCCGAAGCCGGCGCTTCTTCCCAACACCTATGAATTCGAGTCGGAGCCGATGGTGAAGGCCACCGGCTTTCGCGAATACGACGCGCGCTGGTTGTTCGGCAAGGAAATCAACCTGATGGGCGTGCAGGCGCTGGGTATGGGCCTCGGCACGCTCATTGGCGAGATGGGGGTGAAGCCGGAGATCGTCACCGCCCACGACTTCCGCAGCTATTCGGCCTCGATCAAATACGCCCTCGTCTCCGGCCTGATGGCGGCCGGCTGCAAGGTGCGCGACATCGGCCTCGCGCTCACGCCGATGGCCTATTTCGCGCAGTTCGATCTCGACGTGCCGTGTGTCGCCATGGTGACGGCCTCGCACAACGACAACGGCTGGACCGGCGTGAAAATGGGCGCGAACCGCCCGCTCACCTTCGGCCCCGACGAGATGACGCGGCTGAAGGAGATCGTCCTCGGTGCGAAGTTCGCGATTGCCGGGGGCGGCGGCTATGTCTTCGTCGACAATTTTCCGGCGCGCTATATCGCCGATCTCACCAAGCGGCCGAAGCTCAAGCGCAAGCTCAAGGTCGTCGCCGCCTGCGGCAACGGCACCGCCGGCGCCTTTGCCCCGCGCGTCTTAACCGCGATCGGCTGCGAGGTGGTCCCGCTCGATTGCGAGCTCGATCATAGTTTCCCCAAATACAATCCCAACCCCGAAGACATGAAGATGCTGCACGCCATCCGCGACGCGGTGCTGGCCCACAAGGCCGATGTGGGCCTCGGCTTCGACGGCGACGGCGACCGCTGTGGCGTCGTCGACGATACCGGCGAGGAGATCTTCGCCGACAAGGTCGGCGTCATGCTCGCGCGCGACATGTCGGCGCTGCACCCAAACTCGATTTTCGTCGTCGATGTGAAATCCACCGGGCTGTTCGTCACCGACCCGGTATTGCGGAAGAACGGCGCCAAAGCCGATTACTGGAAGACCGGCCATTCCTATATGAAACGGCGCACGTTTGAGACCGGCGCGCTCGCGGGCTTCGAGAAGTCGGGTCACTTTTTCTTCAATAAGCCGTTCGGCCGCGGCTATGATGACGGCCTCGTCTCCGCGCTCGCGATCTGCGACATGCTCGATCGCAACCCCGCAAAAAAGATGTCGGATCTCAAGAACGCGCTACCGAAAACCTGGGGCTCGCCGACGATGTCGCCGCAC
>Ga0075426_10002157_pt1 | contig 14099 bp, 12 predicted proteins | sample SoiMethybrSBSTD5_FD_75304 | JGI IMG/M metagenome (GOLD analysis project Ga0075426, IMG submission 75304) | Bulk soil microbial communities from a Populus tree surrounding site in Tennessee, USA - Soil MetaG P. TD hybrid SBSTD5 | ecosystem: Environmental > Terrestrial > Soil > Tree plantation... | reverse complement strand
GCCGCGGGCATCAAGAAGATCGTGTCGCCGGTCGCCGGCCGCGCCAACGTGCTGATCGTCCCCGACCTCGAGGCGGGCAACATGCTCGCGAAGAGCCTGTCGTTCCTCGCCCGCGCCGACTCGGCAGGCGTGGTGCTCGGCGCCAAGGTGCCGGTCATCCTCACCAGCCGCGCCGACTCGGTGATGGCGCGGCTCGCCTCGTGCGCGGTCGCCGCGCTCGTCGCGCAGGCGCGCCGCGACAGTGCGGCCAAGGCGATCGCGGCCTAGCGAGTGGCGATGAGCGACGCGATCCTCGTCCTCAACGCCGGCTCCTCCAGCATCAAGTTCTCGCTGTTCAGGCATGGTGCAGACAAGGGAGCCGATGAGCTGGCGCTCGCCGCCGGCGGGCAGATGGCGGCGATCCACACCGCGCCACAGTTCGCCGCCCGCGACGCGGCCGGCGCGAAGGTCGCCGAGAAGCGCTGGCCGGCGCAGACGAAGCTAGGGCACGAGGCCGCGCTCGCGCACATCGTCGACTGGCTGAAGACGGCGCACGGGAAGCAACACCGTCTCGCCGCCGTCGGGCACCGCGTGGTGCACGGCGGGGCCGAGCACGCGGCGCCGGTGCGCGTCGATGCCGCGATGGTGGCGCAGCTCGAGCGCCTGGTTCCGCTCGCGCCGCTTCACCAGCCGCACAACCTGGCGCCGATCCGGACCCTCCTCGAGCGCTCGCCCGAGCTGCCGCAGGTCGCGTGCTTCGACACGGCGATGCACCGCTCCAACCCCGCGGTGGCGCAGATGTTCGCGTTGCCCTTCGAGCTCACCGAGTCCGGGGTGCGCCGCTATGGCTTCCACGGCCTGTCCTACGAGTACATCGCGTCGGTGCTGCCGCGCTTCGACGCGCGTGCCGCCCAGGGAAAGACGGTGGTGCTGCATCTGGGCAACGGCGCCAGCATGTGCGCGCTCCAGGCCGGGCGCAGCGTCGCGAGCACCATGGGCTTCACCGCGGTCGACGGCCTGCCGATGGGAACGCGCAGCGGCGCGCTCGACCCCGGCGTAGTCCTCTACCTCATGGACGAGCGCGGCATGGACGCGCGCGCAGTCGAGAAACTCGTCTACCAGGAATCCGGCCTGCTCGGCGTCTCAGGCGTCTCGAGCGACATGCGCGAGCTGCTCGAGTCCGACGCGCCGCGCGCCAGGCTCGCGGTGGACCTGTTCGTCTACCGCATCGGCCGCGAGCTCGGCTCGCTCGCCGCCGCGCTCGGCGGCCTCGACGCGGTGGTCTTCACGGCCGGGATCGGAGAGCGCGCCGCTCCGATCCGCGAGCGCGTCTGCCGCCAGGCGGCATGGCTCGGCCTCGAGCTCGACGCGCAGGCCAACGCCGCGCACGGCCCGCGCATCAGCGCGGCCTCGAGCCGGGTCGCCGCCTGGGTGATCCCGACCAACGAAGAGCTGATGATCGCGCGCCACACGCGCGAGCTCCTGGCTTCTGGCAAAACATTGACCTAGATGGAAATCACCGCCATGCCCCAGCCGCATAACCCCATCCTCGCCGGCAAGAAGGCGCTCGTCGTGGGCATCGCGAACGAGCACTCGATCGCCTACGGCTGCGCCAGCGCCTTTCGCAGCCTCGGCGCCGAGCTCGCCATTACCTACCTCAACGACAAGGCGAAGCCGCACGTCGAGCCGCTCGCGCGGCGCCTGGAGGCGCCGATCTTCCTGCCGCTCGACGTCGAGCAGCCCGGCGAGCTGGAGGCGCTGTTCGACGCGCTGAACAGCCGCTGGGGGCGGCTCGACATTTTGGTGCACTCGATCGCCTTCGCGCCCAAGGAGGACCTGCAAGGCGGACTCATCGACTGCTCGGCCGAGGGCTTCAAGCGCGCGATGGACGTCTCGGTCCACTCGTTCATCCGCATGGCGAAGCTCGCCGCCCCGCTCATGACCGACGGCGGCACGATGTTCGCGATGAGCTACCACGGCGCGCAGAAGGTGGTGGCGAACTACAACGTGATGGGCCCGGTAAAAGCTGCGCTCGAGGCCGCGTGCCGCTACCTCGCCTACGAGCTGGGCGAGAAGCGCATCCGCGTGCACCCGATCTCGCCCGGGCCGCTCAAGACCCGCGCCGCCTCGGGGCTCAAGGACTTCGACCTGCTGCTGAACGAGGCCGCGAGCCGCGCGCCGATCGGCGAGCTGGTCGACATCGACGACGTCGGCTTCACCTGCGCCTACCTCGCCACGCCTTACGCGCGGCGCCTGACCGGCCAGACCATGTACGTCGACGGCGGTGTGAACATCATGGGATGACTGCCACGCTCATTTGAGCCGCCAGGTCGTCAGATTGGGATTTGCGGCGTCCTCGAGCACCACTCCCATCGCCTCAAGCTCGCGACGAATCCGATCCGCCTCCGCAAAATCTCTGCGCTTTCTGGCGTCCCTGCGCGCCTCGATCATCGAATCGATCTTGGCTTTTGTCGCCGCATCAAGCCGGTTACCCTCGCCGCCGCCCTGGAACCAATCGTCTGAAAAGCTTCCCAGCAGTCCGAGCAAGGCAGCACTGGCTTTGAGGGTCGCGGGATCCTCGATCGCCGAAAGCCGCGAGAGCGCCAACGGCGTGTTTAGGTCGTCGTCAAGAGCTTCGACGACACCCGCGTCCGGCTCGCCTGCCGCAGCGTTGCCCACCGTTCGATAGAGCCGATCGAGCGTCGCCTTGGCCTGCGCGATCAAAGTCTCCGTCCACGGCAGCGGCTGGCGATAATGGGTGTTCAGCAAGGCTAGCCGCAGCGTCTCGCCGCGATGACCCTGCGCTAGAAGCTCCGCCGGGGTCACGATGTTGCCGAGCGACTTGGACATCTTCTCCGTGCCCATATCGACGAAGCCGTTGTGCACCCAGTAATTGGCGAGCGGCGTTCCATGATGGGCACACGTGCTCTGCGCGATCTCATTTTCGTGATGCGGGAAGATGAGGTCGAGCCCGCCACCATGAATGTCGATAGTGTTACCCACTCCTCGACTATTTCCGAAAACAGCCTCAATCATCGCGGAGCATTCGATGTGCCAACCTGGCCGACCTTTTCCCCACGGTGAGTCAAAACTTAGCGCAACCTGCGCCGCGGAGGTGCCTGCAGGTTTCCACAAAACGAAGTCAGCTGGATCGCGCTTATAAGGAGCGACCTCGACACGTGCCCCTGCCAGCATGGCCTCGCGGTCGCGACGACTCAGCGCGCCATAGTTTGCATCCGAAGGTACGTGGAATAGGACATGACCCTGCGCCTCATACGCATGGCCTCGTTCAATGAGGCGCTCAATCAACTTGATCATCTGCGGAATGAACGCGGTCGCACGCGGCTCGAAATCTGGCTTGAGCACGCCAAGCGCGCCCATATCTTCCATGTAATGCCGGTAATACCGCTCGGTAATCCGGCGATGGTCGACACCCTCCCCCTCAGCAGCCGCGATGATCTTGTCGTCGACGTCCGTGACGTTGCGTGCATACCTCAGGCTGTCCGGCCCGAACTGGCGCCGGATCAGGCGCGCCAGCGTGTCGAATACAACCGCCGGCCGGGCATTGCCGATATGAGCGCGGCCGTAGACCGTCGGCCCGCACACATACATCGTGATGCGCTTCGGATCCTGCGGGACGAATTCGCGTTTCTCGCGCGTCATCGTGTCATACAGGCGGAGGGAATGGTGGCTGACGACCATGCCCTATAATAGCCGCGCTGCAGAAGCGCGCTGGAACACCCTCTAAAGGAGCCGTAAAGGAGCCGCATGAAGCTCAAGCATCTTTTCATTCTTTCCCTCGCCGCGGTGCCCGGCGGCGCGCTCGCCGCCGATCCGCAGGTCGACATCAAGACCAACGTCGGCACGATCCGCCTGGAGCTCTATCCGGCCAAGGCGCCCAAGACGGTCGAGAACTTCCTGCAGTACGTGAAGGACGGGCATTACAACGGCACGGTGTTCCACCGCGTGATCGACGGCTTCATGATCCAGGGCGGCGGCTTCGACAAGTCCTACAACCAGAAGTCGACGCGCAAGCCCGTCGAGAACGAGGCGAAGAACGGCCTGAAGAACGACGTCGGCACCATCGCCATGGCGCGCACCAGCGATCCGCACTCGGCGAGCGCGCAGTTCTTCATCAACGTCAAGAACAACGACTTCCTGAACTATCCCGGCCAGGACGGCTGGGGCTACGCGGTGTTCGGCAAGGTGGTCGACGGCATGGACGTGGTGACCAAGATCGCGAAGACCCCGACCGGCTCCGGCGGGCCCTTCCGCAGCGACGTGCCGAAGCAGCCCGTGATCATCGAATCCATGACGGTGGTCGGCGCGAAGAAGTAGTACCTCGAGCTTTCACGTAGTGTCTTCGCTCTTCATTTCGGACCTCCATCTCACCGAGGAACGTCCCGAAGCGAACGAGCGGTTCATCGATCTGCTCGAAGGAAAGGCGCGCGGCGCCGACGCGCTGTACATCCTGGGCGACTTTTTCGAGTCCTGGATCGGCGACGACGACCTCGAGGCGCCCTTCAACGCCGTGATCGCGGGGCTGCTCGGCGACCTCGCCCGCCGCGGCGTGCCGGTGAATCTCATGCACGGCAACCGCGATTTCCTCGTCGGCGAGCGCTTCTGCGCCGCCACCGGCACGAAGCTCCTCGCCGACCCCAGCGTGCACGAGATCGGGGGCGTACGCACGCTCCTCATGCACGGCGATACCCTGTGCACCGACGACCTCGACTACCAGAACTGGCGCCGCATCGCGCGCTCCGAGACCTGGCAGCGCGAGTTCCTCGCCAAACCGCTCGCCGAGCGTCGCCGCGCGATCATCGACATGCGCGAGAAGAGCAAGGAGGTCGTCCAGGCGAAACCCGCCGACATCATGGACGTGAACGACGCCGCGGTCGCCAGCGCGTTGCGCGCGCACGCCGTCACCCGCCTGGTGCACGGCCATACCCACCGGCCGGGACGTCACGCGCTAACCATCGATGGCCGTCCGGCCGAGCGATGGGTGCTGCCCGACTGGTATGGCCGCGGCGGCTACCTCGAGATCGGGCGCGGCGCGCCGCGCCTCGTGCGGTTCTAGTAATTCTTACCCCCGGAGTAAAAAGGGGGTCGGATCGACTTTGCGGGACGCAATCGATCTGAGGCCGTTTCTGGTACGGGTGTTGCTCGGGCGGTCTCGTCAACCCAGAAAGGACGGCGGACATGGCGAAGAGCAAAGCGAAGGCCAGCGGGGCGATCGAGCTGCTGAAGGAGCAGCACGACAAGGTCAAGAAGGCGCTGAAGGAGTTCGAGAAGCTCGACCGTGAAGATACCGAGACCCAGAAGCAGCTCGTGCAAACCGTGTGCGAAGACCTGAAGGTGCACACCACGCTGGAGGAGGAGCTGTTCTATCCCGCGGCGCGCGAGGCGATCGACGACGAGGACCTGATGAACGAGGCGCAGGTCGAGCACGAGACCGCGAAGATGCTGATCGAGCAGCTCGAGAACATGGGCCCCGACGATCCCAACTTCCGCGCCACTTTCAGCGTCCTCGGCGAGTACGTGTTGCACCACGTGAAGGAAGAGGAAGGCGAAATGTTCCCCGAGGTGAAGAAGACCGACCTCGATCTCGAGGAGCTCGGCGGGCGCATGCGCGCCCGCATGGAGGACCTGATGGGCGACATGGAGGAGGAGGAGAAGGAGGAGAGTTGACGCGCAACGGCAAGACCGCGCGCGGCGCCTGACCCTTACAGACGAGGTCTTAAGCCGCCAGCGCCGAGACTTCGTCGGACAGCGGCAGATAGAGCGTGAACGAGCTTCCCTTGCCGGGCTCGCTCGCGACGCGGATCTCCCCGCCGAGCAGGCGCGTGAGCTCTCGGCTGATGGACAGGCCCAGGCCGGTGCCGCCGTACTGGCGCGCGGTGCTGCCGTCGGCCTGCTGGAACGCCTCGAAAATGATCTTCTGCTTCTCGGCCGGGATGCCGATCCCGGTGTCGACGACCGCGAACGCGACGCGCTTGTCACCGGCGGGCGCGATGTCGAGCGAGACGCGCCCCTGGCGGGTGAACTTGAAGGCATTGGCGAGCAGATTCTTCAGCACCTGCTTGAGGCGTGGCATGTCGGTGCGGATCGCGGCGGGCAGCGATGGATGCAGCGAGATGGCGAACTGCAGGCCCTTGTCCTGCGCCACCTGGCGGAACGTGCGCTCCAGGTCGTCGCGCAGCTCGTCCAGCCGCGCCGGCGCGATGTTGAGCTCCGTGGCGGCGCCGGCCTCGATCTTCGCGAGGTCGAGCAGGTCGTTGATCAGCGACAGGAGATCCATGCCCGAGGCGTAGATCGTCTGCGCGAACTGCACCTGCTTCGGGTTCAGGTTGCCGCCGAGGTTGTCGCCGAGCAGCCGCGCCAGGATCAGCAGGCTGTTCAGCGGCGTGCGCAGCTCGTGCGACATGTTGGCGAGGAACTGCGACTTCGCCTCGCTCGCCCGCTCCGCCGCCACCTTGGCCCGGATCAGCTCGGCCTCGACGCGGTTGCGCTCGGTGAGGTCGCGCACCACCTTGGCATAGCCGAGCAGCCTCCCGGTGTCGTCGCGCACCGCCGTGATGATCACGTTCGCCCAGTAGGACGACCCGTCCTTGCGCACGCGCCAGCCCTCCTCCTCGAAGCGGCCTTCGGCGGCCGCGACCTCGAGCTCCCACTGGGGCTTGTTCCGCTCGACGTCCTCGCGCGGATAGAAGCGCGAGAAGTGCTGGCCGACGATCTCGTGCAGCTCGTAGGCGGAGATGCGCTGCGCGCCGGCGTTCCAGCTCGCGACACGACCTTCGGCGTCGAGCATGAAGATGGCGTAGTCCACGACGCTCTCGACCATCAGGCGAAAGCGCCGCTCGCTGTCGGCGAGCATGCGCTCGGTGCGCGCGCGAACCGCGATGTCCTCCTGCAGCCTGCGGTTCGCCTGCTCGAGATCGTGCGTGCGCTCGCTCACCCGCAGCTCGAGGCCGCGGCTGCGGTCGCGCAGCTCGTCCATCGCCTTCTCGAGCTGCCCGATCAGCGCGGAGAGCACCAGGCCGGTGAACACGAGCGTGGTGACGAAGAGAAGCAGCAGCAGGAGCGACTCGTTGAGCGGCACCGTCGAGAAGGGGCCGACATCGCGCCGCAGCGTGTACCACAGGGCGATCGCGCAGACCGCCGCGGTGGCGGTGGTGACCTCGCGCTGGCTGAACCGGAACGCGGCCCAGATGATGAAAGGGATGATGAGGAACGTGGTGGCATAGGCGCCAGTCCCGTAGCGGCCGGCGCTGAACAAGACATAGGTGGCGGCGAGCAGCGCGAGCGCGAACCCGATGCCCTCCGCGATCCGGGCGCCGGTCCAGCGCATCCCGGAGGGAAGCGCCCAGCAAAGGACGAGCGGGGCGACGAGGATGATGCCGGTAGCGTCGCCCTGCCACCAGGTGAGCCAGTTGCGGAAAAGCTCGTTTCCAGGAAGGGGGTGCGCCAGCTCGAGCGGCAGCAGCGCGCAGGTCGGCGCGATGGTCGCGGCCAGGGCCGCGAGCCCGACAAACTTCACCACGTCCGCCGCACGGCCGAACCGGCAGGGAAGGCCGATGTGGCGCCGGACCAGCTCGGCGCCGACGTAGGCCTGAAACGAGCTGCCGGAGGCGATCAGCGCCGCGGCGAAGAGCGAGCCTTCGATGGTGAAGTTGGCGGCGAAGCTGCCAACCCACACGCCGGGCCAGAGCCTGTTCCCGCCGAGGAGCAGCGCCGCGAGCGCGATGCCGGAGCCGGGCCAGACGGCGGTGGCATAACCCGGTGGAATCGCCACGAGAAGCGCGAGCTTCGCCGCGGCGAAATAGGCGGTGGCGACGAGAGTCGCCTGCGCCAGGACGACCCAGCGCCGGGACCGGACTACGCCTTTGTCTTCGAGGGCGTTCTCGGGAGGCAGAGACTCAATGCTAGCTTAGTCCCCGCTCCAGATCCGCCTTGAGGTCCGACACCGCCTCGAGCCCCACGGCGAGGCGCACCAGGCCCTCGGTGATTCCCGCGGCCGCGCGCGCCTCGGGGGAAATCCGGCCGTGCGTGGTGCTCGCGGGATGGATGATGGTGGTCTTGACGTCGCCCAGGTTGGCGGTCACCGACACCAGGCGGGTCGAATCGATCACGCGCCAGGCCGCCGGGCGCCCGCCCTTCACTTCGAACGACATCACCGCGCCTGCGGCGCGCTGCTGACGCCTTCCCAGCGCGTGCTGCGGATGCGATTCGAGCCCGGGGTAATGCACTCGCGCGACCTTCGGGTGGGCTTCCAGCCAGCGCGCGAGCTCGAGCGCGGCGGCCGACTGCGCGTGCATGCGCAGCTCGAGCGTCTCGAGGCCCTTCAGCACCACCCAGGCGTTGAACGGGGAAAGCGTGGGTCCGGCCGTGCGCAGGAACGCCGTCATGGGGTCGCCGACGATCGCCTTCGATCCGGCGACGGCGCCGGCGATGACCCTGCCCTGCCCGTCGAGATATTTGGTCGCGGAATGGATCACCAGGTCGGCGCCGAGCTCGAGCGGCCGCTGCAGCGCCGGCGTGCAGAACACGTTGTCGACGGCGAGCAGCGCTCCCGCCTGCTTCGCGATTTTCGACAGCGCTTCGATATCCGAAATCTCGGTCAGCGGGTTCGAAGGCGTCTCGAGAAAGAAGAGCCGCGTGTTGCCGCGGATTGCGCGGCGCCAGTCGTCCACCCGCGTGGGAGAGACGTAGGTGGTCTCGATGCCGAAGCGCGAAAGGATGCTGTTGAAGAGCTGGATGGTGGCGCCGAACACCGCGTTCGAGCACACGACGTGGTCGCCGCGCTTCAGGTGCGTCAGCGCGGTGGCGAGAATGGCCGCCATGCCGGAGGCGGTGCCGACGCAGCTTTCGGCGCCCTCGAGCGCGGCGAGGCGCTCCTGGAACATCTGCACGGTGGGGTTGGTGTAGCGGGTGTACACCATGCCCTCCTCTTCCCCGGCAAAGCGCGCGGCCGCCTGCTGCGCGTTCTTGAAGACGAAGCTCGAGGTGAGGAACAGCGCCTCGGAATGCTCCTGGAACTCGGTGCGCGCCTGGCCGGCGCGCACGCCCTTGGTTGCGATCTCGTAGTCGTTGGACATAAAAAAACCCGATCCTCTCGGTTTAAGCGGACCGGGTTCTCTTGGAGAACTGCGCGGCACGCTTTAGCGGTATTTGTTACGCGCCCGCAAGCTGTGGCTCAAATCGGCGCGGAAAAAACGAGTATATCAGGCCGCTAGATTTAAATCGAGTTGCGCATTTTCGTCGTCGGCGGAGTCGCGCTTGGCGTCGCGCTGGACTTCGATCTCGCGCAGGTAATCGCTGGTCACGTCGCCGGTGACGTAGACCCCGTCGAAGCACGAGGTCTCGAAGCTCGCGAGCCGCGGGTTGACCTGGCGCACGGCGTCCTTCAGCTCCTCCAGGTCCTGGTACACCAGGGCGTCGGCGCCGATCTCGCGCGCCACTTCGTCCTCGGTCCTCTCGGCAGCGATCAGCTCGGCGCGCGTGGGCATGTCGATGCCGTAGACGTTGGGAAAGCGCACCGGCGGCGCGGCGGAGGCGAAGAACACCTTGCGGGCGCCGGAGTCGCGCGCCATCTGGACGATTTCGCGGCTGGTGGTGCCGCGAACGATCGAGTCGTCCACCAGCATCACGTTCTTGCCGGCGAACTCCATCGACATGGGATTGAGCTTCTGGCGCACCGAGCGCGCGCGCACCGCCTGTCCCGGCATGATGAAGGTGCGCCCGATATAGCGGTTCTTGACGAAGCCTTCCCGGTAGGACACGCCGAGTCCCGCGGCGAGCTGCAGCGCCGCCGGCCGGCCGGAGTCCGGGATCGGGATCACCACGTCGATGTCGAGCCGGCGCTGGCTGCGCCGGATCTTCTCGGCGAGCTTGCGGCCCATGTTGAGCCGGGTCTCGTACACCGAGGCGCCGTCGATGATCGAATCGGGGCGCGCGAGGTACACGTACTCGAAGATGCACGGGTTCAGGCTCGCGTGCGGGGCGCACTGCTGGGTGTGGAGACGTCCCCCCTGGTCGATGAACACCGCCTCGCCCGGACCTACATCGCGCAACACCCGGAACCCGTTCGCGTCGATGGCAACCGACTCCGAAGCCACCATGTACTCGATTCCCTTCGGCGTCTCGTGGTAGCCGATGATCGCCGGGCGGATGCCGAACGGATCGCGGAACGCGACCACGCCGTAACCCGCGATCATGGCCACTACCGCATAGGCGCCCTTCAGGCGCCGGTGCGTGGCCGCGACGGCGGCGAAGATCGCCCGCGGATCGAGGTGCAGCCTGACCGAGGCCTTCTCCAGCTCGTGCGCCAGCACGTTCACCAGCACCTCGGAGTCCGAGCCGGTGTTGATGTGGCGCAGGTCCGTGCGGAACATCTCCTCCTTCAGCTGCGCCGAGTTCGTGAGGTTGCCGTTGTGGCCCAGCACGATGCCGAAGGGGGAGTTTACGTAGAACGGCTGCGCCTCGGCCGAGCTGAACGCCGAGCCCGCGGTCGGGTAGCGCACGTGCGCGACCCCCATGTTCCCCGGCAGCGAGCGCATGTTGCGGGTCCGGAACACGTCCCGCACCATGCCCGGCGCCTTGTACATGTGGAACGAGTTGTGCTCGGCCGTGACGATGCCTGCCGCGTCCTGGCCGCGATGCTGGAGGAGGAGCAGCCCGTCGTAGAGGAGCTGGTTGACGGGCGAATCGGCGACAACTCCCAGAATGCCGCACATCGGAGATTTCCCGGTGTGTTAACAGTCAATGATATCGCAAGCGGGAGTACAACGCTGGCGGCAGCCAGGGCTCGAGCTGCCCCACGGTGCGCCCGAGCATCGGCCCGCTATAGGACTGTTTCCACATGGGGTTCTGCGGCAGCGAAGTCAAGCCCGCGCCGATGGCGAAGGCGATGGCGATGAGCAGTCCGCGCGCCACGCCGAAGAGCCCGCCCAGGGTGCGGTCGAGGCCCGCCAGGCCGGTCGCCTTGAGCGCCTTGGAGACCATCAGGGCGACGAGCGTCGCGAGGGTGAGCGTGACCACGAAAATCGCCACGAACGCGACGATCACGCGCACGTCGGGATTGGAGATGGATCCGGGCAAAGCGTTGGCGAGCGGGTCGGCCAGCCAGTTGGCGACGAGGAACGCGCCGATCCAACCCGCGAGGGAGATCACCTCGCGCACCAGCCCGCGCCAGACGCCCCATGCGGTCGACAGCACCAGCACACCGATGACCGCGACGTCGAGCGCGGTCACCTGGAAGTGACCGCGCCGGGCTCGAGTCCCAGCCCCTTCAGCTTCGCCGCCGCTTCCTCGGCCGCTTCGCGGCTCGGAAACGGGCCCGCTCGCACGCGGGTCAGGCTGCCGGCGACGGCCTCGGTGTAGTGCGGAATCTTCGCCGCCGCGAGCTTGGCGGTGACATTCTCCGGGGCCGCGAATGCGCCGATCGGGACGAAGTATTCCTCTTTCGTGAGGTCCTTCTTCTCCGTCGCAGCGGGCTTCTGCGCCGGCGGCTTCGGCTTGAAAGGCGCAGCGTCCTCGCCTGGAATGCGCACGGTCGGCGCCGGCGCCACCGGGCGCGGCTCCGGATCGAACACCATCGGCAGGACGATCACCGCGAGGAGCACCAGCGCCACGGCGCCCACCAGCCGCCTGCGGCCACGACGCTTGAGCGTGTCTACGTCTTGTTGTTGTTCAGCCATGCCATCACTTCGGCCACGGTGAGGAACGAGCCGAAAACGACGATCTTATCACCCTCGCCGGCCCGCGCTTTCGCCGCGGCGAAGGCGTTGGCCGGAGAATCGAAGACAGACACAACCGAATCGGCCGGAAGTTTTTTCACCAGGTCAGAAGCAGCTGCGCCGCGCGGTCCGGAAAGGGAAGCGAGATGCCAGCGCGTCACGCGCGGCGCGAGCTCGCGCAGCACCGCGCCGATGTCCTTGTCGCGCAGCATGCCGCACACAGCGATGGTCTCCGGCGCGAACCCCGCATCGGAGAGGTTCTGCGCGAGCACCTTCGCGGCCTGCGCGTTGTGCGCCACGTCGAGGATCACCTGCGGCCGGCCGGGCAGGACCTGGAAGCGCCCGGCGATCTCGACCTCCGCGAGGCCTCGGCGCACGTCCTGCATCGCGATCGGAAGCTCGAGCGTGCCGAGCGCGCAGATCGCCGCCGCGGCGTTGGCGAGCTGGATCCTGCCGCGCAGCGCGGGGTGGGCGAGGCCGCTGCGGCGCCCCCCCGGGCCCCAATAGCTCCACTGTCCTGGCTGCACCTGGTAGCCGAAATCCTTCCCGAGAAGAAGCTTGTCGGCTGCGGCGTCCAGAACCGAGCGCGGCGGATCGGGGTCGGCGATCACCGCGGGGCGTCCGGAGCGGAAGATGCCGGCCTTCTCGCGCCCGATCTCTTCGCGCGTGGCGCCCAGATACTCGACGTGGTCGATGCCGACGCTCGTCAGCACCGCGCAGTCGGCATCGACGATGTTGACCGCATCGAGCCGGCCGCCCAGGCCGACCTCGAGGATCGCCGCCTCGAGCTGCTCCGTCGAAAAAAGCCAGAAGGCCGCGAGGGTGCCGAACTCGAAATACGTGAGCTGGACATCCCCTCTCGCCTGCTCTACTGCCGAGAACGCTTCGGCCAGGGCCTCGTCGGAAGCCTCGACGCCGGCGATGCGCACGCGCTCGTTGTAGCGCAGCAGGTGGGGCGAGGTATAGAGGGCGGTGCGGTAGCCCGCGGCGCGCAGGATCGACTCCAGCATCGCGCAGGTCGAGCCTTTGCCGTTCGTTCCCCCAACCGAGAGAATGGGGCACGCAAGCTTGATCTTCATGCGCGAAAAAACCTGGCCGACGCGCTCGAGGCCGAGCGCGATCGCCTTCGGGTGCTGGCGCTCGATGTAGCCCAGCCATTCGGCCAGCGTTCTCATCGCAACTGCGCCTCGAAAATCTTGCGCACGGTGTCGATGGTATCGGCTTCGTCGGCGCGCTTGTCGGGCCGGTAGCCCTTGAGGCGCGCGAAGCGCAGCGCCATGCCGCCGGGGTATTGAGAGCTGCTCTGCACGTCGTTGAACGCGATCTCGACCACCAGCTCGGGACGCACATACACCGTCCACTCGTCGCGCTTCACCTCGCGCGCCAGCAGCTCGCGCGTCTGCCATTCGAGGATCTGGTCCGTCAGGCCCTTGAAGGTCTTGCCGAGCATCACGAAGCCGCCGGTGTGCGGGTCGCGCGCGCCGAGGTGCAGGTTCGAGAGCCAGCCCTTGCGCCGGCCGCTGCCCCACTCGACCCCTATCACCACCAGGTCGAGCGTCTTGGCGCGCTTCAGCTTCAGCCAGCCGGCGCCGCGCCGCCCGGCCTCGTACGGCGCGTCGAGCGCCTTGGCCATCAGGCCCTCGTGGCCGCGCGCCAGCGCGTCCTCGTAAAAGGCGCTCGCCTTCGCCGCATCGTCGGTGATGAGCGAAGGCGTGACGATCGCGGCCGGCAGCACCTGGCGCAGGATGTCATGCCGCTCGCGCGCGCCGCGATCGACGATCGGCTCGCCCTTGCGCAGCAGGCAATCGAAAAAGAACACCGAAAGGGGAAGTGCGCGCCGCTGCGCCTCGTCGTCGGTCTTGCGGCCGAAGCGCCGCATCGTGACCTGGAAGGGATGCGGGCGGCCGTCGCCGCGCAGCGCGATCGCTTCGCCGTCGAGAATCAAGTCGGCCTGAACCTCCTTCAAGGCCGAAACGACCTCGGGCACGCGCGAAGTAACATCGTTCAAGTTGCGCGTGAACACGCGCACTTCTTCGCCGGCCTTGTGCACCTGGATGCGCGCTCCGTCCAGCTTCCATTCGAAAAGCGCCGTGCCGAGGTCGGCGAGCGCCGATGCCACGTCCTCGGCCGGCTGCGCGAGCATCGGAAGCACCGGCTGCATCAGGCGAATGGAGAATTGTTCGAGTCCCCCGCCATGGAGCGCCGCGCGGGCGACTTGCGCTATTCCGCCGGCAAAGGTCGCGGCACGCCGCACCTCCGCCGGAGGCAAATCCGCGGCGGCGGCGAGCGCCTCCAGCATCACGCCTTCGAGCGCTCCCTGCCGCAGCTCGCCCACGATCAGGCGGAGCAGGAAGTCCTGCTCTTGCGCTGTTGCCTTCGAAAAGA
>Ga0075426_10002151_pt1 | contig 14123 bp, 8 predicted proteins | sample SoiMethybrSBSTD5_FD_75304 | JGI IMG/M metagenome (GOLD analysis project Ga0075426, IMG submission 75304) | Bulk soil microbial communities from a Populus tree surrounding site in Tennessee, USA - Soil MetaG P. TD hybrid SBSTD5 | ecosystem: Environmental > Terrestrial > Soil > Tree plantation... | reverse complement strand
GTCAGTTGGAGTTATCTGACCCTGCGATGCCCCGAGCTTCTCCAGAAGTCATCCCTGACACTGGGCTCCGGGACCATCGTGCTGTTGTGCAAGGCACTCCTTTTAATCGGCTGGTCCTGGACCGGTGGTTTTATGGTGGGGTCGGTATCCCGGCGAACGCTGTGGGCAAGCACGGTCTTGTGTTATTCCCCGTGTTTATTTTGTTTGTCGAGATTCCGCGTGGAGTCCCTGTCAAGGTTTTGCCTGCTTCTCTTCTTATTGCCAGCGATCTGGGGCGTTCGCCAGGGTTTGCGAATTTCCAGGATGAAGTTGAGCTGGGCTATCGCACTCGCCATAACCATCACAGTATTGATGCTTCCCGATTGGAGCAGCGGAGCGCAGCACTGGTGGAGTCCGCCCCGGTGGACTCTGGATTGGGCGTTGTGTTGGCCAGCGTGGTATCTGGTCGCGACGGCTTGGCGTGCAAGATCAAAGACCAGATTGGGAGACAGCGACGGCTTATGGAGCGGGCAGCGGGAACAACAAACAGGAATGTCATAGAGGCAAGACATCAGAGCCCGCTTGTTGGACTGATGAGATCTTGGCCAAGGAAGGGAAAACATGGCGAATGAACTCACCTTAACTGTGAATGGCGCGAAACAAGTTGTGTCCGCAGCGCCGGAAACGCCTCTGATCTTTGTATTGCGCAACGAACTGAAATTGAGTGGTCCCCGGCTGGGCTGTGGAATGGCGCAATGTGGCTCGTGTTCTGTGCTGCTGGACGGCGAAGAAGTCCGCACGTGCATTACACCAGTCTCGTACGCCGTCGGCAAAAAGGTGACGACCATCGAAGGGCTGCCCGCCGTTTGGGCTGCGCAGAAGAGCCTGAGCGCGGCCGACGCCGCCAAGACGCTGCATCCCGTTCAACAGGCGTGGATCGACGAACAGGTGCCGCAGTGCGGCTACTGCCAGAGCGGGATGATGATTGCCGCTGTGGAATTGCTGGCCAAGAATCCGAATCCGACCGTAGCGCAAATCAAGGACGCTTTCACGAACAAACCACCCTCACCACATCTTTGCCGCTGTGGCACGTACGCTGCAATCATCGATGCCGTGCAACGCGCCGCCAAGGCCATGAAGGCTTGAAAGGAGCGAATGCCATGACCCTGAAAACAGAAACGTCCAGCGATTCGCCAATCACGCCTTTCTCAACGACGCTCACGCGGCGCGGCTTCGTCAAAATGGGCGGCGCTCTATTTGTTTCGTTCGCCCTTCCAGCGGGATTTCGCGCGCAGACTGTCGAAGGCCACGCTTCGCTCCAGGCAAACCAGCTTGACCCGACATTACTGGCGTCGTGGCTTGAGATTCGAAGCGACAACACGATTCTCATGCGCACGGGCCGGACCGAGACGGGCACGGGGATGAGCGGGTATTACACGCAGGCGATTGCGGAAGAATTGAGCGTCCGGCCAGAAACGATCTCGCTCATCATGGGCGACACGGACAAGACGCCTGACGGCGGATACTCCGCCGGTTTCCTATATGGAATGAACAACGTTCGGAAAGTGGCCGCATATACATACCAGGCGCTGCTGAAGCTCGCTGCAGCACAACTCGATGTTCCTGTTGGAGATCTCACAGTCGTCGATGGCGTCGTCTCTGGAGGCGGAAAGAGCATCCGTTACGGGCAACTCGTGGAGGGGCAGCATCTTGATTTGAAGATCCCGGTCTCCGGCGAGGCATCGAGAGTTGACCCATCCTCACCAAACGGAAACGGCATGGCAGGGCTCGATGGGTTCACAGTGACCGGGGATCCGCCGATGAAAGCGGTGAAGGAGTTCAAGGTCCTCGGAACATCCTTTCCAGCGGGACACATTCCCGGCAAAGTCACCGGAAAAACGCAGTGGAGCTGCGATCTAACGTTGCCGGGAATGCTGCACGCGCGTATGGTGCGGCCCGCAACTGTGGGATCGACGTTGGTTTCTGCGGGCACGATCGACAAGACGAAGTTTCCCACCGCGGAAGTGATCCAGAAAGGGAATTTGCTTGCGGTCGTTTCCCCGAATGAATGGGAAGCCGTGCAGGCCGCGGTGAGTGTCGCCAGCACGACGAAATGGACCGAGTGGGCCGGCTTGCCCGGCAGCGAGAACGTAACGAAAGCGATTCGGGAGTACAAATGGAGTGCGCCTGGGGAAAGCAAAGGGAATGCCGCCGACGTGACTGCGGCACTGGCGAGCGCGTCGAAACGAATCTTCGCGACCTACGAACTGCCCTACGTCAGGCATGCTCCGATCGGCCCTTTTCTCGCCGTTGCGGATGTACGCGCTGATGGCAGCGTGACGGTCTGGACGCACTCGGCGCAGTCGCGGGGGCTCCGCGCGCAGATCGCGAACACGCTAAGCATTCCGGTGGAGAAAGTGGTAGTTCGCTGGCTGGAACACTCGGCCCAGTATGGACGCACGACTTTTGGGGGCGACGGTGCAGAAGGCGATGCTGTGATCCTCTCGCAATTCACCGGCAAGCCCGTCCGCGTGCAATGGACTCTGCAGGAAGACCTTGCCTGGTCAAGCGTCTCTCCAGCATATGTGCTCGACATCAAAGCAGGGTGTGACGCGAATGGCCGCCTGATCGCCTTCCACAGCGCTTCGTACACCCCTCATCAGAGCGATGCGCGCCTTCTCGGCGCCCTTCTCGCCGGGATGCCTTGTTCCATGCCGAAGCCCGGGAGCTGGATTGCCACGGAGTGGCCGTACGACAAGATTCAAAACCGGCTGGAAGAAGCCTATGGAATGCCGAGCATTGGAGCGCAATCGGTAACAGGCGGTTTGCGCGGCAACATCATGCGCACGCCGGGTCAGCGCCAGCAGAATTTTGCGCTGGAGGGATTGATCAACGAGGCCGCTGCAGCGGTGGGCGCCGATCCCGTGCAATTCCGGCTAGACCACACGACCGACCAACGCCTGATCGATTTGCTGAAGGCCACGGCAAAGGCGGCAGGATGGGAACCGCGACGATCGCCGCAAGCGAAGGCTCGCAAGACCGGAACAGCTGCTGTAACCGGCCGCGGCGTGTGCATCATGCAGCGAGCCAACGCTTATTGGGTTGGCATCGCGGAAATTTCTGTCGTTCCCGCAACCGGCGTAGTAAAGGCCAGCAAGTTTACGATTGGCGCTGAACCGGGCAAGATCATCAATCCCCGGCAACTGGATCGCTGCATGAAATCCGGTGTGGTGATGGGCTTGAGCGAAGCGTTAAAGGAAGAGGTGACTTTCGACAAGTCCAAGGTGACGAGCACGAACTGGAGCCGATACAAGATTCTGACCATGGAAGAGATGCCTGAGATCAAGGTCGTGCAGATCTCGCGCGATGACAAGGGATTTGGCGGAGGCTCGGAGGCGGCGAACGCGGTTGTTCCGCCTGCCGTCGCTGCGGCGTTCTATGACGCGACTGGGGTACAGCCGGGGAGTATTCCGCTGAACCCTGCGTATGTGAAGACACTGCTCAAAGGCTAGTGTAGAGCACCATAAATCGGCAACCGAACTTCTGAGCGTTAAGCAAATCGCTTTCAAATAGTCCGGCAGGTTCAATTTCTAGCGGGCTAACTCCCGGTCGATTATTACCGGCCAATATTCTGAATCACACCCGTAAAAGCTGCAGGCCAGAAGGGTTATTCTGCTCTGCTTCGAGAAGGCCTCGGCGGAGTGATCGATACTTTGCTCGCTGCTCAACATGTGCTCGAAATGTTCCGTCGTGAACTACCACACAGTACTTCTCGCCTTCGTCTTGACCGTCTCTCCAACCGCCTCACCAAAATCCTCAGAGAAGCGCGCAAGCTCGCGACGCCCTGAGAATGGGCAGAGATTGGCCGGTAATGTCGGCAATCCGGAAGTAATCGTGAAGCTCTGACCCCCATGTTGGCTAGGCCGCCGGGCGGACGAGCTCAAAACTGAAGGGCAGCACTAACAAATTCGTATGGTTGCAGACCCCTGCAGCCAATTCTAAGAAACACAAAACATAAGGGGTTGCCCCCACGCGGGGCGACCTCCTTTTTCGCGAAAATTTGAGCTGTTTCACAACCCGAAGGTCGTCAACGGACCTTCGCAGCTCATCTTATTGACTGACAAAGACTTCCTGCGCGTCACATCGGTAAGCTTTCCTGCTCTTTGGACAAATTTAGGACAGAAATCACGTTTTTCTCGGCGATTTCCTTTTCACGCCTGGACTTGCTTCTTCTTCGGCTCGAAATTCCGCTGGATGCGGTCGATCCTGATCTAGCCGACGTCGACGAGACTGAGGTGCTTCGTGTGCTTCGCCAGCACCGGAATGAACGCGCCTGAGACAATGTTGGCAAGCTTGAAATTCAAGCTGTTTGGGTGGCGGGCAGACCGTTTCTGGCCCCGTCCTTTGCTCTCGGTATTTCGCTGTCTAGACAACCGGTTCACTGTACCTTTTTTGGCCCGAAGGACAGTAGCTCCAGAGGGGGGCGCGGCTTTAACGTCGTTGCGCCAGAGGAGCAAACTCGCTTTGAGTTTAGAGAGAGAGCGGCGGAACTTCTATGAGACCTTCTTTGCGATAGGACTGATCGTACTAGGGTTAGAAATATACTGGGTGCGTGGAAGAAAAAATTTGCACTTGCTTTTGGGGCAACGGCTTGCTAGCGTACGCAGCAGAAATTGCAGCTGAGATGTCGCTCACGTTCGGTGGCGACAGCCTTCCCTCTCTCAGCTGTCAGACGGAGGGCCTCCCAAGCCCAACCCAGGTCCTGTTCACATAGCTCTCTCAAGGTGCTTTTCCGTCTGCCTTGAAGCGAAACCAGCCCGAGAACCGGAAGCACGAGTGTGCACGTCCGGCTGGTGAGCGTGTGTTTCCTCGTCGGAGGCTGCTGTGACAGACCGAATTCTGTTCTACTGCCAGCACGTTCTGGGAATCGGACACCTTGTGCGCAGTGCCGAGATCGTGAGGGAGCTATCCCGCGATTCACAGATTCTCTTCATCTCCGGCGGAGAGAAACCGGACGGTTTTCGATTTCCAGAGCATGAAAATATTGACATCCTACAGCTTCCGCCTCTGAAAACGGATCCCGATTTTTCAAATCTACAGGTGTGTAGTTCTTCGCGAAGCATAGACGAAACCAAAGTGCTGCGCTGCAAACTGTTGCTACAGGCCTTTGCTGAATTCCAGCCGGCTATACTGGTGACAGAGTTGTTCCCTTTCGGGCGCAAAAAATTCGGTTTTGAGTTGCTCCCCCTGCTGGAGCAAGTCCGGCAACAGTCCGACAGAACGATGGTGGTTTCAAGTGTCCGGGACATCCTAATTACAAGAAAAGATCGGGAAGAGTACGAGCAGAGAGTCTGCGATCTTGTAAATGCTTTTTACGATTTGATCTTGATCCATGGCGATAAAAACTTTCAGAAGTTTGATGAAACGTTCTCGCGCGTGAACGATCTGCGCTGCGCTGTGGCCTACACCGGCTATGTTGTACAGCAGAAGAACCCCAACACAACAGAAGCGCACCACCTGCCGTTGACCGAACAAGGCCAGCCCTTGATCGTCGCAAGCAATGGCAGTGGGCAGTACCTAACGGGCCAAATGCTTTTGGAGACCGTTTTGCGCGCCGCGCAGGTTTTGCAGAGCCGGATTCCTCATGAGTTCCATGTTTTCGCCGGCCCCTTGATGCCCGAGGAGACGTACAACCGTTTGCAAGGTTTAGCGCGCGAATCCAGGAACGTGAGGCTTTCTCGCTACACTCCAGATCTCGCCGCAGTGCTGAAGCGTGCCGAGGTATCAGTCAGCATGGCTGGCTACAACACTATGATGGACGTTTTGTCCAGTGGTGTACGCGCGTTGGTTTACCCGGTCACGTCGAACGGCGACCAAGAACAATGCGTGCGCGCGGAAAGGCTGGCTAGAGAGGGAGTCATCGACGTAATCAGGACAGAGGAGCTTACACCAGAAGAATTGGCTCGCAAGCTTGAGCGAACTCTAAGCAAGACACCAACACCTCTCACTGTGAATTGCGAGGGAGCCGTTAATAGCGTTCTTATATTGAAAAAATATCTCGCAGCGCATCGGGAGCGCTCGCTCGACTCTGCTGAACCTGGCTCTAGTCGCAAGAAGGGAACGTCAGACACCAGCAAGTTTCAGACTCAGGAAAAACGGGAAACTCCGAATAGGGAAGTCTCATGCGGCTAGTGGTCTATTCCCACGATTCATTTGGGCTCGGAAATATCCGGCGCATGCTGGCCATTTGCAAACACGTGCATGCGTCCATCCGGGATTCCTCGATCCTGATTGTGAGCGGATCCCCCATGCTGCAGAGTTTTCGTGTGGAGCCAGGCATCGACTACATCAAGTTGCCGTGCCTCAAGCGTACTGAATTGGGGGAACTTGGCGTCCGTTTCTTGGATTTGGATGTGGCTGAAATTGTCCGCCTCCGGCGCGAGCTAATTCTCTCCACCGTCATGAGCTATCGACCGGATGTTGTATTCGTGGACAAGAAGCCCGATGGTCTCGCCGGCGAGCTTGAGCCGAGCCTGCGGCACATTAAGTGCAGTCTGACCCAAACTCGAATCTACCTAGTGCTGCGTGACATTCTCGACTCTTCCAGAGTCACCGTGGACGATTGGACGCGCCAGGGCTATTACAACACCCTGCGATGGTTTTACGATCGCGTTCTTGTCCTCGGGGACCAAAGTATCTTCGACGTTTGCGAGGAATATCAATTTCCTCAGGGCTTGCGGGAAAAGGTCCATCACTGTGGTTATGTTCAGCGCCAGCTTCCTGGGCGTTCGCGCTCCGAGATCCGTAAGCAGCTGGGCGTCCAAGAAGAGGAGAACTTAGTCTTCGTAACAGCAGGCGGAGGTGAGGATGGCTACGAGTTGTTCTCCACTTCCCTGGCGGCCACGAGGAGCCTGGCCCAAAGGCTCCCGCTCAAGACTCTGCTGGTTACAGGTCCCGAACTCGGTGCAGAGCGGACCCAGGCCATTCACAAGGCAACGCAGTCTTGGGATGGTTTGCAGGTCATCGAGTTCACAGACGACCCAATGAGCTACATGAACGCAGCCGACGTCGTCATTTCCATGGCTGGCTACAATACGATCTGCGAGCTTCTCACCCTCAAGAAGAGATCCATCGTGGTTCCCCGCGTTCGGCCTGTCGAAGAACAGAGGATCCGCGCCGAGCGGCTGGCCGACTTCCGAGTGTTCCGGACCATTCTTCCCGATGAACTTACCCCCCGTAGTCTGGAAAGCGCAATCGAGGAAGAGCTGCAGCTAGCACAGAGCAAAGTGCCGGTGTCCGCTTGCATTGATCTCGGTGCACTTCCGCGTATTACCGAGATACTGCAAAGGGAGGCATCGAGTACCGTTTCCGATCTTGAGTCGGCGGCCATCCGCGAACTGCTGGCCCCGACCGGGAGTGAATGGTGAGCAAACGCCTGCGCGTTGCCTATCTTGTGAAGACGTTTCCTCGGCTTTCAGAAACGTTCATCCTGAACGAGATTCTGGGTGTCGAAGAGCTCGGCTTGGAGCTTGAGATATTCTCCCTGCGTAGGCTACCGCCGGAAAGTGAGCCGGTACATCCGGATGTTGCCAAAGTTAAAGGACCTGTCAGATACATCCCATCATTCGTCCGGCCTCTTTGGCCTCCCGGTCTCGCTTTGCTGCTATTTTCCCAGTTGGCGCTTCTGTTTGCCGCGCCGGTGCGATATTTCGCAGCCGTGAGATTTCATTTCAGCTCTGGCAACAATCCACGGCTCAAGGATTTCTTGCAAGCTGGCTATCTCGCCAGGGCCCTCGGTAGAGGGAAATTCACCCACTTGCACGCGCACTTCGCCAACTTGCCGACGACCGTGGCCGAAATTGTAAAACACCTCACCGGAATTCGTTATAGCTTCACGGCACATGCAAAGGACGTCTACCTTACTCCGGCTTCGGAGTTGTCGAGGAAGATTAAGGAAGCGGAATGTGTGCTGACCTGCACGGGGGTCAATCAGCGTTACTTAGCTGGATTGGCCGATCCAGGAACGCCGGTACGCCTCGCTTACCACGGCATCGACGTCAACCGCTTTCGTGTACTCCGTTCAGGAGATCCGCCGCAGAATGGCGAAGTCCCTCTTATTCTGAGTGTCGCGCGGCTTTGCGAGAAAAAAGGGCTGGAATTCCTTATCGAAGCATGCCGCATTTTGGTTGATCGCGGCGTTGCGTTTCAATGCCAGATTGTCGGCTATGGGCCCCTCGAAGATAAATTGCAGAAAATGATAGCCAGTCTGGCTTTGCCAGACAGGGTATTCCTAGTGGGAAAAATGACTCAGGATCAGCTGGCACAGTTATATCCACGGGCTGACCTCTTCGTGCTTCCTTGTCTGGTTCTGAAAAATGGAGACCAGGACGGAATTCCTAACGTTCTGTTCGAGGCCATGGTCTGTGGGGTGCCGATAATTTCTACAGAGATTGCTGGCGTGCGCGAGCTCATTGAGCATCAAAAGAACGGCCTCCTCGTTGAACAGCGCAACTCGCTTGCTCTCGCAGACGCCATGGAACTTCTACTCGCCTCTCCGCGCTTGAGGAACGACCTCGCCCGCCAAGGACGTCAAACTGTGCTTCAGGGGTTCACGCGTGAGTCCAGTGCGCGCAACGTCTACAGCATCCTTTCTTCCGTCCTGGATTCTCCTGAGTCCCATGACATACTCGGGAAGCGGGCGGGTATTGCCATTTCGGGGTACCGAGAAGGATGACTCGCCCAACTCCAACTCCACGACGGACAGTATCGGGCTGGATGACGTTGATCCGTGCCTTCCACACGGAGATAGCGCACGAGCGGCGGCTCATTTGGCTGTCGGCCGCCGCGGTACTCGGTGGCGTAGTCTTGCGCGCGCTCGAACCCTGGCCACTGAAATTTATTTATAACGCCCTTTTTCTGGGCCACAAGCACGGGATGTCCCTGGCCTTCCTGCAGGGTTTCTCGCTCGAAATCCAGGTGGCCGTTTATACCGCGAGCATGGTCGTGATAACCGGGCTCGCGGCGACTTTCGAGTACGTGAGCACAGTGACGATGGGTGTCGCCGCTTCGCGCATCCTGGCGGACATTCGAGGACACCTCTTCCGGCACCTTGCGAATCTATCTGTCTCCTTTCACGGGCGCAACAGAACCGGCGACCTCATCACCCATGTGACTTATGACGTGGACCGCATGCGCGAAGTGACGGTCTCCTCCCTTCTCCCTTTCTTAGTCAATGTGTTGGGTCTCACAGCGATGTTGGGAGTGATGCTGTGGATGAACTGGAAGCTGGGCTGCATTGTGGCAGTCGTGTTTCCGGTGTTCTTCCTCGCAGTGGACCGGCTCATGACGCGCATTAAGGAGGTTGCCCGGGAGCAGCGTCGCCGGGAAGGATCCGTAGCCTCGGCGACAGCAGAGACCATCGGGTCCATTCGCACGGTGCAGGCGCTGTCGTTGCAGTCTCGATTCATGGATATCTTCACAGTCGCCAACCGGAAAAGTTTTCAAGCAGGAAACAAGGCGCAGCAGCTTTCTGCCGGGCTCGAACGCGTCATCGATCTGCTGGCCACCGCCACCACGGCGGTCGTGCTTTGGTTTGGAGCCCGAAATGTGCTTAAGGGTCAGATCACTCCGGGCGACCTTATTGTTTTTACTACCTACTTGCGAACCGGCTTCAAGCCCATTCGCCAACTGGCAAAGTACTTAGGGCAAATTGCGCGAGCGCTCGCCTCCGGAGACCGGATCCTCAGCCTGCTGACCACCCCTCTCGAAATTAAGGATGAACCGGATGCGGTTCTTGCTCCGCCATTTAAGGGACACATCGTTTTCGAGAACGTGTCCTTCGAATACGAACCGCAGCGAGTGGCACTCCGGAACGTCAGTTTTGAGGTGAAGCCGGGCCAAAAGGTGGTTCTGGCCGGCCCCTCGGGCAGCGGTAAATCCACCATCGCAAGCCTGTTGTTACGCCTTCACGATCCTTGCGAGGGCAGAATCCTGATTGATGGCAAGAATATACGTTCATACACGCTTGAGTCCCTGCGTTCCCAGATCAGCATTGTGATGCAGGACAGCCCGCTGTTTGCCCTGAGCGTGCAGGACAACATTGCTTTGGGCAAGACGTCCGGAACTCCTCAGGAAGTCATTGAGGCCGCGCAAATCGCCAATGCTCATGACTTCGTTGTCCAAATGCCGAAGCAGTACGAAACAGTCCTTGGCGAACGGGGCGCCACTTTGTCCGGTGGTCAGCGCCAACGTATCGCGATTGCGCGTGCCGCCATCCGTCGAGCCCCCATTGTCATCCTTGATGAGCCCACCACGGGGCTGGACGGGAAGAACGAACGGGAAGTCTCAGCTGCCCTGGATTGCCTTAGCGAAAATTCCACGACGTTGCTCATCACTCACGACCTTCGATCTGCGGAATGCGCAGATCTTGTCTTGTTCCTCTCAGAAGGCCGCATCGTGGAATCCGGCACACCGGAGAGCCTAATGTCATTGAACCGTGAGTTTGCCGCAATGGTCCACCGCCGGAAGCTTTCCACCCTGCAAGGGGAGGTGGCCTGTGCGCGCAATGCCTGAAACTCGAGTTTGGCTCTTGCGTCATGGCGCAAGCACCTTCAATGCCCAACATCGGTGCCAGGGGTGTTGCGACGAGCCCGAACTGACCCCAAAGGGGAGAGAGCAGGCCTGCCTTAGTGGGGAGCGGCTTTCTTCGGAGGGGATTGAAGCTGTCATTAGCAGCCCATTGCGTCGCGCCTCAAAGACCGCCGAGCACGTTGTAAAAGCAATTGGTGCGCAGGACCGCAAGATTATGTTCGAAACCGATGCTCGGTTGCGAGAGATCGAACTTTACGCGTGGGAAGGTTTGCCGCTTGAAGAAATACCTCGTCGCTATACCGAACAATACCGCGATTGGCGTCTCCGTCCGGGCGAGTTCAGGATGGAGTTGCCCAATAACGAGATTCTGTACCCCGTTCGCAGCCTTTATGATCGCGTACGATTGTTTTGGAATTATCTCCTCGCAGCTTATTCCGGCAACTCCATCCTGTTGGTGTCGCACGGCGGAACTATTCGTTCACTCATTTGCACGGCCCTCGGACTCGGCGCGGCCCACTTCCACAGCTTTCAGCAATCAAATTGTGGTATTAGCCGACTTCGCTTTCCGTCCGACTCGCTGCCAGTGAGACTGGACCTTCTCAATGACACTGCCCATCTTGGCGAGCGCCTACCCAAGCTCAAAGAAGCGCGCCGCGGTGTGCGCTCCCTTCTCGTTCCAGTGAGCGACACAAACCATGCTGACATCGGGCATCTTCACGCAGCCCTTGGGGACATAGTCATAGACAATTTCATCGTTGTGGGCTCGACTGCACACAACCTGGCAAGTCAGCTCTTTCCATACGCCTTTGATTCCTTCCGAGTGGTCTCCGAGGCCGCAGCGGATTCTGTCGTTGACGAGACACTTCTAAACGACACTGGAGATCAACTTCGAAACGTTGCCATCCTCGGTCCTTTGACGGTTTTGCGGCGCACCCTTCGGCGGCAACTAGGCATTTCGGATACTGCCGCGGAATCCCTGGACCTGTGTCCTCTCGAAATTACTTCCGTGCACCGGCCGGAGAGCCAAGCTCCTCCGGTATTGCAAGCAGTGAACATGCTGAAATCAGTTCCAACCGTTGTGGGGTATACGCCATGAAAGTTTTGGTTACGGGAGCGGCAGGCTTCATCGGCTTTCATCTGTCGAAGCGCTTGTTGGATAAAGACTGCCAAGTATTCGGAATCGATAATCTCAATAATTACTACGACACGAATCTGAAAAAGGCCCGCTTGGCTCACCTTCCTCAGACATCGCGGTTCATTTTTGATCAGTTGGACCTGGCCGATGGGAGAAAACTCTGCCGTTTGGTTGCGGATTTCGAACCGGAAGTGGTTGTAAATCTGGCGGCCCAGGCCGGTGTCCGTTACTCCATGGAGAATCCACTCGCCTACGTGAACAGCAATCTCGTGGGGTTTGTGAATCTGATGGAGGCCTGCACACGAACTGGAAGTCTGCGCCACTTTGTGTTTGCCTCCTCCAGTTCGGTTTATGGAGCCAACCGCAAGGTGCCCTTCTCCGAGCAGGACAGCGTTGACCATCCGATTTCTCTTTATGCGGCCACGAAAAAGTCCAACGAATTAATCGCCCACTCCTACAGCCATCTCTACGGCGTGCCTGTCACCGGCCTTCGCTTCTTCACCGTGTACGGGCCTTGGGGTCGCCCTGATATGGGCTACTTCAAGTTTACCGATGCGATTGTCCACGGTAAGCCCATCGAGATTTATAACCATGGCCGGATGCAGCGGGACTTCACTTATATCGACGACGTCGTGGAAGCGATTATGCGTGTGCTCGAACATCCGCCAAAATGCAGCGTTATGCAAGAGAGTGCTGGCGCACTTCTTAGTAATGCGCGCTACAAAATCTACAACTTGGGGAACCATCAGCCGGTCGATCTGCTTAATTTCATCGAGATTATCGAACAGGCTCTAGGCATCAAGGCCCGCAAAACTTTTCTCCCGATGCAACCCGGAGATGTCGTTTCCACGTACGCACAAATGGACGATTTGTATAAGGCCACCGGATTCCGCCCTACGACTCCCGTTGAGGAAGGATTACCGAAATTTGTCCAATGGTATCGCGAATACTACGTCAGCACGAGGCAGTTGGCATGCCTGGCACATTCTTGAAACCAAAATGCTTCTTGTGGTCTTTGCACGGTGCTTGTCGCCCGTGGTTGCGCCTGTGGTGCAACTACCGATCGCGCGCTTTAAGGCCGTTGATCATTGTGACCGTTTGCTACGCGGTTTTGGCAGGCTTTGCGCTCGGACAGGACACCGGACCGGGAGCGCTGCGAGGCACTGTAAAAGATCCGTCCGGACAGATCGTAGTCGGAGCAAGTGTAAAACTCCGAAGCCAAACAACCGGCGAAGAACTCTCGACTAGTTCCGACGAGGAAGGTCGCTTCCGATTTAAAGGGCTCGTCCCAGGCCAGTATATGCTCGTCGTAACAGACCAGGGCTTCAAGCCGGCGGAGCTGCCCGTCAGCGTTGGAGAAGGCGATGCGGATAAAATACGCGTAGTGTTACAAGTTGCTGCGGACGCTGAGACTGTGAGGGTCTCCGCAAATGACGTCACAATACCCTTGGCGTCGCAAAATGCCGATGCCATTGAGTTTGACCGTCGTTGGATGGAAAACCTTCCGTCCAAAGAAGCTGATCCCCTCGCTGTACCCTCTCTCTTTTTGAATCCGGCAGCGGCAGGCACATTGGGCCCCATGATCCTAGTTGACGGAATAGAATCCAGCGGCCTGGAAGTGCCTCTAACGAGCATCAAGAGGATCCTCGTAAACAAAAGTCCTTATTCGGCGGAGTTTGCAAGGCCAGGACGCGGCCGGATCGAAGTGTTCACACGAAAAGGCAATCTCCACGGTTATCATGGTAACGTCACGTTCCTCGCACGGAACTCCGTCCTGGATGCACGAAATGCCTTTGCAGACGTGCGGCCTCCGTCACAGCGAGAAATCGCCGAGGCAGAACTCGACGGACCGCTGGGCCCTAGAGCGCGGCTTCTTCTGGCGGGCCGATATTTCACAAGCGACGATAGTAGCGTAGTCCACGCTCACACGCCCACGGGCTTGCTGGTCGAGAATGTGGATGTTCCCGAGCACAATACCCGGCTTTTCGGTCGTTTCGAGTTCGACTTGACTCCGAAACATACGCTGACGGTCATCTATAAGTTCAAAAATAAGGCTCAGCAAAATCAGGGAGTACGCAGCTTCGATCTCCCCGAGCGCGCGACCGATTTTTCCATTCATGAGAATGAAGTCAAGGTATTCGAGCGGGCGATCTTCTCTCCCCAGTTTCTTAATGATCTGCGCCTATCCTACAAAGACGAGCCCCAGCAAACCACGAGCGTTTCAAACCAGCAGGCTATTATGGTCTTGGGGGCCTTCAACTCCGGCGGAGCACAGATCACACAACAACTGGAAGAAAAAGCAGCGGCAATTCAGGATGTTGCCACAGTAGGCTGGGGGAAACAGACGATTACGTTTGGAGGAGGGGCGCGACCTCGGTTCTTCCATGTGACCGATAGTTCGAACTCTTTAGGCACGTTC
>Ga0075426_10002147_pt1 | contig 14135 bp, 9 predicted proteins | sample SoiMethybrSBSTD5_FD_75304 | JGI IMG/M metagenome (GOLD analysis project Ga0075426, IMG submission 75304) | Bulk soil microbial communities from a Populus tree surrounding site in Tennessee, USA - Soil MetaG P. TD hybrid SBSTD5 | ecosystem: Environmental > Terrestrial > Soil > Tree plantation... | reverse complement strand
CGGATCCACCAGGTCGCGTAGGTCGAGAACTTGTAGCCGCGGCGGTATTCGAACTTGTCGACCGCCTTCATCAGGCCGATGTTGCCTTCCTGGATCAGGTCCAGGAACTGCAGGCCGCGGTTGGTGTACTTCTTGGCGATCGACACCACCAGCCGCAGGTTGGCGACGATCAGCTCCTCCTTGGCCCGCTCACAGATCGCCTCGCCCTGCCGGATCTTGTTGATCGTGGCGGCGATCTCGGCGTGGGTGGTGCCGTAGCGCTCCTCCAGCTCGCGCAGGTGGCTGCGGTACTTCTCGATGCGGCGCCGGTGGAGGGCCTTGAGCTCGTCGTTGGTCTCGCGCTTGAGCGCCGTCTGCGCCCGCTTGATGTCCTGCTCGAAGCGGGAGAACTGCTTGTCGATGTCCTTCAGGAAGTCCACCAGCCGGTTGCGGGTCTGGAAGCTGAAGTCGATGGTGCGGATGTCCTTGGCGATCTTGGCCACCAGGCGGTCGATCTCGCGCTCGATCTCCAGGTACTTCTCGCCGTCCGGCTTGCAGCGCTTCTGGCGCTTGCGCAGCTCGCTGATCCCCTGGTCGTTCTCGGCGATCTGCGCGAAGATCTTGAGGTTGCCCTTGATGCGGTCGGCGGCCTTGGGATCGAGCGGCTCGTCCGGATCGGCGTCGATCAGCTCGCGCAGGATCCGCTTGTCCTTGGTGGCCATCTCGTTCAGGCGCAGAAGCTCGCGCAGCACCACCGGGTTCTCGCACAGCGCCTCGTAGATCATCCACTCGCCCTGCTCGATGCGCTGGGCGATCTCCACCTCGCCCTCGCGGTCGAGGAGGGGGACGGTCCCCATCTCGCGCAGGTACATGCGCACGGGGTCGTTGGTCTTCTCGTGGGTGGCGAGACCGAATTCCGTCGTCTCGTCCTCTTTCTTGTCGAACTCGCTCGGGCCGGACTCGAAGTCGTCGCGGTTCTGGTAGCGCTCGGGCCGGTCGATGACGTCGACGCCCAGGTCCGCAAACCGCAGATAGATCTCGTCCAGCTCGTCCGGGAGGCTCACCACCTCCTCGGGCAACATCTCGTAGATCTCGTCGTAAAGAAGGTAGCCCTTTTCCTTGCCCAGCTCGATAAGCTGCTTGACCGAGCTGTACTTCTCTTCGACGGGGGCGATGCTGGAAATCGTCAATGGGTTCTCCTCTCAGCTTGGCAACGGACAGCACGAAAAGCGGGCTCACCCGAGCCCGTGGTTCGCGCCGTGCCGGGATCCCCGATGCAAGCTGTGGCTCAAACGTGTCTTCTCGTCTACGAGGCGGTCGCGGAGCGCATGATCCCCCGTGCGCTGCGCCTCGTTGATATCTCCCTGCAGTTCCTTGATCCGCTGCCGCCGCCAGCGGTCCGCCAGCTTGTCGAGGGACTCCAGAAGCCCGATTCTCCCAGGAGTAACCTCCTTTTCTAGCACGATTTTCGCTAATCGGGCAACCGTTCCCTCGTCCTCGCCCAGCCTGGACCTCACGATTCTGAAGTCCGGGGGGGCGCCGGCTTCTGCATATAGAGTGCAGAAGACCGCGAAAATATTCCTGCATTCGGGGTCGAAGAAGGCCTCGGTCGGGGGCAGAGCCTCCAGAGCGGGGACCTGCGCCGCCTCTTCCTCTCGCAGCAGATGTTCCAGGACCTGCTCCTCCAGACTCCGCACGACCCGAGAACCGCCATCGACCGCGGGAGTGGAACGCGGGAAAGGAGCCGGAGATTCCCGGGCGCCGCCAACACGGCGGGCGAGCATCTCGACGGGAATTCCCAGTCGGTCGGCGGCCAGCCGTGCATAGCTGAAGCGAAGAATGGAGTCCGGAATGGGTCGCAGCAGCTCGGCGACGACGGCGGCGGCCTTGGCCTGCAGGCGCGGATCCCGGGCCGCGCGGGCGGGAATCGCGCGATCGAGCTCGGCTGCCACCGCGTCCTCCGCGCCGTCGACCGCGGCGCGGACGGCCTCCTCCCCGGCCTCGAGGCGCAGCGAGTCCGGATCGTGCGAGCCCGGAAAGCGCGCCCGCCGCACGCCGAGCCCTTCGCCGAGCAGCAGCGGCATGGCCCGGCGGAAGGCGTTCTCGCCCGCCTCGTCGCCGTCGTAAGCCACTACCACCTCCTCGGCGTAGCGCGAGAGTAGCTTCGTCTGCTCGGGCGTCAGCGCCGTGCCCATGCCCGCCACGGCGCCTTCGAGACCGCAAGCGACGGCGCCGATGACGTCGAAGTAACCCTCGCAGAGCACCGCCCTCCCCGTCTCCCGGATCTCGCGCTTGGCGAGGTGCAGCCCATAGAGGAGGAAGCCCTTGTGGAAACGGTCCGTCTCGTTGGTGTTGACGTACTTGGCCTTGTCGTCCCCTAGGGTGCGGCCGCCGAAGCCGACGAGGCGGCCGGATTGGTTGTGGATGGGGAACATCAGGCGGTGCCGAAAGCGGTCGTAGAGGTCTCCGCGCTCGGAGCGCGCGACGAGCCCCGCCGCCTCCAGATCCGCCTGCGGGATGCGCGGATGGAGCGCCGGAAGCAGGTTCCTGAACCCGTCCGGTGCATAACCGAGCCCGAACTTCTCGACGAGCTCCCGCGGAATGCGCCGTCTCTCCAGGTACTCGCGAGCGAAGGAGGATTTCGCGAGCTGATCGACGAAGAATTCCGCCGCCGCTGTGAGCGCGCCCTCGATGTCCCGCTCGGGACGGCCGCCGGCGAAGCGCGCCTCCGCGCGGCTCGGCAGCGGGATGCCGTAGCGCGCGGCCAGCGTCTCGATGGCCGCCGGAAAGTCGTCGCCGCTGGTCAGCATGTGGAGCTTGATGGCATCGCCGCCGGCGCCGCAGCCGAAGCAGTAGAAGAGCCCCTGGACGGGATCGATGCTGAATGACGGCGTCTTCTCCTTATGTAGAGGACATAGGCCCTGGTAGCGCCGGCCGGCCTTGCGCAGGCGCGTGTGGTCGGAGGCGATGGCGACGATGTCCACCGCGTCGCGCACCGCCTGCACGAGCTGAGGGGTCAGGTTGACGTTGCCGAGAGGCATGGCTCAGGCTCCCCGAAAGGTCACCACCGTCGCCCCGTCGCCGCCTTCATTGGGCGCGGCGGCGCGGACCTCTGCGATTCCCCGGTGGCCGCGCAGGTGCTCGCGCACGGCCTGGCGCAGCCGGCCGGAGCCGTGGCCGTGGATGACGCGCACCTGCCGCCGCGACGCGAGCAGCGCCCGGTCGAGGTACGAGTCCAGCTGTTCGAGGGCCGGCTCGACGCGCAGGCCGATGAGGTTGATCTCCGACGGTACCGCCACGGCCTCCTCCAGATCGTCGCGGCTCGCCGGCCGCGCCTCGCGCGCACGTCCCTTCCCTGATGGTGCGTCTCCAGGCGCCGCGGGAGCCAGCTCCTGCGGCAGGCAGCGCACCCGCTTGCCGCGCACCAGCACTTGCGCCCTGCCGTCGTCGAGCTTCTCCAGCAGGCCCTGCCAGCCGAGCCCGACGTGCCGCACCGGCTCGCCGACCACGAGCGGCCCGGCAGGCTCGCTCGCCGCTTCGCCGAAGACAGGCGCGGTGGCAAAGAGGCTCTCGACCGCCTCGGCCTCCAGGCCGCGCCGCCGGCCCTCCTCGAAACGCTCGCGCAGGCGGTCCACCTCGCCTCGCAGCCGGTCGGCCGTGTCGCGGCGGAAGGCGTCAAGCTCGGCCTTCATCTTCTTGCCGACGTTCCGCCGCTCCTCTTCCAAGGCCGACCGCTCGTCCGCCAGCCGGCGGCGGAGCTTGGCGGCGTCGGCGTGCTCGGTCTCCAGACGCGCGCGGGTCTCGGCGAGCTCCTGCCGCACCCTCTCCACTTCGGCGATCAGCCGGCGAAGGTCGCGGTGCTCGGAGCCCAACCGCGCCTCGGCGCGGTCCAGCCACTCCGCCGGCAAGCCGAGCCGGCGGGCGAGCGCCAACGCTTCGCTCGCGCCCGGCGGGCCGGGGACCAGCCGAAACGTCGGACGGCCGGTCGCGGGATCGAACTCCATGGCCGCGCAGGAGGCTCCCTCGAGCTCCAGGGCCGCTGCGGCGAGCTGCGCCAGGTGCGTGGTGATGACTCCGAGGCTGCCCTTCTCCAGCAGTCCTTCGAGGAGCGCCTCCGCGAGCGCCGCGCCTTCCTCGGGATCCGTCCCCGAGCCCAGCTCGTCGAGAAGGATCAGGCTGTCCGGTCCGGCGCCTTCCCACGCCTCTTTGAGGCGCAGCAGCCGGCCGCTGAAGGTGGAGCGGTCGGCGAGCAGGTCCTGCTCGTCGCCAACCGTGGCCACCAGGCGCGCGAGGAATGGCACGCGGCTCCCCGGCGCGGCGGGGATCGGCAGGCCGCACTGCGCCAGCAGCGCGAGGACGCCGGCCGTCTTCAGCGCCACGGTCTTGCCGCCCGCGTTCGGACCGGTGACCACCAGGAGGCGGCGGTCCGGCGCCAGCTCGAAGTCGAGAGGCACGATGTCTCCCGAGTGCCCCGCCTGGCCGAGCGCCTCCTCGCGGATCTCGGCGAGGCACGGATCGAGAAGCGGATGCCGCGCCCGCCGCAGCCGCAGATCGCCTCGCGCGCCGATCTCGGCGGGGCTCGCGACGCAGCGCTCGCCGAAGCGCGCTGCCGCTTGCAGTAGGTCGAGCTCGGCGAGGAAGCGCGCGTGCTCCGCGAGCGCCGGCAGCGACTGCCGCGCGGCCTCGATCAGCTCCACCAGGATCCGTCGGCGCTCCGCCTCCTCGTCCTCCACCGACTGCTGCAAGGTGTTGTTGGTCTCCACCACATGCAGCGGCTCGAAGTAGAGGCTCCGGCCGGTCGCCGAGCGGCCGTGCACGAGGCCGCCGCTGCGGCCGCGCGCGCCGGCCTGGAGCATCACCACCAGCCGGCCGCCGCGCATCGGTATGGTCTCCTCAGAGAGGTCTTCCTGATGACCGGCGACGAACTCTCCCAGCTCGCGGTAGACCTGGTCGCGCACCGTGCGGATTTGGCGCCGCAGGGCGGCGAGGCGCGGACTGGCATCCTCGCGCACCTCGCCGCGGCGGTCGAGCATGCGCTCGATGCGCTGGAGCAACGGCGCGAGGTCCGGGAGCTCTCCCGCCAGCGCCGCAAGCGCCGGGCAGGGAGGCACCGCTTCGATGATGCGTACCGCCGCGATACCGGTGGCCTTCCCGAGATCGGCGAGCCTCACGAGATCGACCCCCTCCACCGGCGGCCGGCCGCTCGTCAGCCGCGCCAGCAGCTCTCCCAGCGGCGCCTCGAAGAGCGGCACCAGCCGCCGCTCGCCAACGAGGCGTGCGGCCTCCTCGAAAAGGGTGCGCCGCGCCCGCAGCTCTCCTTCCTCCGCGCACGGCCGCAACGCCAGCACGCGGTCGCGTCCCAGATCGCTCGCCGCGAAACGAGAGATCACGGCCAGCAGGCTCGGAAATTCCAGAGCCTGCGCCGTTGCCTGGGAGAGGATCGGGGAGGGGGGAGAAACCGCTGCGCTCACCGCGCTCAGTGTAGCAGCGCGGGCTTCCTACTCCGCCGCCCGGCGCCGCGGCGCGCTCAAGTAACGGGAGACCGCGAACAGCACCTCGGCGGTGGCGCGGCCGGTCTCGACCAGGTCGCGGAAGAACAGCAGCGCCGCCGCCACGCCCTGCCGCACTTCCCCGGCGCGGAGGATGGGAAGCAGGTCCTCGGCAAGGCGGTGGATCTCTCGCGAGCGGCCTTCCCGCTGGTAGAGAAGGGCGAGGTCGAGCAGCACCGCGGCCGCTTCGTCACCCAAGCCATGGAGCAAAAAGCCCCGGCGCGCCTCCAGGAACGCGGCCTCCGCCGCTCGCGTCTCACCGAGAGCTTCCTCGATCTTGCCCTCCAGGTGCCGCAGCCGCACGAGGTTGGGCTCGTCGCCGCAGTGCTCATAGAGGGCTCTCGCCGTGCGGATCGTCCGCAACGCCTCCTCGCGGCGGCCGGTGTTGGCCAGCAGCAGGACCAGACGGTGGAGCGCGACGGCCTCGTGCCGCGGGCCGCGGGCAGCCAGCCGCCTGAACACGTCGCCGTAGCCGCCGGCGCGCTCCGCGGCAGCGACCAGATCCTCCGGACGGGCTTCGCTCAGGCTCCACAGGCGCCGCGTCACCTGGAGGCACTGCGCGCAGCCGGCGAGGAGGTGGCGCACGACGCCGCGGCGCTCCTCGGCACCGGCTTCATTGCGCATAAAACGTTCGAGCAACTCGAGATCGGGATGACCTTCCGTCGTGGATTTCAGCATTTATTTCTCGCACCGCGGGTTCGCTCTCCGCCACTTCGACCGGAATCCCGAATCTTTTCCCAGACTCTCGGGGACGGGACTCACGGACGAGATTTTCGGCTTGATTATAGAACACATGTTGTCGAAGGAAACAACTTTCCGGTCGGGCGTGCACGACTCTGCGGGACAAATCACGCCTTCCGAGAATTCCAATTTTTCACCCAAGTCATTGAACCACATAAGTTTGCGCTTGCCAAACTGCTCCGAAAAAGGGTAGATTGCCCGCCATGTCAATCTTCAACGGACTCGGAAGGGCTCTCCGCTGGCTCCGCGACCGCCAAGGCAAGCGCCAGTACCAAATCGCCGAGGCGGCGGGAATCACCAAGGCCATGCTCTCGGCGTACGAGACCGGCAAACAGAAGCCGTCTCTCGACACCCTGGAGAAGATCCTGGCCGCGCTGGAGTGTGACCTCAACGATCTGCACAACGCGCTGCAGATCATCAACGACCGGCCGGAGGCGATCCGGCGGCCCGGCACGCTGCGCGAGGACTGGCTCCCCTACCGTGGGGACGCCGACGAGGGCGAAGCCGCCGTCGACCTCTATCGCGTTCTCGGCCTCAGCCGGCAGCTCCCGCCGCAAGAGGAGCGGGCCCTCTCGGAGATGCTCGAAGGCTTCCACAAGTTGGTCCGCTACCTCCACAGCATGACGCCGCAGCTCCCCACCGGCAAGGCGCGGGACGAAGGGGCGAGCTGAGGGGCGACCGGACCGGCGCAGACCCCGCGCCGGGCCATGCGCACGGATCTTGCACTCACCACCGGTGAGCCGCGAGAAGGGCCTCGCGGCGTCGATCGAGAGCACACAACGGTGGCACCGAGCGGGATCAAACCAGAAACGCCAAGCGACGACGAGCGAATCCCGTCCAGCCGTGATCTTTCCGGCCGGCTCGCCGGACCCCGCGTGCCTGCCAGGGAGATGGTGTTGTGGACGGAGAACTCGAGCGTCGATCCGCCCGGCTGCGGCAGGGCGATCACCTCTGTCTGATCTATCACAGCGCCGCCGAGCAGACGGCGGCGCTGGTGGCTTTTCTCAAGGCCGGCCTTGCCGCCGGAGAACGCTGCCTCTTCGTCGGCCATGCGACGAGCGGCCGGCGGCTCGAGAACGCCCTGGAAGCGGCCGGCATCGATGTCGGCCCGGAGTGTGAACGCGGCGCGCTTCTCCTCCTGACGCGGCGCAAGGACTGGCTGCCCCAAGGCGGCTTCGATCCCGGCTCGATGCTGGATCTGCTCCGGCGGGCCGAGCAGCAGGCTCTCGACGACGGCTTTTCCGGCCTGCGGGCCACCTGGAACATGTGCTGGCTCCTCGAAGGCGCCGCCGGAGCCGACCGGTTGCTCGAGTACGAGGCCCTCCTCAACCGTTTTCTCTCCGGCAGCCGCACCTGCGCCCTCTGCCGCTACTCCCCCGAGGCCTGCGCGGCGGACATCATCCAGGAGGCTCTCCACACGCATCCGCTGTGCATCATTGGCGACCAGATCTGCTCCAACGCCTTCTACGAGCCGCCCGACATGGTGCTCGGCGACCGCTCGCCGGAGGAGCGCATCGACTGGATGATGGCCCAACTGTGGCGGAACCGCCTGAACGAGCAGAAGCTCGAGGACGTGAGCCTGCACCTGGCGCAGAAGCGCGCGGCGCTGGCGCGCGCCAATCAGGCCAAGGAGGATCTGCTCGGCATGCTGGCCCATGAGCTGCGCAACCCGCTCGGCACCATCAGCAACGCCCTGGAGGTGTTGCGGCTGACGGGCGACGGGGATGAGACCCGCAAGCGGGCGATCGCCGCCGCCGAGCGGCAGGTGCTCCATCAGGCGATGCTGATCGACGATCTGCTCGAAGCCTCGCGCGTCACCCGCGGCGAAATCGAGCTGCAGTGCGAGAACCTCGACCTCGCGAAGCTCGTGCGCGAGACCGCCGAAGGCTACCGCGAGAGCCTGAAGCACGACGGCCGCCGGCTCGAGCTGGCACTCTCGGACGAGCCGCTGCGCGTCCGCGGCGACCGGCTGCGGATCTCGCAGGCCCTCTCCAACCTGCTCGACAACGCCGCCAAATTCACCCAGGCCGGCGGGCGCATCGCCGTGCGGGCGGCGCGCACGGCCGGCGGCCGGCGGGCGGAGGTCAGCGTCCGCGACGACGGCGCCGGCATCGAGCCGGAGGTCTTGCCTTACGTCTTCGAGGTGTTCACCCAGGGAGACCACACCCTCGACCGCTCACTGGGCGGTCTCGGCGTCGGCCTCGCCGTCGTCAAAGGTCTGATCGAGATGCATGGCGGCGAGGTCGAGGCGCGCAGCGCAGGGCCGGGGACGGGATCCGAGATCGTCTTCCGGATTCCCCTGGAGAACGCCGCGGCCGCCGCCGAAAGGCAGCCGGCGGCGATGGCGCACAGCGGCAGGAAGGTGCTCGTCGTCGAAGACAATCCGGACGCCGGCGCCATGATGCGCGATTTCCTGGAGCTCTCGGGTCACGAAGTCGAGCTCGCCGCCACCGGCACGGACGGCCTCGAGGCCGCCCGCCAGTTCCATCCCGAGGTGGTGCTCTGCGATCTGGGGCTGCCCGGCATGAGCGGCTACGAAGTGGCCGAGGAGCTGCGGCGCGATCCGTCCACCCGCTCGGCCAAGCTGATCGCCGTCACCGGCTACGGCCGCGAAGAAGACCGCCGGCGCTCCAAAGCCGCCGGCTTCGATATCCACCTCACCAAGCCCGTCGATCCCGTCCGACTCCGCGCCCTCCTTGAAGAGAGGCCCGGAGGCAGGACGCACTGAGCTCCCTACATCAGCGGATCGTAGAGCGGGAACCGCTCGCACAGGTCCCGAACTTTGCCTCGCACCTCAGCCTGGAGTTGCGCGTCGTCCGGCGCGCGCAGCACCTCGGCGATGAAGTCGCCCACAGTCTCCATCTCGGGCTCCTTCATGCCCCGCGTGGTGAGGGCGGGAGTGCCGATGCGGATGCCCGAGGCGACCAGCGGCGGATTCGGATCGTAAGGAATGGTGTTCTTGTTGACCGTGATGCCGGCCGCCTCGAGCGCCTTCTCCGCCACCTTGCCGGTCAAACCCGCATGGGCGACGTCGAGGAGGAACATGTGGTTGTCGGTGCCGCCGGAGACGATGCGCAGGCCACGGCTGATGAGGCGCGCCGCGAGGGCCTTGGCATTGGCCATGATCTGGCTCTGATAATCGCGAAAGCCATCGCCGAGAGCCTCCCTCAGAGCCACCGCCTTGGCGGCGACGATGTGCATCAGCGGACCGCCCTGGATGCCGGGGAAGATGGCGCGGTCGAGATCCTTCGCGAGCTCCTCCTTGCACATCACCATGCCCGCCCGCGGGCCGCGCAGCGTCTTGTGCGTCGTGGTGGTGACGAAGTGGCAATGGGGAATGGGCGATGGATGCAGGCCCGCCGCCACCAGACCGGCGATGTGCGCGATGTCCGCCATGAGGAGCGCGCCGGCCTTATCGGCGATGGCGCGGAAGCGCTCGAAGTCGAGGGTCCGGCTGTAGGCGGAGGCGCCGCAGACGATCAGCCGCGGCCGCTCTGCCATCGCCAGGCGCTCGACCTCGTCGTAGTCGATCCTCTCCGTCTCGCGGTCGACACCGTAGGCCACGACGTGGAAGTCGCGGCCGGAGTAGGACAGGCGGTGACCGTGGGTGAGATGGCCGCCGCAGGAGAGATCCATCCCCATCAGCTTGTCGCCCGGTTTCAAAAAACCGAAGTAGACCCCCATGTTCGCCGAGGTGCCGCTGTGCGGCTGCACGTTGACGTGCTCGGCGCCAAAGAGCTGCTTGGCGCGCTCGATCGCCAGCCGCTCGACGACGTCCATGAATTCGCAGCCGCCGTAGTAGCGCCGGCCGGGGTAGCCCTCGGCGTATTTGTTGGTCATCACGCTGCCGGCCGCCTCCAGCACGGCGCGGCTGACGAAATTCTCGGAGGCAATCAGCTCCAGGCCGAAGTTCTGGCGCGCGCGCTCGTCGGCGATCGCCTGGTAGACTTGCGGGTCGACGGCTTTCAGCGAACGGTAATCGGGCATCACCAGCTCCTGTCAGGGGAGGCGCGGTGCCGGAAGCGCGGCTTCCGGCGGTCGCTGCAGAGGTTTGGACAAGGGTAGGTAGGAGATGGCCGGTGGCTCAGGCGCTCTGGGGCTCGTCCGGACCCGGCTCGTCCCCCGCGGGCTCTGCCTCGGCGGCCGGCTTCTTGGCCGGGGCCTTCTTTATCGGCGTCTTCTTCGCGGCAGGCTTTTTCTCCGCCGGCTTCTTCTCTACGGCCTTTTTTTCTACGGGCTTCTTCTCGGCTGCCGGCCTCTTCTCCGCGGATCTCTTCCTCGGGCCCTCCGCAGCCGGCGCCTCGGCGGCTGCCGCGTTCCCCTCGGCGGCCTCGGCCGGAGGAGGTTTCTTGACGGAGCGCTTCGAGCCCGTCGGCCGCTCGGTGCGAAGCTGCGCTTCCTCGCGGTGCCGCGTCTTCAATCGCTTCAGCCGGCGCTGGCGTCGGCGCTTCAGCTCTCGATCTTTCTCTCTCATGTCCTCTCCTTGGACGACTCCATTCCCGCTGCGGCGCTTGCGGCGGTGTCAGCTTGCCGCACGCGCCGGTGGAATGTCAAGAAAAACAGGGACTTTGAGGGCCGTCCCATCACAAAGGAATATTGCCGTGCTTCTTCGGCGGCAGACTCGCCCGCTTGGCGCTGAGTTGCCGCAGCGCCCGCACGATCTCGGGCCGCGTGCGGCGCGGCTCGATGATGGCGTCGACGAAGCCGCGCTCGGCGGCGATGTAGGGATTCGAAAACTTCGCCCGGTACTCCGCCACCTTCTCGGCGCGGGCCCGCGCGGCGTCCGCTCCCGCTTCCTCCAGTTCCCGCCGGTAGAGGATGTTGACCGCACCCTCGGGTCCCATCACCGCGATCTCGGCCGTCGGATAGGCGAAATTGGCGTCCGTGCGCAAGTGCTTGCTGGCCATCACGCAGTAGGCACCGCCGTAAGCCTTGCGGGTGATCACCGTGATCTTCGGCACGGTCGCCTCGGCGAAGGCATAGAGCAGCTTCGCTCCGTGCTTGATGATGCCGCCGTACTCCTGCGCCGTGCCGGGGAGGAAGCCGGGCACGTCCTCGAAGGTGACGAGCGGGATGTTGAACGCGTCGCAGAAACGCACGAACCGCGCGCCCTTGAGCGAGGCGTCGATGTCCAGCACGCCGGCGAGGTAGGCCGGTTGATTGGCCACGATCCCCACGCTCCGGCCGCCGATGCGGGCGAAGCCCACCACGATGTTGCGGGCATACCGGGCGTGGATCTCGAAGAACTTGCCGTCGTCCACCACGGCGGTGATGAGCTGCTTGATGTCGTACGGCTTGTTCGGGTCCTCGGGCACCAGCGTGTTGAGCGCCTCGGACTCGCGGTTGGGATCGTCGTCGCTCGCCGCCGGCGGCGGATCGTCGAGATTGTTGCTGGGCAGATAGGAGAGCAGCTCGCGGATGGCGGCGAGGCAGGCGGCGTCGTTCGGCACCGTGATGTGGCAGACGCCGCTCCTGGCCGCGTGCGTCGAGGCGCCGCCCAGCTCTTCCTTGGTGACCTCCTCGTGCGTCACGGTCCTAATGACGTCCGGCCCGGTCACGAACATGTAGCTGGTCTCTTCGACCATGAGGATGAAGTCGGTGATGGCCGGCGAGTAGACGGCGCCGCCCGCGCAAGGCCCCAGGACGGCGCTGATCTGCGGCACCACGCCCGAGGCCAGGGTGTTGCGCAGGAAGATGTCCGCGTAACCGCCGAGCGAGGCGACGCCTTCCTGGATGCGCGCGCCGCCCGAGTCGTTGAGACCGATGATCGGCGCGCCGTTCTCCACCGCGAGATCCATCACCTTGCAGATCTTCGCCGCGTTGGTCTCCGAGAGCGAGCCGCCGAAGACGGTGAAGTCCTGCGCGAAGACGTAGACGAGCCGGCCGGCCACCGTGCCGTAGCCGCAGACGACGCCGTCGCCGGGCATGGAGACGCGGTCCATGCCGAAATCCCGGCAGCGATGCGTCACCAGAGCGTCGATCTCCACGAACGAACCGGCGTCGAGCAGCAGCTCGATGCGCTCGCGCGCCGTCAGCTTGCCCGCCGCGTGCTGCTTCTCGATGCGCTCGCGTCCGCCGCCCAGCTCGGCCGCCGCGAGGCGGCGCTGCAGCTCCTCGATCTGTTGCGCTCGGACCTGGGCCATGAGGGGCGCATCTTATCGCAAGCCCTCATCTCCCCAACCCTCCTATCCCAGACGGATCGGAACGATACAATCCGCCTCCCATGCCGTTCTCCAAGCTCGACACTGCCGCGGTGGCCCGCGCGCTCTCTCAGGTTGCCGAGCGGCAGGAGGACGTTGTGGATGCTTTCTTCGAACGGCGCGAGGAGGTTGAGCTCGCGCCCGAAGGCGAGCCGGGAGCGCTGCGCGTCTGGCGCGAGGAGGGCTTCGCCGTGCGTCTCGCTCGCGAAGGCCGCACCTGGCTCGCGGCGCGCGACGCGATCGAGGCGAAGCCCTTCGCCGAGGCGCTGCGTCAAGTCGTCCGGGTGGTTCCCTCCGCCGCCTATCCCGAGCCGATGCTGGAGATGGCGCCGCCCGAGCCGGTGAACGCACCCGAGCTGCCGGAGTTTCCGGCCGCGCTGGCGCGCGCCGTGCGGGCGCAGCGCGTGGGATTTCCGCTGCGCGTCGCCGTGCGGCGGCACCGTCGCTGGGTGCAGGTGGTGGGCCCGCGGCTCGTCGCCGCGGCCGAAAGCGAGACCTTCTACAGTTGCTCGGTGGAGTCGAGCTGGGGCCGCTACGGCGCGCTCCTGCCGCGCCTGGACGCGGCGGCGGCAGAGGAGATCGCTACCGCCGTGGTGGCACGGTTCCGCGCCCGCCAGGCGCTGCCGCCAGCGCCGTTCCGGGGCGCCGTTGTTTTGGGACCGGCGGCGGTCGCCGTACTCCTCCACGAGGCGGTCGCGCACGCTCTGGAGGCCGATACCCTGGCGCAGGGAGGGAACCCGGAAGCGGCGGTGGGAGTGGCCATGGCGGCGCCCTGCTTGGACGTCTTGGACGATCCGGCGGCAGCCCCCGAGGGCGTGCGCCGCACTACCGACGACGAGGGCACCCCTGTCTCCCGCCGCTGGCTGCTGCGCGGCGGCGTCGTCGAGCAACCGCTCGCCGATGCGCTGTGGGCCCGCACCTCGCCGGTGCTGTTGCCGGGCGCCGGCCGGCGCGGCACTCGCCATCTGCCGCCGGGCCCGCGCTCCAGCCATCTGGAGATCCTGCCGGGAGAGGCGCTGGAATCCGATCTGTTCGCCGGCTCGACCGAGGGGCTCTTCCTTCCCGAAGCGAGCCGCGGCGCGCTCGATCCCCTCTCCGGCGACTTCGTTCTCCACCTGCCCATGGCCCGCCGCTTCCACCGCGGCGCGCTCGCCGGAACCACCGGGCCGTGCGTCCTGCGCGGCCGCGTGTCGGATCTGCTGACCCGGGTAGTCGCCGTGGGCCGCGAGGTTCGGCCGGCCGGCGCCGGCTGGTGCGCGAAGGGTGGACAGAAGCTCCCGGTGTGGGCCACGGCGCCGGCGCTGCGGCTGGAAGGAGTGGAGATCGCGCCGTGAGCCTGGCTCCGCAGCTCGACGAGATCCTGCGCTCGCTCCTCCGCCGCCACCTGACGGACGCCGAGATCTATGTCAAGCGGGGCCGCTCGCGGCGCCTGGAGCGCACGCCGGTCACCGAAGTTTCCGCCACCAGCCAGGAGCGGGCCTGGGCGGTGCGCGCCGGCAACCGCCGGGGCTCCTTCTTCGTCGCCGCGACCGGAGACCCCACAGCCGCCGTGCCCTGGCCCGAGCCGGTCGCCGGCCGCTCCCTGGAGTTGCCGGAGCCCACGGCGGTGCCGGCTTGGAGCACGCCTTCCGATTTCGACACGCCCCTCATCGGTGAACGCGAGGGG
>Ga0075426_10002145_pt1 | contig 14141 bp, 17 predicted proteins | sample SoiMethybrSBSTD5_FD_75304 | JGI IMG/M metagenome (GOLD analysis project Ga0075426, IMG submission 75304) | Bulk soil microbial communities from a Populus tree surrounding site in Tennessee, USA - Soil MetaG P. TD hybrid SBSTD5 | ecosystem: Environmental > Terrestrial > Soil > Tree plantation... | reverse complement strand
TGCGTCGCCGAGCCGTTGCCGGCGCTCGCATAGTTGAGCTTCCCCGGATTCGCTCTTCCATAGGCGACGAATTCCGCCACCGTCTTGGCCGGCACCGCGGCGGCAATCATCAGCACGTAGTCGACATTGCCGATATGCGCGATGGGCGTGAAGTCCTTGAGCGGGTCGTACGGCAGCTTCGCGTAGAGCGAGCCCGCGATCGTGTGGCTCGCCGCGGCGAGGATGAGCGTCTGCCCGTCTGCCGGCGCCTTCGCCACGGACCCGGTGCCGATGGTGCCACCGGCGCCGGCGCGGTTCTCCACGATCACCGTGCGCCCGAGCAGCGCGCCGAGCTCGGCGTTGAACGAGCGCGCCACGATGTCCTGCACGCCGCCCGCGGCGAACGGCACGACGATGCGCGTCACGGACTGTGCATTGGCAATCGTCGCCGCGAACGCCAATATCAACGCGAGCCCTCTCACAGCCGGCACCAGTCCTTGATGATCGCCTCGTAGAGCGCGACGGCCTGGCGGATGCGCTCGACGCTGCACCACTCGTCGGTCTGGTGGGCGAGCTCGGGTTGGCCGGGGCCGAGCACGACCGTCGGCGCGCTGCCATACGCCTTCAGCAGATTGGCCGCGTCCGTCATATAGGTAGCGGTGCGCGGCTCGGGCCGCGTGCCGAGGTGCGTGCGGCAGATCTCGTAGACGCGCTCCACCCACTCCGCCTGCGGCGACGTCCACACCGGCGGCAGATTGGAGAACACATCCATCTGCGCGTCCGCGCCGAGCACGCCGCGCAGCCGCTCGAGCAGCGCGCCGTGATCCATTCCCGGCACTGTACGGATATCGACACCGATGGTCGCGGTGTCGGGCACCATGTTGACGCCGCTGCCGCCCGCCATCGTGCCGACATTCATCGTGGGGCCGCCCATCACCGGGTGGGCCTTCGCGCCGAACTCGAAAGACTCGAGCGCCGACACCGCGTGCGCCGCCTTGTAGATCGCGTTCACGCCGAGGTTGGGCATCGAGCCGTGCGCCGAGACGCCCTTGAAGCTGGCGTGGAACTTGATCGAGCCCTTGTGGCCGACGTACGGATAGTTCTCGGTCGGCTCGCCCACGACCAGCGCGCCCGCCTTTCCCAGCAGTTGGGTGGCCGCCAGGTGCTGCGAGCCGAGGCAGCCGCCCTCCTCCGCCGCGGTGAGCACGATCGTTATCCCCGGCGTGCCGGCAAGGCGCGCGGCGAAGCTGCGCGCGGCGAGGATGATGGCCGCGACACCGGCCTTCATGTCGGAGGAGCCGCGTCCGTAGAGGCGATCGCCGTCGGTCTCGCCCGAGAAGGGATCCTTCGACCAGGCGCGCGCGCCGAGCGCGACGGTGTCGAGGTGGCCGGTGAGGCAGAGCGGCGCCTTCGCGTCCGATCCGCCCGCGCGCGCGACGACGCTCGTCCTTCCCGGCTGGTACTCGTGATAGGCGACGCTGAAGCCCATCTCCCCGAGGAGCGCGCCCGCCTGGCGCGCGCAGTCTGCCTCGCGGCCCGGCGGGTTGATCGTGTCGAAGGAAAGGAGCGAGCGGGTGAGCGAGACTGCGTCGGCGGCGCGCATGAGCACATGATAAGCCGCTGTAGCGGCTTACCGACAGCGCCGGTACCGGATTGCGCTAGCGGCTGCGGATCGCGGCCACGCGTATCGGGCGTGAGAAGCGCACGTACGGGCCGTCGGCGATGAGATCGAGTGAGTCGAGGAAAATTTGCAGCGGCGGCGTTTCCGCGCCCGCGAGCCAGGCGGCAATTTTTTCCGCCGGCACGTTGAGCGCCCGGGCGAGCCGCTCGCGGCCGCCGAGGGTCTTTTCCGCCTGGGAAAGCGTGCGGGCGTAACGGTCGCGTTGGTCCATGCGCGGCTGCGATGCAGGCGGCGTGCCCGGGGCGCGGGTCCGTTCGGACCCCTCGCGGTTCACCCTACACGCGCCTCAGGCAGCCGGCCGATCGGTGCGCCGGCGCCGCGGCACGCCAGCCGCTTCACGCGCCGCGCGGCGGTCGTGCTCGGCGAGGATCAGCTCCATCGCGCGCTCGAACACCGCGCGCGGCGGACCGGAGCGCGCCGCGAGCCATTCGTCGAGCTCGGCCGGCTGCACGCCGAGAAAACCGGCAAGCTGCTCGCGCCCGCCCTGAAGGTGCTCGCACTGCTGGAGGATGCGCGCGCACATCTCTGCCCATCGTGGTTGCTGGACCATGGGCCGTGCCGCAGCAAGCGGCGTTCCAATTCCGCACGACGTACGCCATTATTTCGAAACGGGGGTCAGACCCCGGTCGGAATGAGCAGGGGTCTGACCCCATTTACTTGCGGTACTTGTTGGCGGCGGCCGTGAACGCCTCGTAGTCCTCCTTCGCCTGCGGCGTGGCGGTGAGGAGCGGCTTCGCGACGGCGATCGAATCGTCGAGGAAGCGCTTCTGCTCGGCGCTCGAAAGGCGGATCTCCTTGCCGCCATGTTCGCCCCAGATGCGCTCGGATTTGCGGATGTCGTCGGCCGCCCACTTGAGCGTGTGCTCGTCGGCCTTGTCGGCTTCGGTGCGCACGATCTTCTCGAGCTCAGGCCCGAGCGACTTGATGAAGTTGCGGTTGACGAGCGGCACCGTCGCCGCCCAGTGCGACGGCAGGTAAGTCATGTCCTTGGCGACGTCATAGAACTTGAGGGCGGTGAAGAGCGTCGTTCCCGCCCAGACGCCGTCGATGGTGTGGTTCTGCAGCGCCGGCAGCACTTCGCCGAACGGCATGGAGAGCGGCGAGGCGCCGAAGTGCCTGAGCGGCTCGATCTGCAGCGGCGAGCCCGGCACGCGGATCTTCTGGCCCTTGAAGTCGGCGAGCGTGTGGATCGGCTTGTGCGACACGATCACGTACTGGCTCGGGATGAAGATGGTGAGCGGCTCGACGCCTTTCTGCGCGCCGAAGGTGGAAAGCCGCTGCCGTATCGCCGGATCGTGCAGCACCTTGTAGCCGTGCTCCTGGCTGTCGAAGATGCCCGGCGCCGAGAGCACGGCGAAGCGCGGCTCGAGCGGCTCATAGAAGCCCGAGGCGTTGAACGACATCTCGATCGTGCCGAGCGCGACGCCCTCGATCGTGCGCGGGATCGAGCCGAGCTGGCTCCCGGGATACACCTCGGCCTTGATGCGGCCGCCCGAGGCGGCGTTCACGCCTTTCGCGAACGTGTTCAGCCACTCGACGAGCGCATCGCCGCTCGTCGAGGTCGAAAGCTTCATCGTGTGCTGCTGTGCGCTCGCGGCTCCGGCCATGAGGGCGAGCGCGAGTGCGGCGAGGCGAATCATGATCCATCTCCCTTTCTGAACAATTGAACGATCTGCAGCACCGACAATACGGCAATCAGCCCGAAGCCGAGCACGATCGCGCTGTGCGGGATCCACATCGGGATGCCGGCATTCTGGCTGCGCGCGTCGAGCCCCGCCATCTGTTTCACGTAGCTGCTCGACACGTACAGCACGAGGAGCGCGAGGACGAGCACGAGGGCGAGCTCGAGCGCCGCCAGCGTCGCCTTGGCGGCGCGCGGCAGGCGCTGCACCAGAACATCCATGCGCAGGTGCACGCGCCGCCAGGTCGCGACCGCCGCGCCGAGGAACGCGATGTACACCATGATGTAGATCTGCACCTCGTCGGCCGAGATGAACGTCTCGCCGAACACATAGCGCCCGACCACGTTCACGAAGTTGTAGAGTACCGCGACGATCAGCGCCGCGCCGAGCAGCCGCTCGAGCGCGAGCGCCAGTGCGTCAATGGGCCGGTTCAACACGTCACGGTTTTGTTAGTGGCGCGATTCGGGCGGCATCCTTCCCCGAATAAGATCGGCCGCTTTCTCCGCGATCATGATCACCGGCGCATTGATGTTGCCGCCGACGAGGTCCGGCATCACCGAGGCGTCCACCACGCGCAGCCGCTCGACGCCCTGCACGCGCAGCTGCTCGTCGACCACCTCGCCCATGCGGCAGGTGCCCAGGGGATGGTGCACGGTGATCGAGAGCGCGCGGATATGCGCATCGAGGTCCGCGTCGCTCTCCTTGCCGGCACCGGGCGCGATCTCCGCCGCGATGTAGCCTTGAAGCGCGCTCTGGCGCGCGACGTTGCGCGCGAGGCGCATGCCGGCGCGCAGCGTGCGCCAGTCGGCCTCCGTCGCGAGGAAGTTCTGCCGGATGCGCGGCGGCGCCGCCGGGTCGGCGGAAGCAAGCTCGACGCACCCGCGGCTCTGCGGACGCAGCAGCACCACCACGCAGGCGAATGCGTCCACGAACGGTTTCAGGAAGTAAGGCTTCGCCGCGAGCGGCGCGCCCTGGAAGAGGAGCTGGACGTCCGGCACCGGCAGCGCGGCGTCGGTCTTGAGGAACGCAACGAGCGGGCCCGGCAGGTCGGTGGCGAAGCCCTTGCCGAAGAAGTAGCACTTCGCGAGCTCGAGCGCGATGCGATCGGCGCGCATGTTGCGATGAAAGGGCCCCGGCTCCTTGCGCCGGTACGGCAGCGGCGCCATGACGTGGTCCTGGAGGTTCTTGCCGACGGCCTTGAGCGGCGCCTTCACCTTGATGCCGTGCTTGCCGAGCTCGGCCGGATCGCCGATGCCGGAGAGCATGAGGAGGTGCGGCGAGTTGATGACGCCCCCGCTCACGATCACCTCGCGCTCGGCGCGCGCAAAGCGCGTGTACCCATACTGGTCGAATTCGACGCCCGCCGCGCGCCCATTCTCGAGCGCGATGCGCGTCGCCTGCGCGTGCACCTGCACGTTGAGATTGCGCCGGCCGTACGCCGGCCGCAGGTACGCGTCGGCCGCGCTGCAGCGCCGGCCGTTGCGGATCGTGACCTGCATGCGCGCGAAGCCGTGCTGCTCTTCACCGTTGTAGTCCTCGGTTACCGGATGGCCGGCTGCGACGCCCGCTTCGAGCCACGCATCGAAGAGCGGATCCGCGTAGCGCGACTTGCGCGTGACGAGCGGACCGCCGGCGCCGCGGTAGGTGCTACCGCCACCTTCCCACGACTCCTGCCGCTTGAAGTACGGCAGCGCCCGCCCGTAGGACCAGCCGCGCAACCCGTGGACGTTCGACCAGCGCTCGTAATCGGCGCGGTTGCCGCGCACGTAGGCCATCGCATTGATGGACGAGCAGCCCCCCACCACCCTGCCGCGCGCGCACTCGACCGCGCGCCCGCCGACGCTCGCCTCGGGCTCCGCGAAGTACCCCCAGTCGTGCAGCCGCTCCGTGAGAAGCTTGCCCCACGCGAGCGGAATGCGCAGCCACGGATCGTGATCCCAGCCGCCCGCCTCGAGCAGCAGCACACGCACGTGCGGGTCTTCGCTCAGCCGGCTCGCGAGCACGCAGCCCGCCGAGCCCGCGCCCACGATCACGTAGTCGTAGTTCAATCCGCTTTGGGCAGGACGGTCATGCCGCGGTTGCCTTCTTGAAGGCGTCCCGGGAGGAAATGGCCGCGTCCCAGCGCTTGACGTTCGCGAGCTCGGGCAGCTCGACGCCGAAGCGCAGGCACCGGTAGACGATCGGCCCCAGGCACATGTCGGCGATGCTCATCTCATCGCCCGCGACCCACTGGCCCATCGATTTATCGAGGATGGAAAGCTGCGCGCCGAAGTCCTTTTGCTGATTGGCGAAGTCGGCGCTGCGCTTCGCGGGCTCGAGCTTCGCCTCGCGGAACATCGCAAGATAGGGATTGTTGAGCGACGCCAGCTGCCAGTCCATCCAGCGCTCGATGTACGCACGCTTCGCCAGATCGGCGGGATAAAACCCGCTCTTGGTCTTGGCGGCGACGTAGCGCAGGATGGTGTTGGATTCCCAGATGACGAGCGAGCCGTCGACGAGCGTGGGCACCTTGGCGTTCGGATTCAGCGTCAGGTACTCGGGCGTCTGCGTGTTGTTGAACTGGCGACCGTAATCCTCGCGCTCGTAGGAGACCTTCAGCTCCTCGAGCAGCCATAGCACCTTCTGCACGTTGCCCGAGGTCTTCCTGCCCAGCAGTTTCATTTCTTCTCCGCTCATTTCACTGGTTTATAAGCGATCGCGTCAATTTCGATCTTGGTATTGATCACCGCGCGCGCCTCAACGGTCGTTCTTGCGAGCGCGGCGTTCGGAAACATCTTGGCGAAGACGCCGTTGTAGCGGCCGAAGTCGCGCGCGTCTCCCAGATACACGGTCGCCTTCACTACGTCCTCGAGATCGGCGCCCGCCTCTTTCAGCGCGCGGCGCACGGCCTCGATGCACGAGCGCGTCTCCTCCTCGATGGTGCCGCAGAACATATTGCCCTCGGAATCCTTCGGCACCTGGCCTGAGACGAAGATGAAGTCGCCGGCGCGCACCGCGGGATAGAAAGGCAGGTTTGGATTTTTCTTGCCGTAGGTCTGGCGCGTCATGTGCGCTCGACGATGTCGATGCCGTGCTGCCGGTCCACCAGGTAGATGAGCCCGCGGCTGTCGACCGTGACGTCGTTGGACGAAACGCGCTCGCAGCCGGGCGGCACGTCGGGCAGGTAATGCGCCACCTCGGTCGGCCGGAACGGGTCCGAGATGTCGACGAGGCGCAGCCCCTGCGCGAACCATGCGAACGGGATGACGTTGTCGCCGTTCAGGCGCTCGGAGGGCTGGTGGCACCCGGTCATCGCCTGCTGCGGCGAGCCGTCGCGGTCGGCCTCGGGCACCTGGAAGGTGCTGATCGGAATCGGGTGGCGCTCGTCCGTGATGTCGTAGAGCCAGGTGAACGACGGCGCGGACGGCGCGCGCTTGGCGACATCTTCGTCCGCGACGATCAACACCGAGCGGCCCTTGAGCTTGCGCGGGAACGGCAGGCAGGTGTGCGTCGGGTGCGGGAACGCGCGGCTCTTCACGCCCTCGGCGACGAGCTTCGGCTTCGACAGGTCGGTGATGTCGAGGATGAAGATGCCGTGGTGCCAGTAGCTCACGTATAACCGGTCGCCGAGGCGCAGCGGATGGTGGCAGCGTGGCTCAGCGTAGTCCTTCCACGGATATTCCTCGCCGCCCGCGGTCCACTGGCCGGGAATCCACCACCGTCCCACTTCTTCGGGCCGCGACGGATCCTTGAGGTCGAGGATCATGCAGATGTTGCCGACGTAGCCTTCCACGGTGGGCGAGATGTACGCGTAGCGCCCGTCGAACGAATAGCGGTGCACGCCTTTGCCGGCGGTCTTCCACTTCGCGAGCGGGCGCGGCTTCGCGGGCACCGACACATCGTAGATGCCGAGGCCGCCGCCGAAATCGGGCGAGCCCTGCCCGAAGCGCTCGTGGTTGACGATCATCACGCCGTTCGCGACGCGCACCTTGTGCGAGTGCCAGCCTTCGGGCATCGGCACCGTGGCGAGAAGCTCCGGCCGCTTGGGATCGCGCACGTCGATGATCGACGTGCCGTTCGGATTCTTCATGTGGCCGACGAAGAGCGTCGTGCCCTCGACCCAGACCTGCCCGCCGCCCGGGACGTCGATGTGCGAGACGAGCTTCGTGTTACGAGCGTGCATTCAGTTCGGGAAAATGGTGACTGTCACCATTTAACAGGGGCTGCCCCTATTTAAACCAGCGCCGGTGCAGGCCGAAGGCGCGCAGCGCCGGCTCGTCGCTCGCGACGAAAAGCACGACCGCCTGGGTGCGCGATTCGTTGACGTGCTCGTACCACTCGTTCGCTGGGATGGCGAGCGTGTCGAACTGCTGCCACGCGAATTTCTTGCCGCCGATCACCGTGTGTCCCAAGCCACCGCCTTCGAACGGCGTCGCGAGCAGGCTCGCCGTCTGCTTCTGCGCGCGCGTGCGCTCGCCGGGACGCAGCATCTGCGCGAAGAAGGTCATCGTCTTGAAAAGCGGCCCGCCATTGACCGGATCGACGTACTCGACGGTCAAAGCGTCGTGCGGATCGCCGTCCCAGTCCCTGTGCTTTTCCAGCAGCTCGCGCAGCGGCTCCCAGCGATAGCAGTACATCGGCGATGAGTGCGGCGAACGCTCGTGCTTCACGAAGCGCGGCAGGTAGCCGCCGGCGCCGTAGATGCGCTCCGAGTAATCGGCCGGGACGCGGGCCGTCTGCTTCTGCTTGCTCTCGCCCGCCTCCTTGTAGTCGTGCTCGAAGAAAACCGCGTTCAGGTTCTCCACCAGCGGCAGGTCGAGCACGGACAGGTTCACCGCCGGCTCGTCGCCGACGCAGCCGTGGTTGTGCCACGAGCCCTGCGGCGTGAGCACGAGATCGCCCGGTCCGAACACCATATCCTCGCCTTCGACGCCGGTGAAATTCTGTTTTCCCGTCAGTCCGAAGCGGATCGCGCTCGGCGAATGCCGATGCGGCGGCATGACCTCGTTCGGGGAGTTGAGGCGATAGGCCGTATACATGGTGCTGACCGTGGCGCGGCGGGGAGCGAGGCCGGGATTCACGAGGATGAGCGAGCGGCGCTCGGACTCGACCGTCGTCACGAGCTTCGCCGCCTTCACGAGAAGCGGCTCGAGCACGTCCTTGTACGACCAGAGGAACGGCACGGCGCGCGGCGCGGCGCCCATCAGCCGCGTCACCTCGTCGTGCCCGCCGCCGCTCACCGCCCAGAAGGGAAAGAGGTGCTTGCGCTCGATGTCGTCGTGCAGCGCCTGCAGCGCGGCCGTGCGCTCGGGCGTCTTGGCGGGAACTGAGCTCATGGTGGCTTCCTAGGTAGACGGTGCTATTTTACGGGCGCTTGAAGCGCTGGCTCCTACTCGGTTTCGCCTGCGTGGTCGCGGCGCGCGCGCCGGCGCAGGATTTCCCGTCGCGCCCGGTGCGCATCACGACGCCGATCTCGAGCGGCGCCGCGCCTTCCATCTTCCTGCGCCTGCTCGCCGACCGGCTCTCGGCCGCATGGGATAAGCCCGTCGTCGTCGAGAACAAGCCCGGGGCGAGCGGCTTCATCGCCATCGAGTCCTTCAAGGGCGCGCCGCACGACGGCCACGAGCTCCTTGCGTTGGCGAACTCGCACATGACGATCAACCCGGCGCTCTACAAGAAGCTGCCGTACGACCCGCAGAACGATTTCGTCCCGGTGGCGATCACGAACTACGCCTGGTTCTTCGTCACTGTCGCCACCAATGGTCCCTACCAGAGCGTGCCGGCGCTCATCGCGGCGGCGAAGGCAAATCCGGGCGGCATCACTTTCGGCTCGTCCTACGTCGGCAGCCCGTCGCATCTCGGCGCGGCGGAGCTCGAATATCTCACCGGAACGAAGATGGTCCACGTGCCGTACAAGGAGCAGCCGCAGATGTACATCGCGATCGCCAACGGCGACATCCAGTGGGCGTTCTCCACCATCGGCTCAGCGATGCCGCTCATGAAGGCCGGCCGCATCAAGGTGATCGCGGTGGCGGCGAGGAAGCGCGTCGCGAGCGCGCCCGACATTCCGACGGTCGAGGAAGCCGGCGGACCGAAAGGCTTCCAGATCGATTCGTGGGTCGGCCTCGTCGCCCCGCGCGGCACGCCGATGGAGGTGGTGCGCAAGATCAACGCCGACGTGAATCGTGTGATCGCGCAGCCGGAGGTCCTCGAGCGCATGAAGAGCTTCGGCTACGAGCCGGCGCAGGTCACGCCGGAAGAGATGGCGGAGATCATCCGCGCCGACACGCGCAAGAACGCCGAGATCGTGCAGCGCACCGGCGCGCGCGCCGACTGATTCCATCTCTACGTCGCTTGCACCACGCGGGTCGCCCGCGGCCGGTTGAGCCAGATCGCGACCGCAGAAGCAACGCAGCATCCAAGCGCGATGGCAAAGCCCGGCGCATAGCTCTTCGTCATGTCGTACGCGAGGCCCGTGATCCACGGGCCGATCGCGCCGCCGGCGATGCCGATGCCCATGATCGCGCCGTAGATGCTGCCGTAATGCCGGCCGTGAAAGTCCTCGGCGGGAATCGTGCCCACGACCGAGGTGAGGCCGTAGCCGAGGAAGCCCTGCGCGAGCACCATCAGCCACAAGAGCGCCGGCAACGGCGCGTGCTGCAGCGCAAGCAGCGCCGCATAGCAGACGACGAAGCCCGCCTGGCCGATGCACCACACCCATTCGCGCGCGATGCGATCGGAGAGATGGCCGAGCGCGATCTGGCCCGGCACGCCCGCGAGGCTCACGGCACCGAGCGCCCACGCCGCCTGCGGCCCGCTGAATCCGATCTCGACGAGATAGCGCGTCTGGTGGACCTGCACCGCGTACCACGCATAGAGGCCGGTGGCATACGCGAACGCGATCCACCAGAAGCGCGGCGTGCGCAGCGCCGCGCCGAGCGTCCAGTCCTCACCGCCCGGCGCGGTCTGCGCGGCGGGACGCGGCTGCGCTGCGGCATCGCCATCCGGATGCAGGCCGAGATCCTGCGGGCGCCGACGCAAGAGCAGGTTGAGCGGCACGAGAAGGACGAGCACCAGCACCGCGAACGCCGTGCACGCGGCCCGCCAGCCGCGCGCATCGATCAGCGCCTGCAGTGCCGGAAAAAGAATGATCGAGCCCACGCCGACGCCGGCAAAGGCGAGGCTCATCGCGAGGCCGCGCCGGCGCACGAACCAGTTCGGCAGATAGCAGCCCTGCCCGGTGTACGAGAGGCAGATCGAACCCGCCCCGACGAGAAGGCCGAGCGTGCCGTAGAGCTGCCACGGCGCCCGGACGTACGCCGCGCCGAAGAGGCCGAGCGCGACGCCCACCACGCCGCCTTCGATCACGACGCGCGGGCCAAAGCGGTCCATCCACTTGCCGAGCAGCGGGCTGAGGAACGCAGCGAGGATGAAGCCGAAGGAGAAGGCGGCGGCGGTCGGGCCGCGCTCCCAATGGAACTCGTCGACGATCGGCGGCAGGAAAAGCGAGAACGCCGTGCGCGCATTCACGCCGATCGCCATCGTGACGAAGGCGACGGCGACGATGATCCAGCCGTAGAACATGGTGCCGCAGCATACTAAAAGCGTTCCTGCTAGGATGTTTCTCGAAGGGGGGAAGCATGGACGCCAAACCGCAAGGCATCAGCGAAGACTGGCTGTCGGTCTGGATCGGGTTGCTCATCTTCGTGCTGTCGCTCGGCGTGATCGTCGGCAGCGACATCCTCGGATGGGTGGTCACCACCAGCGTGTGGACCGATCTCTCCAAAGCGCTCGGCGCCGCCTCCAAGAACTATTCCGGCCTCGGCGGCTTCGGCGCCCTCATCGCCACCTACATCGCGCTCCTCGTCGTGATGACGGCCGGCGCCGCGGCGCTCAAGGCGAACGTCGCTCGCTTCGCCCTCGGCTTCACCGCCGTCTTCTGGCTCGCCTACATCTGCTGGATCATCGGCAGCTACGCCCACTTCGCGGTCAATACGCCGGGCGACCTGAAGAAGTTCGGCCTCACCTGGTCGCTGCGGCTCACCAACGAAGGCGGCTTCATCGTCGCGCTGCTCGCCGGGCTCTTCATCGGCAACTTCATGCCCGCGTTCGCCGACTGGATGCGCGACGCGGTGCGGCCCGAGCTCTACATCAAGACGGCGATCGTGCTGCTCGGCGGCTTCCTCGGCGTCACGGCGGCGGAGAAGCTCGGCCTCGCCACCTCGCTCATGTTCCTCGGCCTCGCGGCCATCATCGTCGCCTACCTGATCTTCTGGTCGGTGGTGTACTACGTGGCGCGCAAGTGGTTCGGTTTCAGCCGCGAATGGGCAGCGCCGCTCGCCTCGGGCATCTCGGTCTGCGGCGTGTCGGCGGCGATCGCGACCGGCGCCGCGATCCGCGCCCGGCCGGTGGTGCCGATCATGGTGTCCTCGCTGGTGGTGATCTTCGCGGTCGTCGAGCTCCTCATCCTGCCGTTCCTCGCGCAGGCTTTTCTTTCCCACGAGCCGCTCGTCGCCGGGGCGTGGATGGCGCTCTCGGTGAAGACCGACGGCGCGGCGGTCGCGAGCGGCGCGATCACGGAATCGTTCATCCTCGCCAACGCCGCGGCCGAAGGCGTCAACTACGCCAAGGGCTGGATCATCGGCACGGCCGCGACGGTCAAGGTGTTCATCGACATCTTCATCGGGGTATGGGCCTTCGTCCTCGCTTACATCTGGACCACGCACATCGAGAAGCGCGCGGGCGACCGGGTGCGTGCCGTAGAAATCTGGCAGCGCTTTCCGAAGTTCGTCATCGGCTACGTGCTGACGTTCGTGCTGATCCTCCTCTTCGCGCTCGGCGCGACGCCCGCAACCCTCGCCAAGGTGAAGGGGGCGATGGGCGAGGCGAACACCTTCCGCGGCATCTTCTTCGTCCTCACGTTCTTCACCATCGGCGTGATGACGAACTTCCGCCGGCTGTGGGAGGAAGGCATCGGCAAGCTCGCCGCCGTGTACCTCCTCTGCCTCTTCGGCTTCATCATCTGGGTCGGGCTACTGATTTCCTGGCTCTTCTACGGCGGCGTCAAGCCGCCGCTCGCGGGCTGATCGAAAGGAGCGTCAACCATGCAGCAGCCGAGAGTCGGCGAAGAAATGCGCAAGATGGCTTACGAGCCGCTCCTGCCGATCGAGAAGAAGCTCATCGCCTGGAGCTTCGGCCTGGGCGTGGTGCTGCTCATCGTCCTCGTCTTCGTCGCCCGCACGTTCCTAAAAACCTGAACTTACGGGTCGCGGAACTCGACCCGCCAGTGGCTGCCGTCGCAGAAGGGCTTGTTCCTCGAAGCGCCGCAGCGGCACAGCGTGTAGTGCTCGTGGGAGGCCCCGTCGGCGAATTGCGCACCCATGAGTTCGATGCCGCCTGACACGGCATAGGGTCCGTTGTCGGTCACCATGACCTTCGGCGGCCGCACGACATCTTCCGCCGCCACGCCGTCGATCGCGTAGCTGAGCGCCCCGGACGGACACTTGCGCACCGTCGCGACGATCTCTTCCACGCCAGCGCCGTCCGCGTCGATCCAGGGCTCGGTGCGCTGCCGGAACACATCCTTCAACCCCTCCGTGCAAAAACCGGCATGCGCGCAGATCGCGCGGTTGTCGAAGATGGTGATGCGCTTGCCGCGATAGGCCACGCGCCGGTCGTCCGCACCGTCGGTGAGCTTGCGATCGGAAAAGCCGATCGTGCTGTGCGTGCCGTCGCAGAAAGGCTTGTTCTTCGAGCCGCCGCAGCGGCAGAGCGCCACGCCCCGCACGGTGGCGCATTCCTCGCCGGAGGCGCGCACCAGATTGGGCACGGGGCGCGCCTGCATTTCATTCAGCAAGTAGTATGGGCCGTTCGGCAGGCAGGCGATGCGCGGCTTGGTCACTTCCTGGGTCATGGGGCTAGTCTAGGCCACGGCATGGCACTGCGCTTGCATGCAGCTTTCGGCGTGGGCGAGCGCCGCATTATTCCCCGCACGAAGCTCAAGGTCATTCACCGCCATCGCATCGGAGCCCAGAGGTTCCGCCGCGTGTCGGAGTTGGTCTTCGTGCGCGGCAAGCCGCGGGCGATGCTCGAGTGGCTGAACCTCGGCGGCGTGCGCAGCCCGCTCTACATCGCCGAGCTGGATCCGGCGAAGCTGCGCAAAGCGAAGCACCTGCACAATACCTATTACTACGACGCGGAAACCGAGGATCCGCGCTACATCGACGCGGCGCCTTCGCCGACAACCTGAGTAAGAAATTTACTCCCATCGCGGCGCTTCAGCCGCTGCGGTCAAGCTTCGTCTCGATAGCCTTCAGCCGTGCCCGAAGCCCGAAGTTCAGGGCAATAAGGATCAATAGCATCCCGACCTGAATCAGCTGCACCGATGCGTCCAAGATCGCGTTCATTCAACCCCCCGTAGACCGCTTCCACGATTGCTCGACGAGGGCGGCAATGACCACCACGAACGCGACTACGCGCAGCACGTAGACGTAGGCGATGTGGTCATGGTCGTCGCCGAGCCACAAGGCGAGCATCTGGTTCACCGCGAGCAATGCGAGCGCGCCGCCGAGGGCGAGGAACAGGTGGTCGCGGTTGGTGCGCCCGAGATGCAGGAACAATGCTGCCGCCACGATGAAGCCGACGGTCACTGCGCCGCTCAAGGCTTCGATCATCGCGCTTCGTAGATGAGGCCGTAGAGAAGGAAGACGAGGCCCGCGGCCGAGCTGCCGAAGCGGTAGAGCCGCCAATCAATGTCCGGAATGGCCAAGCCGATGCTGAAGACAAGCAGCACGCTGTTCACCGTCTGGCACAGAAAGAAC
>Ga0075426_10002140_pt1 | contig 14150 bp, 24 predicted proteins | sample SoiMethybrSBSTD5_FD_75304 | JGI IMG/M metagenome (GOLD analysis project Ga0075426, IMG submission 75304) | Bulk soil microbial communities from a Populus tree surrounding site in Tennessee, USA - Soil MetaG P. TD hybrid SBSTD5 | ecosystem: Environmental > Terrestrial > Soil > Tree plantation... | reverse complement strand
CGCGCGCAGTTCGTAGCCGCGCTGCAGAAGTGCCGTGACGGCTGCGCGCGTCTTGCCGCTTCGGTTGCCGGCCGAAGCCGTGACGAACCGCTTACGGCACTGCATGAATTCTGCCTGCGCAGGATGCGGTGTAAAATCATTGGCTGGTATTCGAATGCTGACTGTCAATGCAAATCAGGCTCCAGCGCGTGCTCCACGTCGTCGAGTAGCCGCACGCAGGTGCGCTGCATTTCCTTGACACAGCCCGCCAATGCAATGAGCGCTTGCCGATCGCGTTTCTCGAGCGCATCGAGAAACCGAGGGTTTCGTAGGCTCGCCACATGTCCTGCGGCCATCCTGGCGTAATCGTGCAAATGCGATAAGAGCATCTCTAGCTTCCCAGCAATTGCACGATCGTGCCCGCAGACCCGGACGCTCCGTTGGTGCCGCCATTGGTTCCTGTGCCACCCGCACCACCGCTAACGGTTGGGGCCGTACCGATCGCCGAGCTCATGGTTGTGAGCAAGATTCCACCACCACCGCCACCACCACCGCCACCGCTGCTGCTATTGCTGCCCGTGCCAGCGCCATTACCGCCGGCACCGCCGTTTGCGGTGATAGAACCGGAATTCGAAATCTGTACTGCAGCGATGACTATGATGCCACCGCCTGCCCCGCCTCCGCCACCTTCACCACCGGTACCACCCCCGAAAACAGCTCCGCCACCCCCACCGCCAGATCCGCCCTTTAGACTTACCAATGCAGATGCGCCAACGATAGCGCCCAGCGTTGCCATTGGATTCGCTCGGTATCCTCCGGCGCTGGCAGAAGGGGCAGTTGCCGCTCCGCCTGCACCTCCGGTATCTGGTGCACCGATTGCGGAGTCGCCTCCGTTCCCACCAACGCCACCGATCTGATTAGATCCCCCGGCGCCGCCGGACGCTCCGGCTCCGGTTCCATTTGATCCCGCACCGCCTGCCGATCCTGAAAGTAACGACCCAGCCGCACCCGCAGTGCCACCAGCGCCGCCGTTGGATCCTGCTACTGCGTTGGCCCCGGCATTACCTGCAACTGAGATGATCCCACCAGATGCAATCGAGAGTAGTTGGGATACGTAGATGCGGAAACCGGCCGGCTTTAGTACACCTGTGCTACTGATTGTAAGATTGCGGTAATACATATCCCGCGTGAGGGTCGTCGTTCCACCGGTGATAGTGACGTCGCCGTCGCTGCCATCACCAAATATGCCGCTTCCGCCGATCAAGCCGTTAATATCGTCTTGAACGGTTTGTCCCCATGTTGGCGTGAAAACAGTTCCGTTAAGCCAGGTAGCGGGCGAAGTAATCTTTCCGATCGCCATAGTTAAATGCTCTCCAAATCCGCTAGCGTCGCGCGCATGCTCTCGATGTCGTGAATCAACGCTTCAAGCGCCGAGTCAACTTCGCCGATCAGCGGGCGCGGATCGCTCTGCAAGATACAATCAAGCTCCGCCAGACGATCAGCCGCCTGGCGGAGATGTGCTACCAGCGTGCGCGTGATGCTGACGCTCAATCGCGGTTCCTCGGCGGCAAATCGGCGTTCGCGTCTTTAATCATCTGTTCTTGCTCGGCCTGTCCCGTCCTGCGCCCACCGCCGGCAGGCGTACGAAATGCATCATTGCCCAGGTTTCCGGCGCGCCGCTCCTTGCGCATACCGCCCACTAGGCCAGTATCGCTCTGTTCGCCGGTCGCCTTTTCGTCGCGGGCCTTTTGACTCTGTGAATGAAAGTTGCTTTTACCCATAGGTTCTATTCCTCATTCCGTGATAGTTGATTCCGCGAGCCGCTGAATTGCTGCTCGCCAATTCGGTCCACGTTGATTGTTGATGAGCTCTCGCAAGCGCTCAAATACGGTCGCGAGCGGGTTGCCCTCTTGTTTCAGCTCGTGAGCCAGGAGCAGGATGGCGCGTCCGACATCGGAGTCGAGGCTCACGTCGGCGATGAACCGTTGCTGATTCTCGTGACGCTGTTGGGCGCGTTCGGTTCCGAGCGCCATTTCGGAAAGCATCGCGGCTTCTTGATGTCGCTCCTCGAGCGAAGCGAGATCCTTCTTTCGCTGTAGCTGCTCGAGCGTGGCGCGCTCTGCGTCGGTGAATATGGTAGCCGCCGTCGGTTCGTCGTCTGGCAAACGACGTGTCTCTAGCGGCTCCGCGGTTCGAGAGGCGCGTTCCTCGGCAAGTGCAGCATTGACGTCGATCGGCCGGTTCTCTTCTGGAAACCAGCTGCTCTGGTACGGGAACGCCATTTACTTGCTCGCCTTCTTCGCGGCTTCGCGCTCAGCGTATTCCGCCTCGGTCAACAGGCTCGGGCAGGCGTTGCGCACCGACCAGGGCGAGATACCGGTGCCGAGTTCGGCATCGAAGGGAATCTCGACCCATTCATTCTTGGCGACCGACTTTTTGACGCCTTCGAAGTTCAGGATGCAAGTGCCGGGCGGATAGCCACGGGGTAAAAGCTCGCGGGTCTGTTCGACGATCTTGCGCACTTTCTTGACGTCATCGTAAAAATAGTCGGCCCAAAGATACATTCCGCTGTTGAAATACTTCGGCATGTTATTTTTCCTCCGTGTTAAGTGGTGTTCGGTTACGAGTCATTTGCTCTTCCTTCTGTCGCGAATCTCCCGGATCACGTCGCCAACCATTTCGGCCAGCCGCTCATGGGCCGTACCCTTTCGATCGAGCGCAGCACCTGCAATCGCGTCCAATCGATTGGCCGGCTGGCGTTCGGCCGGCGCAGGTTCGGCCGGTGCATTTTTCTTGGCCTCGAGCTCGGCGCGTTGGGCGGGCGAAAGCTGCGCCTTGAGCAATTCGGCTTTCAAGCGGGCTGCCTTGGCCGAGTGTTCTTCGGCGGCAATTTCCGCCTCTTGCAGGCGTCGGAAAACGTTATCGTCACTCACGCGCACATCCTCGCTTTCGGTTGGTTGCAAAAAAACGCTCTGCTAGTCCGCATTCTGTCGAGTGGGCAGAGCAGCCACACCGCAAAGGAGGCGCCGTTGCGGTGTCGGCGCCGGGCCGCGGACCTTGGCCCTGACAAATGAAAGAAATGCCCGCTGCCCATGTCTCTGCGGTCGGCGGGCGCAACCGGGCCGGGTCGGCACATGGGCGGCCGATGAATCATGGTCGGCTTCTCCACCGGCCGCGAGTGCGTGTGAGGATATCGACCGACCGGGGCTTCCCGAGGTCACGCCACCGTCCACCTAGAAAGGCAATTTTAAGGTCGGCTTTGGCGTCTGACCCGCCGGGGCGGGCAGAACCACGGGAGACGGAATTGCACCCTCTAGATTCCGCGATCTGCTCGTGCAAAACGCATTTCTCAGCGGTCATATTTGGGCCTGCCTATGGCGTCGAAGTCCTGCCAGGCGCGCTGCCTTCTGTTCAGGAGTAAGCCGGTCCCAGTTGCGGGCTGGCTTCGGCGCGGGAGCGCTAGACGCTGCCGCCGTGGTGCCGCCTTTCCGTGTGACCTCGAGCTCTGCGCCCTCGCAGGCGCGGCACAGAATCACGTAACGCCATTCCTGCACGCCTTCGGGCAGGTGGTACAGAACGGCCGGCGCGCATGAATCGCGGCCGATGCCAAACCGGCTCGAGCAATGGAAGCATCGATCGGCTTGGTCATGGAGCTGTGCGAGTAGCGGCTTGTAGGTGTGGTCCGCGTTGCAGTAGCCACGGCTCTCGAGCGCAAGCAGCTCCCGCTTCCAGGGATTGACGCAGCATTGCGTGAAGCCGTCGATTAGAAAGGCTCTGTGCCCGCATTCGGGACAATTGGCATGTTTCAGCGGTTCGGTCTGTCTCACCTCGAAGGCTCCCTCTCGGGCCATAGCTGAAACGGGACGGCCAGCGGCGGTCGCGAGGGCTCCTTCGCGGCCTGTGATGCGGCATGCTGCTCTTGGCACTCCGCCGAGCAGTACACGTGAAGGCCACCGGGGATGGTGCCGCCGCACCAGATGCACTGTGTCTCTTTGTCGTCGCTCACTTCGGTTCCTCCTCGTGTTCGGGTAATGCGTACATTTTCAGCCCCAGCTCGGGCCGCTCGGTCACCACGGCCAACCGCAGCGAACCATCGGACGCCTCGAGGTAGACGCGGCCATCGCTGCCCTGCCAGCCCTCGAGCGCCGCACCGGTTGCGCCACGCAGCGAGACCCGCTGCATGCCGCCACTCGAGACCTGCGCGATTTGGATCAACGTGGGCTGTGGCGTGCTTGCCGCGGCTGCTTCGGCATTCATACGCCTTTCGCGTACCTTGCTGCGGCTATCGAGAAGGTGAGCCACGCGGGCAGAGATGTAATCCAGTCCCTTGCGCACGTTCTCGTCGCCCAGCGGATCGGGGTGGTCGCGCATTACACGCTGCGCTTTGGCGATCTCAAGCGCCGCCTGGCTAGTCAAAACGTTCTCGTCGCCGTAGTTAAGCCGTAGCAGCCTGTTATTACCCGTATAATTACCAAGGTCTTCGCCGCGTAACTGCTTCGAATACAGGCCAGTCTTGAGAGCGTTCAAATTGCCGCGAGGAGCGCCACCGCGGCCTCGTCGTTTGGGGGGCTGGCGTCGCGTTGTTTTTGGCGTTTCACCGGCACTCATGCTGCCTCGCTGTTTGCATTCCCGTCCATACCGGCGTCCATACAGAACCCGTTAACCATGCGAACTCTTTGGAATAGCACAGGCCTATATAGCCTCTGTGCAATCGCGCTGCTAATAATTGCGCATAGTTGCGTTTGTTTGGCGCTACTTTCGATGGCGCGCGTGAGGCAGGCGACGAGGCAGGCGACAACCATCATCGCCCACCACCACGCAGGCTATTGCCGCTGACCACGTAGAACCGACCGCCATCTTTGAGCCGATCCAGAATCCGCACGCCATAGCGGGTTTTGAACTCGGTCAACGTGCAGTTGGTCGTCAAGATCGTCTTGCGGCCGTCGGCGTAACGGGCATTGACCACACCATCGAGCAGCGAGGAGAACGCGCCACCGCGGTCGTTGAACTCGGTCCCAACGTCATCGACGATGAGTAGGCTACAGCGCTCAATCTTGGCCATGGCTTCATCATCGAAACGGGGATAGCGAGCCAGCTGGGGCGCAGTGAGGAACACCACGACCGACGATGCTTTCGCAAAGACGTTGCTCTGTTTCAGGGACTCAAGTGCGCGTTGGCGAAGAAGCTGATAAACAGCGGTCGCGCATGCGCTGGTCTTGGCCAAGCCTTTGTTGCCAGCGAGAACCAAAAGCCAATCAGAGCCAGCGATGAAGTCACGCGCTACCCGATGTGCTTCGGCGTCGCATTTACCGCCAAGGACCTGATCGACAAATCGGCGAGGCAGATCGCTGGATTTAAACCGGAGCTCGGCCCGTTCCAACGCATCACGCCGGTCTTCTTCTTCGCAAAGCCGCTTCTGCTGCGCCTGATAGCGTTCGAGCTGGGCTGCGAAGTCGGGATCGGCTTCTATTCGGGTAAGAATGTCCTTGTAGGTTAGACCAACGCTGGGGTCAGCCAATGTGGTCGTGACAGTGTCGCTAAGATTAGTCATCGATTGCCTGTTCCCCTGCGGGTCCGTAATCACGGTCATCGGTGAGTTTCAGGGCGCCAACGCCGGATCCATTCGTACTCTTGATCTTGTTAGTGCTCGTGCTCGTGATCGTGCTCGTGATCGTGGCGCTACTTGAAGCCGTTTTGGCAACGGTGGTTGGCAACGACGGTTGGCAATCAGGGTTGGCAACCCGCTTGGCGTCCGCGATGGCGTCCGCGAAGATCTCATGGAAGATTGCCCGCAGGTCGCGATGCGCACCTCTGGTCAGTTTCTTGGCCTTGAACGTTGCCATGAACTTGTCTGCGGCTAGCAGGGCTTCGCTGCGGAGACGACAATCCGGCAGCTCGTCGTAGACCTCGCGCCAGAGCTGAATTGTCTTCGGGCTGGTAGGTGCGTTGTCCGCCATCGCCTCCGGTAGCCACACCAGCGGCGCGGACCAGTCCGCCTTGACGAATCCCGCGCGCTCCAGCTCACCGAAGCATTGCAAAAACGCGCCGAGGTCCCATGCAAGCGATTCCGCCAAACCGGCGCGGCCAGCGGAGAACAATCCAGGCAGCGCTCGGCGATGAGGACCGGTCAGCAAGTACAAATGAAGCAGCCGTGCATTGGGCGCGGGCGCCGGGAGGGACCGAAAACGCCGGTCCTGCCACATGCGAGAGCAAATGCGCCCGAAGAGCGGGGTCACGCGTCGTCCCCCGTCCTTTCGCGCGACAAGTAGGCATGCAGGTCTGCGCGTCGCCAACGGCGGTGGCTGCCGAGCTTCGACGCCAAGCTGGCAAGGCCAGCATCGCGGCGAACCCGGGCTTGGAATGCGAGGACATTGGGGCAGCCGACTTCCCGCGCGGCGTCCGCGTCGGTCAGCAGCGCGGTGCGGCCGGACTCCTCGAGCATCATCCGAAACCGGTCGCTCAGGCGGTTCTCAAACGCGACCAGCTTGGCGTCGAATTCCTCCTCGGTGATCATGACGACCTTCACCGCGGGAGCGCCTCTGGCACGGGCAAACCACACGTACCCAACACTTTCCGGATGCGCTCTGCCAGCAGTGGGCGCACGGGCTGCCCAGACAGCATGCGCTTGACGGTGCGGGGATCCGCGACCGCCATTGCTGCGACCATTCTGATCTCGGTTTCGGTGAGCTCATTGTTCCGCTCGCTCATGTTGTCCAAGATGAACGAGAGAGCGGGTCAAGTCACTGACACCCGAGCAGAAAATATGTCAGTCTCGGATTTCTCGGATTTCTTTTAGCCAGGCGGCAATCAGATTCTCGGTCAATACCGGACGCGGTGTGATCTTCTTTCCGCCATCAAGCACCCTGCGCACAGTCCGCGGATCTATGCCGAGCTCATCAGCGATTATCTCAGATGCCTTCCCGAGCGTGAGCCCCTTGGTCTGTCGCGGTTCGTGGCCGGGAGGGTAGCACTTCGGTCGTCGAGGCCGGTTGTCTACGAGATCGTCGAGCCGGCTATATATGTGTTCCTGTCTTTTTGCGAGCTGCCATGCGTCGCCACGACCGGGCCACAGGCGTTTCCCCTCGGCTCTGACTTCATTCTCGAGCCGGCGAGTCTCGGACTTGTCCGCGTCCATTTCAAGAAGGTTCGCATCGAAGGCCTGGACCAGTTCCATCAAGCGAGTGGCTTCGTCCCGAAGAAAGTCACGACACTCTAGAAGCGATGGGAATCGGTTTTTACGTCTGGGCAACTGCTCCGCGTCCTTCCCGCATCGCTTAAGAGAAACCGGGCAGGGCGCCGAGGACGCGGCGACCGGCGCCCACACAGCGGGGATCAACCACTGCGTTGCCCGACATGGATACTCTACCATGCAGCTCTGACACGACGTGTGCTAGCCTGACATCTGCGTTCGCAGAAAACTCCGCGCGGGATCGGCATTGCTGGGGTTTTTGCCCCCTGAACGAGTGCACCTGATTGCGATCCCAGCTGCACGTCGTCATCATTCGGCCGGAACTACCCACGGGCCGAGTACATTGATCCATCGACCTAGCACATCTCTGGAGCATAGATGAAGCGATTAACAACGATCCTTCTGTCCTCGCTCGCCGCTATTTCTACTACCATTGTCGGTCTCAGTCGCGTCGATATTCCAAGAGGATTCTGGGGCGAAAAGAGAGTTCTGATCATCTTAGCGATCGCGTATCTTGGTATCCACGCTTTCGCGCAGCCGATAGTAAAAGATGTCAAAGAACGCATGACGAGTCGAAGCGTGCGGCGGCGAGAGGACATCACTGAATTGCTTATTGGGGCGCTTAGCAACATCGCCGACCAAACGGGTCTCGATTGGAGGCAGCTTGGTGTCCACGTTTTTCTCGTCAAAACCAAATGGCGTTGGCCCTTCCGAAAAGCCTGGTGGCCGCTCCGCAATCCGCGGGAGCAGGTCCAATATCAGGTTTCTCGTTTTAAGATCGCGAGGCATCCGCCGTCATCGGGCATTCGATGGACAAAGGGCAAGGGCGCCATAGGAGACTGCTGGGAGAAGCAGGTGCCGATCTCAGCAAATCTATACCGGGACTTTGCGCCCTATGCGAAGTTAACGGCACAAGAGTGGGACGGGTTGGATCGCGACGTTCGGTATGGGCTGAGCTTTGATGAGTTTCGCAGAGTGAAAGATTACGGAGGGGCAATCGTTGTTACACCAATCAAAAAGGCGGACGACACGACCAAGTACATTGGGTGCGTGAGTGCGGATTCGCCCGGCGATTCCTTACAAAGACTCGATAACCCCAGCGTTTTTGAAGTCCTTCAGGGTGTGGCAAAAACCACCGCCACGCTCTTGTCACGGCGGTAGGGTATACTTATGAATTAGGTGACGGATGCCTAGCCAAACCAGAAAACTGGTCAAGCAGACCGTAGTCACGGAGCAGTTTCTTGAGACGTTGGAGCAACTTCACGTGAGCGAAAAGGTCGTCGAGGCGGCAAAGCGCGCGCTCGAGAGACCGTCGACCGACGAGGAAACAAAGCTTCCACCCCGAAGCCACCCGGGGCGGGTACGCCGCTCAACGTAAGATCTCTGCCCGTCCGCTTCCGCTACAACGGCCATATGGAGCTCGGTATGGTCGGCGCGTCACCTCCGACAATCTCATGTCTGTGTGTTAGGGCGCCTGGCTGAGCGATCCCTTGTGGTCATCGGCGCTTGTCGGCGACCGAAGACATGACGCAACTCATTGTAATGCTTAGAAGGCCTGTGCTCTATCCAGCTGAGCTACGGGAGCAATGTCGTCAAACCTTACCTAATCGTTCAGCTATCTGCAACGCGACGCCGGCGTCATCCGTGGCCGTGTCGGCTTCCATATGGTGTCTGGTATGGTCGTCGGCCATCTGCTGCCGTCGGGCCTGGTCCATGCTGGCGATGTCGGCGGGCAGCTTGGGCGCGAAGCTGAGGCGCGCCACCTGCGCCGAGAGGCGCGCGGGCATCGCATGCGCGTAGCGCTCGACCTGGCTCATGGACTTCCACCGCCCCAGCTCCCTGAGCTCCACCGGATGCGTCCCCTCGGCTGCCAGGAGCGTTGCGAACGCATGGCGCAAAGCGTGGTTGTAGTGCTGCGGGACGTGAACGCCGGCCGCTACCAGCAGGTCCTTGACCTTCCGCATATCGTGCGGGTTGACCGCGCGGGCACCCTTCCCGCGCGCCCGCGGCATCGCGATAACCAACCCGTCTTTCGTCGCCGGGCACTTTTCTCGCCATTGCCGAAGCATCACCACCAGCTCCGGATTAGCCGGCACGGTCTTGACCTCCTCGTTCTTGGTGGTCGTCGCCCAGGACCGCGCCACGGTGATAAGGCCCCGCTCCAGGTCGCAATCGATCCAGCGTAGACCGCAAATCTCCCCGAGTCGCAGGCCCAAATACGCGCCGAGGGCAACGGCCGGCTTCAGATAACCGATGCCCATGGTCTCCGCGGTGGCTAGCATCTTCTCGAGCTCCCCGGCCGTGTAGTAGTCGGGCTTGCCGAGTTGGACCGATGGCCGCTCCACCTCGGCCGTGGGGTTCTCGCACGTGATGATGCCTTCCTTGCGAGCCCAGCGGTACATCCGGGAGATGACCTTCAAGACGTGAACCACGGTCTGCTTGGAACGCTTCGAAAGGATGTCATCGCGCAGCCGCTCCACATCCTTACGCGTGACATCGCTGGCGAGCTTCTGGCCGAGGGCCGGCAAGATGTAGTGCGTAAACTTGGAGCGCGCGAAGGCGCGGTATTTCTCCAGGTCTTTGATCCGTGGCCGAGAGTATTCGGCGAGAAAGCGATCGGCGACCTGATTCACGGTAAGCGCCACAGGCGCAGGCGCAGGCGGCTTCGGCTCTGGTAACCCTTTTCGAATGCGATCGGCTCGGGCCTCTGCCTCGCGTTCCAGCCGAGCGCCTCCATCCCGGGCTTGCGCCATGCTCTCGATCGCGTGCCCGTCGCCATCGGTGAGTAAAAGCTTGCTGTTTCGGCGCAGCTCGCCCTGCGCATCGACCTCGAGCAGCCCTTCAGCGTAGTAGCGCCAGCCCTTGCGTGTCTTCCGTCTGAATACGTAGGCCATCAATCCTCCTTTTCTCGGCTACTCAACCCACTGCAGTTGAACCGAGGCGAATGCCTGCCTGAACGAACGCGCCGATGGTGTAGTCGTCGCATTGGAGAGTAAAATCGCCGGCGGATCGGAATGTGAATCGTGGGGGTTTGGCTATGGCCGGGATGAGTCGCGGACGGAAGGCATTCAACGTTATCGGCGGCTTGGTGTTGATCGCGATGGCCGTGGCGGTCGTGGCGATCAGAGAGATGAAACAAGAGCCGGTACCGCGTCCCGCTTCTGTCACTCCGCCCCAAGCCGCTCCGTCCCTTTCCACGACAAATGCACCAGGACAGCAGCCTCCCCCTTCTGATCCCAATGCTCCTATAGATACCAAAAACCTGGGCGCCTCGATCGCGCAAGAGTTGAAAAGCCTCAGCGCGACGTATGCGAGCGAAGGCCCCCCCGGCAAGTACGCCGACCTGATTGATTCGGGGCTTTCGATCGATACAAGAGCAATTCTGGACGTGGCCGAGAAGGGCGCCGAGAACGCTCGGACGATTACATACTCCCATTTGAAGAAGGATGCGGACCGTTACGCCGGAAAGCCGTTTGTCTTTAGCGGACCGATCCTTGAAATACAAGAGGCGAAGGGGCAGCTCGTTGCTCGAATCAACCAAGGAAGCTATAGCGAACGCCCGATCTGGGTGGCAGCCACGTTTAACACCGAATTCATCGACGGGAAATATGTCGACGTGATTGGATACTTGGCAGGTTCTTACAGCTATACATCGCAAGCCGGTTGGAACATAACGATCCCTTCTGTCTTCGCTATAGCAATGACCAAAAACGGGAATCTCGCCAGGGCCCGAGCGCTCCGAAGCGGAAAGCGCTTGCGGCGCAGCGAAGACGAGGAGTGAAATCACGAAACAGTCCTCCTCTCTCGGCTCAGCAAACGCCATCTGTTCTGCATTCGAGGCGGCTTCCATGATTTCGTGGACCCGCGCCTGCGATGCCGCGAGGTCGCGTTCGAGGGTGTCTATGCGGGACCGGTCGGCCTGCGACGCGGCCAGCGCTTCGTGGCACATGTCTTTCAGTTCGGAGACCCGCGCCTTGGTGGTGTTAGCCGCGCGTGCATGGCCCCCTGCGACATCGACCAGCCGCGCATTCTCTCCCTCCAAGCGCTCGCGGTCCCGCTCCAGCTCGGCGACCCGCGCCGCTAATTGCTCGCATTCGGCTTCGGCGCTGTTCATTTCGCGTTCGAGCTGGTCACGCCACCGATCGCGTTCGGCGCGGGCCTCATCGCGCTCGCGTTCTAGCTCGGCGACCCGCGCGCGTAGGCGGTCGATGATTTCCGCGTCAGCTTTCACGCCGGCAAGGTCGGAGATTCTTTCCTTGTGCCAGCTCATGCGGCCTCTTTTTCTTCATCTTCCGTGAGCCCCTGATTGAGCGCTGGGCCGTAGCTTGCCGCACATACCGAATCGATGCGCTCAGCAGCCTCACCAAGAATGAACTCAAGGGCTTCGATTTCGTCTAACCCAAGTGAGCTTCCACCGGACGACTCGATGGTGCGATAGACCAAGCGGAGATAGTGCGCGACGATAGCGGCATCCTCGTTGATCTTCTCGAACACCTTGCTCATCTGAACCGGTTGCGTCCGTGCCTTGCTGCCAACGTTCCTCTTCGCCTTCATGTTCCCCCGTCCTTTCGTTGCGCCCTCGTTTTTCGGCGCCTCTGCCACCTACGCGCGCGGCCCCACGCCGCACGCTTACAAACCAGCGTCACGCAGACGTGCATTGATCGCCGGGAGTGTCTGCCATGCCGGATCGCAGTGATCGCAATCGTCGCGCCCCAAGTGGCCGAGATGAGAGTGCATCAACTCGTGTGCATAGGCTGACGCGTCGAAGCTGCCCGGCCAAAAGAGCTCCACGCAATCGCAATGGCTGAAATAGAGCCCTTGGTACTGGTGGCCGTCCTTAGGGTCCGTGACAAGACCGGCGTCCCATTGCACCAACGGCGCGGGATCCGTTTCGTCCATCATCTGGTTCCATGTGATGGCCTCGGCCTCGCACTGCCTCGGCTGCCCATGTTCGCAATCGACCGGAGTTCCCGAGGGACCGTAATAGCACCCGCCGACGAACAGGAGAAGCATGAGCGCTCGCCGCATCAGGCCACCAACCGCGCCAACGTGGAACAGCACCGAGTGCAGTTGCGCAACTCTGCCGCCGCTTCGCCATCGATTGCCTGCATCCCCACGTAAGGCAGTGCCTGCCATGCGACCTCATCGATCTTCAGCGCCTCATGCGTTTCACGCGAACACATCAGATACACCTCTCCCTTTGCGGCCATAGGCCGCGCCTGCGAACGTTCCTCTTGAGCGCTTACTACCGCTGGACTTTCTTACTTTCCTGATTGGCCAGCCAGTCGAGCAGCGCGACGCGCACGATATCCGCACGCGAAATCTTCAGGCCGGGGCGCTCCGCCGCCATGCGTTCGGCCGCCTTATCGAGCTTTGCGACGAGCCCCGTGTCGAGCCTAATGTGAAGCATCTTTTCCTCCTCGATAACCATGCGAGCGATTCGATACAAGAACGATACCAACACGTCCACTCTTGGGTGTACGCAGGGTTACGCGCGCGACCTGGGGCAATACCCGGGTATCGTTTGCAACACCTGTTGTATCGGTTGCCACACCGACTGTTACGGCCGATACACGGGTATCGTCTGACCCACCGGCCCGCATCACACCCGCTGCCGTATCACGCCGAATGGGCCGGCGCGCCGCATGATGGTTCTGTTCTGGAAGCGCTGTGGCGTAACGGGCTTATGTCGCACCGTCTCGACGAGGCAATAGCGAAGGCTATCCAAGGCGTGCGATGGGATCCGCTCGTCGATTTCTTCGCGATAGAGGCCCGTGCGCTTGTCGAAGAGCCACGAAGCAGCCTTGATCTCGCGAATGAGATTCGTGCAGGCGTCGAGGATGCGCAGGCGCGGACCGTCGGGTCCCGGGTGCAGCCAGGTTTGGATATGCGTTAGGCCCGGCTTGATCGACTTGTCGGTGCCGCGCGCATTCAGTCCACGTCGGCAAAATGCATCGATGACATCTGGCCGGGCGGAATCGACCACGACCGTGTTAGCCTGCCATCCATTCGCCAGCTCGCGGATCACGGTCGCCCATGTTCGTCCGTGTTCATCGCCAAATGAATGTAGATGCGCCTCGTACACTTCTTCGGTGACGAGCAATTCATCACCGAAATCGAGCAGAACGATCGCAGCGCCAGGCTGCGCATAGCCGACGTCGTGACCAATCGCAGCAGCCTTCGCCATGCTTCGGAGCGACCGGCCGCTCAGAGAGATTCCGTAACGAAGCTTCGCTTCCCTCTCTGTGATGACATGGATTTCGTCGTCAAACTCATCCAGAACGCGCGAACTCGACGGCGCTTCCCAGTTGGCGAGCCATAGCCGACGAAAGGACCGCTCGGGCAGTGTCTCCTGGGCGGCTTCGATCTCAGTCGTCTGGATGACGGGATTCGCACTCGTTGGCCAGCCGAATGAAGCGTAATCGGGATGGTACGAAGAATCATCCGGCATCCCGCGCCGCACCAGCTCGCTATAGGTCCAGTGCGTAGGATTGTCGGGCGTCGTAGTGAAGAGCGCGAAGCTATGCGGCGCCCAGTCGGCGAGCCTGGCGCGCAAAACTTCATTCCACAGTCCCGGCTCCGTGCCTGGTGTCGTCAACTCGTCGACGAACACTCCATGCAAGCGGAGACCGCGCAACCGTTCGCCGCCGTCTTCGCCCGAGCGAAACGAGACGAGCACATCGCCTTTGAGCCAAAGATCCTGCTCGTGACGGTTCCAGCTTTCGACGAGAGCATCTCCGGCCGCTTCGAAGGTTAGCCGCCGTGGCTCTGAGAGCATGCCGAACGTCGGCGTGCAAACGAGCAGATGAACCGCCGGCCTCCGATCCTTGCCGATGCCGGCCACCTGGTTGACGTGGCCCTGCGCGCGCAGTTCGTAGCCGCGCTGCAGAAGTGCCGTGACGGCTGCGCGCGTCTTGCCGCTTCGGTTGCCGGCCGAAGCCGTGACGAACCGCTTACGGCACTGCATGAATTCTGCCTGCGC
>Ga0075426_10002139_pt1 | contig 14159 bp, 12 predicted proteins | sample SoiMethybrSBSTD5_FD_75304 | JGI IMG/M metagenome (GOLD analysis project Ga0075426, IMG submission 75304) | Bulk soil microbial communities from a Populus tree surrounding site in Tennessee, USA - Soil MetaG P. TD hybrid SBSTD5 | ecosystem: Environmental > Terrestrial > Soil > Tree plantation... | reverse complement strand
CGTCGCCAACACGCTGCAGTCCACCACCTGGTCGGCAAACTTCGCTCTTGGCGCGCTGCTGGGCGGGCTGACGGCCGCGTTTCTGGGGCGCTCGGCAGTATTCGCCATCAACGCCGCAACCTTCGTTGTTTCGGCGCTGCTCATCAGCCGCATGGATTTTCGCGAGTCGCATACCGAGCTGCATGGCCGGCTGCGCCTGCGTGAGGTGGTGGACTTCAAACCGGTCGCGGAGGGCATCCGCTACCTGCGCAGCGATATGCGCCTGCTAGCCACTATGTTGGCGAAGACGGGCATCGGGATCATGGGCGCCAGTTGGGTGATTTTCCCGGTAATGGGCGAACGCGTGTTCCCGCTGCGCGGCCACGGGCTCTCGAGCGCGCGGGGTGGCATGCTGAGCATGAGCCTGCTCATGGCCTCGCGCGGCGTGGGCTCACTGATAGGACCGCTGCTGGCGGCCGGCTGGGCGGGCCAGAACCCGGCGCGCCTGCGCTCCCTCATTCTCACCGGACTGATCGTCGGCGGAGTCGGCTACATGTTGCTGGGTACGGCGCCCGGCCTGGCGCTGGCCTGCGCGGCGGTGGTGTTCGCCCACATGGGCGGCTCCAACATCTGGGTGTCGTCCACCACGCTGCTGCAGATGAATACCGAGGACCGCTTCCGCGGGCGCCTGTTCTCCGCCGACCTTAGCGTGGTCACGCTGATGATGGCAATTACCACGTTTTGTGCCGGACGGATTCTAGACTCCGGCATTTCAGCGCGCCAACTGGCAGTGGGCGTGGGATTGACGGTCATGGTGCCTGCCGCCGGCTGGCTGTGGGCCCAAGGCCTGTGGAAGCGTGCCGACGGTCAGGCAAGCGCGCAAGTTGGCAGTCAATAACGAACTCAGCTTCCATTAACCCAAAGCTAAAAGCTACTCACTGTGACAGCTGGATTCGTAACTCGCGACCGCGATTGCACGATTCGGCTTGATGTTGTGCTGTGGGCACGACCCCTTGAGTGGTGGCTAAGCCAAATGCCTGTGTCTCGCGGTCGAATTCGCCCAGCTTCAGGCCCATTCCCGCGCGCATGGTCTGCCGGCGGGTCCAACTCGTATACCCTTGCTCGCGGACATATCTATCATCACGCCGTCATCGCAAACCGCTTTGCCGGCGATGTGTGGCCGCCCCCGCGAACAGAAACTGACAGATCGTGTTCGCGAGCGCACCGAACGCATGCGACTACGTCGGCCGCTCCGGCACAGCGCGCGATGATGGCCGGCCGGCGGTCCATCATGGCGTTGGGATCCGTACGGGCGGCATCATAGCCGGGCTCGCCAGGGCAGAATGACTGGACGCGAATCGAGGACCTGAACTTCTGAAGAACGGGGTCCGGGAGCATGGCAGTACCCCCCTACTTTTTGCTTAGGGGAGCCGGAGGAAACCTAAACGGGAGAGTACGGGCCGCCTTTACCCTGTGGGCAACAAGAAGATTTTCGAGCGGCCTGGGTTAATAAAAAGCCTTACTCACGCCGCCACGGTTACGCCGGCCATTTCGTCCACGATCGCGCGGGCGGCGGCGGCAGGGTCGGCGGCGGCGGTGATTGGGCGTCCCACCACGATGTGCGAAGCGCCGGCGGCGATAGCTTCCGCAGGAGTGGCTACCCGGGCCTGATCGCCCACGTCGCTGCCGGCGGGCCGAACGCCGGGCGTGACAATGGCAAAGCCGGCCCCCAGTTCGCGCCGGACTTCCGCGGCCTCCTTCGCGGAGGTCACAATCCCACCACAGCCATTGGCACGGGCTAGCTGTGCCAGGCGCAGGACGTTATCCATTACGCGACCACTGAAGCCGACTTCCTGCACGTCAGCGTCGCGGAAGCTGGTGAGCACCGTCACAGCCAGCACCAGGGGCTTGGCCGGCGAAGAAGCCGCCGCCTCCGTTGCCGCATTCAACATGCGCGAGCCACCGCTGGCATGCACCGTAAGCATGCTGACCTTCAGTTTGGCGGCTTCAGCAACTGCCGCGGCTACGGTATTGGGGATATCGTGGAACTTTAGATCGAGGAAAACACGCCTTCCGGAAGCCACCAGGTCGCGCACAATGGCGGGACCTTCGGCAGTAAACAGCTGCTTTCCAACCTTGTAGAGGCACGCTGAGTCCCCGACTGCGGCCACAATCTTCTGTGCGGCCGCAGCCGAGGAGACGTCCAGCGCGATAATCAGGCGCTCGCGCGCATCGGTCATGCTTGCGAGTTTAACGTGTTTACGGCAGGCCCGCCATCGGTTCGGCGAAGGCCAGGGTGTCTGGGTGGATGATGTCCAGTCGCACCCGAGTGAGGCCCCGCGCCTTGAAGTTGAGCATGCGGGCAGCCCCGTAGGAGAGGTCAATGATGCGCCCGGGCACCACCGGTCCGCGGTCGTTAATGCGCACCACTACCCAGTTGCCGTTGCGCAGGTTGGTGACCTTCACCCAGGTGCCCAGGGGCAGAGTCATGTGGGCTGCGGTGAACTCGTGCATGTCGTAGGGTTCACCCGTAGCCGTAGGTTTGCCTTCGAACTGCTTGCCGTACCAGGAGGCTGTACCCACCTGGTAGGGCTTATGCCGGCGGACCTGTAGCTTGCTAATACGGGCCGGACGGGTGGCCTCGGTACGGTTTTTGGTATTTCTGGACTCGGAGCTGTTCGGTCCTGGCGCCGCCCCCAGGCTGGTGACGTAAAACAGGGTCACCAGGATGGGAATTATGCTTCGTCGCATTCAGTCACCTCGCATCTCGAATTCAGCCCTCCCCTACCAGAGTGACCCAGGATGAGGGTGATGGTAGAAGGGGGCTGGGGGTGTGTCAAACGGGCATTAGTAATCCGAGGGCAAGTTCTTTAGGGTTAATACCTTACATTAACCTTAGAAATTGCCCTAGGGTTACCAAAAGCCGGTCTCGTTACTGTCCTTCAGCCCGGCGACGATGGCGCAGAATCATGAAAGCAGACGACTTACTGACGCGGGCGATGAGATGACCTCGGCACAGCCCAGGTTGGCCGATGTAAGTCTCTGAAATCAGGACTGATAGGAAGCAGTTACCGGGCAAGGTTACTGCTTTGGATGGCGATCTCCCCGCTTTTCCCAAAGCGGGACAGACGAACAGATTTTTATGCAACACAGGCGTTTTGCTGACAAAATTGCCCCGGAACCGCAGCTTACGGCGCCTCAGGGGGTTACAACTTTCGAAGGCGCGCGGGTGTGTTTGGGCTTGCCCCGTCGCTGTTTTCCGTTACATTGCGAGTATGCCGCAAACGCCTCCCGTGGTGCTGACCATCGCCGGCTTCGATCCCTGTTCAGGAGCCGGGGTCACGGCGGACATCAAAACTATAGCCGCCCACGGCTGCTATGGGGTGGCCTGTATCACCGCCATGACCGTTCAGTCCACCCAAGGCGTGAGCCGGGTGGAGGCGCTGCCGACAAGGCTGGTGACGGACACGCTGAAGGAACTCAACCGCGATCTTGAGATTTCCGCGGTCAAGATCGGCATGCTGGGTTCCGCTGAGGTGGTCTCCGCCGTCAGCGACTTCCTGACTTCAAGCAAACTTGCCAATGTGGTCCTGGACCCCATCCTGCGCTCCAGTTCCGGCGCCCGGCTGCTGGATCCGAAGGGCGAGAAGCTGATGCTGGAACGTTTGCTGCCCCTAGCCACCGTAATTACCCCCAACCTAGATGAGGCTGCGGCATTGGCCGGAACACCGGTGAGCAATCTGGAGGAGATGAAGGCGGCAGCGTTGCGCCTTCACCAGCGGGGTGCGCTTAACGTGGTGGTCACGGGAGGCCACCTGGACAAGGCCATAGATTTGCTCAGCTTCACCCACCCCAACGGTGGCATCGAAACCCAAGTGTTTAAGGCGGAACGGCAACGCTCCCGCTCCACCCATGGCACCGGCTGCGCCTTCGCCTCAGCGGTGGCCTGCCATCTGGCGCATGGCCGGCAACTGCCTGAAGCAGTGCTGCTGGCCAAGGCTTATGTAGCCGCCGCCATCACCCACGCCCAACCTCTGGGCCAGGGCACCGGGCCGGTGGACCACCTCTACCGCATGCACCAACCGCCGCGCCGCCAGGCCGCAGTCGCAGAACCGGAATCGGTAGGGTAAACGCGCGAGGCGCGCGCGGAATCGAAGCACGGCTCTTAGTACACAAAGCACTCAGCCATCAGCATTCAGTCCGTAGACACAGGTTACGAAGCGATGCTCAGAAAAACTTCCGTTTCAGGGCTGAAGCCCCCAGCTTGACGCCGGAGTGACTGAGTACTGGGTGCTGTGGATTGATACAATGCGCGGTGTTTTGTGACTTGGTGCAGTTCCAAAATCTCGGCTCAGAGGAGGCTCGCCCGTGAAGACCGCATTCCTGGAGACCCTCTGGCAGGATGTGAAGTACGCGCTGCGGAGCATGCACAAAGCTCCGGGCTTCTCCATAGCGGTGGTGCTGATTGTGGCGCTGGGCATCGGCGCCAGCACCGCGATGTTCTCAGTAATCCGTGGCGTCCTGCTCAAGCCGCTAGGCTACCGCGACCCGGAACGCGTGGTGCTATTGACCGAGGGGGCGACGCCGATTCGTTTCCAGGAATTTCTACGGAATGCAAGCTCCTACATTGAAGTCGGTGCCTACGCAGTAATGCCGGAACAGATGGCGCTTTCCGGAGCCGGCGAGCCGGAAGCATTGAGCGCAGCGCGCGTGTCGGCAAATTTCCTGCGCATATTAGGCGCAAGGCCATTACTGGGCCGCAGTTTCCTGCCGCAAGAAGATAACCCGGGCGGACCGACGGTGGCCATAATCAGCGTCGAGTTGTGGCAAAGAAGATTTGCCAGCGATCCCTCGGTGATCGGCAAGACCGCAGATCTAGGGGGCACGCCGTACACCATCGTCGGCGTGCTACCGCCGCAATTCCACTTTCCTTTTGCCGGCGGCGACGTTTGGGTAACACGCCCTTCGGAGTTGTCGCTGATTCCGCCCCAATCGCGAGCCATTAGTCCCATCTTGCGAGTGTTTGGGCGATTGCGGTCGGGCGTGAGCCTGCAGCAGGCTACGGCCGAGCTTAAGGTACTGAACCAGCAATACCGAAGCACCCACCCAGGAATGCTGGACGCCAAACCGAACTCGCCGGAAACAGTGCGCCCGGTCCAGGAAGAGTTGGTTTCGGATGTTCGCTCTAAACTGTGGCTGCTCGCGGGGACGGTGGGATTCGTACTGTTGATCGTGTGCGCCAACATCGCCGGCCTGCTGCTGGTGCGGGCTACCTCGCGCTCCCGGGAATTTGCAGTGCGTGCTGCGATTGGAGCGGGGCGCACACGCCTCATTGCTCAACTGCTGGCGGAGAGTACTCTGCTGGGATGTATGGGAGGCGCAGTTGGCATTCTGCTGGCCGGTTGGGGCTTGCACGCTATACGTGGGCTGAGCCTGGATGAGTTGCCGCGAGCGGGTGACGTCCACATGGACGGCTGGGTGCTGGGTTTCGCTGTGGCCATCTCATTGATTGCGGGCGCGCTCTTTGGATTGGCTCCGGCACTGGCAGCTTCCCGAGCGGACTTGTCTTGGGTACTCCGCGGCAGTGGAGAAGGGCAGGCGCTGCAGCCCCGCCAGATAGGAATTTTGCGCTTCGCTTCACGCAATATGCTGGTGGTGGGCCAGGTGGCGCTCTCCGTTGTGCTGCTGATCGGTGCGGCACTATTGCTCGAGAGCATTTACCACTTGTCCCAGGTGGATCCGGGTTTCGACGCGAATCACCTCTTGACCATGAACATCTCGCCCGTGGCCACGCACTATGACACGGATGCGAAGCGTGCGCTGTTTTACGAGCAGGTAGTAGATCGTTTACAGGCTTTGCCCGGCGTTAGCAGCGCCGCAGTAGCGCTCACCCTTCCCACAACGGGTTGGTCCGGCGTTCCCGTGCAGTTGGCCGGGCGAGCACCGATGAAACTCGGCGAGCGGCCCATCGCTGTTTTCCAGGACATCACGCCGGGATACTTCCGAACTATGAAGATTGCGCTGAAACGCGGCCGCGAGTTCAGCCGGAAAGACAGAGCAGAGTCCGTGCCGGTAGCCATCATCAGCGAAGCCCTGGCGCGCACTTTGTGGCCGGGTTATCCGAGCGGGCCCGACCCTATCGGCGAGCACATCCTGGTCGGCAGGAGCCCACAAGCGGTGGAGATCGTCGGAATCGCGGCAGATGTGCGACACAACGGCCCAGATATGGAACCCAACCGAGAGCTGTACGTACCGTGCTCCCAGGAGCCGACCGCAACTGCCATGATCGCGGTGCGGACCGCGGGCGAACCGCGCTCGTTCGCCAACGCTGTCCGCCATCAGATTCTGGCCATGGACCGAGAACAGCCCGTCTCCGGTGTGAGCACCATGCGGGATCTACTGGAAGATTCGGAAGGGCAGTTGCGGCTCATCATGACGCTGCTGGCAACATTTGCCGGGGCAGCCACGATGCTGGCTGTAATTGGCTTATACGGCGTGATTTCCTACTCGGTGGCGCAGCGGACGAAAGAAATCGGCATTCGACGAGCGGTGGGCGCTCAGCCCAGTGACATCCTGTCGCTGGTGGTCGGGCAGGGGCTGCGGTTGGTGCTGTCGGGAGTGGTGCTTGGGCTGGGTGCAGCCTGGGCGCTAACGCGCTTGATGAGGGACCTGCTGTTCCAGGTGAGCACTGTGGATCTGACAACATTTATCGGGGTGGCGCTTCTGTTTATGGCGGTGGCGCTGGCCGCCAGCTACTTGCCGGCGCGGAAGGCCACCGGGATCGATCCCCTGGCGGCGTTGCGAGCAGGATGAGCTTGTTGGTGGACAGGATTCCCCGGCAAAGCAGCGCAACGGCTAAAGCCGCTTTCTTCCACATGCTCGGTCGGCACGCCTGAAGGCGTGCCCCTATACGAATCCGCGAAGCTCTCAGCCGAAAGCTGAACGCGTGCCCTGATACGCATCCGCGAAGCTCTGAGCTAAGAGTTAAATGAGCGCAAGCGCGAAGCTGCAAGTTCGAATCAGGAGCTACAAGCTATTCCTGGGGCGGATTTTGCGGCGGCGGGTTGTTCTGCCCCGGCGGAGTGGAGCCCTTGTCCGCGTTGGCTGGCTGCTGATTATCCGGCAGGGGCATCATCAAACCGCCCTGGGGTTGAGAGTTCTGCGGAGGCTGCGTTTGCGGAGGAGCCTGCTGTTGCGGTACCGGATGGTTCTGTACCGGCGGCGTCGCGCCCTTATCCGCAGCAGGAGGCTGCTGATTATCGGGCAGGGGCATCATGAGCCCGCCCTGGGGTTGTGCGCTTTGCGGCGGCTGTTGCGGAGCGGGATTTGGAGCCACGCTGGGAGTCGCACCATGATAAACGTCGGGCGGCTGCTGGTTAGCAGGCAGCGGCATCAGCAGCTGATTCTGTGGCGGCGGCTGCGTCGCCTCGGGTAGCTGGTTGGGTGAAGGCGCCGGCGCCACCGGCTTGTCAGGTTCGATGACCGGCGTATTGTCACGCCGCATCAGGCGTACGGGGCCGCCTTCGCGCCGCTTGGCCATCAGCGCCGTTTCGATGCGCTGCTGCACGGCCTGATCGCTGCCGTTGGCCACGTTCTTCAGCAGGTGCCCCTGCACTTCGGCACGCGTAGCTACATCCACCTTACGGTTAGAGCGCTCCGCTTCCTGCGCCTTGGCGTAATAGAAGTCGGCGGTTTCGCGGTCGCCATCCATTTCCGCCATGTAGCCCATATTGTTCAACGTGAACGCGTTGTTGGAATCGAGCTTATAAGCCTGCTGGAAATCCTTACGGGCGGTCTGGGGATCATTACGGTTGAGGGCGGAAACGCCGCGCAGGTTCAGGCGCGCCACGCGCAGGGGCACGGTTTCTTCCTTGGCCATCAACTTGTGCAGCGCCCGCGCATTATGAGCAGCAATTTCACTGATGGGCTTGCCTCGCCAGTCGCGGTTTATGGTGACGACGATGGGATCCCGGGAATGCTGTTGCGCCGCGCGAGTGTAGAAGCCCAGGGCCTGATCATATTCGCCCTCTTTCTCGCGGGCGAAGCCCATGTTGTTCAGAGTGAAAGGATTCTTAGAGTCGAGAGCCAGAGCTTTCTGCAGCACCAGATCGGCTTCCGGGGCGCGGTCTTTGAGCAGCAGGCCAATGGCCTGCACATTGAAGCGGTTCACCTGCATCTGCCGGTCGTCGGCTTCGCCCGCTATCTTGGAGACCGGTTTGCCTTTTGCGGCCTCGACGTTGCTCATGTCTACAGCGGCATCGGAGCGGTTTTCCGCTGCCAGCGAATAGAAGCGTTCCGCCCGGTCTACCTGGCCCTCGAGTTCGGAGATGTACCCCAGGTTATTGAGGGTGAAGGGATCGTTGGGGTCAATGAGGTAGGCGTCGTAAAAAAGCTTCTTGGCCTTCTCGTAATCGTGATGGCGGACAGCGTTCACGCCTTCACGGTTGAGCTTCTGCACGGGGGTCGGCTTGCTGCGCTTAGGCAGGGTGATGCGCAACTGGGCGCCGGCTTGGCCTGCCAGCAGCAGGCCGGCGACTACACATAAAAGCAACCAGCAGGCAGATTTACGAAACATCAGGCCTCCGCGGCAGGGATGGGCGGCAAGGCGCAAACCAGCCGCTCACCTTTATCAGATTGGTCTTAAGGGCGAAAACGTTGCCAAGCTTCCTCTCGATTTGCGAGTTGACCCCGGTGAGGTTGCCAGCATCCAACCTGTCCAGGTGCTCAGGTTGAGGTGTTTTCTGATGCGCAATGGTTGGCTGTTCTTACTGATGATTTTGGCATTCTCCCTGGCCCAGGCGAGCGGGCAGGGCAAACCGACGAACTCGAATGCTGCGCCCGCGGCCCCTGCCCAGCCGCAAAGCGGCAGCTATGATCCGCTGCTCGATTTGCCTCCTCTGCCGCATGGCCAGACCACGCTGGTGGGTGGCACGGTGCACAGCATTGACCAGATTCGCAACCGGCTCACCTTGCAGCCCTTCGGCGGGCACGCCATGAAGATTTTTTTTGATGAGCGCACCCACATCTATCGCGATGGCGCGCCCGGCACCCAGTTGGTGATTCATAAAGGGGACCGCGTGTATGTGGATACCATGCTGGACGGGACCAAAGTGTTCGCCCGCAACATTCGCGTGGTGACGGGAATGCAGGCGGCGGATGCACGCGGCCAGATTATGAACAATGATCTCCGCACCGGGCGCATCACGGTGCAGGACGAGCTTTCGTCTCGCCCGGTCACCTTTCGCGTGACGCCCTCTACCGTGGTGAATACCACCGCAGGCAAGAGCACGGTGGCGCAACTGCAGCCCGGCTCTTTGGTGACGGTGAAGTTCACCCCCGACCGCAGCAACAAGGACGTCGCCCAGGAAGTTTCCGTGATTGCCGCGCCCGGCTCCATGTTTACCTTCTACGGCAAGATCACCTATCTGAACATGTCGACGCGCACGCTGGCCGTAGCCAACGAGAGCGATGACAAAACCTACGACATCAAATTCACCTCCGCGGCGGTGGATCCTCAGATGTTAGGAGAGGGCAAGCAGGTGCTGGTTAAGGCCAGGTTCGATGGCGCCGGCTACACCGCCGACAATATTCAGTTCATGAAGGCCAAGGCGCAGTAGCGTTCGCCAGACGTGGGTGCGCGCCACGACATCGTTGTTAGGGGATCAGGGTCAGGATCTCGCCGGACACGGCGGCGCTCCCCACGCCCAAGCGGCCAATGGTGACTGGGAGGGTGAAGCGGCGGGGGCCGGCTGCTCCGGGATTGAAAAATAGCACGCCGTTACGCATCTCCTGCGACGGGCGATGGGAGTGGCCAAAAATGACGGCGGCAAAGTTGGCGGAGCGGGGATCCAGATCCAACTCGGCCAGATCGTGCAGCACGTAAATCGCAACTCCATTCAACTGAAGAACGTTAGTGGCAGGAAGGTCACGAGCCCACCTCTCACGGTCCACGTTGCCGCGGACGGCGGTAATAGGGGCTATGCCGGAAAGCTCAGTCAAGATCGCGGGGTCTCCCACATCGCCCGCATGGATGATGTAGTCAGAGCCGCGCAGAGCGGCAATCGCTTGGTGACGTAAGAGGCCATGGGTGTCAGAGATGACGCCGACCGTGTATTCCCGCGAGCCGGTACCTGGTCCGCGACCCTTATTCGGCTGGGACGATGGCATATTTTTCTTCAAGAAAACGTTGAAGTATTCGGGGAAGTATGAGGGCCAGCTCCTGCCAGGTAAGCACCTTGCAGCGCACGCGAAGCTCGACTATGCGTATGGCCTGCATGACTGTAAACCAAGCTTCGAGCAGATCAGGCCGACGCGCGTCAGTCAAAACACAGAATGAGCATTCGGTGGCATGGGCTGCCAGCACATTGCGGATGAGTTGGTAGCTCAAGTATTGGTTTAGCTGTTGCGGAAGCTGCCGGCGAAGGAACACAGCCGCGAAATCACGGTACCTGGCCAGAGCCGCTTTGCTTTTGCGCTGGAAATCGCCTTCCGTGAGCTTGGCTTCGACCAGCAGGCTTCCGAGCCGCATGTCCACTTCGGTGCGGTCGAACCTGCCTTGGACGAGGGGGACGCGAGGTTTGTAGCCGAATTGCGGAGGGCTGTCGGTTTCCGCACCCAGCAGGTGCAGCACCTGCCTGTCGGTGGCTACACCGGGGTAGCAGAAGATATTCATCAGCAGGGCGTCGGAGCTGTTGCAGGAATCAAGTTCGCACCAGCGCCGCTCAGTGCGCGGCAGAGATTTGAATTGCGAGTGGGGCTTGGCCAGCCGCCGGCGCCACTCCGGGTTCTGCAGAATGGCGCGATAGCTAGCGGGAAGAAAGTTGCCGTGCTGCCCGGAGCCGGAGCCCTCAAAAACTACGGCGGGCACACCGCCGTAACTGAGTTGATGGGCCAAGCCATGGGCGTGGGCGTATTTTTGGCCGCAGTCACTAAGCTGCGCGCGTAGGTGGCTCACGTATGCAAGAGTGCCATTCAGTAAGGCGCCGGCCATGCTCACCATCTTGGAGTCGGCCACGCTCGTTTGGCAAGTGCAGTCCTGAGGCGGAAATAGTTGGGGTATGATTCCCTGATGGCAGCCGCCATCGAGTGCCGGGGCCTGCGCAAGACGTACGACGGCAAAGTAGAGGCGGTGCGCGGCTTGGATCTGGAAATCCAAGCGGGAGAGTGCTTCGGGCTGCTGGGGCCGAACGGGGCAGGCAAGACCACCACCATTGAAATCCTGGAAGGCCTGCTGGCGCCCACCGCTGGCCAAGTCACACTTCTGGGGCGCACCTGGCAAAAACATGCCAGAGATTTGCGCGAATTGTTGGGAATTTCCCTGCAGGAGACCCGCTTCTCCGAGAAGCTTAGCGTGCGCGAAACGCTGGACCTGTTCGCCAGCTTCTATCGTCAGCCGCGGGCTGCTGCCGAAATCATGCAGGAGCTGGAACTGACCGAAAAGGCAGACAGCTGGGTGGGCAAGCTTTCCGGCGGGCAGAAGCAGCGGCTCGCGGTGGCCACGGCGCTGGTTGGTAACCCGCAAATCCTGTTTCTGGATGAACCCACAACCGGGCTGGACCCGCAGAGCCGGCGCCAGCTGTGGGAGATTGTACGCGGCTTTCAGCGGCGCGGAGGCACGGTGCTGCTGACCACTCATTACATGGACGAAGCGGAGCGGCTGTGTGACCGCATCGCGATTGTGGATCACGGCCAGATCATTGCTCAGGGCACTCCGGCGCAGCTGATCGCGCACATAGGAGGGAATCATGTGGTGGAGTTCGCTACTAGCGGAGGCGATGGCGCCCACAACCAAGAGCTGTGGCGGATGCTGCCGGGCGTGGATTCGGTGCACGAGGACGATGGCATGCTGCTTCTGAATGTTCGCGAGCCCCACCAGACCATTCCAGCGCTGCTTGCCGCCGTGGAAAACCAAGGTGCACAGCTGGTCCACCTGACCACGCGGCAAGCCAGCCTTGAAGATGTGTTTGTGCATTTGACGGGGAGGCATTTGAGGGAAGACTGAGAACCAGTGGTCGGGATCCGGACATGACAGGTCGTGAATGCCCGGGCTGACTCGATGGGCGCGGGATGAGAACCAGATGCACACCGTGAAGCCAACTGATGCAGAAGCGCAGGTGCAAGGGGCGAACATGGAACCTATGCCGCTCCGGTCCAGCCGTCCGCGGCTGAATGGGCGCTGGGCAGGTTACACACACCTGCTGTTAGCCCGTATGCGCGAGCTGAAGCGCGAGCCGGAAGTGATTTTCTGGGTGTTCGTTTTTCCGTTGCTGCTGGCATTGGGCCTGGGAATCGCCTTTCGCAATAAGCCGGCAGACGTAGCGCCAGTGGCCGTGGTTTCTGGCCCTGGGGCGCAGCACGCGCTTGAGTTGCTGCAGGCCTCACCGCACCACGGAGCCATTCATGCTGACATGCTCACCGACGAGCAGGCGCTCAAAGGCTTCCGCCTGGGCATGTACGCTCTGGTGATTGAGCCTAAGGCCGATGGAAGTTTCCAGTACCGCTACGACCCGGCGCGTCCGGAAAGCGTGCTGGCGCTCGACCAGATTGATGACGCGCTACAGACGGCCGCAGGACGGCGCAATGCGCTGGCCACGTCAGCGAAAATTTCCAGCGAGCCGGGCGCGCGCTACATTGATTTTTTGATTCCCGGGCTGCTGGGCATGAACGTGATGAACGCGGCCATGTGGGGCATCGGCTTCGCTCTGGTGGAGATGCGGCAGCGCAAGCTTTTGAAGCGTTATCTGGCGACGCCCATGCGGCGCAGCGATTTCCTTCTTGCCCTGACCAGCAGCCGGTTGGTGTTGATGCTGGTAGAAGTGGGGCTGCTGCTGGGCTTCGGCGTTCTAGTCTTTCGGATGCGAGTGCTGGGCTCGCTTGCCAGCATTCTGCTGGTGGGCACGGTGGGGGCGCTGTCGTTTGCCGGCATCGGGCTGCTGACCGCCTGCCGCGCGGAAAAGATTGAAAGCGTCAGCGGGCTCATCAACCTGGTGATGTTGCCCATGTGGGTGTTTTCCGGAGTGTTTTTTTCTTATGAACGCTTTCCCGCGGCGGTGCAGCCGTTCATCAAGGCGTTGCCGCTTACCGCGCTGAATGACGCGTTGCGCGCCACCATCCTGGAAGGAGCGCCCATCACGGCTCAAGGTGAAAGAATCCTTATCATGGCGATTTGGGGCGGCATTTCGTTTATTTTAGCGCTGCGCTGGTTCCGGTGGGTGTGAGCAGAGATGGAGAGGATCAAGAGCGGAGACGCGGAAATGGCCTACGAAGTCCTGGGCAAGGGCGCGCCCGTAGTGCTGCTGCATCCTTTTCCAGCGCAGCATGAATTCTGGAAACCAATAGCCGAGCACCTGGCCACGCGCTACCGCGTGCTGATGCCCGACCTGCGGGGGCACGGCGATTCGGGCGTAGGCGACGGCCCTGCCACTATGGAGAAGCATGCCGCCGACGTGGCGCGGGTGTGCGATGCCGTGGGAGTAGGGCGGGCGGTGTTTGCCGGCGTTTCCATCGGTGGCTACATTCTGTTCGAGTTCTGGCGGCGGTGCCGGGAGCGGGTGAGCGCGCTGATTCTCAGCGACACCCGCGCGCAGGGGGATACGGAAGAAGGGCGCGCTAACCGCCTGAAATCCGCCGAAGACGTGCTGCAGCGCGGCCCGGAGCCTTTCATTGACAGCATGCTTCCCAAGTTGCTGGGGGAGAGCACGCGCCAGCGCCGGCCTGACCTGGTGCAAAACGCCAAACGCATGATGATGAAAATGTCAGCTCAGGGCATCGCGCAGGTACAGCGCGGGATGGCTGCGCGTCCGGATTCCGTGGAAACGCTGAAGACCGTCAATGCTCCCACGCTGCTGCTGGTGGGCAGTGAAGATACGCTCACGCCAGTGCCGGACGCGGAACTGATGCGCCAACACATCGCCGGCAGCCAGTTGCGAGTGATTTCCGGCGGCGGGCATTACGCGCCCTTCGAACAAAGCGAGGCCACGCTACCCCTGCTGCGCCAGTTTCTGGACGGCTTGGCAATTCACTAGGAGTATTGGGGCTAGGTGATCCGGGCAGGGGTAAAGACCGCTGCGACTGAGCTTTGTTACAATTCCCGCCATGCTGGACACCTATCTGGTACCGGAAGCGACCACAGTCACCGCCAAAGGAGACGGCGCGGTAGTGGAAGTGGGTGCAGCCGGGCA
>Ga0075426_10002135_pt1 | contig 14166 bp, 12 predicted proteins | sample SoiMethybrSBSTD5_FD_75304 | JGI IMG/M metagenome (GOLD analysis project Ga0075426, IMG submission 75304) | Bulk soil microbial communities from a Populus tree surrounding site in Tennessee, USA - Soil MetaG P. TD hybrid SBSTD5 | ecosystem: Environmental > Terrestrial > Soil > Tree plantation... | reverse complement strand
ACGAGCATGATGTTCATCACGCCGATACCGCCGACCATCAAACCAACCGAAGAGATCACGACCATCGCGATCGCCAGTCCCGCAGTGATCGAACGGAAGTTGTCGAGAATACTCTCCGAGGTTTCCATGCCGAAGTTGTCGTTTGCGGCGAACGGCACCTGGCGGCGCACGCGCAACAGATCGCGCACCTGGTCCTTTCCTTCTTCCATCATGCCGGGACGCGCCACCGCGAGAATGTAGATGTCGTCAGCGTTCGGTTTCAACTTTTGCGCGACACTGAACGGCACGTAGATCACGTTGTTTTGATCGTCACTGCCGCCGCCGATCAAAAACTGTTCGCGTTTTTCCAGCACGCCGACAACGCGAAACTCCTGTGGTCCAATCTTGATCGTTTGCCCAACCGGCGAACCGACTTTGAAAAAGTCGTCCGCGACCTTCGAGCCAACAACGCAAACTTGCTGGTTCGTGTCGTTTTCCGTGTCCGTGAAAAAGCGACCTTCGGAGACGACCTGCGTGCCTGCTTTTTCAAAGTCGGGCAGAGTTCCCTGAAGCGCGACCTGCGCGGATGTCTTGCCGCCGCCGGAGACCAACAGCTTACCGCCAAACCAGTTGTTCGTGATGTCGAGGAAGGGAACTGACAGTTCAATTGAGGGGAGATTACGCAGGGCGAGCGCGTCGTCGTAGGTCAGCTCTTTGCGCATTCGTTCTTCGCGCGACATGCGGCCGATGTGAATGCCCGGATTGTATTTACTAATGTAGATCGAGCGCGTGCCGAACGATTCAACTTCGCGCGTCACGGAAACGTCGATGCCGCTGATGATCGAGGCGATCAGCATCACCGTGATGATGCCGATGACGACGCCGAACACGGTCAAGAACGAGCGCAGCTTGTTGGCGAGCAACGTGGACAGCGCCATCTTGAGGTTTTCGTAAATATCGCTTCGCAGGATTTTCATTACTCAGCCCTCAACGCTTCGATCGGATCGAGCCGTGCTGCCTTCCACGCGGGGAAGATTCCCGAAGCTACACCAGCGCCGCCCGAGGCCGCCAGCGCTCCCGCAATTGCCAGGATCGATAAATACGTAGGAAAGATCCACGCGGTAATTACTACGCCGACGATCCAGGCGATAAGAATTCCCACTGCGCCGCCGATCGTTGCCAGTGTTACGGCCTCCACCAGAAACTGTTTCAATATATCAACCTGTCGCGCGCCCAACGACTTCCTGATCCCAATCTCTTTTGTGCGCTCGGTCACGGACACGAGCATGATGTTCATAATCACGATTGCACCGACGATCAGAGCGATACCCGGCACCGCGATAGCGACGATGAAGATCGTGCCGAACAGACGATCGCGCAGGCCGGTGATCGCATCGGGCGTGACGATGCCGAAGTTGTCCTTTTCGTTTGGACCAAGCTTACGTCTGACGCGCATCAGGAAACGGCTTTCTTCGACAGCATCGTTGAAAGTGTCATCGGTCTTGGAAGTGGCGATGAAGTAGAGCGAGCGTTGCCGGATCAGGCCACCGTAGTTCACCGAGTAAGTCTTCAGTGGGATGACGATGAAGTTGTCCTGCGGAATGCCGAAGACTGTACCCTTAGCCGCTTCGACACCGATGACGCGGTACGGCAAACCACGGATCGTTATCTCATTACCGATGGAGTTGCCGGACGGAAAAAGTTTGTTGGCAATGTCTGCGCCGATGTATGCCACCCGCGCCGCGCCTTCGTTTTCCGGTTCGGCGATGAAACGTCCGTCCGCAACGTCGCGGTTTTCAATGTCGACGCAGTTCGCAGTGGCGCCGGAGACAAAGACGTCTTCGATCACTTCATCGCCGCGTTTCACTTCGGACGGAGTGCCGCGCGCCCGCGCGCCGATTTTGCCGATTAGCGTGGCGCGTTCTTTGAGGTAGTCGTAATCCTCCAGGGTGATTTCTTTGTTGCGTCGTTGTGCGGCCGCGATGGTGTCGGTGTCTTTGAAGTCTTCGAGTGGATTGAAGCGCTGAACGGTAAACGACTTCGCGCCGATGCCCGCGATCTTTTCGTCAACGTAACGATTAAAACCTTCGATCAGCGAGACCACGACCACGAACGCCGTGACACCGACGACCATGCCGAGCAGCGTCAGCGCCGAGCGCAACTTGTGCGTCCAGATCGCCGCGACCGCAAGTTTCAGAGTTTCGATAAATTTCACTGTTAACTATTCCCAACGCAGGGCGTCGATCGGATTCAACCGCGCCGCTTTCCATGCGGGCCACAAACCAAAAACAATCCCGACTGCCGCCGAAATCCCCACGCCGACCGCGATGGCCCACAAAGGCACGTACGCCGGCAACGGCGAGTATGCGTTCATCAACAGGCTCGCGATCTCGCCGACCGCGAGGCCGGCGAAGCCGCCAATCGCCGTCAACACCACCGCTTCGATCAGAAACTGCGACAGAATATTCAAGCGCGTGGCCCCAACAGCTTTGCGGACGCCAATCTCCTTGGTCCGCTCCGTGACCGAGACCAGCATGATATTCATAACGCCGATCCCGCCGATCATCAAAGCCACGAATGAGATTGCCGTCAACACCAGAGCGGTTGCTCCGGTGAGCTGGTTGTAAACGTCCAGCAGCGAGTCCTGCGACGAGATGCCGAAATTGTTGGGCGCGCCCGAAGGCACGCGACGGCGGCGGCGCAGGATATCGGTGATCTCGTCCATGGCCGACTTCACGTCAGCGCGCGAGCGAGGCCGCACAATCACGAAGAACACTGATTCCGGAAAGGGACGGTCAGGATAATACTTGTCGTAAGTGGTAATGGGAATAAAAATCGAGTTGTCACGCGATTGGCCGAAGAAGTTTCCCAACGGCTCCATCACCCCGATCACGCGAAACGGGTTTCCATTGATCCTGACTCCCTTATCGACGGGGTCTTCATACGGAAAGAGCGCTTGTTTGACGTCCACACCAATGATCACAACGTTGGACCGGTCCTGTATGTCGATGTCGTTGATGAAACGGCCGCTGCCGACGTATTGGCTGTGAACGAATTCATAATAAGGAGTGACGCCGAACAGAATCGGCGTATCGGTCTGCCGGTCCTGGTAACGTATCGTCGCGGCGATCAGACGATGGATCGGCGACACGCCAATGATTGAAGGCGCGTCGGTGCGGAGCGCTTCCGCATCGTCCATCGTCAGGTCTTTGCGATGAATCTCTTCCGGGCCGGGTGGCCGGCCGAAGCTTGGTTCGAACTTCGCAACGAAGATCGTGTTTGACCCGAGCGACTCGATCTGATCGGCGAACGCTTTATTGAGGCCCTGAATAATCGACACCATGAAGATCACGGTAACGACGCCGACACTCACACCGAGAATCGTCAACGCCGAGCGCAGCTTGTTACTGCGCAACGTATCCAGCGCCATCAACGCCGACTCTTTGATATCTTCGAATCTCATTCAGCTCTCAGGGCTTCTATTGGGTCGAGTTTAGCGGCGCGCCAGGCGGGCCACAAACCACTGATGATGCCCACGATCGACGAAACTCCGACGCCCAACACCGCCGAAGCTACGCTCACCAGCAACGGAAATCCGATCAGCGCCGAGATCACATAAGCCAATCCAAATCCGGTGCCGACACCGATCGCGCCGCCGAGCGCCGTTACCACCACTGCTTCAATCAAGAACTGCGTCAGGATGTCTTTGCGGCGCGCGCCAATCGCTTTGCGAATCCCAATCTCTTTGGTGCGTTCGGTCACGGAAACGAGCATGATGTTCATGACGACGATGCCGCCGACCACGAGCGAGATCGCAGCCACGCCGATCGTCACGATGTAAATGTTGGAAGTCGCAGCGCCGTACAGGTTGAGAAACACGTCCTGTGTCTCGAGTGCAAAGCCTTCGTCATCGACTTTATCGTTCGTCCCAATGCCCCTGCGCGTGCGCATGACCGTCCGCACCTGATCTTCCGCGGCTTCGAGTTGCTCAGCCGCAGGCACCTGAATGAACACCACCAGCGAACGTCGCGCCCCGTAAGCTTTCTGATAAGTGGAATACGGAATGTAGATGACGTTGTCGCGCGAGAAGCCGAAAATCGATCCGAGCGGCTCCAGTACGCCCAGGATTGTATACGGCCGGCCATTGATGCGAATCTCCTGGCCCACGGCGCGATCGGCGGGCGCGTCGCCGAACAGGTTCTTCAACATGTCCGTACCGACAACGCAAATGTCGCGGCCGGCGGCGCCTTCGCTATCGGTCCAAACGCGTCCCGCGTCGATGCTGACGCCGTCGATGTCAAACATCGTCAACGGTTCAACGCCGCGAATGCGCACGTTCTCCGCTTTCTGGTCCTGATACTTGACGGTCTCAATCGCATTGGCAGCGATACCGACGCGCCAGCACGCGGTACAGAGACGCCCGATCGTCTCGGCATCGTCGTGCGTTACGTCTTTGCGGCGATTGAACTTTATAAACTCTTCGCGCGACTTGATGATCTGCGGGTTCTTGGAGATCGTGAAAACCGTCGAGCCTTGCGAAGAGAACGTCTGCGCGACCGTTTGATCGAGGCCTTTGATGATCGTCACCACCGCGATCACGGCGGTCACGCCGACGATGATGCCCATCAACGTCAAGGCCGTGCGCAACTTGTTCGCGCGCAGACTTCCGGTAGCAACGCGAAACGCTTCCCAGATCGCCGCGAGACGAAAGAGGGGAAGCGACTTGATTAGCGCCGGCACAGCGCGGGCAAACGTGTAGCGCTGTGGCTTTGAGTCATGCTCGCCACTTCGCTCCATCCTGCTTCTCCTACCTAATTCGTTCGTCTTTTTCGATCTGGCCGTCGCGAATCGAAATTACGCGGTGGGCCCGTTCGGCGATGTCGTGCTCGTGCGTGACGACGATGATTGTGTTGCCCTCGGAGTGCAACCGTTCGAAGAGATCCATGATCTCCATGCTGGTGTGTGAGTCGAGCGCTCCGGTTGGTTCGTCGGCCAGCAGAATCGAAGGATGGTTAACCAGCGCGCGGGCAATGGCGACGCGTTGGCGTTGACCACCGGAGAGTTCGTTGGGTTTGTGTGTCATGCGCTCGGTAAGATCGACGGCCTTGAGCGCCTGTTTCGCCATTTCGTGACGTTGCGTTGAGCCGACGCCACCGTAGATCAAGGGTAGTTCGACGTTGTGCAACGCGGTCGCGCGCGCCAGCAGGTTGAAGGTCTGGAAGACAAAACCAACCTCCTGATTGCGAATACGCGCGAGCTCGTCGTCGTCCATTTCCGAGACGTTCTTGCCGTTCAGCCAGTACTGTCCCTGCGTGGGCGTGTCGAGACAACCGATGAGGTTCATCAACGTCGACTTGCCGGAACCGGATGGACCAATGATGGCGATGTACTCGCCACGGGGAATGTCAAACGAAACGCCATGCAGCGCGTGCACCTTCTCAGTGCCCATCTGGTAAGTCTTCCAGATGTCGCGCATCGAGATCATCGACGAGGGGTCGTGCCCGTCGACCTGAGTCTGTGGCCTGATCACGTTTTCTGTCGGTGAAAGCGTGAGAGTCGCGTCACTCATTTAGCTGGCCTCGTTTCCGTTCGCATTGCCGGGTTTCTTGGTCTGCCGCTTAACGGTCATGCCGTCCTTCAGTGTCTTCAGCACACGGCTTGGACCACGCACGACCTCCTGGTTGGGTTGCAGTCCGCTCGTAACTTCGATATCGGCTTCACCCGTGATGCCGGTGGTCACTTCAATGAACCGCACCTTATTGCCTTCGATCACGTAGACACCTTTCTTCGGTTTCGGCTTCTCACCGGGCGACGCGGACGCGGTCGGCACGCTGCCGGCAATGCTCGGTGACGGCGACGCTGAAGGGTTGACCTCTTTTTCCACGATCGACTCGAGCGGCACCGCGAGCACGTTGTTCTTCGTGTTGGTCGTGATGACTACGGTCGAGCTCATGCCCGGACGCAATGCGTTCTGAATGTCTTCTGGCAACTCGCGCAGTTCGAGAGTGACTTTGAACTCTTTCGCTTCCTGCACGTTGACGCGGTTCGAGAGTCCGCCCGTTTGGTCAGACTTCGCGATCGCCAGCGGGTTGCGTTGAGTCACGATTGCTTTGAGTTCCTTGTCGCCGAGTGCGTCGACTTTTACTTTCGCTTCCTGGCCCACCTTGACGTTGTTGATTTCCGTTTCGTCGACGTTCACTTCCACGTTGATCTGCGACATGTCCGCGATCGTCATCAGCGGTGTCGTTGACAATCCTGCCACGGCGAACTCACCGACGCGCGTCGGAATGTCGGCAACGACGCCGTTCAGTGGAGACAACTGTGTCGCCTTTTCGCGCTGGCTTACCTGGCCGCGCAACATCGCCTGTTGCTGGTTGGCGCGCATCTCGGACGACTTGATCGCGGTTTCAGCTTCCTTGACGGCGACGCGTTGTTGATTGGCGCGCTCCGTTGCTTCCTTAACGGCGAGTTTCTGCGCTTCAAGGTTGGCCTTCGCCGTTTCGAGAGCAATCTTGGCGGTCTCAAAACGGTCACGCGCCGTGTCATATTCGAACCGCGATGAGACGCCGGCTTCAATCAGTTCCGTGTAGCGCTTGAGTTCGCGTTGGGCGGTGTTGAGTTCAACTTGAGCTTTATCAACGTTGGTCTGAAAAGCAACAACTTGCTGCCGTGCCGACGCCACCGAAGCTTCGGCGGCTGCGAGTTGCTGCTGCGCGCTGGTAACGGCGTTGCGCGCGTTCTGCACATCATTCAGCGACGCCTGGGTGGCGGCCCACTGCGCTTCCTGGTTCGACTGCAATTGCGTCGGATCTATCCGGACCAGCGGCTTGCCTTTGGCGACCTGGTCACCGGCCGTGACGTAAATCTCTTCGATGCGCCCCGGAACTTCGCTGGTCAGTTTGATGTAACGGATCGGACGGATTTCGCCCGAAGCGGTCACGGTTTGCTTGAGTTCGGGTCTGGTTTCAAGCTTAACGGTAACGACTTCCGGCTCTTCCTTACGGCTCGCCAGCACGCTGATAATCACCACAGTCGCGAGCACGACGCCGACGACCACGCCAATAATAATCTTCTTTTTTCGACTCAACGCCATTCTTTGGATTCCTTTGGTTCGGACGGGGCTAGATTCACGAAGTAGCTAGTACGGGGAAAATTACCAAACTGTTTCATTTAAGAGCAACTAAGCGCAACCATCATATAGACTTCGAAGCTCAGACGTTCGAAACGGTTGCAGCGTTAACACCTGAAACTCATGTTGGCGCATTTAGCGCGTTTCGCGATAGAATTGCTTGCTTTTTCGAGAGCGCTGAATGATTACCTGCGATCGATGCAAAACAGAAAACCTGGACGGCTCGCAATATTGCGATGAGTGCGGTGCGCCGCTTAGGCCGAACGGCCGGCCCGCATCCTATCCCAATGCGGGCGGAGGTTACCAACCTCCGAGCGGTCATCAGCCGCCGAGCAGCGGCTTCCAGGGCCAGAACGGCAGTCACGTTCAATCGCAAGGTACGCCGGAGTTGGCCGGTGGTAGACGCGTTTCGGCCGGTCTGAGCTTTTCGTCGTTGCGACAGCCCAACAAACCACACGCGCGCCTGGTGATCGAAAAGGGCCGCTCGAGCGGAAAGCAATTTATGTTGAGTGATACGGAAGCGCAAATCGGACGCTGGGACGCGGACGGAGGTATCTTCCCCGACGTCGATCTCGATACTGACGATCCGGAAGCAAAAGTCTCCCGCCGTCACGCCCGCATCACTTTGAGTAACGGACAGTATTTCTTAGAAGATTTGGGATCGACGAACGGTACGTTCATCAACCGTGGCAAGCGATTGCCCCCTGGACAGCGTCAGGTGCTGTGTGACGGCGACGAAATCATTGTCGGCAAAACGTTCCTGCGCTTCCACATCGTAAAATAGATCAAGATGGCCGACTGCATTGCCTGCGGCGCCCAAATTTCCCAGGAAGAACATTTCTGCGGGAATTGTGGCACGCAGCAACTTCCGATTAATTCCGAACTGAAAACCATCGCTGCCGATCTCAGCGAGGACCTCAGTGTGCAGGCGGACATCCCGTGGTCAGTCGAAGCTCCGGTCGGAGCAGCCCGGGCGGATTCGGAACCAGCCGTCACTGACGAGCCCAAACCCATCTCGTCAGCGTCACTCGGCGGTTCTTACACCGACAACGTTTATCACGCCGAGACCAACGCCGCACCGCGCGGCACCGGTGGCAAACGTCCGGCGGTCAAACAACTCGAGGCGAACACGATCCTCAATCATCGCTATGAGATCGTGCGTCGCATCGGCGGCGGCGGCATGGGTGCCGTCTATCTCGCGAAAGATCGCAATCTTGGCGACGCCCCACGCGCTGTGAAAGAGATGGTCGAGTCGCATCTCGATCCCACGCAGCACGAAAAAGCGATCGGTGATTTCAAACGCGAGTCGTTGCTTTTGACGTCGCTCGAACATCCGTCGATTCCGACTATCTACGACTACTTCTACGACGACATCTTGAGCCGCTTCTATCTCGTGATGAAATACATCTCGGGTGGGGATCTCGCGTCGCGCATGCGTGCGGCTATCGGCGGCAAGATCGACGAGAAGACCGTTACCGATTGGGGCATGCAGATCGCCGACGTGCTCGACTACTTGCACTCGCGACCGAAACCGATCATCTATCGCGATCTCAAACCCGCGAACCTGATGATCGACGGCAACAACGGCCGCGTCATGCTTATCGACTTCGGTATCGCTCGCTGGGTCTCGCAACAGGAAAAGGGCGTTACGGCAGTCGGTACAATGGGCTATGCACCGCCCGAACTTTTCAGCGGCCGCGTGCAGCCGGCTTCAGACGTCTACAGTCTCGGCGCAACGATGTTTCATCTCCTGACGGGAGCCGATCCGCAGGACAATCCACTGTTGATTTTCGACTTTTCAAAGAACCTGCGACCGCGCCAGATCAATCCCGCGATCTCGACCGAGATGGAACAGATCCTGATGCGCACGGTCGAGTACAAGCCGGACGATCGCTTTCGCACTGCGGGCGAGTTAAGAAACGAACTCGCCAATCATCTCGAGAAGTTGATGTCCGGCCGAGTGAGTTACGGACTGCCGGCGGCGGTCATCGGCGGCGAGACGGCGCAGATGCACACTGTGTACTGCGGTTTTTGTGGTGGACGCATTGCGGCCGACGACGTTTTCTGCGCCCATTGCGGCGCACGCCAGCCACTCGCGGCTGTCGGCGCATCGAGCGCGTTGCCGCACGCGGCGCGGCCGACCGCGAAACTCGTCGTGACCGGCACGACCGAACTTGACGCCTCGTTCATTCTGCAAAAAGAGAGCAACCTGCTCGGACGCACGGATCCACACTCGAACATCTTTCCGGAGATCGATCTGTCGCGATTCGATCCCGAGACGAAAGTGTCGCGGCGTCACGCACGCATCTGGATCGAAGGCGAAACATTCTTGGTTGAAGATCTCGGCTCGGTGAATGGGACCGTGATTAATGACTCCGTCAGACTTGCGCCCAGACAACCTCGTGTTCTCGACAGCGGCGACAAACTCCGCGTCGGTGAAACGACGTTGCATTTTCTGGTGGGGTAAAAGAGCTTCTTGTCATCAGTGTCCAAATACGTAGCAAAAACCGAGACACGGATGACGCGGACACGTCTGCACGCGCCTTTTGCCCTCCGTTGCGGTGCTTTCCTGATCGATTACATTCTGATCGTTTCGCTGGTCGTTTTGGGTACCCTTTTTGCGCGTATGCTTGGTGGAGGTGCGCGGACCGCCGGCACCTCGGCTGAGACTGGAGCGATCGTGCTGGCGATTGTGGTGGCGTTGTTGAACTTTGGCGTGTTGCCTGGTCTAACCGGCCTCACGCTGGGAAAATGGGCCGCTGGTTTGCGGATTAAGCGCGTCGATGAAGGAAACCCCGGCATCGGGCGCGCATTGCTGCGTCACTTTGTCGGTTATCCACTTTCGTTGCTCACGTTTGGGATTGGATTTCTGTTGGCGATAACAACTGTGCAGGGTCGTGGATTGCACGATATGATTGCGGGCACTGTTGTTGTTCGCGAAGGTTCACTGTAGCTTCTCGTAAAAAATGTCCGAGCTAATAGTTAAATACCCCGACCGCGCTCCCGATCACTTTCCGCTTGGCCGTTTGCGCATAACCATCGGGCGTTCCGCCCGCAATGATCTGTGTATTCCGGATCCGTTTGCTTCGCGAGTGCATGCCGAGGTGCGCCGCGAGGGCGAAGAATATGTGTTGCAGGATCTCGGTTCGGCTAACGGCACGCTTTACAACGGCGCGACCGTTGAGGGTGCCGTGCACCTGACTGCCGGCGGCCGCATTCAAATCGGCGAGACGGAGATCGTCTTTGACGACGGCAGCTACAACTCGAGCATGGGCGCTACCATGATCACCGACAACACGAGCTCGTTGCCTGAAGCGACGATCGCGCTCGCTTCCGGTGATCGGACCACGTCGGGACTGCTCGAAGCGATCGAAGGCGCGCGCACGCAGCCGGAAGAGGTCGCCACGACGTCGACGCTGAAAGCGAAACACGGTGACCTGCTCGCGTTGATCAGCAAAGTGGGCATCACGCTGCTGGCGTCAGCGACGTTGAACGAAACGTTGGAACAGATCGTGTCGCTGGTGTTTGAGGCGGTGCCCGCGGATCGTTGTTTGATCATGATGCGCGATGAGGGTAGCGAGGATTTGCGTGTTGCTGTGGCGCGTTTGCGCGATCGCGTCGGTGAGGTTGGTGAGATTCGCGTCAGCCGCAACGTGCTTGATGAAGTGGTGATCCGCGGCAAGTCTGTGCTGACCTCCGATGCGCAACACGATCCGCGTTTTGCGAGCGGCACGATGGTTCTTCAGGGCGTGAGATCCGTTTTGGCGGTGCCGCTCGGCGTCGCTGATAAAGTTTTTGGCATCATCTATGCTGACTCGCCGATCGCTGAAGGCCGTTTCACTGAAGACCACTTGAAGGTGTTGACGACGCTCGCCTCCGTAGCGGCGATTCGCGTTGAGAACACTCGTCTGGTCGAAGCGCGTTTGGAGCGCGAGCGTCTTGAACGTGAACTCGCGCTGGCGAGTGAGATTCAGCAACGCTTTCAGCCGACGGCGCCGCCGCACGTTGAAGGTTATGAACTTCAGGGCATCAGTTTTCCGTGTTACGAGATCGGCGGCGACTATTACGACTTCATCGAACGTGAAGACGGCCGGTTGGTGATTGCGCTGGGAGACGTGTCGGGTAAGGGAACTGCGGCGGCGTTGTTAATGTCGTCGCTGCACGCGGCGGTCCATGCACAGTCTGCCTCGCACGATTCGTTGTCGGCGACGATCTCGGCGGTCAATCGTTATCTGGCTGACAACATTCCGGCGAATCGTTTCGTGACGTTGTTTTATGCGGAGCTCGATCCGGCGTCAGGAGCGTTGTCGTTCTTGAATGCGGGTCATAATCCGCCGTTGATTGTGCATTCAGCGGGAACTGTTGAGCAGCTTGCGTCGGGAGGTTTGCCGCTGGGCATCAAGCCGGACGCGGAGTATCGCGAGGGGCGAACACAGTTGCAGAAGGGTGATGTGCTGGTGATCTATTCGGACGGTGTGACTGAGGCGGTAAGTCCGACCGGAGAAGAATTCGGCGCGACGCGTTTGTATGAAGTGGTCGCGCGTAACGTGAACGCCTCCGCGGCGGGCATCCGCGACCGCATCGAATCCTCCCTCACCAAATTCGCCCAGGGCACGAGCGCCGCCGACGACATCACCCTCGTCATCGTCAAGCGCCAGGCCGAAGCGAAACTCTCTGCCAGCGCGGGCTAGTAGATTTCAATCGCTTGCACCCGCATCTCGCCGTTGAATTGCTTCGTTCCGCTGTTGCATTCCTCGATTCTGTGACTCCAACGGCTTGTAGACCTGCCGCACGATTCGGTCCATACTTTCCCGGATGGTTGAACCCGCCGTTACCAAGAGGATCGATCGCGCGTGGGCCATTCTGTTTGCGCGGCTGATCCTTGGGTTGATCTTCTTCATGGCCGGTGAGATGAAGGTTTTTCAGCTCGGGCCGTTAAATCACGCGCGCAAGTACTTTCTGCCTTTCGCTGATACCTTCTTGCCGGTGTGGTCGCTTTGGACCATGGGCGTCATTATTCCGTTCGTCGAACTGATTGCCGGCGGGCTTGTGATCCTTGGGCTGCGCGTTCGTGAGGCACTCGTCGCGCTGGGCTTCGTGTTGGCCGTGGTCACGTTTGGGCATCTGCTGCACGAGCCACTCTACGAATTTCACACGCACGTCATCCCGCGTCTGGCGTTAGTGTTATTTATTTTTCTACTCCCGCGCGAAGACGACCTTTTTTCCCTGGACCACCTGATCGCACAGAGATTCACCAGACGCTAAGTTCTGCTCCGCCGTTCGGAACGCCAGCGGGTGCACCGATGCCGGCAATCTGTTCGCTGCTAGTGAGCGCCACTAGTTGACTTCAGTTGGAAACCCGCTTGATCCGCTAACTCCACTCAGCGCGTGCAGCAAGGCGCCGATCGCGATCATGATTACACCCGCCTTTGACAATGTGCGTATAAGTGTGTGAGATGTGGCTCGTAAAAGAACGCTATGATAAACAGCACCGAAGCGATCGTTATGAGCAACGTACCAACGACCTGTAACATGCGTCGCTGCCGATCGACGCGATAACGAAAGTATGTGCCGATGCCGAGGTGCAGCAAACCTGAAAACAGAATGAAGATGTGGCGCGTACGATAAAGCATGCGTGGACCATCGGCCATGTTCCGCAGATGATCGTGAACACGATCCATGTACTGGCCGGTGAGCAGGAACGCGACGAGCAGGACCAGTTCAAAGATGAGATGGAACCGCTTCATGCGTGCGGAGTGTAAAGCAATCCTGACTTCCGGGCCAAAGAAATCAGAATTCTGACGCGAGCATGGATCCGGACACCGACATCGGCGGTGCGCAGCATCGCTTCCCCGAAACGAACCAGTCGGCAATTGTGCAGGCGCGCAGTGCGGACGAGATCGTGCGGCAGCGCGCGTTCGACACGATTCTCACGAGTTATTGGAAACCGGTTTACAAGTATGTCCGGGTCAAGTGGCAGGCGAACAATGAAGACGCCAAAGATCTAACCCAGGGTTTTTTCGCGAATGCATTTGAGAAGAACCACTTCGCCAACTACGACGCGCGCAAAGCGAGTTTCCAAACGTTTCTGCGCACGTGTCTCGACGGCTTTGTCGCAAACGAACGCAAAGCCGGCCAGCGTCTCAAACGCGGCGGCGATCGCGAACATTTTCAACTCGATTTCGTAAGCGCCGCAGACGAATTCGCCAATCATGCAGCGACTGCTGAGCTAACGCCGGAAGATTACTTTCACCGCGAGTGGGTGCGGTGGATGTTTACGTTGGCGGTGGAAGCGTTGCGGATGCGGTGCCGAGAAAGCGGAAAGGAAATCTATTTCACATTGTTTGAGCGTTATGATCTAGCGGATCACGGCGGTGAGGCGCTGACATACGCATCGCTGGGCGAAGAGTTTGGAATAGATCCCAGAACCGTAAACAACTATCTCGCGGCTGCCCGCCGCGAATTTCGCCGCATTGTCATCGAGAAGTTGCGCGAGATCACCGCCACCAAAGAAGAGTTTCGCAACGAAGCGCGTTCGCTACTCGGAGTCGACGTCAAATGAAGTGGCTCTCAGACGATCGAATAAACCACTTACGCGAGTTGACGGTGAATCCCGACTTCAGCGCCACGAAGTACCGCGTCTCGAGCGAGCTCGCGCGCGGCGGCATGGGCACGGTCTATCTTGCCGAAGACACGGAGCTCAACCGGCAGGTGGCGATTAAAGTGCTCAACTCCCCCGAAGCCACGCCCGATCTACGCGAACGCATGATCCGCGAAGCACAGATCATCGCGCGGCTCGAACATCCCGGCATCGTGCCCGTTCACGACGTCGGCGTGTTGCCAGACGGCCGTGTTTTTTATGCGATGAAGTACGTGCGTGGCCGCCGTTTGGACGAATACGCTGCGGAGACAAGTCCGATCCGCGATCGTTTGCGGAAGTTTCAGGCGGCGTGCGATGCGGTGGCGTTTGCACACGCTCACGGCGTGATTCATCGCGATCTGAAACCGCAGAACATTATGATCGGTTCGTTTGGCGAAGTGCTCGTGTTGGATTGGGG
>Ga0075426_10002134_pt1 | contig 14170 bp, 16 predicted proteins | sample SoiMethybrSBSTD5_FD_75304 | JGI IMG/M metagenome (GOLD analysis project Ga0075426, IMG submission 75304) | Bulk soil microbial communities from a Populus tree surrounding site in Tennessee, USA - Soil MetaG P. TD hybrid SBSTD5 | ecosystem: Environmental > Terrestrial > Soil > Tree plantation... | reverse complement strand
CGTCTCCGCCTGCTCACGAAGCGCCCGGACGGGCTCGAGATTGAAGTTGAACGTCTTTCGCATGACTCGGATGGGAGGCCGGCACGAGCCGGCGCCCCACGGGTAATCGGCGGCCGCTGCCCCGGATTGAGGGCGGCCGGGGCGCCCGGCTCAGATGATTGATTCCACGCCCCTGCGCACCTGGACGTCAGGCTGCTGGCGGTGGTTCGGCTCGCTGGTGGGGCTGCGGCTGCGAACCGTCGCATCGCTGCGTCCTCGGTCGCGTCCATAGGACCAGCTATGAACGCTCCCTGCGTCCTTGCGCTGCTCGGTTCGCAGCGCCCAGGACTCACAGGGGCGTGGAATCAATCATCTCCCGTCTGGACGGCTAGCCGAGCGCCTTGCCGATGGCGTCGAGAACGCGGTCGGGCTGGAACGGCTTGACCACGAAGTCCTTGGCGCCGGCCTTGATGGCCTCGAGCACCTTCGACTCCTGGCCGAGCGCAGAGCACATGACCACCTTCGCGGCCGGCTCCATGGACAGGATCTCCCGCAGCGCGGTCAGTCCGTCCTTCTCCGGCATGGTGATGTCGAGCGTCATGATGTCCGGGCGCAGCGACTGGTACTGGGCGACGGCCTCTGCGCCGTTCGCGCCCTCACCCACGATCTCGTGCCCGGCCTTCGCCAGGACGTCGCTGAGCATCTTCCTCATGAACGCGGCATCGTCAACGATCAGCACGCGTGCCATCAGTGGGTTCCTCCTTCAGGTGTTACGTCGGATGAGTCATCGGCTCCCGCGGCGGGGAGCACGCTTTCGATGCGAACGGCCCACTCGTCGTCGACGAGCAGGAGCCGTCCGGTGCCGAACAGCCGGCCGTTCACGAACAGGTCGACCGGGTCGTCCGGGGCCTTGTCGAGCTCGACGACCGCGCCGGTGGCGAGGCCGACTGCGCGCCCGACCGGCATCTGCGTGCGGCCGAGCTCGGCCCACACGCGCACCGGCACCGCCCGTACGGAGTCGGACGAGATGCGCTCGCTGATCTCGGCACGGCTGCGGTTGTCGGCAGCCGCCTGGGCGTCCAGCTCGTCGAACGCCTCCTTCATGCGCACGACGAAGGCGTTCGGCACGAGCTGCACGAGCCGGCACGGCTCGCCCAGCAGCGTGAACCCGACCGTCGTCACGTGCGGCGTCAGCTCATACGCGTCCGCGGCCTCGTTCGGCGTCGCGAAGAAGCGCGTCTCCGGCGGGGTGATGTCGACCTCCTCGCCGAGCACCGCAGAGGTGGCGCCGGCGGCGGCGGCCATCATCTGGTTCATGGCCTCGGCGGCGGCCGACTGGTCGAGCTCGGACAGCTCCTCGGCGTCGGCGATCTCCATCGCGTCCATGCCCATCATCGCCGCCGCCAGCCGGCGGACGCCGAGGCGGGTCATGACGAAGACGTTGCCGCCCGTTGCGCCGTTGATGTAGGAGACGTCGGTGGCGACCGCGGGCACCGGGATCGAGCTCAGGGGCGACTGGCCCGACGGGATGATCATCACCGGGCTGCGCTCGATCGTCGCCGAGCTCACGATCTCGAGCACCTGAGCGATGGCGGCGCCGGTCGAGTCGGCCAGCTTGATGAGTGCGTCTTCGGTGGTCATGCCGCCTCCCCCAGGCGTCCGATCACCTGGACGGCCCGGTTGTTGCCGTTGCGGCCGGGCTGGGCCCGGTGGGCGGGCACGCGGCCGGCGAATAGGCGCACGCCGTCAGCGGCTGGCACGCCGAAGCGCAGCACGTCGCCGGGGGCGAGTGCCAGCACCTCGTCCAGCGTGAGGTCGATCGCGGCCACCTCGGCCCGGATCTCGACGTTCACGGCGGCGACGCCGGCCCGCATCGCCTCGAGGGCCTCGGGTTCGATGGCGGTGTCGCCGTACTGGCTGGCCGAGAGCCGCCCCAGCACCGACTCGACGGAGCGGTGGGGGACGACGAGCGCGATCGTCGACGAGGTGCCGTCGAGCCGCACCTCCATCGTCAGCATCAGCGTCGGCTCGCTCGGCGGCGCCAGGTTGACGTTGGCGAGCTGCGTCTCGATCGCGCGCAGCTCCATCGTCGTGTCGACGAGCTCGGCCCACGTCTCGGAGAGGTGCTCGAGCAGCGCGTTGAACATCCTCGAGACGAGCGCGGCCTCGATCTCGGTGAGCTCGCGCGGGCGCGTCTTCGTGGAGGCGGTGCTGCCCAGCAGCCGCTCGACGAGGCGCAGCATCAGGCCGAGCTCCGCGGTCAGGAGCACCTGAGTGCCGAGCGGCTTGCACTCGACGACGCCGCACACGGACGGCTGCGGAATCTGGTTGGTGGCAAGCGACCACGTCAGCTGGTCGATCTCGAGCACGTCGAGCTCGACGGGCGTCAGGAGCTCGGTCGCGAGCCGCGACGCCATGGTGCGGCAGCACGCCTCGTGGGCGCGCTCGAGCCGGCGCAGCTGGTCGATCGCGAACTTGTTGGGGCGGGAGAAGTCGATGTCGCGGACGCGCTTGGCGCGGCGCTTGGGCGCGGGCGCCTCCTCGGCGGGGGCGACGTTGCCCTGGCGCGCGGCCTCGACCAGCGCCGCGACCTCGTCGTTCGAGAGGACGTCGTTCTTCATGCTGCGGCCCTCATCCGGGTGGCGGCGCGGGTGGCGATGGTCTCCTCCTGGCTGCCTGCCTGCTTGCAGGTGACGAGGCCGGCGCCGACGTGGACGCGCAGCGTCCGCCCGGCGGTTCCGCCGGTCAGCGTCGTCGTGATCGGGATGCCCGCGACCGCGAGGGCGGTGCGGACTGCCTGCTCGTTGCGGCGGCCGATGTCGAGCGCGCCGCCGGCGCTGGCGGCGAACATCTGCGCACCGCCGACGAGCACGGCGTGCAGCCGCGCCTTCGTGGCGCCGAGCCCGGTGACCTGGCGCAGGAGCTCGGGTACCGCCGTGTCGGCGAACTTGCCCGGGGTGGGCGACCCCGGGCGGGACTCCGGGAGCACGACGTGGGCGAGCCCGGCGACCAGCGAGGCGCGGTCGAGCAGGGCGACGCCGATGCACGAGCCAAGCCCGAGCGCGACGAGCACGTCGCCCTCGTAGCGCGAGACGGCGATCTCTGCCATGCGGGCCATCAGCTCTGCCATCGGATCTCCCGGGCGCAGCGGTGCAGCAGGAACGTCATGGCTAGGCGGCCTCCGCCAGGCCGAGGCCGGTCAGGAGACGATCGACGCCGTCGGCGCTCGGGACGAAGAGCACGCCGAAGGTGCACTCGGCGTCCTCGATCACCATCTCGGAGTCGAGCAGGAGGGCGAAGTCGGTGTCGACTGCGGTCGTGGCCAGGGCCGTCGCGACGATCGCGCCGAGCATGTCGGCGAGCGCGGAGGGCGGTGTGGGCTCGATCTGGAGGCCGGCCATCTGGCCCATCGCGCCGATGTAGGAGCTGCCGAGGATGTTGCCCACCTCGCCGAGGGCGGACAGCGCCATCTCGGAGTCGGAGGGGTCGACGCCGAGCAGCGAGCAGATCGTGGCGGCGCTGGTCGGGTCGAACAGGAGGACGACGGTGGCGTCGAGATCGCCCATGACGCCGAGGACGACGGCGGTGACGTCGTCGTCGGGCCTGCCGACGGAGTCGACGGCGTCGGCCAGCTCCAGGGCGAGCGCCGTGGGCACGTTCAGGTCGACCGCGCGGCCGAGCATGCTCGAGAGGGCCGTCGCGGCCGTCCCCGAGCCGATGTTTGCGATCTCGCGCAGCCCGTCGAGCTGCATGTCGTTCAGTTCCATCTTCACGCTCCTATGCCGCGTTTTGAAGTCCGGAAGCCGCGCCCCGCCCGTGACCCGCACGGGTCTCGGCAAGCGCGTCACAGTCGACGATCAGGCTGATCGTCCCGTCGGAGAGCACCGCGCCGCCCGAAAGGCAGGTCTGCGAGCCTGCCTCGGCCGGCAGCGGCCGGGTCACCAGCTCGTGCTGGCCGACCAGCCGCTCCACCACGAGCGCCATACGCTGCTCGGCGCCGCGGGCGATCACCACGAACGCGGCCTCCGGGGCCGGCTCGTATCCGAGCGCTTCCGCCAGGTCGATCAGCGGCAGCACCCCATCTGAGAGGACCAGCATCCGCTGGCCCGTCACCGAGCGCACGGTCTGCTCGGCGAGATTCACGGTCCGCTCGACCCGCTCGAGCGGGATGGCGAACGGCACGGTCTGCGACTCGACGAGCAGGGCGGGCATGATCGCGAGGGTCAGCGGCAGGCGCACCTGGACGGTGGTGCCGACGCCCGGCTCGGATGTCATGACGACGTTGCCGCCGAGGCCGCGCAGGGTCGAGCGGACGGCGTCCATGCCGACGCCGCGGCCGGAGATGTCGCTCGTCTGCTCGGCCGTCGAGAACCCGGCTGCGAACAGGAGCTCGATCGCGCGGGGCATGTCGACCGAAGCGGCCTCGTCGGCGGCGATCAGGCCACGCTCGACGGCCTTGCGGGCCACCCGGTCGGGGTCGATGCCGCGGCCGTCGTCGCGGACGGTGATGATCACGTTGCCGCCGGCCTGGCGGGCGGACAGCTCGAGCACGCCGGTGGCGGGCTTGCCGGCCGCCTCGCGCTCGGCGGGCGTCTCGAGCGCGTGGTCGAGCGAGTTGCGGACGAGGTGCACGAGCGGGTCGCCGAGGGCGTCGACGACGGTGCGGTCGAGCTCGGTGTCGCGGCCGGTCAGGATCAGGTCGACCTGCTTGCCCATCTTGGCGGACAGGTCGCGCACGAGCCGGGGGAAGCGCATGAAGACGGCGTCGACCTCGATCATCCGCACCTGCATCACGAGCGCCTGCAGCGCCTGGGAGCTGCGGGTGAGGTCGCCGACCGCCTCGGCCAGGCCCTCGACCGACGAGCCGGCGGCGAGCGACTCGACCCGGGTGCGGTGGACGACGAGCTCGCCCATGAAGTGCATGAGCTGGTCGAGCCGGAGGGCGTCGACGCGGACGGTCGCGGAGCCCTTGCGGGCCTGGGGCGCGGCCTGCGCCTGGGCGGCCGGGTCGGCGGCGGCTTCGGGCTTGCCGGCGCTCGGGGCGGTCTCGGCGGTCTCGGCCGCGGCCTCGGCGGCGGGCTCCTCGGCCTCAGCGGCGGGCCCGGCGGAGCCGGCCTGCACGGAGACGGTCACCTCGGCCACGTCGGGGACCGCGCGGACGGCGGCCTCGATCGTCTCGGCCTCGTGGTCGGTCGCCACCCAGGCGTCGACGGCGGAGCCGCTGAACGCGTCCACCTCGTCGGACGTGGGCGAGCTCCAGATCGTCTCGCCGTGGTCGGCGACGGCCGCGAGCGTCATGAACGCCCGGACGGACGGCATCATCACGTCGTCGGCGAGCTTCACGGAGACATGCACGAGGGGGACGTCGGCGGAGTAGGCGGCCACGGCCTCGGGCGTCTCGGCGGCCACCTCGGCGGGACCCTCTGCCGCGGCGGGCGGGGCGGCGCCGACGAGCTCGCTCAGCTTGGCGATCAGCGCGGCCGGGTCGAGCTGCTCGTCGCCGTCGCGCTCGATCGCCTCGACGGCGCCCTCGAGCGCGTCCAGGCACTCCAGCAGGACGTCGATGACCCGCCGCTCGAGCGCGCCGGTGCGCCCGCGCAGGGTCTCGAACACATCCTCCATCGTGTGCGTCAGCGCGGCCATGCGCGCGAAGCCCATCGTGCCGCTCATCCCCTTCAGGGAATGGGCGATGCGGAAGATCTCGTCGATGGTGTCGCCGTCGTCCGGCGCCTCCTCGATGCGGATCACCGCGAGGTTCAGGGTCTGGAGGTGCTCGCGGCTCTCCGCGAGGAACATGCCGAGGTACTCGGAGGTGTCCATCAGCTCTTCCGGTAGATGAAGGGGTGGGCGGTGGCAAGCCCGAAGGCCTGGGGGACGGAGACGCGCTCGCTGGAGCCGACCATCAGGTAGCCGCCGGGGCGCAGCGCACCGGCCAGCCGCTCGTGCAGGGCGTCGCGCACGGGCTCGGTGAAGTAGATGACGACGTTCCGGCACAGGATCAGGTCGAACGAGGCCTTGCTGACCGGGTCGCGGAGCAGGTCGCCGGTGGCGAACTTGACCATCATCCGCAGCTCCGGCTTGGCCCTCCAGCCGCTGCCGTCGCGGTCGAAGGCGCGCTCGAGGTCGGCGGCCGGCGCCGTGCGGGCGTCGTCCTCGGAGAAGCGGCCCTCGCGGGCCCGGGCGACCATGCGGGCGTCGATGTCGGTGCCGACGATCTCGACCTTGCAGCCCGGGGCGACGCGGCGGCAGATGGCAGCCAGCGTGTAGGCCTCGGCGCCGTACGACGAGCCCGCGCTCCAGGCCCGGATCGTGCCGGCCTTGGCGAGCTCGGGCAGGACCGTCCCGGCGAGCCGGTCCCACTGCTCCGGGTTGCGCCAGAGCTGGGAGACGTTGATCGTCATGCGGTCGAGGAACTGGTCGAGCGCGCCGCGGTCGGCGGCGAGCGCCTGCAGGTACCGGGGCAGGGAGTCGATCCCGCGCCGATCGGCGAACGAGCGGATGCGGCGCTCCATCTGGGGCCGCTTGTACTGGGCGAGGTCGATGCCGGTCAGGCGGCGGACGCCCTCGCAGAAGTCGGTGTAGTCGTCGTGCTTGAAGGCGGGTTGGGACATCACGCGGCCTCCGTCGCGATCGCCGCCGGCAGCTCGTGCAGGGGCAGCTGGATGTCGGCGAGGCCGGCCTCGGCCACCGCACGGGGCATGCCGTAGACGGTGCAGGTGGCCTCGGCCTCGACCAGGATCCGGCCGCCGGCGTTCCGCACTTCGCGGGCGCCTTCGAGGCCATCCTTGCCCATGCCGGTGAGGACGACGAGCACCATGCGCTCGCCGAAGACGCGGGCCGCGTCGCGGATCGTGATGTCGGCGCGGGGCCGCAGGCCGCCGATCTCGGGCTCGTCGCCGAGGGTGACCCGGCCGCCCTCGTGCAGGTGCAGGTGGCGGCCGCCTGGGGCGACGAGCGCCATCCGCGGCGTGAGCCGCTCGCCGCCCTGCGCCTCGGTGACCCTGAGGCCGGAGGCGTTGTCGAGCCGGGTCGCGAGCGACGCGGTGAAGCCCGGTGGCATGTGCTGGACGATCACCGTGCCGTCGCCGAGATCGGGCGGCAGCGCGGGGATGACGCTGGCGAGCGCCTTGGGGCCGCCCGTCGAGCAGGCGATGACCACGTACCGGGCGGGGCCGGCGGCGCGGCGCAGGGCCGGGGTCGGCCGCGGCGTCGGCAGCGACGCCGCCGGGGCGGGCAGCGGGGTGCGGGGCCGGCGCGAGATCGCTGCCAGGCACATCTTGTCGTAGAGCTCGCCGAAGAAGCCGGCTGCCAGCGCCGCGCCGGTCGGCTTCGGCACGAGCTCGACGGCGCCCTCGGCGAGGGCGTCGACGGCGTGGGCGCCGTGGGCGGGCGAGAACGCCGAGACGACCACCACGGCGACGGGCGACCCGATCCGGCGCAGCTCGCGCAGGACGGCGATGCCGTTCTTGCCGGGCATCGCCAGGTCGAGGGACAGCACGTCGGGGCGGTGCAGGGCGCACAGCTCGAGGGCTTCGTCGCCGTCGCGGCCGACGCCGACCACCTGCGCGCCGCGCTCCGTCAGCGCGTCCGTGATCAGGCGGCGCATGAACGCCGAGTCGTCGGCGACGACGACACGGATGGGCTTCGAGAAGGCGGGGGTGTGAGCGGACATGGCGGGCCGGTCTGGTTATCGGCAGCCGCGCCCGCGAATTACACCCCGAACACGCCGATACCAAAGAGTGGGGAGGCGGCACCCGCACATCGCCCAACGACGAAGCGGGGCCGGGCCCCGGCCGGGGCCTGGCCCCGCTCGGGGCGTGCGTTCTAGGCGGCGATCTGGACGCCCGCGAGCAGGCCGTCCGGATTCAGCAGGATCGCGAGGCGCTCGCCGACCTTGGCGACCGCTTCGACGTAGTCGGCGTCAGCCGAGGGAACGTCCTCGAGCTGCTCGGCCGTGACGGTCAGGACCTCGTCGACGTCGTCCACGATCACCCCGGCGGTGCCGGCGGCGGTCTCGAGGATGACGATCTTCGCGCTCTCGGGGCGCTCGAGGCCGAGACCCAGCCGCTGGGCCAGGTCGCAGACGGGGACGATGTTGCCGCGGAGGTTGATGACCCCGCGGATCCAGGGCGTCTGCGAGGCGACGCTGCGCGGCTCCGCGTAGCGGATGATCTCCTGCACGCGCGTGATGGGCAGCGCGTACTCCTCGCTACCGAGCGAGAAGATCACGAGCTGTCGGGTGGGGTCATCGGTGGACATCAGGCCTCCAAGAGACGGTTGGCGTCCAGGTAATCGACGGCAGGTGTCGCAAATGTAGTGACTGTGTTTGCAGATTCGGTATTTTGAATAGGCTGGGCTGCGCTGTTGCGGTCGGCCATGAGCTCCATCAGCCGCAGATCGGTCTCGGTGGCGTCGGACGCCTCGTCGGCCGGCTGGCGCAGGAACGCGTCGATCTCGGGCACCTTCGTGATGGCGTAGTCGACGCTCGCGTCGGCGCCGGGGCTGTACGCCCCGATCGTGATCAGATCCTCCTTGGCCCGGTAGGCGGCCAGCGTCTCGCGCAGGGCGGCGGCCGCCGAGCGGACGGCGGGGCTCGTGATCTCGTTGGCGAGGCGCGACACCGACTGGAGGATGTCGATCGCCGGGTAGTGGTTCTTGTGGGCCAGGCTGCGAGTGAGCACGCAGTGGCCGTCCAGGATCGAGCGCACTGTGTCGGCGACGGGCTCGTTCATGTCGTCGCCCTCGACGAGGACGGTGTAGAGGCCGGTGATCGAGCCCCGCCCCGACGTGCCCGCGCGCTCGAGCAGCTGCGGCAGCATCGCGAAGACGCTCGGGGTGTAGCCGCGCGTCGCCGGCGGCTCGCCGATGGCGAGGCCGACCTCGCGCTGGGCGATCGCAAGCCGGGTGACGGAGTCCATCATCAGGAGCACGTCGGCTCCCGAGTCGCGGAAGTGCTCGGCGACCGTCGTCGCCACGAGCGCCGCCTTGATGCGCACGAGCGCGGGCTGGTCCGAGGTCGCGACGACCACGACCGAGCGGGCGAGGGCGTCGCCGAGGTCGCGCTCGATGAACTCGAGCAGCTCGCGGCCGCGCTCGCCGACCAGGCAGATCACGTTCACCGATGCGGTCGTCGCCCGCGCGATGGAGCCGAGCAGGGTCGACTTGCCGACGCCGGAGCCGGCGAAGATGCCGAGGCGCTGGCCGCGGCCGCAGGGCACCAGCGCGTCGAGGGCGCGCACGCCCAGCTCCAGCCGCTCGCTGATGCGGGGCCGGTCCATCGGCGAGGGCGGCGACCCCGCCACCACCCGCGGCCGACAGCCCGTGATCTCGGCGCCGCCGTCGATCGGCCGTCCCAGCCCGTCCAGCACGCGCCCGAGCAGGGCGTCGCCGACCGCCACGCGGAACGGACCGCCCGTCGGGGCGACCACCGTGCCCGGCGCGATCCCGCGCATGTCGCCGAGCGGCATGAGCAGGGCGCGGCCGTTGCGGAAGCCGACCACCTCGGCGGGGACGGCGGCGCGGTTGCGGCCTCCGGCGATGGTGACCAGCTCGCCGACCTCGGCGCGCAGGCCGGTGGCCTCGATGACGAGGCCGATCAGGTTCGTGACGCGGCCGCGGTGGCTCTGCAGGTCCGCCTCGGCGATGGTCCGGGCGTATGCGGCGAGGGGCCGCTCCGCGGTCGGCTCAGGCACCGTCGGGCTCCGCGGCGTCCGGCGTCGCGCCGCCCGCCTCGGCCAGCAGCCGGCGGACGCGCTCGAGCTGCGAGCTCACGCGCGCGTCGATCTCGCCGGCCTCGGTGCGTACGACGCACCCGCCCGCCTCGACGCGCCGCTCCGAGACGACCTCCATCCGGCTGATGCCGCCGAGCCGGGCGGCGAGCTCCGCCGCCGAGTCGCGCACGAGCTCGAAGTCGCCCGGGTTCACCTCCAGCACGAGGTGCTCGCGGTCGGTGGTGCGCAGGAGCGCGCCGGAGACGACGCCGAGCACCGCCTCGCGGTCGGTGGCGATCGTCGTGCCGATCACCTTCTCGGCGATCTGGAAGGCCAGGTCGACGGCGGCCGCCTCGGCCTCCGCGACGTAGCGGTCGTGCATCTCGGCCATCGCCCGTTCGGCGGCGGCCACGGCCTCGAGGGCCTGCTCGACGCGCACGCGCGCCTCGGCCATGCCGCGCTCGAGCCCCTCCTGGTGGCCCAGATGCTGGGCCTCGGCCTGGAGGGCGGCGGCGCGCTCCTCGGCCGAGGCGGAGTCCTCGACCAGGAACGCCGGGCGCTCGAGCGCCGCGAACTCGAAGACCTCAGCCAATCAGCTCGTCCTCGTCGTCGCCGCCGCGCGAGATCACGAGCTCGCCGGCGTCGTCGAGCTTGCGGACGACCGCCACGATCTTCGACTGGGCCTCCTCGACGACCTTGCGCCGCTGCGGCGGCATGTACTCCATCTCCTCGCGGAGCATCTCGGCGCCGCGCTGGGACATGTTGGAGAGGATCTTCTCCTGCACCTCGGTCGAGGCGCCGCGCATGGCCAGGCCGAGGTCCTTGGCGTCGACCTCGCGCAGCACCATCTGCAGGGCGCGGTCGTCCAGCTGGAGGATGTCCTCGAAGACGAACAGGAGCCCGCGCACCTCGTTCGCGACGGCCTCGTCCTCCTGCTGGAGGTGGTCGAGGATGTTGCGCTCGGTGGTGCGGTTGGCCGCGTTCAGGATGGCCGCGAGCGAGCGGACGCCGCCGGCGGCGGCCCACTCCCGCTGGAGCACGGTCTCGAGCTTGCCCTCCATCACCCGGGCGACCTCCTTGACGACCTCGGGCGAGGTCTGGCCCATCGTCGCGATGCGCACGGCGACGTCCGCCTGCAGGTCGGGCGGGAGCAGCTCCATCACCTTGGCGGCGAGGGTGGTGTTCGGCAGCTGGGCGACCACCATGGCGATCGTCTGGGGATGCTCGCTGGCGAGAAAGGCCGCGATCTGGTCGGCCGGCGTCGCGCGCAGGAACTCGAACGGCGTCGTCTCGATGATCACCGAGAGCCGGTTCATGATCTCGCCCGCGCGGGCGGAGCCGACGGACTGCTCGAGCACCTCGCGGGCGTAGCGCAGGCCGCCCTCGGCGATGTAGCCGCGGGCGTTCGCCATCGCGACGAGCTCCTCCATGACGGCGCTCGCCTGCTCCGGCTCGACGGAGGGCGTGCGTGCCATCTCGACCGTCAGCTGCTCGATCATCTCGTTCGGCAGGTGCTTGAAGACCTCGGCGGCGCCGCGGGCGCCGAGCGAGACGAGCAGGACCGCGGCCTTGCGGCGGCCGCTCAGCGTCATGGTCGCGCCGGGTGCTACTCGTTCATCCACTGCTGCACCTGGAGGGCGACGTGCTCGGGCTGGCTCTGGACGATCTGCTCGGCCTCCTTCTGCATCAGCTCGCGATGCTGGACGGCGCCGGACGGAACCGTGGCGACCTCGAGGGCGGCGATCGGCGTGGCCTGCGAGATCTCGCGGAGCCAGGTGGGCTCGGCGAAGCGGGCATCGCCCTCGCGCCGCTTCAGGTTCTTGCGCAGCATGAAGAGGAAGACGAGAGCGGCCAGGCCGATGAGGGCGTCGCGGACGAGCACCGAGGGGCTGGAGACGCCGATCACGCCGAGCGGGCCGCCGGCGGCGCCGGTGGTCGCGGTCTGCTTCTGGAAGGGCACGCTCGCCATCGAGATCGTGTCGCCGCGGCTGGGGACGAGGCCGACCATCGTGGCGACGGTCGCGCGCAGCGCCTGCTGGGCCTTGGGCGGAACGGACGAGTCGAACAGGAGCGCGACGTGCAGCTGGTTGACGGCGCCGGGAGCGACGACGGTGTGGCTGACGGTCTTGTCGGCGCCGAAGCTCGTGTTCCCGGTGGTGTTCAGGTAGACGGTGGGCGCGCCGTTCTTGCTGCTCCCCGCCGAGTAGACCGGAGGCACGTTGGCCGAGGTGCCGGCGACGCCGGAGGTGCTGCCGCTGGCCGACTGCAGGTTCTCCTTGGAGGTCTGGCTGGTCAGGGGCACCTTGGTGCCGTCGTACTTGACGGAGTCCTGCGTCACCTGATCCATGTTCAGGTCGGAGCTCACCTGCGCCTGGCCCTTGTCGGAGCCGAGCGTCTGGGCGAGCAGCGCGTCGACGCGGGCGGCCAGCTGCGAGTCGTAGCTCTGCTGGACGGCCAGCTTCGACGTCGCGCCGGGCATGCCGTCGGCGCCGCTCCCGCCGGCCGGCCACAGCATCGCGCCGGTCTGGTCGGTGATGGTGACGTTCTGAGACGAGAGCCCCTGGACGCCCGAGGCGACCATGTGAGCGATGCCGCTCACGGCGCCCGGGTCGAAGGTCGTGTCGGTGTTCAGGAGCACCGAGGCGGTCGCCTGCGACGCCTGGTCGGCGAAGAGGGTGTCGGTCGGAAGGACGATCTGCACCTGGGCCGAGGTGACGCCGGTGATGCTCTCGATCTGGCGCTCGATGTCGCCCTGCAGGCCGAGCTGGTACATCGCCTGCTGCTGGGCGTTCGTGGTGCCGAGGCTGGTCTTCGTGAAGTTCGCCAGGCCGGGCTGGGATCCGGGGCCGACGCCGGCCGAGGCCAGCGCCACCTGCGCGGCGGAGAGCTGGCCGCTGACGACGCTCACCGTCGTGCCGCCGTTGCCCACCTTGTACGCGACGCCGGCGCCGGCCAGGGCCTGCGTGACCCGGTTGGTCTGGGTCGGCTGGAGGCCGGTCTGAAGCGTCGTGTAGCTCGGCTTCGTCGCGTAGTTGAAGAGGAAGTACGCGGTCACGAGGATGAGCAGGAACGACACGACCATCGTGAGCTGGCCGCGCGGCTCGATGCTCTTCCACGTGTCCTTGGCGCTGGCGAAGTTGGGCATGTTCGAGGCGGGGGGTTAGGCGGGGCGGGGGGAGGTTCTACGGGCGATACGAGGCGGGCTAGATCTGCATCCGCATGATTTCCTCGTACGCATCGACAGCCTTGTTGCGAACCTGAACAGCCAATTGCATCTCGAGGTTCGCCTTCTCGACGTCGGTGACGACGGAGGTCACATCCGAGGCCTGTCCGGTGGCCAGCGCGACCGAGTCGGAGGCGGCCGTGTTCTGCGAGTCGTTCAGGCTCGTGATCGCGTCGGTCAGCATCGAGCCGAAGCCGCCGCCCGAGCCGGAGCCCGATCCGGAGACCGAGCCGACGCCGCCCAGGGCGCTCGAGATCCCCGAGGTGCCGGTGACGCCGGCGATGCCGTTCGAGATGGCCGGGATCTGCATCAGCGGAGGACGTCGAAGGTCTTGGAGAACATCTGCTTGGCCGCGTTCATGGCGGTCACGTTGGACTCGTAGCCGCGGCTGGCCGAGATCAGGTCGACCATCTCGGTGACCGGATTCACGTTCGGCATGGTCACGTAGCCCTGCTTGTTCGCCTCGGGGTTGCCCGGGTCGTAGACCTTCCGCAGCGGGCTCGGGTCGTCGACGATGCCGTCGACCTGGACGCCGCCGAGCACCTCGCCGAAGCTGGGCGAGGCGGCGGACAGCTCGATCTCCTTGCGCCGGTACGGCTGGCCGTTGGCGGACTTGGTGCTGTCGGCGTTCGCGAGGTTCGAGGAGATGACGTCCATCCACAGCTGCGTGGCGGTCATCCCCGACGCCGAGACGTTGAGTGAGTCGAACATTCCCATTACGACGTGCTCCCGATGGCGGTCTTCAGGATCGACATGCGCGTGCCCATGACGGACTCGAGCGCCTGGTAGTCGAGCGTGTTCTCGGAGAGGTCGGCGTTCTCGGTGTTGATGTCGACGGTGTTGCCGTCGACCTGCATCGCGCCGTTGGCTGCGAGCTGCGGCGAGAACGTGATCCCCTCGAGCTGGTTGGTGGAGGGCGTCCCGGACGAGAACGCCTGCGCGAGCGCCGACTGGAAGTCGACGTCGGAGCGCTGGTAGCCGGGCGTGTTGGCGTTGGCGATGTTGTTGGCGAGCACCTGCTGTCGCAGCAGGGAGCCCTGCATCGCCTTCTCGATGCCCACGATGGAGGAGTCGAACAGATCCACCTAAGCGGTTCCCTTCACCTCGAGAGAGAACCCATCCCTGGGCATACGGTTGCCTGCAATCCTTGCGGGCAATCTGGTCATCGGCGGGCGTGCCGTGGACTTGAGTGCCGACCGGTGAGGCCCACGACGGTGGTTCAGATGGAGCAGTGCTGGGGTCGACCCCTTGTGGCGGG
>Ga0075426_10002132_pt1 | contig 14178 bp, 15 predicted proteins | sample SoiMethybrSBSTD5_FD_75304 | JGI IMG/M metagenome (GOLD analysis project Ga0075426, IMG submission 75304) | Bulk soil microbial communities from a Populus tree surrounding site in Tennessee, USA - Soil MetaG P. TD hybrid SBSTD5 | ecosystem: Environmental > Terrestrial > Soil > Tree plantation... | reverse complement strand
ACAGTCGCCAAAATGAAGGCAAACGCAAGCGACTTAATGAAGCCCTGCATCAGGTCCGGAAATTCCAAAATGTCGACGGCGCGCCGCCAAAATTCAACCGCGCTGAGCTGCAATGAAAAGACGGAGGCAACGCATCCGCCAAGCAAGCCGACAAACACCATCATCGCCGTGAGCAGGGGAACCATCAGCATGCTCGCCAGCACACGTGGCGTGATAAGTTTGCGACTCGGGTCCGTGCCCATGGCCCGCATCGCGTCCACTTGCTCGGTCACTAGCATCGAGCCCAACTCGGACGCCATTCCCGAAGAGCAGCGTCCTGCAGTAAGCAGTCCAGTGATTGCCGGCCCGAGTTCTCTCACCAGCGCGAGCGAGACGACGTCTCCGGTCAGCGAAGTTTGCCCAAACCGCACAAACTGTGCGCCCGTCTGAAGCACCATGACGCCGCCGATGAAAAACCCCGACAGCAAGATGATTGGCAACGAGCCAACTCCTACATCATCCATTTGGTCGAGGGTGTCTTGAAAATAGTGCGGAGAAGTCGCAAGGTTGGTCAGCGCCCGGAAGGAAAGCAGCGAGTAATCCTGAACGGCGGCTACCGCCCGTTTCGACGCGCCCTCCAGTACTTCGACGATCGAAGGGGCCTCTTCCTGTTTCGCACGGTTGCCTCTTACCTGGAGCGGAGTGTCAGCCACAAGTACCTGTTCACACCCGTCTTCTGCGTCGAACTACTCGCCGAAACAGCATCTTCGCAAGCGTAACTGTGCGCCAACTTTGCGTCAAGTAAGCGATTTCGCTTAAGTTTCGTAATCTTCCCTTGCCCGGCACTTCGATTTGTCGAATCCGAGCTAAGAAGTGCCTCGCACCGGCGAATCACCGTTCAAGATTGGCCTAAGCCCTTGTCAACTAAGCAACCTACGTGACAACTTCCGTATTCGAATCGACGCTGTCCGTTAATCTATTTTTACGAGAAACTATGGGATATCCACCAGAGCGCCGGCGTCGCGCACGATTGAAGCTCTCCCAAGTGGTCCGTGTGCGACCCTCCGATGCGCATCTCCAATTCGATGAGATCCTTCCCACGCTGAACACGACGCGCGACAGCGTTTACTTTGCGTCGAAGAACTCCGCCTACGTCAAAGATATGCGCGTATTCATTACCTTCCCGTATTCCGATTCTCCCGGCTCCCTCAATCGCGAATCCCTGGGTAAAGTGGTTCGAATTGACGATTTAGGCCAAGGCCGCCGCGGCATTGCGATCGAAATCCTCATGCCCCTCTACGTCGGGGGCAAAGAAACCGTGCGTTGATTTCCAACATGCCAGCGCAATCTAGATCTAAGAAGCGCCAGAGAGCCATTCTGGGGCTATAATTCCGCCGCCTATGCCTTTACCTCAAGGGACACGGCTTGGCCCCTATGAAGTTCTAGCACCACTGGGGGCAGGCGGAATGGGAGAGGTCTACCGAGCGCGCGATTCCCGCCTTGCACGCGACGTTGCCTTGAAAATTCTCCCGCGTGATTTTGCCACTGATTCGGATCGCCGAACACGCTTCGAGCGCGAAGCGCGCGCTGCAGGACAGATTCATCATCCGAATATCCTGACCATCCTCGACATAGGCGCACATGACGGTCTGCCTTTCATCGTCACAGAGCTGTTGGAAGGTGAAACTCTCCGGGAGCGCCTGCTACCGGGGCCACTTCCTCAGCGTAAGGCCATGGAAATAGCCTCCCAAATTGCAAGGGGGCTCGGTGCCGCTCATGAAAGACGACCGACGGGAAAATGCATCCACTCACGGATTTCGGAGAGCGCCGTACGTTCATCGCTCGCCGTGTCGCCTGGTCTCCCGACAATAAATGCATTTTTGCCGCTGTGGGTGAAGGCGATGCGGACATCGTGTTCTTTGATGGCCTGCTACACTAAAAATTTCAAGATCGCACGCACTCTGCAACACTCGGTGTCGCTGGACGCCAAGTGCGGCTGTCGCTACACTGTCTCTTCCTCCCGACTGAATTGCCAAAGGACACGCGAGGATAGAGGCGCGGATGCTGAAGTTCTACACGGCCGGTGAATCGCACGGACAAGCGCTTTTCGCCTACATCTCCGGCCTTCCTGCGCAACTGCCCATTGATCTAAAGTTCATCAACCTGGAGCTGCACCGCCGCCAGTTGGGCTATGGACGCGGCGGCCGCCAGAAAATCGAAAAAGACCAGGCTGAGATTTTCGCCGGCGTTCGCCACGGCAAGACTATCGGCGCGCCCATCGCGCTGCGCATCGAGAATCGCGACTGGGCAAACTGGGAAAAGATTCTTCCCGTTGAGCCGGCTGAAGATGATCCAGGGGCACGCAAACTGGTCGCGCCGCGCCCTGGCCACGCTGACCTGGCAGGCTCGTTGAAATTCAATTATCACGATGCGCGCTACATTTTGGAACGCGCTTCCGCTCGCGAAACTGCTGCGCGTGTTGCCGCCGGGGCTTTCGCCAAACTTCTCTTGAAAGAATTCGGCACGGAAATCGCGAGTCACACCATTCAGGTGGGCCACATCCGGTTGGAGCGCCCCGTTCCCTGGAGGAAAATTCGCGCCGTCAGCGCCGACCTGGACTCGCCGCTGCGCTGCGCCGACGCCGCCCTTCAGGAAAAAATGAAAGAAGAAGTCGATGCGGCCCTGAAAGCGAACGACACCGTGGGCGGAATTTTCGAAATTGTTGCTCACAACGTTCCGCCCGGCCTAGGCAGTCACGCGCAGTGGGACGAAAAGCTCGATGGCCGCCTGGCTCAGGCGCTGATGAGCGTGCAAGCCGTGAAAGCGGTCGAAATCGGCGACGGTGTATCCATAGCCGCCTCCCATGGCAGCGACGTGCAAGACGAAATCTCATATGACAAAGTCGCGCACCGTTTTCGCCGATTCACCAATCGCGCCGGCGGCCTTGAAGGCGGCATCACCAATGGCGAAGACATCGTGATTCGCGGCTACCTGAAGCCCATCTCCACTTTGCGGAAGCCGCTGCACACCACGAACATGGTCACCAAGGAGCCCGTGCAGGCGGCGTATGAACGCTCCGATTGGTGCGTGGTTCCCGCTGGCGCGGTCGCAGGCGAAGCCATGGTTGCTCTTGTGTTAGCCGATACTTTTCTGCAAAAATTTGGGGGAGACTCTCTCGCCGAAACGCGGCGAAACTTCGACAATTATGTCCGACAAATCGACGAGTTCTAAAGCGCTTGCGGCTACCGCTACTGAGACGCAACAAGTGTCCTCGCCGCCGCGCAAAATTTATCCCATCGTCAAGTACGGCGACCCCGTTCTGGAAAAGCCGGGCGCGCCCGTAAAAAAGTTTGATGCCGAACTCGAAGAACTTGCCGAAGACATGTTCGCCTCCATGTACGCGGCACTAGGTGTGGGGCTGGCCGCCCCGCAAATCGGAAAGAGTATGCGCTTCGCGGTGGTCGACGTGACCGGCGGGAAAAACCCGGAGGGGAAAATTGTCCTGGCGAATCCCGAGGTGACTCACGCTGAAGGCGAAGTTCGCGAAGAAGAGGGCTGTCTTTCCATTCCCGGCTTCCGCGGTTACGTCGTGCGCCCGCAGTTTGTCACCGTCAAAGCGCAAAACGTCAAAGGCGAGCCGTTCGAGATTCGCGGCGAAAATCTCCTGGCACGCGCGTTCTGCCACGAAATCGACCACCTCAACGGCATCCTATTCTTGCAGCATCTTGGAATGCTGAAGCGCGACATGATTAAACGCAAAATCAAAAAACTGCGCAAACAGGGCGAATGGTAATCTGGAGCACGGGACTGTGCTCTCATGCGCCTAATCTTTTGTGGTACGCCTCAATTCGCTGTTCCTACGCTGAAGCATCTCCTCGCCAGATCGGAATTCGAGGTTATCGCCGTCATTACCCAGCCCGACCGTCCGCGCGGCCGCGGCCAGCAACTTTCCGTCTCCCCCGTGAAGGAACTCGCGCTCGCCCCGAGTCTTCCCGTGCATCAACCGGAGAAAATTCGAGCCCCGGAAGTACAGCAACTCCTCGAGAAGCTCGCTCCCGACGTCATCGTCATCATCGCGTATGGACAAATTATTCCTGCGCGCCTTCTCTCGATTCCCAAGCACGGCTGGATCAATCTCCACGCTTCCCTGCTCCCGAAATATCGCGGCGCCGCTCCCGTCAATTGGGTTATTACCAACGGAGAGACACGCACCGGCCTGACTACCATGCGCATTGACGCGAGCATGGACACCGGTGACATTCTTCTTCAGCGCGAAATGGAAATCCGTCCCACTGAAACCGCTCCCGAACTGGCCGCCCGAATGTCCAAAGACGGCGCGCCCCTTGTGGAAGAGACTCTGCTTGGGCTCGCTGCGGGCACCATCATTCCTCGAGCGCAGAATCATGCCGAAGCCACTTTGGCTCCTATGTTGAAAAAAGATGATGGCCGCATCGACTGGAACCGCTCTGCGCAGGAAATCTACAACCGCATGCGCGGTTTTGCACCTTGGCCCGGGGCTTACTCGACCTTTCGCGGTCAAACCTGCCTCCTCGGGGCCGAAACCGCCGTTGATCCAAATTCCCTTCCCGCCGGATTGTTGGATGGCCCGTCATTCGCCGCGGCTCGCTCCGCGCCCGGCACTCTGATTGGCACAAAGAACGACTGGCTCATCTCCTGCGGTAACGCAACTCTTTTGCGCCTGCAATCCGTCAAAATGGAAGGCCGCAAGCAAATCAGCGCCTCCGAGTTTGCCAACGGCGCCCGCCTCAAGCCTGGCGAACGCTTCGGTGACACTGATTTGCGCGCGTCAAAACACTAAGGCATACTCGAATTCTGCATCGTTTTTGATGACTGACACGGATTGCTTGGCAGTCGGATTGACCGTCGTAAGGGAGTCCATTCTTCATGCATATCTCTGAATCCCTGAAGCATCGCGGTTCGGCACACGCCCGCGAGCCTAAACTCTTGCGCGCCGCCGCTGCCTGCTTCCTCGCGTCGCAACTCGCATTCCTGCCCATTGCCACGGCTTCTGGGGACAGACCTGTCTCTACTCCAGCCCCGGTATCGACCAACGATCCCGTCTTAAAAGCTATGCAAACCGAGCTGGCCCGCGCCACCGCCGAGCTTGGCAAAACCGAGCAGCCTCCCTACTACCTCGGCTACACCGTCTATGATCAGGACTTCGTAGTGCTTGCCGGCGCCTATGGCAGCTTGCTTGGCAGCAACAACGTGCACCGCCGCTTTGCCGACGTCACCTTGCGTGTCGGCTCTCCTGATCTCGATAACACTCACGGACAAAGCCGCCCGAGCGGGGTCACTTCCGGCACTCTTCCCATCCGCGACGACCAGGACGCCATCGCCCGCGTTTTGTGGGAGCTCACCGACCGCGAATACAAGCGCGCCGTTCCGGCGCTAATGAACGTTCGCACGAACACGGCCGTCCGCGCGGAAGAAGAGGATAAGTCTCCGGATTTTTCCAAGGAAAGGCCGGAAACGCACATCGGCGAAGCCTCCGCTGCGCCGTTTGATCGCTCGGCTTGGGAAGGCGAAATCAAGCGCCTCTCCGCCGCCTTCCGCAAATATCCCAACGTCTATTTCGCCAGCGTCGTCCTTCAAGCCGCGAATTCCAATTCGCGCATGGTTTCAAACGAAGGCACTACGCTCGTTTCGCCCAGTTCCTCCACGCGGCTTATCATGGAAGCGCAAACCCGCGCCGACGATGGCATGGATCTTCTTCGCGTCGAAACGTTTCAAGCCCCTAACGCCAAGGGTCTTCCTGCCGAAAGCGAACTCACTGCGAAAATCGAAACCATGGCCGCCGACTTGAACGCTCTCCGCAAGGCTCCTGTCGCCGAACCTTACGACGGCCCCGCGCTTCTCAGCGGCCGCGCCGCCGCCGTGTTTTTCCACGAAGTGCTCGGCCATCGCTTGGAAGGCCACCGCCAGCGCGACGAAGAAGAAGGCCAGACCTTCACCAAGAAAATCGGCCAGGAAGTCCTGCCGAAATTTCTCAGCGTTGTGGACGACCCCACCATTCACGAAATCGCTGGCGTGAAACTCGCCGGCGCATACGACTACGACAATGAAGGCTCTCCCGCCCAACATGTAGATGTCATCAGAGACGGCATCCTCAAAAATTTCTTAATGTCGCGCATGCCCATCAAGAACTTCAGCGTTTCAAATGGCCACGGCCGCAATCAACCAGGCCTTATGCCCACAGGCCGCCAGGGAAATTTAATTGTCACCTCCACGCAAACCGTGCCCGACAGTCAGATGCGGCAGAGACTCATCGACGAAGCAAAAAAGCAGGGCAAGCCTTACGGCTTGTATTTTGATGACATCCAGGGCGGCTTCACCATCACCACGCGCCAATTGCCGCAGGCGTTTCAGGTGCTTCCTGTGATGGTGTACAAAATTTATGCCGACGGCAGGCCCGATGAATTGGTGCGCGGCGTGGACATTGTTGGCACGCCGCTCGCAGCGCTAACGCGCATTCTCACCACCGGCGACCAGCCGCATGTGTTTAATGGCGTCTGCGGCGCGGAAAGTGGCCAAGTGCCGGTCGCCGCCGTTGCGCCTTCAATGCTTTTCTCTGAAATGGAAGTGCAAAAGCGCGCCCATCAGCACGAACGCCCACCTTTGTTGCCTCCCCCCGGCTTCGAGGACAGCGCGGCCTCTTCGAAAACCGCCTCGCAAACCAAAGCCGAGGTGAAGCCATGAGCGCTCTCGCACTGCACCGCAGACCCGCATTCCTTCTTGCCCTGGCGGTCGCCCTGAGTGTTCCTTCGCCTCGCGCGGCTTCCAGCGGTTCGAAACCGGCGCCCGACCCCGCCATGGCCGCCGCTCATGCGGCCGCCAAAGGTGATGGCTTGCTCGAAGCTCTGCTCACGGAACTGGACCGTTCGAAAGCGCAACTTAAGATGGATCAAGTCCAGCCGCCCTACTTCATCGAGTACCGCGTCAACGACGTTGACGACTTCTCCGCCGAAGCCGCTTTCGGCGCGCTCCGCGAAAGCCAGCACGGGCACTATCGTGTCCTCCGCGTGGTTGTGCGCATCGGCGATTACAAACAAGACAGCTTCTACACGCGCGGCGAAGGCGAATCCACCATTCTTCCGCTCGACAATGATCCCATCGCGCTTCGCCATCAAATCTGGCTCGCCACCGACGATGCTTACAAATCCGCCGGCGAGGCGCTCGCCGAAAAACAAGCCGAACTCAAGCGCTTTAGCGCCGACACTAGTCCTATCGACGATTTCGCGAAGTCCGCTCCACTGATCGCCGTTGACCCCACTGTTTCGCTCAAGCTCGATGAAGCTTCCTGGAAGAGAACGCTTGAGGACGTTACCAATCTTTATCGCCAGTATCCCGACGTGCAATCGGTGAGTGCGTCCGCGCGCTTCTCTGCCGTCAACGAATACCTGGTCAATACCGAAGGCACGGTCACACGCTGCGGCAAAACGACTTACTCCGTGCAGTTGAACGGCGCCGCGCAAGCCGCCGACGGGATGCGCCTCGGCCGCAGCCCCGCCTACGTCGTCGCGCGCATGGAAGAATTGCCGTCGCATGATGCGCTGATGGCCAATTCGAAAAACATGCTCGACACCATCGTCGCTCTTCGCCAGGCGCCCATCGTCGAAGAAGAGTATCGCGGTCCCGTTCTCTTTTCTGCCGATGCCGCCGACGATATCGTCGCCTCCCTGATCGGCCAAAACGTTGTTGGCCGCAAGCCGGCGCTCGGCCGTCCGAACCGCACCACCGGGGCCTTTGCCACCAGCTACAAAGCACGAGTGCTTCCGAATTTTCTTTCCGTGATTGACGATCCCACGTTGAAAGACTTTCAGGGCAAGAGCCTCATTGGCAGCTATATGTTCGACAGCGAAGGTGTAAAAGCCCAGCCTGTCAACACCATCGAAAACGGTACGCTCACCAATTACCTCATGGGTCGCCAGCCGCTGCGCGACTTCCCTGCTTCGAACGGTCATGGCCGCGCTGGCGCGGGGATGGCGGCCGGACCGAATCTCGGTGTGCTGCTGCTCAAAAGTTCCGAGGCGCAATCACCCGAGGATTTGAAAAAGAAAGTCACCGATATGGTGAAGGACCAGGGCAAACCGTACGGTTATCGCGTCGAAACGCTTGGGCAGCCGGGAAACACGCCCCGCCTTCTCTATCGCGTCTACGCGAACGATGGCCATGAAGAACTCGTCAGGGGCGCCGTCTTCAATGAACTGGACACGCGCGCGCTGCGCACTGCCGTAATCGCGGCTGGCAATGATCCGTTGGTTAGCAATCGCCCGGGCGGAGTACCCACCACGGTCATCAGCCCGTCGCTTCTGTTCGACGAACTGGAAGTAAAACGCGCCGACACTAGCAAGGACAAGCTGCCCGAATACCCTGCTCCCCCGCTAGCGAAGAAGTAGTGGTCAGTTTTCAGTTGTCGGTCATCAGTTCTCAGTTTAGTGAAAAGCAGATCCGTAGCCGCGTTCGGGTTGACAATACCCCATCGCTCTTTAGCGTTGCCGAGAACTGAATACTAATGACTGAGAACTGAAAACGAATTACTCTTGTTGTTTCCATTTTCTAATTTCTATTTTCTAGTTTCTGTCTTGACCATGACTCTGAAAGAACGGCTGGAATGGCTCATGCGTATGACGCTGCTGGTCTTCATCCTGGCGTCCGCCGCGTTCCTCAGCGCGATCACCGCCATGCGCATCGCCATTCACGGCCGCGAAGTCACCATGCCCAACCTCGTGGGCAAGAACGTCTCCGAAGCGAGCAAGATGCTGCAATCTCGCGGCTTGGTGTTGCGCGTCGCGGACCGCATCTACAGCGACCAGCCCATTAACGTTGTGCTTCGCCAGGCGCCGACCGCCGGTTTGCTCATGAAAGTTTCGCAGCAAGCTCATGTCGTTCTATCCCTCGGCCAGCGCCAGTTGCAAATCCCTATGCTGGAAGGCAATTCCCTTCGCGCCTCGCGTGTCGAATTGCTTCGCCAGGGCCTGCAAGTCGGCGAAGTCTCGGCCGTAACCATGCCCGACCAGCCCGCCGATGCCATCGTGCTCCAGAATCCGAAGCCGGGCTCTGGCGCGGCGACGCCGCGCGTGGACGTGCTCATCTCGCAAGGCCCGAAAGAAGCCTCTTACGTGATGCCGCATCTCGTGGGATTGAACGAAGTTGACGCGCAGCGCCGCCTGGATCAGGCTCAAATGCGCCGCAAGGTGAATTACGTTGGCGCGCCCCAGTGGCCCCACGGCTCTGTGATTGACCAGACCCCCATGGGTGGCGCGAAAGTTTCTGCTTCGGCCACAGTCGAACTCACCGTCGCCAATTAATTGCTGCCATTAAAAAAGCGAATACGTTCCTCTACGCTTTCAATGGCTTCACAGCGCGCGCCTCTCTTAGTTCCGCGACCCACTTTTCCAAAACTAATTGCTGATTAGGCTCAATCTTGGTGAACACAACTCCCATTCTGGTTCCGTGCCCGGCATGAGCCACCTTGCCCATAGCCGCAAAGTTCGCGCTGGCATGCTGGATCCTGATTAGGATCCGCCTGCCGGCCGGCAGGGACTTCTGCGTCGTCACGCCGCATCCAAACAGGCTTAAGTCGCAAGTCTGTTCAACAACCTGCGTCTCCGATTCCACATCGGTCATTTCAATGGTGGCCACAAAGGGGTAGCGGCGTGCGCGTGGACGCTCAGATTGCACAAGAATTATCCTCTCGTTGACCTGTCTGGTTGCCGCGGGGTTGCCGTGCATTCTATACCAGGACGAATATGCATTCGAGTCAATCGGAGCATTGCGGGCGCTTTCTCTATGGACTGCTGACGACCTGAACCATTAGCGAGTATCTATTTGCCTTTCCGCAAACGTAACGTCGGCTAGTACACCCGCTCGCTGCAACGAAAACGCGCGAAAGAGCACAACTACAAGGGGAACCTATGACAATGAACGACCAATTCGCATACCTCGTTGGGGCGTTTCTTTTCGACGCGGCTTGGCTGGCTTGCTACCTCATCGGAAAACGGTATCGTCCGCAGATCATTTGGGGGACGGCAGTTACCTCACCTTTGGCCCTGACCAGTTTCCTGTTCGTCCCACAATATTGGACGCCGCCGTCGCTGTTTGATCTCGACGCGCGATTCCGCGTCGGAATCGAGGACTTCCTTTGGGCCGGAGCCGTCGGCGGAATCGCTTCCGTGGTGGGTGAAATTTTCCTCAAAGAGAAGCTTGCGGCGCGCCGAAAAGAACACCGCAAGAAACACTACGCTCCCTTCATCGTGATGCTTGTCGTGTTTCTGATTCTCCACTTTTTCTACCCGACCAAAAACATCTACAGCACCGCGATCGCCTTCGCGGTCTGCGCGATCGTGGTCGCCTTTCTTCGCACCGACTTGATTCCCACCATGTTTGTCGGCGCTCTGGTTTTTACAGTTTTGTATTTCCTGCTCTTCGTCTATTTCCTCGTGCTGTATCCCGGCTTCATTGACCGTTGCTACAATCTTCCGAACATCTCCGGGATCCGCCTGCTTGGCGTCCCCATCGAAGAATTGATGTTTGCTGTGTCAGGCGGCGCGGTCTGGAGCGTCACCTACGAATATTTTCAGGGCTATCGTTTTGCGCCCGGCCAGCGTTTTCGCCTCGTCGAGGTCTAAATGGTCTTTTCGGAGCCAATTGTGGAGCGCGCTGGGCAAGCCGGACATCAAGATGTCCGCGGAAACGCCGCGCACTTGGGTGAATCCGTGGCCAGATTGGCGAGGCGCTCAAGGACAACATGCAGCGGCACAGGCTTCTGAGACTGGAGCCATCGAAATAGAGCGACCGGAGCGGCACGATTGATCTACAAGCATCTATGCATGAGAGAAAAGGGGCGTCGAGTACTCAAGTACTATTGACGCGCGGGGCTAACTGACGGATAAATGGCGGTGAAAGCGGCCCCGCCTTCATTTTCCCTAAAAAATACAGTTTTGCAGGATCACGTTCGTGGACGCTCCCCTTCTGCGCCGCGCGGAAAACCGCATCTCTTTCAAGATGTTCGTGAAGCTGTCGGATCCCACGACAGGCGCGTTCGAAATTACGTCCACCATTAACGTAAGTTGCCACGGCGCCCGCGTAGTGACCAAGAACCTTTGGGAAGCGAACCACGATTTATTTCTTCAACCGATCCGAGGCAGCCTCCCCTCACGCGGCCGCGTGGCGCACTGCGAAACGCGTCAGGATGGCTCCTACGAAATCGGGCTCGAGCTGTATCCTCCCACCGAGGATTGGACCAGGTCAGGCAAACTTCTAAGCAAGCCGTAGCAAAACTGAGCCCGCTCTATACCTATTGTTTCGAAAACCTCAGTTGCACTGAAAAAGTTTCGGCGGGAACCCTTCTCAAATCGTGTAAAATGCGGGCATTGTTAAGCCCCGCAACGAAACCACAAACACAAAGGAATCGGAGGAACGATGGCGACCGCCGTGTTTGAACCCCGGGAATCGCGCCTGGAGAAATACTTCTTCCCGGGAATGGCACTGCTTATGCTGGCAACAGTGTTTCTTGGATTTGCGCGCTCCTATTTTCTTGCGGGAGTGTTCAAGGCGCCTCTGCCTAGCTGGCTGATCCACTTGCACGGTGCAGCATTTTCATCGTGGATTTTGTTGTTGATTGCTCAAACGTCGCTCGTGGCGGCGAACCGCGTGGACATACACCGAAAGCTCGGGATGGTCGGCTTCGGATTGGCTTGCCTTATGGTCATTCTCGGCGTACTGGCGTCTACTGACTCACTGCGAAGAACCTTGAGCGGCAAGGGACCGGCTGCTGATTTAGACCCAAAAACGTTCTATATCATTCCGATTACCGACATGGTGATTTTTGCAACGCTGATACTCTTCGCATTCCGGGCAAGATCCAATCCCCCCGCCCACAAGCGGCTAATTCTGGTAGCCACCACTGCCCTGACGATTGCGGCGGTCGCCCGCTGGCCGGTAGGATTTATCCAGCATAATCCGATTTGGGTGGCAGTATTGTGCACGTACGGATTTCTGCTGTTGTTGGTTGTGTACGATTTGTGGGTCATGCGAAAGGTACATAGTGCGACCATTTGGGCCAGCGCATTCCTAATTGTTGTGCAGCGAGTGAGGGTTCCCCTGGGGGAGACTGCCGCGTGGCACGCTTTTGCCACCTGGGCGGGAGACCTGGCAAAAGCCATACATGGATAAAGCCGCCGCAGGCCAACCAACTGAAAAGCCGTACTTTGGTGCAGGTTTCTGAAAAGAAAGGCCTGTACCTTTTGGGGATTGCCTCACTTTGCAGCAGCGGCCTACAGTGGTGGTCATGTTTGGCAGGCCTGGCAGGACAGCGGCATCCGAGTTCGGAGATCGGGTAAGCCTGGCGTCCAAGTCCTCCCCTCTGGAAGGACCGGCGAGCTACTACGGGTCGCCCCAAATCGACTTAAAGAAGCTAGGCCGGCGCGAATGGCGGCTGTGGTTTTCCACCCTAACCGTGACGCTTCTTTCCATGGCGGTACTGGCGCTCAGCGCGTTCTCCCGGTTGTTCCGGCACAAAGAACACTTTTATGAAATCACGCCCGAGCAGGCGCGTTGGGGAATTCTGTGTCTGCTCCTCCTTTTCAACGGCTGGATGCTGTACCGCCAAAGAATGTTCCGGAAGATGCGCAAGAAAGCGGAATCGCCAAGCGACGGGGCTGAAGAAAATGGAGCGGCCGTCGAGGATACTTCACTGGCGGACCCGGTCACAGGCCTTTACACGCGCACCTCGGCGCTGCTGCACCTCGGAAAAGAAATTGCTCGCGCGAAGCGCCAAAATACCGCTTTGAGCCTTGCCACAATTCACCTGGAAGATTTGGGAGATTTGACCCAGCAGTACGGGAAGACCGCGGTCGATCAGGCATTGAAAGAGTTTGCGAGGCGGCTGAAGGAAGTGAGCCGCGGCTCGGACTATGCGGTGCGGCTGGCCAATGACGACTTCGTGTTGGTCCTGCCCAAGTGCAATGTAGGCGAAGTGACGCAGGTGTTGAATCGCATGGGCTCGATGGACCTGGAATGCGCCGGCAAGAGAATTTCCCTGGCGTACACCACTGGCTGGGTGGACTACCAGCCGGGGGATATGCCCTCCGACCTTCTGAAACGCGCGTCGCAGCTTTTGCACCTATACGGCGACGCCGCAAAAGATTCGTACGCCGCGACCGGCACCTCCAACTAGCTCCGTTCTTTGCTGCCGGACTTTTCGTTCCTAGAATGTCCAGAAAACAAATAGACAGCGCGGCTTTCTAATTCGGCTTTCGATAATGTCGCATGAATTCTGTTATTGCCTTTGCCCCTTATACAGGGCGATGAGAAGCGCGAGGCAAGTCAGCGGCAACGTAATGAATTCTATGTACGGAATGATCAGGATAAAGGGATCATTCGCCCAACGTTGCGAAAGATGGAATAACCCCTCAAAGAATTCCTCAAGCACCACTGGTATCCACGCGATGGACAGCAGCGACAAAACTACCCGCCATGCAATCCCGATTCGTTTCATGCAAAGCCCGAAGCACCATCTTAGCTCTGAACGCTAGTTGGCAGAGGGTTGCTTGTGGAGGGTGGTGCAAAGAGTGAGGGCCGTGTTGGGGTCGACGGCGTTGTCGCCTTCGTCGACTAAGCGGATGATGCCCTGCTTATCAATGACGATGTTGGCGCGGAGAGCCCACTGATAGTCTTCGTTTTCGACGCTGTAGGTCTTCAGGATGCCGTAAATCCTAAGCATTTTGTGATTCATGTCGCTCAACAGAGGAAAGTGAAGGCCGTTCTGCTCGGCAAAGGCGGCATTCGCCGCAGGACTGTCGAGGCTCACGCCGAAGACTTCGGTGTCAGCGGTAGGGATGCGACCGGAATCAATGCCGGCCTGAACGGCGCGCATTTGCTTCGTGCAGCCTTCGGAAAACGCGAGGACGTAGACAGCAAGGAAGACGTTCTTCTGGCCGCGATAGTCACTCAGCTTGACGGTTTTCCACTCATTGGTAAGGAGGGTGAAGTCGGGAGCCATGTCGCCGACCTTGAGAGACATGCGGGCGACGTCGCGGGCCCTATGTACCTGGTGGGCAAGCGGAGGAGCCGCGGCGGCGGCGATTAGAAGCAAACCTACGATAATGGCGCGTTTCATCATAAGGGATTGTCCCATTGACCCTCAGAGCTTAAACGCAATACACCTTGGCGTTG
>Ga0075426_10002131_pt1 | contig 14180 bp, 8 predicted proteins | sample SoiMethybrSBSTD5_FD_75304 | JGI IMG/M metagenome (GOLD analysis project Ga0075426, IMG submission 75304) | Bulk soil microbial communities from a Populus tree surrounding site in Tennessee, USA - Soil MetaG P. TD hybrid SBSTD5 | ecosystem: Environmental > Terrestrial > Soil > Tree plantation... | reverse complement strand
TAAGAGGACTTGCGAAGTTCCGCGTGTTCGGTGTGGTGAGGATGCGGATACCGGGGACCAGCATGAGAGTCGCGGCGCGGGGTGCTCATATGAGGCTTGGCGCAACTGGTGGCCCACCAGTGGTACGCATATTTCTTCGACTCGCACATTTTCACGCAGCCGCCGCGTACTTTGGATTCCGCGCAGTGGCAATAGCAGCCGCCAGTGGTGGCGGGCCGGAGCAGGGAAGGCGTGTCGGCAAGAAGCGGAATCGTGCAGGCGAAGAAGCAGACGGCGGAAGCGAGAAGCCGTGCCGAAAACCTGCGTTGCAACAGTGTTCCACTGCGAAGAGTTCGCATGCGCCATTTTGCGCCGGGCTTTGAGAAAAACCGATAGCGCGGTGTGCTTGGGAGTTCCGTTACCCGGGTTCTGGAACTGAGATCTGTGCTCGTGTCAGTTTCTCCAATGAATTTTGCGAGTCATCTTAGAATCCCGAAGTGGGTTCCGATTTGAATCGTTGTTCGGTTTTGGAGCACGACTGGACAAAGTCGCGCAAGGGTAACTGACACATACGAAGACACTTAGATGCCTTTTGGTGCGTGCGCCAAGTTGGCGGGGGCCGTGCATTACTGCGATGCGTAGGCGCGTTTCGTCTGACGAGCTGTCGAGAACGACAAAGCGAGGGGGAAGGGGCTTGCTTGTTGTTCTTGGCGGATCGTTCCCACCTGCCTCTGAGAGGGAAGCTAGGATGGATGACCCCACGCGCTGGTGTGAAAACGACGCCAGCAACGGAAACGCGCCTTACGGGGCCCCCAATCCCAAGTGGGGGCCCCATTTTTTTCTCGCCTTATCGAGCCTCTGCCAGAATCAATCAATCTGAACTTGTATGGCTGAAACCGGCAATTCGATGAAGCTTTCCTGCCCCGAGGTGTGGTAGATCCTCTGCGTGGCTTTCTTATAGTCGCTTGGCTTGGCCCAGAAAATATTCGGCACAAACGTTTGCGGATTGCGGTCGTAGAGCGGGAACCAGCTCGATTGAATTTGCACCATGATGCGGTGACCGGGCAGAAACATGTGATTCGCTGTCGGCAGCGCAAAGCGGTACAGCAAAGGTTTGTCTGGAGTAATTGGATGCGGGATTTCCAAGCTTTCGCGGTAGCGTCCGCGGAAAATGTCCGCGGAGACCATCAGTTGGTAGCCGCCCATTTCCTCCTGTCCGGCCACTTCGTCCGGATAGACGTCAATCAATTTCACCACCCAGTCGGAATCCGTGCCGCTCGTGGAAGCAACCAGGTTTGCGACCGGCTGTCCGTTGATTTTGAAAGGATTGTTTAACACGTCGGAAACGAAGACCAACACATCCGGACGCCCCGAGGCTTCGCGCTGATCGTCCACGAGCCACTGCGGCCAAGTGAAGCGGCCGCTATAGCCCACGGGTTGGCTAGGCCGCGCGCGGTAGGGAGCCGGCTTGGCCGGGTCAGAGACATATTCATCAAACGTCGAAGTCGCGGCCCTTACAAGCGCTTCATCAAGGCTCAGTTTCAAGCCCGGAAGGAGATACAGCGGCAGCATGTGAACCATACATTGGCTCGTGTCACAGGCCGGCCACGCGGGCAGGCGGTGCCATGTGTTGGTTCCCGTTTCAAAGGCGTTCACCGGGGCGACATCGGCCTTCGGCGCACCGTCCTTCAAATATTGCGCGAGAAAGGGCGCGAGAATTTCTTTGCGGAAGTACAGGCCCGTGTCGCTGGAGAATTTCAGCGCGCCGAGCGAGCTGGCGTCTTCAATTTCCTGACCGTGATGCCACGGCCCCATGACGAGGAATACATTGTCATTGTTGGTGTCTTTGGGCTTGATGGCTCTGTAGACCGCAATGGCGCCGTAGATGTCTTCTTGATCCCAGAGGCTGTGGACGAGCATCGTGGGCACTTTCAGCGGCTGCGCGGCGAGAATCTTGTCCATGGCCTGCTGCTGCCACCAAGAATCGTAGCTGGGATGCTCGAGAATCTTGCGCCAGAAGCCGACTTGTTCGAGGCCATGTTCGCGGCCAAGTTCGCCGGCGGAACCTGCGTGCAGGTATTCATCGTAGTCGTCGAAATGGCTGACCCACCATTTGGCTTTGTTGTCGCGCGTGGCTACCTGTTCGTAGATGTACGGCATGTTCTGCTGGCGGAAGGCGCCGTTGTGGAACCAGTCGTCGCCCATCCAGCCGTCCACCATGGGATTCATGGGAACGGAAACTTTCAGCGCGGGATGCGGATTGATCAGCGCCATCAGAGGCAAGAAACCGTCGTAGGAGATACCGAGGATGCCAACTCTTCCGTTGCTTTCTGGAAGATTTTTCACGAGCCAGTCAATCGTGTCGTAGGTGTCGGTGGAATGATCGACGGGCGTGGGATTCAGCGGGCCGTGCAGCGGGCGGTTCATCACATAATCGCCTTCGGAGTCGTACTTGCCGCGCACATCCTGCACCACGCGGATGTAGCCGCCTTCGACGATGACCTCGGTGGCGTTGTCGTATCCCCAGAGGATGGGGCCGAGATGGGCGCTCTGTGCGCGCGACGTGAGTTCGGTGGCGCTGTAAGGCGTTCGTGTGAGCAGAATGGGCGCGTTCTTTGCGCCCTTGGGCACGAGGATGACGGTGTGCAGCTTGATGCCGTCGCGCATGGGGATCATCACGTCGCGGCGGGTGTAGTTCCAGGTGTCCTGGGGAACTTTGAGTTGCGCGGGAGTTTCATTCGCCAAGGTTGCCTGCGTGGACTGAGGAGAAGGAGTTTGAGCCGACGCGCTAGCAGGGACGAAGAACGCGGCGAGAATAGCTGCAAAAAGAATGGACGCGCGAAGGCGAACGGCTCTTGTCATCAGAACCTCTCTGGAATAAAGACAAATGAGTGGACCGGCTCGCAGCAGAGGCGGTACGAGCCCGGGCATTGTAGTTGCACGCCCGCCATTGGGCAAGCGCATGTCAGTTCCGCTGGCGCGGTTCAAGAAAGTCTTGAGCGAGCACCCCTCCCCCCACTTTTTTTTGTAACTGCGCATTCTAAAAGGGTTAGCGAGCGGCTTTGCGTAAGTGCGTATTCTAAAGGGCTTAGCGACTTCAAGTAATACTTTCACTCCAACGCCTTTCAGGGATACCCCCCACCCCCGGCAATTCGCATGGTTATCAAAACAAAGGAGTTGCGGGAGGGGCAGTTTGGAATTGATTGGAAACAAAAGAGATACAAGAGGGCAAAAAGGGCAAAACAGAAAGCAGAAGGCAGAAAGCAGAAGGCAGAAAGGATAGAAAAGCTCGAGGCGGAAGGAAATAGAGAAGCTCGGCGAGGGTGGGGTCGAGAATTCACGACCCATGCTATCACCTATTTCATATTCTGTCAAGTCCTTTTGTAGTATTTATTAAAAAAACGCGTCCGTTCGAACTGGTTTTGCGTAAGAGAAAGAAAACAAAGGGGTAGAGCTCGCAGGGGGGCGGCGCTAGCGGCGGACCTGCCGTCGCACGGCGAGGAAGAAGAGTGCGGCCAACGTGGATGTCAGAAGCATCTCGACAAGCGTCAGCAAGCGGCCCCAAGGGTAGACTGGCTGGTAAGCAGGCTCTTTCTGGAAGGCAGCAATCTCCACGGACGTCAGGAAGCTATTTCCAAATAGCGCTGATTCTGCTTTTAGTATTTCGGTCGCGGATTGCCCCGAGGAAACCAGGCTCTTGTAAGTGATGACGGTGGGTGGAAGAGTACTCTTCACGGCACGGTCTTTCATAGGGTCATAGAACCCAGCCACTGGATACAGCAACGCGAAAAGAAGAAGGGTGGCGACAAAGAGCACGCCGGGCCGCACGTAGCTTTCCCCATATTGGCTCGCATACTTGTATAGTGCGACGAGCCGCAAATGTTGCACCAGCCAGCGCACGATCTTATTTTTTCTACGACTGGCCAGCCGCTTCATTTCTAATTCGCCGTAATGAAAATCGCCACCGGTCCCATAATCCTGCCGCGCGTCGTAGTTCTTTTTTAGTTGCTGGTAGAGTTCGACAACCAGCCAGTAGCGGCGTTCGTCAACGCTGCCCTCCGCTGGCTTCAGGTCGGGTGCAGCCTCAAGATCGACCTCTTCCTCGAACACCTTCCACTTGCCGCTGCCTCTTCGTCGGCGCCACACGACTAGCGAAAAGTTCACTTTGGACACGTCGCAGTTATAGAAGAGCGCCTGACCTAAATAGGTCTTATAAAAGATGATCTTTTCCGGCTGCGAAAACTCCGCCAAAGCGAATACTGGCCCGGGCAGGAACTCCCGCGCCATCTCTTTTCTGTTTTTATCGTGGCCGCGGAACTTTGTTTCACGGAACTCCGCCTGCCCGAGGAACTTCGCCTCCCTAAATATGGCTTCCTGCGTGAACGTGGCTCTGCCGAAGTAGGCGTTCCGCGTGAACGTCGCACTTCCGAAGATGGCGTCCTGCGTGAACGTAGCCCAGGCGAAGTGGGCGTCCTGCGTGAACGTGGCCCTGCCGAAGTGGGCGTCCTGCGTGAACGTGGCCCCGCCGAAGTGGGCGTCCTGCGTGAACGTGGCACTATTGAAGTGGGCGTCCTGCGTGAACGTCGCACTTCCGAAGTGGGCGTCCTGCGTGAACGTGGCACTGCCGAAGAGGGCGTCCCGCGCGAACGTGGCCATGACGAAGTGGGCGTCCTGCATGAACGTGGCACTGCCGAAGTAGGCGTTCTGTGTGAACGTGGCCCCACCGAAGTAGGCGTTCTGTGTGAATCTGGTTTCGTAGAAGTTGGCGGTCTGTGTGAACGTGGTACTTCTGAAGTTGGCGTCCCGGGTGAAGGTGGCACTTCTGAAGTAAGCGTCCTGCGTGAACACGGCACCTCTGAAGTTAGCGGCCTGCGCGAACGTGGCATTGTTGAACTCGGTTTTCCGCATGAACATGGCCCAGGTGAAAACGCAAGAAGCAGCGAATTCTCGCTTTTGATAGCTCGCGCTAGGAAAAACAAACTCAGTAAAATCTGCAACCCCATCTCCTGCAACTTCAAGGATGGCGTCGAACTCTTCTTGGAATGCCGCGTCGCTCTTTTCGGGATCTCGGGAATGCATCAGGCAAACGGGCTTTGGATCGTGCGCCGAAGCGGGATGAATCAGACGGCCGCAGCGCTTGTGATCGAGCATCTCAATCGTGCAACCCTCGGGCGATGAGTTTTTCTTCGAAGCAGGTCGGTCTCCGGGGGAGACCGTAGCAAGGCCGTTTCGTTTCTTTTTTGGGTCGGACTCAGGCACGCTGGCCGCAGATTCTAGCAAATGTTAGCGGTCCATGCTCTCAGCTTCCTCTCTTCGGTCACAGGCCGAAACCAGAAGCAAACAATCGGGAAACACCGGCCCACGCGCCCGCCCTCCGTTGCGCTTCGGCCCCACTCCGTCCGCGCCCACCGAGTGGACACCAACCAAACCGCAGAATGGTATCCTCGCAACACGCTGCTCTTAGGAGTCCCAACATGAACGAGGGTCTCACGATTCTAAGCCTCACACTCCTCCTCATCTTCCTCCTCTGGTTGATTGACAAGCACGGCCTGTGGCGCAAGGCCTTCAAATTCGTTCTCTGGATGGCTGCACTCGGTGTGTTCGGGCTCATCGGCCTATACAGTTGGTCGAAGTACGAAGACTACAAGGAACGCAAAACCGCCGAGGCACAGCAGAAAGCCGCCGCTGAGGCGGCCCAAGCAGAAGCGGCGGCAAACCAGGCAAAACTAGAAGCATGCCAGGGAAGAATGAAGGCGGCCTCCCCGCAGTGGAACAAACTCGACCAAACAGAAGCCTTCAACATCTGCTCCGGCAATCCCGACGCTGCCGCGCTGAACTTGGACGCCTTGCCCCCCAACGCCTCTGTGACCGACAACGGGCAAATCATCACATGGGATCCGGTAAAGCCTCACAAGCTCACACGCCTCCGCGCCAAATACGAATGGGAACTCACGACCGCTGAGCTCAGTTCACTGAAATGCGGTCAAGTCTCAGAGGGAGAAGTCGTGACGCTACTCAAAGAGGGGACAATCGGCGTGAAGGTAAAAAAATCTGACGGCAGCATCGGGTGGGCGGCGGCTTCTGCATTCGAAGTCTTGAAGTAAGACGAATCTCCGCCTCCTCCCGGTTAGGTTCTCGCGCAAAGCCGCGCGGCGCACGCCATCTCGGCTCATCGGCCCAACTCCTCGCCCGCCCCGTCTTTGCGATCGCACGCGACCGAACACAAAACCGCGCCGCCCTCCCTTGCACTCCGTCCCTCCCTCCGTCGCGCCCCGTGATACAAAGGACTCCCACCAACATCTATTGCAGTAAAGGAGGCAACGTGCTTAAGCCCGAGAAAAACCCCAGCTGGACACCAGCAGCCAAGCCCTGGCAATGCAGAGGCCCCGAAATCCTCCCGTCCCCAGAAAAAGGCCACAAAACAAGTGACGAGGGATCGGGCTGGGTGCTCGTGGACCCAATGGGCGTCCGATGGGGAATCTGCGGATCATGCGCGAGGAAGAAGGGGCTGGACTGGTAGAACGCATCTCGCGCCCATCATCCTCGGTGCGGAAAAACCAGCGGGCTTCGCGTCGGGCTCCGGTTCCGCTCCGCGTTCCCTCGGACGCCAATGGGATACAACGTAATCCAGCACTCTTCTAGTTTAGGCGGCGGGCGACGGCGATTTTGGCTTGGCCGAGGGCGTGGGCCACTTGGGTTTCGCGGAGGCGCGAAGCGTCGTATTCGAAGGACAATTGTTTTCTCGAATCGTCGAGGCGAAAGCGGCGCAGGCCGTAAGTGTTCGAGAATTCGCCGAGATGGCGCAATTGGTCGTCGGTCAGCGGGGATTGCAATTCGTAGGTGATTTCGACGAGTGTCATGGCCTGATTATAACAAGGGCAGCAAGGTTCCTCCTGTGATTGTTACACCCCGCTTGCCATTGTCCTTTGCTTGAAGGAGCGACAGAGCAAGGGACGCGCTAAAGCGCGCCCCTACATCGTGGGGAAGGCTTTACCAGCACCTAGGCGTATTCCCAACGCCGCGCTACACGGCGGGCGATGGCGAACAAGACCACGGCAATGCCCAAGAGAACGAGAACCTGAGGCCAGAGGTGCGAGACCGGCTCGTCGCGCCAGAAAACTTTCGTGAATCCGTCAATCGCCCACGCGTTAATGGTCAGCAAACCCGCTTTTTGCATGCCTTCGGGCATCAGGAAGCGAGGGAACATGCTGCCACCAATCGAGGACATGACGAGAATGACGAGCGTGGAGAGCGCGCCCAGTTGAGCGCGCGTGCGGCAAATGCTGGCCAGCAACAAGCCAAAAGCGGCTACAGCCACCGCGCTGCAGACGCCCATCACGATGAACCCGGGAATGTGCGACCAGAAGTCGAGCCGGAACACGGCCCATCCCCAGAGAAACATCAACAGGAGTTGCGCGAAAGCCAGCAGCGAGTTGTAAGTGAGTTTGCCTAGCATCAGCGAAGTCATGGTGACGCGCGAGCTGAGCACGCGGTCGAGCGTGCCGCTCTCGGCTTCATCGAGCAGTGCCCCGGCCGCGCCGCTGGCGGTGAAGAGTAAGAACATCACCCCGATCGCAGCCGCGTAAAACGAAACCATGGGATTGTTCTTGTTTTCCCCGACGACGGCACGCGTGGTGACGGCAATGATTCCGCCGTTACTGGAGCCGGAAGTGACCGCACCGGTGCCGTTGTCGGTTTGCTGGCGCAGCCGGCTAAGGCCTTCGTCAATCCGCTCACGCTGCCCGGGTGTGAGGCCGCCAGCAAATTGGTCAATATATTTTGATCCCTGCTCGGCCATGACGTCGGGTAGAGAAGTCATCGCTACCTTCTGTAGCAAACCACCGACCACCTGCGGCGCAACCATGTCGCTGCTGTCTTCGAGCAACTGGATCTTTGGGCGATTGGCATCTGCTGGACCGAACGCAATGGGGTTCTCGCCGAACCCGTGCGGAATGATTATCGCAACGGAGGCGGTTCCCGCTTTGACCGCGGCCTCCGCCGTGGCTGCCGTGTATTCCGGTTGTTCAGCTCCTTTAACCGGCTCGGGCCGGATCTTCGCGACCAGCGATCCCTCTTCCTTTAAGCCTTGAACCAGCCGTTGGGAGGCGCGGCTGCGGTCTTCATCCACAACGAGAACGCTGACTTTGGGAGTGGTGTTGCGGCGTCCGCCAAAGATGACCGCGAAGATGCTGAAGAAAACGACCGGCAGGAGAAAACTTAGCGCTAGAGCACCGCGGTCGCGGCGCAGGGAAACGATGGCGGTGCGAACGATGGGTGAAATCAATCGCGCAACTCCCTTCCGGTCAAGTGCAGGAAAACCGATTCGAGATTCGGCTTGCGGATGGAAACGTCGATCAGCTCGAGTCCGGCTTTCGACGAAGCTTCGAGAAGAGCGGCAATCTCCGCGGGGTGCTCTATGGTGAATTGCGCCGCGCCGTCCACGGCGTGCCCGCCACGCTGCGCCACCCAGGAGGCAACGCGCTCGTCCGCTCCGGCGAAACGCGCCAGCACCTGGCTACGCGAGCCAAAGGCCGTGCGAACCAGGTCGGCGTGCGTGCCCAGCGCGATGATTTTGCCGTGATCGATGATGGCGACGCGGTCGCAGAGGCGCTCGGCTTCTTCCATGTAGTGCGTGGTGTAGATGAGCGACATGCCATCGGCATGCAGCTTCTCGATCATTTCGAAAATGTGATTGCGCGATTGCGGATCGACGCCCACGGTGGGCTCATCCATGAGCACAAGCTTCGGCTGGTGAATGAGGCCGGCCGCCATGTTGAGGCGACGCTTCATGCCTCCGGAGAGATTTTTGACGAGTTCGCTTGCGCGATCGGTGAGCGTCGCCCAGCCGAGGCAACGCGCGACCGCTTCCTCGAGCGGCGCGCCGCCGAGTCCGTGATAGCGGCCGAAGGACTGAAGATTCTCGCTGCAGGTGAGTCGCGGATAGAGCGCGAGTTCCTGCGGGATCCATCCGAGCGAGTTGCGCGCCGCAGCGGAGTCAGCGGGCGCTCCGAAGATGGTGATGGCGCCGGCGTCTGGAATGACGCGGCCCACAATGCTGCGAATTAAGGTGCTCTTGCCGGCTCCGTTTGGACCGAGGAGCCCTAGGCATTCACCGCTGCGGAGTTCGATGGTGACGCCATCGAGCGCAGTCACCGGGCCGAAACGCTTCACCAGCGCGTCAACGCGCAAGGGCGACGATACATTGGCGGTTGAAGTCGCTGGGGAAGACAAGGCGTAACTCCTCGAAGCTCTCCGGCAGCCCGAAGTATACCAGCCGCGTTGAGAATTCCGATGAATTCGGATGTAACCCGAAATCATCTAATATAACGACATGTCCGATCTGCCCACGAACCCGAAGCCAGCTGGCGCAAGCCTGCCGATTTTGTCAGGCCCGCCGAAGGTCAAAGACCCCGTGTGCGGAATGACGGTGGATCCTGCGAAGGCCGCAGGCAAAGTCGAGCATAAAGGGCAGGCTTATTATTTCTGCTCGAAGCGGTGCGCTGAACGCTTCGCGCAAAATCCTGGGGAGTTTCTGGCGGCTCCTGGAACTGCGGGAATGGAACATGGGCACGGACAGGGGCACCCACACGCCCATACCGCTGCTCCTGCTCACACTACCAAGCAAAGTGAGATGCAGCATGCGCCGGGCAGCGCGCACGCTTCGGCGCCGCCAACGAATGCGCAAGGGGTGCGCTACACCTGCCCGATGCACCCAGAAGTCGTGCAGATCGGTCCTGGCTCGTGCCCGAAGTGCGGGATGGCGCTCGAACCGATGGATGTTTTCGCGGAGGTGGAGGCCGATCCCGAGTATGACTCGATGCGGCGGCGCTTCTGGGTCAGCGCGGCTTTGTCGCTGCCCGTTCTGGTCCTCTCGATGTTTGGCGATGCGCTCGGTTTGCGGCTGTCGCACAGCGTTCGCAACGTGCTCGAATTTGTGCTGGCCACGCCAGTGGTGCTATGGGGCGGCTGGCCGTTTTTCGAGCGCTTCTGGGCTTCGCTCGTCAACCGCAGCCCGAATATGTTTACGCTGATTGGCCTGGGAACGGGCGCGGCGTATGTCGAGAGCGTCGTCGCGACGTTCTTCCCGCGAGCGTTTCCAGCCTCCTTCCGCGGAATGGAGGGCGCGGCTCCGGTTTATTTCGAAGCGGCGGCGGTGATTACGACGCTCGTCTTGCTCGGGCAAGTTCTGGAATTAAGTGCCCGGCAGCGGACGAGCGGCGCGATTCGTGCGCTGCTGAATCTGGCTCCGCAACAAGCACATTTGCTGGCGGGGGATGGCGGGGAAAGAGATGTGGCGCTCGACCAGGTGAAGCGGGGCGACCGATTGCGTGTGCGCCCGGGCGAGGGCATTCCCGTGGACGGCGTAATTTGCGAGGGCGCGAGCGCGATTGACGAGTCGATGGTCACCGGTGAGCCGATGCCGGTCGAGAAAAAGGCGGGCGACAGCGTTACCGGCGGCACGTTGAACACCAGCGGCAGCTTCGTGATGGAAGCGCAGCGCGTGGGCAGCGAAACCATGCTGGCGCAAATCGTGAAGCTGGTCAGCGAGGCACAGCGCAGCCGGGCGCCGATGCAGCGCCTCGCGGACCGCGTCGCCTCGTACTTTGTTCCTGCCGTGGTGCTCGCAGCGGCGCTGGCGTTCTTTGGCTGGTTGTTCTTCGGTCCCGAGCCGCGCTTTGCTCACGCGCTCGTCGCGGCGGTTTCTGTACTGATCATTGCGTGCCCGTGTGCGCTCGGACTGGGGACGCCGATGTCCATCATGGTCGCGGTCGGGCGCGGGGCGCATGCGGGCGTCCTTGTGCGCAACGCTGAAGCGCTGGAAACGCTAGCGCGCGTCGACACGCTCGTCGTCGACAAAACGGGAACGCTTACCGCAGGTGCGCCACGAGTCGTCTCCGTTAGCGCTCTTGAAGGAGGGAGTCTCACTAACGAACAGCTTCTGCAACTCGCTGCGAGCATCGAACAGGCCAGTGAGCATCCCTTTGCCCGTGCAATTGTCAGGGCTGCACGCGAGAATGGCCTGGAGCTTGCCCCGAGCAAAGATTTCCGCGCTACTCCAGGAGGCGGCGCAGAAGGGCGAGTGCTTCAAGACCGCGTCTTGGTAGGCAGTGGGCGTTATCTGCAACAACAAGGAGTAAAACAGGGAACCGGGCAAACTCTCTATGGGGGTCATGGCGTCGATGGCATCGCCGCGACTAGCCTTGTTGCCGTTGCAGTGAACGATCAGGTGGTTGGTGTCATCGCGCTCGCCGACTCCGTCAAGGAATCCACTTTAGATGCGCTGAAGGCGCTTCGTAAAGATAGCGTGCGCATCGTTATGGCCACAGGCGACCTGAAGAGCACAGCGAGCCGGATCGCGGAACAGTTGGGAATCGAAGAGGTCGAAGCGGAAATTCGCCCTCAGCAAAAAGCCGAACTCATCAAACGTCTGCACGATCAAGGCCGCATCGTGGCCATGGCGGGAGACGGTATTAATGATGCGCCGGCACTTGCAGCGGCAGACGTGGGCATCGCCATGGGAACCGGCACGGACGTGGCCATCGAAAACGCGGGGATCACGCTGCTCAAAGGCGATTTGCGCGGAATTGTGCGCGCGCGCAAGCTGAGCCGCGCGACGATTCGCAACATCAAACAGAATCTCGCTTGGGCGTTTCTTTACAACGTGATTGGGATTCCCATTGCCGCCGGCGTGTTTTACCCGCTCCTTGGCTGGCTGCTCAGTCCTATGCTCGCCAGTGCGGCGATGAGCTTCAGCTCCGTTTCGGTGATTGCCAACGCCCTCCGCCTGCGCAAAGTTTCGCTCTAAAGGAGCAAGTCCCGCCACCAAATCAGCCGCCTGCCGCATGACCAAAGCAGCCTTCCATCGTCTATAGAACGAGGGAACTTTTCCCGAAGTCTTTCGTACTTGTGTATGAAAGCCCTGTAACAGCTTGCAAAGCGTGTACCGACCAGCGGGGGTCCTGTATGTCGAGCAATGGCAGTGGTTTAACGAATGGCAAGAATGGCAAGAAACGCCGCCGCCGCATCGTTTGGGGGGCGGTCGCGACGTTGGTCTTACTGGGTGCCGGCTACGGAGTGAAGGCGGCGCTTAGCCCGAATCACACCATTGACCCCTCCAAACTGGCGTCTGTTGAGCGCGGAGACTTGGCGCGCGTGGTTGTGGCTACCGGCAAGATTCAGCCGCTTTCCAAAGTGGAAGTGAAATCCAAAGCTAGCGGGATCGTGAAAAAACTTTATGTGGACTACGGCGACCGCGTGAAGCAAGGACAGGTTCTGGCGGACCTTGACAAGGTGCAACTTGAAGCTGCGGTGCGTGCTTATAGCGCGAATTTGCAGGCCGCCGAGGCGGCGCTCCAATCCTCGAAAGCTACTCTGGAACGCAACAAGGTGGATGCGGAAGGTCCCGATGTGCCGTTCTTGAAGCTGAATATGGAGCGTGCCGAACAAATGTACAAAGACGGCGTGATGTCCAAGAGCCTGGTGGAAGACGCGGAGAAGAATTATCAGCTCGCACTGAACAAGCAAGTCAGCGCACAACGGACCCTGGTGGTTTCGCAGGCGGAAATCGCCAAGTGCGAGGCGCAAGTGGCACAAGCGAAAGCTTCGCTGGAGAACGCACAAGAAGATTTGCGCAACTCCACAATCATCAGCCCCATTGATGGGTTGGTGCTTTCGCGCGATGTGAACGTGGGAGATGCGGTCAGCTCTATTCTCGTGCTGGGTTCGCAAGCCACGTTGATCATGACGCTCGGGGACGTCAGCGAAGTCTACGTGCAGGGCAAAGTGGACGAGGCGGACATCGGCAAGGTGTATTTGGACCAGTCGGCGCGCATTGTCGTGGAATCGTTCAAGGACAAGAAATTCACCGGTAAGGTCACGAAGATTTCTCCGCTTGGCAAAGAGAAGGACAATGTGACGACGTTTGAAGTGCGCGTTTCGATCTCCAATCCCGGCGGCGAGTTGAAAGCCAACATGAGCGCCAATGCGGAAATCCTTCTCGAAGAGAAGAAGAATGTGCTGATGATTCCGGAAGCGGCAATGATCTATGACAAAGATCGCAAAGCCTCGGTGGAAATCCCAGACTCTAAGGGTGATAACGGCAAGAAAAAGCTCAGCGTCAAGCTGGGTATCTCGAATGGCGTAAAAACTGAAATTCTCGAAGGCCTCAACGAAAAGCAACAAGTTGTTCTGCAATAAGCCGCCCGGCGGAGCGCCATGAACTTCACGGACCTATTGCGGGACACGCTGGCAACCCTGTGGGCGCACAAGCGACGCACGCTGCTAACGATGTTCGGTATCGCCTGGGGCGTCATCTCGATCACGATTATGGTGGCGGCAGGCGAAGGCCTTGGCGACGGCATCCAGAAAAATCAGGAGACTTTTGGCAAGGACGTGATGATCGTTTTTGCCGGCCGTACCAGCATGCAGGCTGGCGGAATGCGCTCGGGCCGCATGGTTCGCTGGCTGGAAGACGATTACATTCAGGTGGCGAAGGAAGCTCCGGCCTGCAAATACGTAATGCCCGAGCTCGGCAATGGTGTGCAAGTCCGTAGCCTGTTTAACAGCGGCTCGATTCAAGTGGTTGGCGCGCTGCCCCCGTTCGCTGAAATCCGCAGCGTGGTTCCGGCGCAAGGTCGGTTTTACAACGACGAGGACAATGCTGAAGCGCGCAACGTCGCGTTCCTTGGCAGCGACACGAAAAAGCAACTGTTCGCTGAGCGCGATGCAATGGGGCAGACCGTTTGGCTGAATGGCATTCCTTACGTCGTCATTGGGGTCATGAAATCGAAGGACCAGAACTCCAGCTACGATGGGTTCGACACGCGGAAGATTTTCATTCCGTTCAACTCGATGCGGCGCGATTTTCCGAATAAGCCGCCCGCGGTGGAGCACAGCGTGGATCGCCTGCTGGTTGCTCCCTGGTCGCTCGAAACGCACATGGACTGCGTTCACCAGATCCGCAGGACTCTTGGCCGCCTGCATAATTTCGATCCGCGGGATGAAGAAGCCGCTGGCATCTGGGATACCGTGAAAAACGCCCAGGCCAATCGCATGATTATCGTGGGGATGGAAGTTTTTATGGGCGCTGTGGGTATTGCGACGCTGTTTTTGGGCGGTCTCAGCGTCATGAACGTCATGTTGGTGAGCGTCCGTGAACGCACCCGGGAAATTGGCGTGCGGATGGCGCTTGGTGCAACGCG
>Ga0075426_10002130_pt1 | contig 14186 bp, 9 predicted proteins | sample SoiMethybrSBSTD5_FD_75304 | JGI IMG/M metagenome (GOLD analysis project Ga0075426, IMG submission 75304) | Bulk soil microbial communities from a Populus tree surrounding site in Tennessee, USA - Soil MetaG P. TD hybrid SBSTD5 | ecosystem: Environmental > Terrestrial > Soil > Tree plantation... | reverse complement strand
GAGGGCCGCACGCTGGCGCGCGGCACGGTCACGCGAGACGAGCCGATCCTGGTGCGCGCAGAGCCACCCGAGCGCGGGTGGACGGCGGGATCGGTGGAGCTCGAGCCGGACGAGCTGCGCGGCGATGACGTGCGCTGGTTTGCGACATGGATCGGGCCCGCGCCGGCGGTGCACGTGGCACCGTCGGCGGGCCCGTTCGTGGCCAACGCGCTCGAGTCGCTCGTGGAGGCGGAACGCGCGCGCACCGGCGGCGACATCGCGATTGCATCGGCCGACGAGGTCACGTCCCTGCCGGCGTTGCTCGTCGCTCCATCCGACCCGGTCAAGGTGGGCGCCGCCAACCGCGCGCTCGAACGGTTAGGCATCCCGTGGCGGTTGGGCGCCGCCCGGCACGGCGAGACGGCGGTGCGCGGCGCCAATGGATCGCCGGTGCCGCTCGCCGACGTCACCGCCACGGTGCGCTATCCGCTCACGCCGCGCGCCGGCACGCGGTCGGACACGCTCGCCATGGCGGGCGGCGAGCCGTGGATCGTGAGCGGGCCGCGCTATGTGCTCATCGGGTCGCCGCTGACACCGGACGCGACGACCTTCCCGGTGCGCGCCGCGTTCGTGCCGTGGTTAGGCGACGTCGTGTCGCAGCGCCTGAGCGCCGACGCCGGCATGGCGGTGGCGACCACGCCGGGCGCGATGACGGTCCGCCCATCGGGCGCCGACGCGCTCGAGGTTCCCGATGGCGACCGCGTGCCGCTGCCCGACGACTCGCTCGCCGCGCCGGCGCGGCCAGGCGTCTACTTCTTTCTGCATGCGGGCACGCGCATGGGCGCGCTGGTGGTGAACCCCGAGGCGTCGGAGTCGGATCTCCATCGCCTCGATCCGTCCGCGCTCGCCGCGCGTCTCCGCGGTCGCCGCGTGACGACGGCCGAAGACGGCGCAGCGTTCACCACCGCGGTTTTCGCCACCGCGCCGCGCCGCCCGCTCGCGGCACCGCTCCTGGTCGCGGCGCTCGTCGCGCTCGTTGCCGAGTCGGCGATGGCGCGCGGGAGCCGCGCAACCGCCGTCTGATGCCGCTCCCCCGCCTGCTCGACGCCGTCGAGTCGCTGCCGTCGTTCACGCGGCTCCTCGCCACCGTGCCGGCGCCCGGCCAACGCCTGTCGGTCGGCGGCTTGCCGGGTTCCAGCGACGCGGCGCTCGTCGCTGCGTTAGGCAGAAAGTTGGGCCAACGCCGGTTTCTCGTCGTGGTCGCCGAATCCCTCCCCGAAGCCGAGCGATGGCTGGCCGATCTCACAGTGCTGCAGGACGACGAGGCCACCGCGCTCTATCCGCCTCGCGAAGGATTCGGCGAGGTCGAGCCGCACCTCGAGGTGGCCGGCGAACGCGTCGAAACCCTCGAGCGCGTGGCGAGAGGCGGCGTGCGCACACTCATTACGACGGCGCGTGCAGTACTCGAACGCACCCGCCTGCCCGACGTGGTGCGCACGGCGCGACTCGAGCTGCGCGTGGGCGACGTTCGCCGCCTCGAGGACCTCGTAAACCACCTCGAGCAGGTGGGCTTCGAGCGCGTGGACCTCGTGGATGACGTCGCCCAATTCAGCGTGCGCGGCGGCATCGTCGACATTTATAGCTTCGGCATGGCGAACCCGGTGCGCCTCGAGTTCTGGGGCAACGACATCGCATCGCTGCGCCACTTCGACATCCTCACGCAGCGCTCGACGCGGGACGCGGACGTCGCACTCGTGCTTCCCGTCGATGCGCGTCCCAGCGAGCGGGCGGAGTCGGCGCAGCGCGGATCGCTCCTCGATCTCGTTCCGCCCGACACGCTGCTCGTGGTGCCGGCCCACGCGCACGTGGACGCCGAGATGCGCCGCACGTGGGAGGAAGCACGTCACCACATCGAGCTCGCGCGGCGTCGTGGCGAGGATGCGCCGGCGCGCGACGCCCTGTTCCAACCGCCCGAGGATGCAGCGTCTTCCATGGCGCGACTCGGCGTCGTCGCGCTCGTGCCGCCCTCGGCGGCCGGCGGCGAGCTGCCTAACGAGCCCGATGTCGTGTTCGCGATCCGGCCGCCCGAGGCGGTGGACCGCGACATTAAGCGCCTCCGCCGCATCGTAGACGACGGCACGCCGACGGTGATCCTGTGCGACAACATCGGCCAGGCCGAGCGCCTCGAAGAGCTGCTCGACGAAGCCGGTTGGACGGCGAGCGATGCCGCGCTCGCGGTAGGCGTCGTGAGCGGCGGGTTCGTCATCCCGCCATCCGGACATACCGAGGGACTCCGAGTCCTAACGGACCACGAGATCTTCCGGCGCGAGCGCCGCATCCGCCGCCAGCGCCGCTACGCAACCGGCGCGCCGCTCGAGAGTCTCAACGGGCTCAAGCCCGGCGACTACGTCGTGCACCTCGAGCATGGCATCGGGATTTATCGCGGCATCGAACAGGTGTTCGTCAAGGAAAGCATGATCGAGGCGGCGGTGATCGAGTACGAGGGCGGCGACCGCCTCAACGTCCCGCTCTACCGCATCGACCAGATCGAGCGCTATCGCGCGGGCGACGCCGGCGAGGACGCGCAGCCGCCGCGGCTGCACAAGTTAGGCGGCAAGCGGTGGGCGCATCAACGCGACCGCACGCGCGCGGCGCTCCAGGAAATGGCAATGGAGCTGCTCGACCTGTACGCGCGCCGGCGCACGGCCACCAAGCAGAGCGCGCTGCCCGACAACTCGTGGCAACGGCAGCTCGAGTCGTCGTTTCTGTTCGAGGACACGCCCGACCAGCGCACGGCCACCGATCAGGTGAAGCGCGATATGGAGAGCCCGCGGCCCATGGACCGCCTGCTCGTGGGCGACGTGGGGTATGGAAAGACCGAGGTCGCCGTGCGCGCGGCCTTCAAAGCCGTGCAGTCCGCACGCCAGGCAGCGGTGCTCGTGCCCACCACGATCCTCGCCGAGCAGCACGGCCGCACGTTCAGCGAACGGCTCGCCGATTTTCCCGTGCGCGTCGAAACGCTGAGCCGGTTTCAAACGCCCAAGGAACAGGCGGCCGTGCTCGCTGCGTTAGGCGAAGGCAAGGTCGACATCGTCATCGGTACCCACCGCCTCCTGAGCCCCGACGTCGCGTTCAAGGACCTCGGCCTCCTCGTGATCGATGAGGAGCACCGGTTCGGCGTAAAGCACAAGGAACGCCTCAAGCAGATCAAGCTCGAGACCGACGTCCTCACGCTCACCGCCACGCCGATTCCGCGCACGCTGCACCAATCGCTCGCCGGACTCCGCGACGTCACCCTCATGCAGACGGCGCCGCGCGACCGCTCGCCCGTGCTCACCTTCGTCGAGCCGTGGGATGATGGATTGATCGAAGAAGGTATCGCGCGCGAGATCGACCGCGGTGGGCAGGTGTTCTTCGTCCACAATCGCATCGAGACCATTCAGGGCGTCGCCGATCACGTTCAGCGCCTCGTCCCCCGTGCGCGTGTGGCCGTCGCGCACGGTCAGATGCGCGAGCGCGATCTCGAAGATGTGATGCGCCGCTTCGTGTCGGGCGAGGTAGACGTACTCGTGTCGACGATGATCGTCGAGTCCGGACTCGATGTATCGAACGCCAATACAATGTTCGTGAACCGTGCCGACTACTTCGGTCTCGCCCAACTGTATCAGTTGCGCGGCCGGGTCGGGCGGTCGCATCGCCGCGCGTACTGCTATTTGCTCGTGCCCGACAACGTCGACCCCGAAGCGGAGCGCCGCCTGCAAGTGCTGGAGCACCATACGGAGCTCGGCGCCGGCTATCAAATCGCGCTCAAGGACCTCGAGATGCGCGGGGCAGGGAATCTCCTGGGACCCGAACAATCCGGCTTCGCGCAAGCCGTCGGCTTCGAGATGTACCTGCGGATGCTCGACGAAACGGTGAGGCGTCTCGTGCGCGGCGACGGCGCACCCAAGCTCCTGCCAGCCGAGGTCTCGATGGATGTGGGCAGCTACCTGCCCGACGACTACGTCCCGATGCCCGAGGCGAAGCTCGACGTATACCGCCGTCTGGCGCAGATGACCGAAGCCGCCGAGGTCGATGCCCTGCGCGATGAGCTGCGCGACCGGTTCGGTCCGCTGCCCGCGCCCGCCACCGCGTTCCTGGCGAGCGCGCTCCTTCGGATCCTCGGCGGTCGTCTGGGGATAGAAGGCATACTGGTGCGCGGCGACGAGGCGCGTGTTACCTTTCGGGCTGACGCGATGCCGCGCCTCAAAGGGCTTACCGCGGCGTTTCGCGAGGTGCAATTCCAGGCCGAAGTGCGGCGCACGCAACCGCTGTCCCTCAAGATTTCACGGCTGGGCGGCGGTGATTTGTTATCCGGACTTGTCGCAGCACTGAAGAGCCTGACTACCGCGTAAACCTGCGGTGTTGCGCGGGGCGCGATCGCCGCTGCACCACGGCACGTCCAACACTCATTCTCTTCTCCAATGAAACTGAGATTCCTGCTGCTCGCCGCCGCTGCCATGGCATTGATCGCGTGCGAGGGTTTCAAAGACGCTATGACCGCGCACGTGGACGTCGCCGCCAAGGCTGGTTCGCAGGAGCTGTCGGTCCAACGGTTGGGCTCGCTGCTCGCGCAAGCGAAGGTGCCGGCCAACCACGAAATCGCGACCACGATCACGAACCTGTGGGTCGACTACGAGCTCCTGGCAGACGCCGCGGCGCACCAGGACTCCCTCACCGATCCTAAGCTCGTGGATCAAGCCCTCTGGTCGGTGATCGCCCAGGAGCGCATGAGCAAGTGGCACGAAGAACATGCCAAGACCTACACCGGGATGGACACGACGAATCTCGCCCAACGCTACGACCAGGGTGAGATGCTCGCCGCGAGCCACATTCTGCTCACGGTGCCGCCCGGAGCGAGCCAGGCGGTGAAGGACTCGATCCACAAGAAGGCGGAAGCGCTGCGCAAGCAGGTGACCGAGCAGAACTTCGCCGACCTCGCCCGCAAGAACAGCCAGGATCCGAGCTCCGCTGCTCGCGGCGGCAGCCTCGGCTTGTTCCCCAAAGGGATGATGGTCAAGCAGTTCGAGGATGCGGTGCTCGCGCTCAAGCCCGGTGAGATCTCGCCGGTGGTGGAAACGCAGTTCGGCTACCACATCATCCGCCGTTCGACGTTCCCCGAGGTGAAGGATGACTTCGGCCGCCAGATCAACTCCGACGCGATGCGCCACGCGGACAGCTTGTGGATCATGAACCTCGAGAACAACGGCAACGTGAAGGTGCGCGACAACGCACTCAGCGTTCTGCGCGATGCGTCGAAGGACCTGGACGCGCACGCCAACGACGACGTCGTCCTCGCGACCTCGAGCGCCGGTCCGCTTACGTTAGGCAGGCTCGTCAAGTGGGTGGACGCCTACCCGCAAAAACAGCAGATCGAGATGGGCCTCAAGCAGGCGCCCGACAGCCAGGTGACCGAGTTCATCAAGAACGTCGAGCGCAACGAGCTCGTGCTGCACGAAGCGGACAGCGCGAACATCCAGCTCGATTCCACGGATCTCGCGCAGCTGCACGCGCGCTTCTCGCAGGCCGTTACGGCCCTCTGGGATCGGTTAGGCGTGTCGCCCAAGTCGCTCGCCGACAGCGGCAAGACGCCGGCCGAGCGCGAGCGCATCGCCGCGACGCGCGCCGATCAATACCTCGACAAGTTGATGTCGCAGCAGGCGCAGTACATCGCGGTGCCGCCGCCGATCGAGGAGTTGCTCCGCGCCAAGTACGCCTGGAAGGTGAATGACGCCGCGTTGCAATCCGCGACCGATCAGGCGAACAAGGAGAAGGCAAAGCAGGACTCGGTTCGCGCCAAGAACCGGCCGCCGTCCGAGGTGCCGCTCGGACCGCCGCCAGCGCCTGCCAAGTCCGACACCGGCAAGAAAAAGCCGTAATGGAACTTTGTATCCGGAATTGCGGGTAGCACCGGTATGACGAGCTTGCGTTTTTCGGCCGCGATGGTGGTGGCACTGATACTGGGTTCTACGCCGATGATGGCGCAGGACTCGACCACCAAGCGCGACACCACCGTACGCGATACGACCACCGCGCGCGATACCACGGCGCGCGATACCACGGCGCGCGATACCACAGCGCGCGACTCGGCCGCCAAACAGGACACAGCCGTCTCGCGCGACACGATGGTCGCGCCACAGCTGACCTTGCCGGCAACACCGGGCACCGCGCCGGCGCCGGGTGAGCCGGAGATGCCGCCGCCGGGCACGATCGTGCCGATCGATGGCGTCGTCGCAGTCGTCGGCAATCAACCGATTCTGCGCAGCGACATCGAGGACGCCATCAACGCGGCCCGCGCGCAGGGCGCAACGATTCCGACGGACTCCGTTGGGCAATCGCGCATGATCCACGACATCCTGTCGTCGATCATCGACGAAGAGCTGCTCGTCCAACAAGCGCACGCCGAAAAAATCGACGTGAGCGACAATGATCTCGCCACCGAGGTCGATCAGCGCTTTCAACAAATCCGCGGACGATTCTCGAGCGAAGAGGAATTCCGACAGCAGCTCAAAGTCTCGGGGTTCGCGACGCCGGACGAATTCCGGCGATTCCTGCTCGACAAGGCGCGGCGAGAATCGTTGCAGCAGAAATTGTTCGAGAAGCTGCGCAGCGACGGCAAGCTCACGAATGTGCCGGTGTCCGAAGCCGAAGTGGATTCGTTCTTCCAGGCGAGCAAGGGACAGATCCCGAAGCTCCCGGCCACGGTCACTTACAAGCAGATCGTGATTTCGCCGCAGCCCAGCCCGAAGGAAGATTCGGCGGCGCTGCTCAAGGCCGACTCGCTGCTCGCCGAGATTCGCAAGGACGGCGACTTCGCGCAGATCGCCAAGCGCGAGTCGATGGACGCGACGACCAAGGACCAGGGCGGCGATCTCGGCTGGCACCGGCGCGGCGAGTTCGTGCCTAACTTCGACGCGATGTACTTCGCGCTGCCGCCGGGTCAGGTGAGTCCCATCATCAAGACGGTGTTCGGCTATCACATCATCAAGATCGATCGCGTGCAGCCGGCCGAAGTGCGCGGCCGTCAGATCCTGATTCGCCCGAAGATCGACTCGGCCGATGTGGCGCGCGCGCGAGTACTCGCGGACAGCGTCGCGAAACTCTTGCGACATGGCGCGTCGTTCGACAGCCTCGCGGCCAGGTATCACGACCCGTCGGAAGAGAAGTTGATGCCCGATCCGTTCCCGCAGGCGCAGCTGCCCAAGGAGTACCAGGCCGCGATCGCGGGGCATAAAGCGGGCGACATCCTCGATCCGTTCACGATCGAGGACAAGACACGCGGCGTGCCCAAGTTCTTCATCCTCGACCTCACGTCGATCAGCGGCGCCCGCGAGCCCACGCTGGCCGACTATCGCGAGCGCATCCGCGACCAGTTGTCGCAGCAGAAAGCGATTCGGCATTACCTGGATTCGCTGCGCAAAGAGACTTACGTCGCCGTCATGAACGTGCCCTGAGCGGTGCGTGTGGACCTCGCGCTCAAACGGTTGCTGCTCGTGCGCAGCAGGAGCGAGGGCAAGGAAGCGTGCGACGTCGGCGCGGTGACGGTGAACGGCACGCGCGCGAAAGCATCCACGGACGTGCACGCGGGCGACCGGATCGGCATCGAATACGCCAACCGGTCGCTCGACATCGAGCTCACTGGCGACATCGGATCCAACGTGAGTCGCGCGGAGGCGAAGACGCTCTATCGCGTGCTGCGCGACGACCGCGCGCCGGGCGTCGACGCGTGACTCGCCCCCGCCTCGCAGTCACACTCGGCGATCCGCGCGGCATCGGTCCGGAGATCGTGGAGCGCGCCGCGCGCGACGACACGCTGCACGCCGTGGCCGAGCTCGTCCTCGTCGGCCCGCGCGGACCAAGCCTAACGGTGGACGAATCCGTCGGCGACTGGATGGCGGGCAGCGGTGAGGCCGTTGCCGGCGCACTCGCCGGACGCGCCATCGAACGCGCGGTCGAGCTCGCCCGGAGCGGCGCGGTGCAGGGCATCGTCACGGCTCCCATCGACAAGCACGCGCTACTCGCCGGCGGCTTCGATTTCCCCGGACATACGGAGATGCTCGCGCATCTCACCGGCTCGCGCGTCGCGATGATGCTCGCGTCCGACCGGCTGCGCGTAGTGCTCGCGACCACGCACATTCCGCTGCGCGACGTGACGCGCGCGCTCACCCACGATGCGATTGTCGAGACTGCGGACGTGACGCGTCGCGGCCTCCAGGACTGGTACGGTCTCGCCCAACCGCGCATCGCGCTCTGCGCGCTCAATCCCCACGCCGGCGACCACGGCCGCTTCGGCTCGGACGATGATGAGCTGCTCGCGCCCGCTGCCCGCTCGAGCGGACTCTTGGGGCCGTTTCCCGCCGACACGGTGTTCGTGCGCGCGATACGCGGCGAGTTCGACGCCGTGATCGCGCCGTATCACGACGTGGGAATGACCGCGATCAAAGTGGCGTCGTTCGGCAGCGCCGTGAATGTGACGCTCGGCTTACCGTTCCCGCGCACGTCGCCCGATCACGGCACTGCGTTGGACATCGCCGGCCGCGGACTCGCGGATCCATCGAGCTTCGTTCGCGCTGTCTTCGAGTGCGCACGCATCGCGCGCGTGCTCGCCGCGCGCTGACCTTCCCGCCGCCCGTCGCGGCGAATATTCTCAGCGCCACTATGTCCGAAGCGCACGCGCATCCGCACTCGCACGAGCACGGCCACTCCCACGGTCCGGGTCACGCGCACGGACACGAGGACGGTGCGTCGCAAGCCGGACGGCTGCGCGTCGCGCTCACGATCGCCCTGCTCGTGTTGGTCGCCGAGCTCGTGGGCGGATTCGTGGCCAACTCGCTCACGCTGCTGGCCGACGCGGGACACATGCTCACCGACGTCGCGGCCCTGGGCCTCACCTTGTTCGTGACGTGGTTCAGCCGGCGACCGGAGACGCCTAAACGAACGTACGGCTACCTTCGCCTCGAGATCTTTGCCGCGTTTCTCAACGGCGGCGCGTTGCTCGTGATCTCGGCGCTCATCATCTGGGAAGCCGTCACACGCATCCGGCAGCCGGAGCCCGTTGCAGGCGGCCTCATGCTGGTGATCGCGCTCGTCGGACTCGTGGCCAACGTCATCGCGGCGCGCACGCTGCACCCGGCGAGCGAGTCGAGTCTCAATTTGCGCGGCGCCTATCTGCACATCTTGGGCGACCTGCTGGGCTCCGTGGGGACCGTAGCCGCTGCAGTCGTGATTCGCACCACCGGCTGGCACGTGGCCGACCCGATCGCGTCGATCATCGTGTCGCTGCTGATCCTGCGCAGCGCGTGGGCGTTGGTCCGCGAATCGGTGGACGTGATGCTCGAGTCCACGCCGTCGCACATCTCGTTGGGCGCGGTGCGCGCCCAACTCGAGGCGATTCCCGGCATCGAGGCCGTGCACGACCTGCACGTGTGGACGGTGACCTCGGGCGTCATCGCGATGAGCACGCACGCCATCGTCCGCGAGCCGGAGCGGCATCAGCACGTGCTGGAACACGTTTTGGACGCGATGCGGTTGTTCGGCATCCAGCACGTGACGGTCCAGATCGAGCAGCAGGAGATGTACGAGCGCGAGCTGCATCTGCACGCGTAGCCGAGACTTCCGCCGTGACTCCGGGTCGCGGTGACGCGTCTCTCATCGTCCTCTCACTGCTCTCACAAGCGCTGGCCCCGCCTTGAATTCCGCCGTGGACACATATCGGATCGCAAAGGAGCGTCTGGAGGTCACTCTGACGCTGATCGGGGGCGAGGTGGTGGAAGGGCGGATCTTCGTACCGGCTCCACTGTTAGGCCACGCCGGCCAGCTCGATCCGGTCGCCCTGTTCAACGACTCGGACGCGTTCTTCCCGATCGAGCTGGAAAGCGGTGAGGTTCTTCTCATGTGTAAGGCGCGCATCGTCGAGGTGGCCGGCCTGCCCCTGGCCGACGACCCAGACGAGATCCGCGGATCAGCGCCGATGTCGCTGCTGCAAATCACCCTCGCCGGCGGCATCTCGCACTTCGGGTCGATGCGGCTCGAGGTCCGCGCGGACCGACCGCGCCTGCTCGACTACCTGAACGACTGCGATCAGGCATTCCTCACGCTGTACACCGATCAGGGCGTGCGTCTCGTGAATCGCGCGATGATCGAATGTGTACGCCCGCTGGACTGACATGGCCTATCTGGATCGGTTCCTTGCCGCGATGGTCACCAGCCACGCCGACCTGCTGACGCTCGTCGCCGATGACGTCGCGCGGATGTCCATCGCGAACGTCGCCCGCCCCGTCACCAAGCAGCCGTTGCGCGCTGCCCAACTGCGCACGGTGCTGCTCGAGGTCGCGCCGCCGGAGGCGCGCGATGCGGTCGGCGCAGGCGGCGATGCGTCGTTCGCCTACGCGTACGATCGCCTGGTGTACGACGTGCGCGTGGCGTCGGGCGCGACGGGGCAGTCGGTGGAGATTCGGCCGCGGACCGACGCGGCGGCGGACGCATCGGCACGCCTAACGGAAGGCGCGCAGGAATCCGCGCCGCGCGCGCCGGCCATGCCGGAGCTGCGCACGAGCGGCGCGTCCGCGATCGCCGCCGAACCGCACGACGCCGCGCCACAGGTGTCGGATGAGATCCGCCGCGAGATTCACTACCTGCTCGAACAGCTGGTGACGCGCGGCGCGTCGGACCTGCACCTGCGCGTGAGCGAGCCGCCCATTCTCCGCCTGCACGGCGAGATGTCGCGCATCGAGGGAAAGGCCCCGCTCGACAACGCGACGCTCGAAGCGATGATGCTCGCACTGATGCCGGACCGGAATCGTCGCGAATACGAGAGCATCAACGACACGGATTTCGCGTACGAAATCGAAGGGCTGGCGCGATTCCGCTGCAACGCGTTGCGCGATCGCCGCGGCGCGGCTGCCGTCTTCCGCGTCATTCCCGCCCGCGTGATCACCGCCGATGAACTTGGTCTAACGGAAGAGGTGCAGCGGCTCTGTCATCTGCCGCGCGGCCTCGTGCTCGTTACCGGTCCAACGGGATCCGGCAAGTCGACGACGCTGTGCGCGCTCATCGACCTCGTCAACCGCTCGCGCTCCGACCACGTGGTCACGATCGAAGACCCGATCGAGTTCGTGCATCAGAACAAACAGTGCATCATCACGCAGCGGCAAGTGGGCCTGCACACGCAGTCGTTCAAGCACGCGTTGCGCGCCGCCCTGCGTGAAGATCCGGACATCATTCTCGTGGGCGAGCTGCGCGACCTCGAGACGGTGTCGATCGCGATCGAAACGGCCGAAACCGGACACCTCGTGTTCGGTACGCTGCACACGACGAGCGCCGTGAGCACGGTGGACCGTTTGATCGATCAGTTCCCGCCGGACCGCCAGGCGCAGATCCGCGTGATGCTCTCCGAGTCGCTCCGCGGCGTGATCTCGCAGGTGCTCTGCAAGAAGGTCGGCGGCGGACGCGTGGCCGCGCGCGAAGTGCTGCTCACGATTCCGGCGATCTCGAACCTCATCCGCGAAGGGAAAACGTTCCAGATCCCGTCGATTCTGCAGACGTCGAAGCGGTTAGGCATGGTGACGCTCAACGACGCGTTGATCGACCTGGTGGACAACAAATTGGTCGAGCCGCGCGAAGCCTATGTGAAGGCGAGCGACAAGCAGGGCTTCGCCAGCATGCTCAAGGCGCGACACCACGACACGAGCTTCCTCGAGGGCGACCTGAGTGCGTCGAGCAGCGGCACGGGGAGCTCGACGGCCGTGAAAGCCGAAGGCGGATTGAAACCGCCGGCGACGCGGCCGGCGAACGCCGGCCGCTAACGGAACGGGCGCCGCCGGGCTGCGCGGCGCTTGGGCAAACGCTTCGCTCCGGAACGCGTCCGGACGCGGAGCGCCTCGGGCCTAACTCTTCAATATTCGCTGCTGCAACTGCGCCTGCGTCACGTAGTAGCTCTTTGAGTGCATGCGGTTGCCGCCGCTGTCGCCGAAGGTGTGCTCGATCTGTGGGACCGGAGCGCCGTTCGGGTCGATGACCGCGCCATCCTTGGACGCTCCATCGGGATTCAGCGTCGACGCGATCTCCTGCGGGACGTCCCAGCCGCCCGCACGCTCGTCCTGCGGAAATGCGTCGCCTTCTCCCGGCTCTGGTTCATCGACAGGCCATTCGCCGTCGCCATCTCCAACCGATCCCCGCGGGCGGACGTACTCGTCGCGCTCCTGGTATCCGTAGCCGCCGAATACCTCGCCGCCACGCATATAGTCGTTGCCGTAGCCGCGCCCGCGGGGATACTCGTTTTCTTTGGCGTCGTTCTGCTCCATGTGTCCTCCTTGGAAGAGGTCGGCCGATCGCCAAAACGCCGCGCCGGCCAAGCGCGGCGCCACGCGCGCGTCGCCTGCGCGCGCGAATTCCACGACACTCGCGGCTGTTTCGCGTCGCGAGGGCCGGATATAGTTAATGGCTATGCTCATTCGTAACATTGCCATCATTGCTCACGTCGACCACGGCAAAACCACATTGGTCGACAAGATGCTGCGCCAGGCGGGAGCGTTCCGCGAGAACCAAGTTGTCCAGGAACGCGTCCTGGACTCGAATCCGCTGGAGAGAGAACGTGGCATCACCATCCTTGCCAAGAATACTTCCGTTCGGTGGCGCGACGTCAAGATCAATATCGTCGATACTCCGGGTCACGCTGACTTTGGCGGCGAAGTCGAGAGAATTCTAAGAATGGTGGATGGCGTCCTGCTCGTCGTGGACGCCTTCGACGGACCCATGCCGCAGACCCGGTTCGTCCTGCGCAAAGCGCTCGCCCTGGGCCGAACGCCGATCGTCGTGATCAACAAGATCGATCGGCCAGGTGCCGATCCGCTTCGGGTGCACGACGAAGTCCTGGACCTCTTCATCGAGCTCGAAGCCGACAACGCCCAGCTCGAGGCGCCCGTCGTGTATGCCTCGGCGCGGTACGGTACAGCGACCATGGACATCGACGTGCCGGGCACGGACCTCACTCCGCTGTTCGAATCCATCGTGTCGCACGTGCCCGCTCCTCCCGGCGACTCGCAGGGGCCGTTCCAGATGTTGATTTCAACCATCGATCATTCGCCCTACCTCGGCCGATTGGGAATTGGTCGCATCGAACGCGGCACGGTGCGCGTAGGCGACGAAGTGGCGTTGTTGCCGCTGGAGCCGTCACGGCCGATGGAGCGCGCACGTGTGACCAAGCTCTTCGGATTCGAAGGACTCGAGCGCGTGGAGCTCGCAGCAGCCCCGACTGGAGAGATTGTCGCGCTGGCGGGACTGGAAGGAGTGGAGATCGGCCTGACAGTCGCCGACGTGGAGCATCCGGACCGCCTCGCGGGTATCGCGGTGGAAGAGCCAACGATTTCGGTCGACTTCATCGTGAACAATTCTCCGTTCGCGGGCAAGGAGGGACGGTTCGTTACGTCGCGTCAGGTGCGGGAGCGCCTGTATCGCGAGCTCGAGCGCAACGTCGCACTGCGCGTCGAGGACACGGACAACACCGACACGTGGACGGTGAGCGGACGCGGCGAGCTGCACCTGTCGATTCTCATGGAGACGATGCGCCGCGAGGGGTACGAGTTTCAGGTCTCGCGTCCGCGCGTCATCACGCGGCGCGGTCCGAATGGGGAACGGCTGGAGCCGTACGAGGAGTTGAGCATCGATGTGCCGGAAGAATTTCTGGGCGCCGTGATCGAAAAGCTGGGCCCACGTCGCGCGGAAATGCTGGAGATGAAAAATCCGGGACAGGGATTGGTGCGGTTGGTGTACCGGATTCCTGCGCGCGGATTATTTGGGTACCGCTCGGAATTTCTTACTGATACGCGCGGAACAGGAATCCTGCATCATCGGTTTCTCGAATACGGTCAGTGGGCTGGTCCGTTGTCGGGGCGCAATCGCGGCGTGTTGGTTTCGATGGAGGGCGGGGTGGCGGTCGCGTTCGGGCTGTTCAATCTTCAGGAGCGCTCGACGTTGTTCATCGGTCCGGGCACGCCGGTGTACGAGGGGATGATTGTTGGAGAGAATTCACGTCCCGGTGACATGGACGTGAATCCGACAAAGGAAAAAAAGTTGACGAACATGCGGACCACTGCCAGCGACGAGAACATTCAGCTCGAGGCGCCGCGGGAGTTGACTTTGGAAGGCGGGTTGGAGTACATCGAGGAAGA
>Ga0075426_10002129_pt1 | contig 14191 bp, 8 predicted proteins | sample SoiMethybrSBSTD5_FD_75304 | JGI IMG/M metagenome (GOLD analysis project Ga0075426, IMG submission 75304) | Bulk soil microbial communities from a Populus tree surrounding site in Tennessee, USA - Soil MetaG P. TD hybrid SBSTD5 | ecosystem: Environmental > Terrestrial > Soil > Tree plantation... | reverse complement strand
TCGACGACCTCGCGTTCGTGGGGATGGTGCAGCACCAGAGCCTGGCGACGACACGCGCGATTCACGGTCTGTCGCGGAGTCTGGTGTATCAAGCGGTCATCGATCGGTAGCGAAGGTTGGTGGAGGGAGAGGGATTCGAATCCCCCGAAAACGGTTTCCGTTCAGTGGTTTTCAATACCGTTCCCACCGGGAGGAGCATAAAGCTCCCAATTTACTCCAATAGAATCTGGGTTTTCTCGACATCGGCTTTGTGCTCGCTGGTGCCCGTCGACGCCAGAACACGGACAGAAAGCGGACAGTCACGCGCCCGCAAACACGAGCGGCTCAAACGCGCGACCCCAACGACGCAAGCACATCGGTCTCGAATCAATTGATCCAGGGAAAACCTCAGAAACCAACCTCGACCAACCGGTTCAGGTTGATCGGGATTCCCGCCGCTCGAATCTCTTTGGCTAGTTGAAACTGCCAGGCGCCGGCCATCGACACGTAAACGACACCGGCGAAGTCGGACGGTACTTCGACCTCGCTTCGGTGCAACGCACAGACTCGCTCTCGGCCGATTTTGCCGACAAAGTAACCGAGCTCCAAGATGACATTTTGGCGCGCGCGAGGCCTCAGATCAGTGGCGGACGATTTTGACGCACCGACATCATCGGCCGTCATCAGCACAACGGCGAATGCGACATCGGCGTATGCCTCTATCTTTTCAATGATGGCCCGACCTTGGCTTGCCTGTTCATGCAGAACTATCGGAATCAGGTCAAGCTTTTCGAGAAACCGACACAAGGTTTCGCGAGCTGCTTCGTCGTGGCCGTGGACGATGAATACCTTGCGGCTGTCGATCGGAATGGGCGGCGGCGTGCTGCCGTCACGGATTTCCGGCCACAATTCGAGTCGCTCCACAATGCTCTCAAGCTGGCGGACCTGCTCGATCATGCCCTGCTGGAACCGTCGAGCCAAGTCCGGGCGAGGCGAATCGATGTGAGGAGCGGCAGAGCAGGCTACAGCGAACTCCTTCGCTGGGGCATCCTTACCGAAGATGTTGTTTAGCAGCTGCCGTGTGTACCGCTGCCACCGATTCTGGTCGGCATGGGCCGTATCGAGTTCGACCTGAGATGTGATGTTACGGTCGGCAAGATTGTTCCCTTGATCGAGCTGTCGTTGCAGTTTCTCGCGTGCTTCGTCACGCGACACGCGAAGCATGACCTGATGTTCCATTCGTCTGGTTGACATCTGAGACCTACTCTCCCGTCTCGGATGGCTCGCGCCGCGCCTCAAGTTGCAGGCGCTCAATGTTCGCGCCCCGATTCAGCTGTTTCTGGGTAGTGGCAGCTTTCGCGAGCTCGGCGTCGAAGTCACGAATTTGCTGATCAAGCTCTGACTTGTGCGCCCGCAGACTGGTCAGGCGTTCCTGAGCGTCGCTCAATATTGCCTCGTGAATCAGCCCGTCCAGTTCGTCCCGCACTCGTCGAGCCCGGTCCCGTTGCTCGCCAATGTCGGCGGTGATCGGTCTCGGAGCACGAATCTCGGAATGCGCGTTCAGGATCAGGTTGTCCACCCGGATGTATACGCCGAACTCGGCATCGATCAACGGCCGGACGTAGTCCTGGAAAAGGCGCCGAAGGTGGCTATCTTTCATTCGGAAGAACACGTCAGGTTCACCATCTGCGAGCCACTGTGCGACATGAGTCCTAACGCTGCTCGCGATGTCGCTAATCGTCGGCCGAATGATCGCGAACTGCTGAAAATTCGCCGGCGAGAATCCCTCGAACCTGAATACGAGTGTCTGAATGGCAACCGGCTGCTCGAGATCACGGTGCCGCACCTCGAACGGCGGGATGTCGCCCTGCCTCGCAGGTTTCATCAGCGCCATGACAACGTCGAATACTTCGTCGCGTTGACGCTGCAGCAAGTGACCGCGAATGCGTGCGCCGTACTCAGCAAGCTTCCGCTCGACGGCACTATATAGTCGCGACTGGACTGCCTCATTCCCATTTCTGTCGACATCGAATGACAGGTAGAAGTCGAGCGGGTTGACACGATGCATCTCATCGGTCAGCGCGCTTCGAATCTCGTCAGCGATCGTCGCTTTGAAGTCCTCCTTTGCGTCGCGGACCTTAGTCAGATTGGTGAGCTGGTAATCGAAGTAATACGTTAACTTCACGTTTGGACAGTTCGGATTATTCGTACCGAACTCGACGGGTTCCGCCGGTCCCTCAGGAGCACGAATCACGCCGGCGAGTGTCTCTGGCGGAAGCGTCGTCGTCAGATTGAAGCCTGTGAGGGCGTAGCCGTTGTCACGCAACTCGGCGTGGAGCTCGCGTTCGATCTGGTCCTTCGTGTCACGGTAGCGCTTCAGAATCTCCTCGTAGTCGCATGCACTCAGAGTGTACGTAGCAATGTTTGCTGCTCGGTCGCGCGCCCAGTCGGTGATCGACGCAATGCCAGAGTCGTGATATTTGCCTCGATTCTCAAGCTTGAGGAGAAAATTTGCCGCGCCGCGCCACTCTCCGTCGAGCCGACGCAACCGAAAGGTGAACGGCGCATCAACCTTCGCACTCTGTACGACATCGCCCAATCCGGCCGCTGTGACGTCGAGGCTCTGGATACGCCAAGCACGCTCATTCAGACTGGCATTGATCGCGTCCGTGATGACCTGGCGCGCGACAGTTGGGGGCGTCGCGAACAGATCGTCCATCGACACGACTTCCTGGATCGTCGCAATTGTCTGACGTCGAATGATCTCTTGGAAAGACGGACTCTCATCGATGCAGGCGAAGGCACGCACCTGGTCTTCCACGAACGGGGCCAACGTCGCCCGAACGGTGACTCTCACAGCGTTCTTCGCCGAGTGCGCGGGAATCACATCCACCTGCACGGCATCGCACGGCAACGGTTCTAGCCCGTCCCGCTGACTCAGTACAACCGTGGCCGCGAAGACCAGGTCAAACCCACTCGAGGCGAGCCTCGTCATCGCTTCGAGCGTGCGCTTCGGACTGCTCCCGCGGACGAGCGCCGTCAAAAATCCGTTGTCTTCGTCTTGGATCGCCGTCTGGAGCCAGTCTTCGGCGCGCTCATCGACGACCGACTGGATGCTCCGTTCCTCGGTGCGGACCCGCTGGCTGCGCACTTGACGTGCGACGGCCATGGCGAGCCGCTCCTCATGGCCCGGCAGGCATGACGCGGAGTACGTCAACTCGACGAGAACAGAGATCCGCGTTTTCGGATCCCGCACCCTCACGCCTCGGAGCGTACGTTGCGCTCGCGCCGACTTGTCTCGGTTGTTCGTTACGCGGAAGTACAGGAACTCGTTGCGGGAGAGCCAGGTCGGCTTGCCCACGTTACCGTCCTTCCCGATCGCGACGATTACGGAGTCTGCCGCCGTTACACTGTTTCGTTCGTCGACGGAAACCCGTTTGATGACGGCATCCATTACATCGCTAGTCATCGGTCACCTGTCTTGTGTCATGCGCGCCGGTACCGCCGCGGCGATCGAAGCCTTAACGTACCGTAGGGCATCGCGCAAGCGCTTCCAGCGGTTCAGGAATTGAGACCGCCGCTGCTGCTCCGTTCGATTGAATCCGGTCGCAGGCCGCTGGAGCGACACGATGCCAGCGTCGATCGCATCGGCTATCGCGCTCACTACCAGTTGCACTTCGCGTCGTCGCTCTTGATCCAGCACGTGCGCGACCGCGCGCGGCAACGCCTGACGCCGGTTCGGCTCATCGATCCACGCACACGTGTCAGCCACGACGGACGCCGCCACCTGCACACGCTCGAGCGCGGCGGCTGTGCCGGCTTGGGTCGGCACGACCACGAGCCGATGCAAGACTGCCGCGAGTGCCGGAATCAGGCGCGGTTCGAGCGCCTCGCGCTGCTCTCGCAGCGCTTCCGGCGCCAGCCAGTGGTACAAGAGGCTCCACCGCAGGTCGCCGGCAAACCCGGCGGCAAATTCGTCGCTAAAGAGTCCGCGGGCGACATCGGACAAATCCGGCGGCGTCTCCATATCGACCATGCCACCAATTGCAGCGGCGATCGGGTTCGCGCTCGCGTCGGCGCGGAAGCCGTTCAAGCTGTACTGCCCCAGATAGCGAAGCACCAGCGTGCCAACCGCGGGCGATGCCTTCGACATGAGCGACGTCAATAACTGCCCCTTTGTTGGGTTACGCAGAATCAACCGGACGAGTCGCAGTGTCTCGCCTTCGAGCACTTCGTCAACGTCCACCGGCACCGCGCCGAACTGCACGTAGCGCGTACCCAGTTCGACTGCTCGCAGCAGCGCGCTGGCCGCCGTCGCAGAGACTTCCGTCGGGATGTCCTCATTGACGGCACGCCGCAGGATTTTCAGAAGGGGATCGAGGAATCCGTATCGCTGCATGTGCTCGACGCCCGATAAAGCGACGGTCGACTGGCCCGTTTTCGCGATCTGGATGATGACGGCCGCGGTGCGCTCAAACAGCATCCGGAGCTGCTCGCTGGGCAGCGCCGACAACGCCGCGGACCACTCCTCCGAAAGGATCACTTCGGACAGCGGACGGCCCTGCGGCCGCACGTACTTGAGGATCATGTCCACTGCGTACGTGCGACCGTACTGGTTTTCCTCGCGGATCGCGCGGTTGGCGAGCAGCGTCACGACAGCGTCCCTGATCGCCTTCATCGGATGCGTGATTAGGCGTGCTTCGTCGATGCGGCCCATCGCGTGTTCGTAGTGGCCGTAGTGCGTCGTTAGGAACGCCTGCTCCATCTCGCGAAAGAACAGCTTGTCGATGAAGACGATCGACGGGGCGGCCGATGGCCTTGGTTCGCGGTGGAGCTCGCAGGCAGCTAAGATCGCCGGCTGACGGGCTGGCTGCCACGCTTCGAACAGCGATGGCGTCGCGACCGGCGCGGCGCCGTCCGCCGGCGGCGGCTGCGGCTGCGGCTGCGGCGGAATCAGGTGACGCAGTACTTCCGTGAACTCGCGATCCGATAGACCCGGGAAGAATGTCGCGACGAACAGAACCCACTGATATAATGGCTGCAGTTTTGCGTCGGGCTCTGGCGTCTGCTCGATCAAACCAGCGGCGGAGACGGGGCGCGTGGTCCCCAGGCGGTCGGCGGTGCCATCGGCGATGTGGCGCGCGTATTCGGCAACCTTCTGTTCAACGGTGCCGTTTTGCACGCACATCTTCAGATTCAATAGGAACTGCTCCTCCGATGCTCCCCACAGCCGGTGCGCCTCCTGCTGCTTCCGGATGTCTGACGCCAGCCGCCCGAGTCCAGCCGCGCGCAGCCGTGGCGTCAGGAACGGAATCGTTGCGTCCGCGTACCGGAACGACTGACCGCGATACTGATCCTCGAGCGCCATCCACAGGGAGGCGTGTGCCACTACGAGAATGTAGAGATGGTTCTTCGCGAGAAGGTTGCGCGATTTCGTGACGCTCGGCGCGTCGGGTCGCAGCGTGCTCAAGAACAGCTTCGACGTCTGATCGACGGCATAGACGGCAATCACACGAGGGCGTTCGTCGGGCGCTGAGAAGATGACGTCGTTGAGACCCATCTCGATGCCCTCCGCCGGAAAATCCCGTTTGTCCTCGTCACCGAAGACGGCATCACACAGCACGGCCTGCGCCGCCGCATACAGGAGCTCCGCGTCGTAAGAGTTAAGCGCGAGTAGGCGCTGCGCGCGCAACGCGCCCGCCCACCGGGTGATTTCGCCTGGATCAAGCGCGAGATCGTCGTACGCTTGCGCCGGCGCAAAGGCCGCGGTCGGGTCGCTCGGGCGTTGGCGGTCAGCGGCGGACATGCCGACACTGACATTCCTCAGTCGCGGTGTCCCGTCAGCCGTGGTCTTTGAACCGGTGGACTGCAGGATGGTGGCGCTGTCCGTCTGAAGAAGCCGCTTATATTCCTTGCGCGCGTTGTCGTCCGGCTCTGCTGCGGGTACCGGAGACTGCGCCGTTTCCGCAGGTACGGCGAGCGGCGATGTTTCGGCGGAAGCGCCGTCGGTTTTCTCGGCGTCTGGACGCGTCACAGCGAGTTCTCCGTCGTCGGCGCGTTGAGCATGAGCTCGATTAGGTCTCGCAGGCCGATGTCGACCAGGATCACGTTGGCGTCGACAGCGACAAACCGCGGCAGGTGACGCCACTCGATCTCCGGCGACGCGACGAAGTGGCGTACTCGGTGCAGGAGACCGTCGTCCGTCGTGAGCTGCCGTTCCTTCGCCAGCAAGGCGCGAAAGTCCGCTGGAGTAATGCCGCGGGACGTCAGAATCGGAGCCGAGTACACATACTTGTGGAAGAATGTTAGGTCGACTAGCGCGAGCGCCTCACGGTAATCAACGGTGCCGCGCTCGAATGCCGCGACGAACCGGACGAGATTCGATCCCACGTCACGGCACCATCGCTTGGTACGCAACCCGGGGTGGAAACACTCCAACGTCTCGAGAAAAAGGCCGTCCGCATATTGACGCGTCGGTACGCCCCTGAAAGCCCCCATGAGGGGGCTGCCGTCAAATTCCACGCGCCACCGACTGTCGCCGAAGGTGAATTGCTGAAACGATGCGGCCGCGACGGTGAGGCGAGCGAGGAGCTCATGTGAGTCATCGTCGACGCCGTGATCGCGTCGCCATGTCTCCCTCGCTGACACGGCGAACGTCAGCCACGCGGGCTCTTCACGCAACAGCGCGAGATCGACCGTCGACAGCGCGTATACGCGCTGCGGTGTCGACTGCAGGACGAACAGACGCTTCCACGCACAGTCCGCGTCTCGCCACAAGGCGTCCCACTGTCCGCACTCCATCATCTTGTCGTCGCTCCCGACGATCGCTATTGCGTCAGCCCACGCCGGTTCGGTGGGCCGCGTCTGCCCACCGAACGAGCCCGTGAGCACCGACTGAACGAGAAGGAGATCCGCCGGCATGTGGCGATTCGTGGTGACGGCCAACGCATTCCACGCGCGCGTGCTCGAGATCATGCGCCCCTGGAACGGCAGGCCCGTCAGCATTCGCAGTACCTCGTTGGTGAAGGCAGCAGACTTCGTCCATTGCGCCCACGCCGCTACTACGCGCCATGTCGCGTCGGCTGGATTCCACAGGTGTTCGAGGTACGCGGCGAGCCGTGCCCCCGTCAGCGAGGCGGGCTGAAGGTGTTGTCGCACGTTTTCCGGCGTGTCGGATGGTGGCGGCGCCAATGGTATGCCGTCTGGGGATCGAAGGCGATACAGCGCTGCAAGGATAAACGATACGTCCGGCGTACAACGGGCCGTGAACATTCTAAAGAGTGCCGGATCCAAGTCGGCGCGCTGTAGCAGCCACGCGCCGACGCGAAACCCGTCAGCGACCACCCAATCGGCGAGCGGCGGCCACTCGGGCCATCGCGCGACCAGCCGATCGAACGCCGCGTCGCTCGCTTCATCGCCGACGAGGCGATCGAACACGGACCGCGCCTGCCCACTGCATTCGGCGGGCAGCTGTGACAGGCCTCCGAAAGACCACGCCGCCACAAGCGAGTCGACGACCTTCGGCGCATCGCCCTTTCGCAGCGCTAACCTGAACCGCAGCCGCGACGCAGCAGTGCCAGTCCACGACGAGGTGCCATCGTGGACCGACGTGCCATCCGGCTCGACCCCGAGGTAACGATCCCAACAAGCATCGCCGAGCCCGCGTGGCGGTTGTCGGTCCCCGTCGTCACAGAGGGCAGTGAGATGGTGCACGAGTGCAACCCGATGCGAAGCCTGCTGCTCGAATTCACGGCCGACATCAGTGAGGATGACGTCGCTATTCGACGCCCAACCTGCGAGTGCATGCTTCAGAAGCGAAGGCGGGAGACGGCTGGCGAACCAGTCCTGCCACGGGGTGAATGTACGCTCACCGGCGAGCCAGCGCGCATAGACACACGCGGCTACTTCATCCTGTATCGCGGCGTCAAGCTGCGCGATTCGCGCGATCTCGTCAGCGCCGATCGGAGCGTCGGAGGCAATCGCGTACGCCACGGCACACAATGCGTCCGCGTGCGGTTCGACGATCGTCCTGATCGTATTGAGCGCCAACGGCCGCGCCGCTTTGAGCATCAGATAGATGACGTCGCGTCCATCCATTCGCAGCCACGACTCGTACCAGCGCGGTTGCGAGCCTCGAAGCAGCGTCTCGTGAATTGTGATCTGTTCGTTCGGCGACAGTCGCGCGATCTGGTCGCAGGCCTTTCGTGCGAGTGTGTCGAACGCGTCGAGGCGCTTCCAGTCATCGCGGTCGACGCCAACGAGAAACGAGCCAAGGTTGCCGTCCCTCGTAGGCACCTGCAGGCGTAGCGCGAGATCAATCGCTTGGCTACAGCCAGCACCCCACGCGGCGTTTTGTTTCCGGCATGCGGCCACCAATCGGGCGAACGCGCGGAGAACGTCTGTGCGATCGAGGCGGCTCGCCACACGATCGTAAAGCGCCTGCTGCAGCGGACCATCGAAACGTGTCAGATGGCGGACGAGCTCCTCCTCGAATTTCCCGAGCGGGGAGTCTAGCAACGCCGGCATCGCGTAAATGAGCTCTTGGTCCCACGAATGACCGGCGAACGATTCGGCAAAGACTGCATCCTCGAACCCCTTTAACGGATTTGGCAGTTGAGGTCCACGAGCGAGAAGGACTCGGCCCGCCGCAAGAAGTTCGGGCAACGTGCGATTCGGAAACGGATCCGCCGACGCAGTCGGCGCGGCGTCGCCAGGGGCGGGCGTCTTGATTGGATCGAGTCGAGCTGCATGGATGGGAATCTTAGGTCCGTAACACAGGACAAGCGTCTGCCCGAGGCTGGGTGACACGTTCCATCCGCAACTGAAGAGAGCTTGTTGCGAGGCGTCGAGCCGAACCCACAATTGCTCCGCGAGTGAGAAGAACGCCCGCTCGTCATCCAGCATCGCGTACACCGGTCGTTTCATCCGAAGACCGGCGCGCGCTCGTTCGACGAGCCCATCGGCATGCCCTTGATCACTGGGCCCGCACTCAACGCCGATGGGAGTGAGTGTCGAGGCCTGATTACGTGTAATGCCGCGCAGTCCTTCCATCGCGCGAAAGAACATCAGTGGGTGAAGTGGCGTGCGCGAGCACAGGTACCGACCGAGCATGTACGCACGCGTGCCACCTTCGCGACGCTGGCCAAGGCGATAGCAGATGTAGAACACGTTGCGCCCGAGTGGGACCGGCCGGATCACGGTGCCGTGCGGGCGCAATGTCAGCAACTGAAATCGCTCGATTTCGACCATGTTCGCTCCGAGGCTGAGTTGCTGTGGCGTGCAGACGTCAATCATCTCCGTAGGGAAACCCGGCGAGTGGCCGAGGACCCGGTACTCCGCATTGGGCTCGATCGGACCGCCCTCCGTGACGCAAAACTTCCCAAACTCCAGGACTTCGACGAGCTGTGACTGCGACGCCGCTGGAGAAGCCGCGCCACTCATCACACGTTCGGATTGTCGGTACCGCCGCTGCCCGACAAGGCATCGTCATCGGTCGGATCGGCAACGAGCGTGGACCCGTAACCGGCGACGCCGGCGGTGGCGTATCGCGGTGTCACAGTTTGGCCAGTGTAGCGACGTGCCGCAAAAACAGTCCTCGACGACGGGCGGAACGAGTCGGTCTCGGGCGGCGCTACAACCGGCGGTGGTTCGTGACGCCGCTGCTCCCAGAATCGACGCTTCGCGTCGGTTGTAATCATCGCGCCGACATGTCCGAGCAGCTCCTGGTACTCGGTCACGTAGTACAGGTTAAGGTTCTCGTTGAGCGTGAGCTTGTAAACCAGCGATACGAACGGGAGAAACATCGCAGCAAAAAGCACAGCCAACCACGGCACGAATCGATACAAGCGCCATCCCGGTTCGGGATCGCTGAGGGCGAATTCGCTCGCGATGGTGTTTTTCGTTGCGGCGTCCGTCGACGGCCACTGATAGGCCACGCCGCGCAGTTCGGAGTACAGCACACGGATCTTGTCCGTAATCCCGTACTGGCGATCGCGGAACGCCGGCTCAGGGATGTTCCGGTATGGCTCGAGTTGAATCGTGTCGCCTGGGTTCGAATGGGCCAGTCTCGTCAAATAATTCTTAAGCTGCTGCGTCCGAACACGAATCACTTCCGGCGTAGCACTCGCACCCGCGTCCTCCGGTCGATTGGTAACGGTAGAACGCGGCGCCGCATCGGAACGCCGCGCGAACGCGTCCATATTCATCGTCAGATGATCTTGCGTTCGCTGAATTCGGACACGCTCGTCGTCCAGCGACCCTCGCTGCCTAAGCAGTTGTCGCTCGAGACTAGCGAGGTTCACGAGGCGGTTGACGCACTCGCTCTCGGGATCGCTCTGGTCGCACGCGGCACGTTCGGAGCTGATCTCGCGCCGCGTCCGAACTAGCGCCTCCGAATTGCTCGACAGCCTCGCGTTGTTGTCGTTCAGCCGCTTCGGGACGGTCGACAGCGCGGCATCGCAATCGACGCTGTGTCCGCCATAGAACCGCCGCGCAGCTTCTGTCTGTCGTGCGTCGAAATGGTCCGCGAGTTCGTCGGAAAGTCTAGTGAGTGAAGGCGCGGTCACGGCCTGCGGTTCGGGGCATCGCCGACTTACATCGTCGAACCAGTTCGCCGCCACCTCAGTGGACGCGGTCGAATCGACCGCACCCGTCGCACCGGTATCCGCGCCCGCTGTTAGCGCAGCACCAAAGCGGCGATAGTCCTCGTACCGGACAGCCATCTCGGCGCGCACGCTCTCCTGGTGAATTCGCGACGCGACCTCTGACCGGAAGAACGCAAGCTCGTACGGCTGTGTTGTGATGAGCGCTGAAAACAGAATGATCAGAATGCGGAAGACGAGAGTCTTCCGCTTGCCCTGCCATCCATCGGAGACGTCGGCCGTAAGAATGGCTTGCTCTAGCGCGAGCGTGCCGACTGCAAACAGCAGCGCAAACGCCACCGCGAACACGGTCGCGACACTCAACTGCAGCACACCGCCGTTGAGCACGTCATTGAAAAGCAAGCTCCAGCCAACCCACTCCAGTAAGAAGATGCTGAACAACAGCCACTGCGAGAAATACAGCGCGTTTCGAGCCATCGGATCGTGCGGCTCGCCGAACGGCTTCAGCTTGAACCAGGAGGCGATGCTCAGCCGGGCCAGGATCCGCACCCACCATCGCGTCGGAGAAGACTCTTTCGGCAGCGCGAGGTACAGGTTCGCATTTGAGGCGGCATACGGCACGTCGCGGACATTCGTAGAGATTCGATCGAGTCTCAATGACAGGTCGTCGATCGTTAACCGAAGCCGGGCGATCGTGTCTTGTTCTCTCGCGTCAGAGGCGTTCATGCCGGCTCCCGTGCGACAAATAGGAAACATGGATCTGATCGTCGACGTCCGCATCGGCTGGCCCAATCCGTTTGACATACGGCGAGCCGTCGCCACCGGCGAGGAATAGAAGCATTTCCCTCACGCCGAACGGCGCCCAGCGGCGGTAGTGCTCTTCGGGGGTCTCGTCGGGACGCCTCCGCGGCAACCCGCTGTACGGCGACACCATCGGCTGTCCCGTCTCACGATCGAATCCAAACGCGCTACAGATGCCCACGCCCAGGTCGCTCTCCGAATTCTGTGCGAGGAATTTCGCGATGGTTTCCGACCCGACGATTGATCGCATTTGCTCGAGCGGATCGAGCCGCTGCGCAAGCTGCATCGGCGACAGAGGACAAAGGTGACCGCGACGCTCCATCCGATCGCAGAAAACCGCCACTGGGATGTCGATCTTCGTGAGCAGGAAGAGCATCCGAGTCAGATTTAGGCGGCCAGATGCCATCGTCAAGTTCGTCAACAAGCGCGTTAGATTGAGCTCGAGGTTGACCAGGCGTCCGGCCGGATCCTCTTCAGGCAACGCTTCGAAGCAGTAGACCAGCGCGTAGCCCTTGCGGCACGCCTCGATAAACTGGCGCCGCTGCTCGGGCACCGATGCCAGCGAGGGGCTCGTGAATTCGCCAGGTGCGTCTGCGAACTGATAGACATCCACCATTTCGCTCGACTTGTCCTGAAATCCGAGGCTGAATTCGAAGCCGGCAGGACTCAGCGTCGCGTCGAAAGGCACACCGCGAAGGAAAAACTCGGCCGCCTTGTTGAGAAATAAGTCGGTCGCCGGTGGAATGACCGTATCGGGATCGTCAGACGACCGCCCGGGAAACAGACTGAGTCTCGGACCGCGTACCGGATTCTGGAGCACCGCTCGTTCAAACGCGGCAAGTAAACAAGTCTTTCCGACATTAGTCGCTCCAGCGACAAGAATGCGACGCGGGAGCGGGCTTTCCAAGGTCATGTCGTAGAGCAAACTTCCATTAGAACGAGATGTTCGTCAGCGGCCTCTACGTGATGGAAACGCGTATTCTAGTTGGTTGATGGTCAGCGTGAGGCAAACAATCGCAGTGCTGGACACTTTCTCCGATTTCCTGATTCGGCCAATCCATTGGCCGCTAAGGCCAATCCGTTGACCATTGGCGGTGGATGCGACTTTCGCAGCCATTGCCATTGCCGCATCGAGCGCACGCCGGTTTACTCGGGATTTATGTCGTCAGAGCGTGAAAAGTCGGCTAGATCTGACCTCTGTTATGCGCCAAGGTCTTCTTCGAGCACGCCGAGTACCTCGCCGTCCGAGAACATCTCGCGCCTGCGGTTTACCAGGATGTCCTGGATTTCGCCTACTATTCCGGTTGACAGAGAGCAGAGATCACAGGGCTGACTTGGCGAGGGATCGACATCGCCGGCGGCGTGATCAGGCTCGACCCAGAACGCTCAAAAACCAAGACGGGCAGACTGCTGCCAATGTCGCAGGCTTTGAAGGAAGTGCTGCAACGACGCGTCGCTGCGAGACGACTGGACTGCCTGATGGTGTTCCATCGCGACGGCGACGCGGAGATGAACGATTGGTGGAAGGCGTGGAGGGCAGCGTGCAAGCTCGCGGGACTGCGAGGCAAACGGCTGCACGACTGTCGTCGGACGGCGGCGCGCAACTTGATCCGCAGCGGGACGCCGGAGCGCGTGGCGATGCAGCTCGCCGGACACAAGACGCGCTCGGTTTTCGATCGCTACAACATCGTGAGCGAAAGCGATCTCAGAGCTGGCGTCGATCGACTCGCGGCGTACGTGAAGAAGCTACCGAAGGAAACGATCGTTGAGCCGCTGAAGAAGGCGGGGAAAGGGCGAGCGCAAAAGTGACCGGACAAAAAGCGGACAGTCGCAAAACGTCGACTCTGACCTGCCCCCGCTTCAGCTGCTAAATCGACGATCTTCCTAGAGCATTTTCGATTTCTATGTAGCTAAGCGGTACCCGCAGTGCCTGACGTAATGGGCGCATTCGTCGGGCACGAAGAGGCCGAGGGCGGCGGCCATCAACTCGCAGACATGTTCGAACGTCCGCGGACGCCACGCGCGGAGGAACGCCTTCAGTTTGGCGAAGGCTGGTTCGATCGGATTGAAGTCCGGACTGTACGGCGGGAGAAATCGCAGGAGCGCCCCGGCCTGCTCAATCGCGACGCGGACGTCGGCTTGTTTGTGGGCCGCGAGGTTGTCGAGGATGACGACGTCGCCGGGACGCAGCGTGGGCACGAGCACTTGCTCCACGTACGCGCGAAACGTGGCGTTGTCGATCGGGCCATCGAATACGGCCGTGGCCGTCAGCTCGGTGGGGCGCAGCGCCGCGACCACCGTGTGCGTCTCCCAGTGGCTGCACGGCGTGTGATCGGCGATCCGGGTCCCGCGCAGGCTGCGGGCGTAGCGGCGGAGGAGATCCGTGGCCACGCCCGATTCGTCGACGCAGATGTACCGCGTCGCGTCGTGGAGCGGGAGCGTCTCAGTCCATTGGCGCCGGGCGGCCGCGACGTCGGGACGCCGCTGTTCGTCGGCGTGTACCGTTTTTTTTAACGGTGAATCCGCGGCGGCCGAGCGTCCGCCACAGCGTGCTGAGGGCCGCCGTCGTCGGCAGCGCGTCTCGCAATTCCACCAACGTAGCGTCGGGCCGCACAGTGACGAGCGCGACTAGGCGCTCTTCCTGTTGAGGCGACAACGACCGATGCCGAAACTTCGTTTGCTTGCGTGGCTCAATCGAGCCCGTCTCACGCCGGCGCTGGACCAGCCGATGGACCCACGCGCGGCTCACTTCATACTTCGCCGCCACGCTGTAGACATCCAACCCACTATCCCAGGCCCGCAACACGCGT
>Ga0075426_10002128_pt1 | contig 14191 bp, 13 predicted proteins | sample SoiMethybrSBSTD5_FD_75304 | JGI IMG/M metagenome (GOLD analysis project Ga0075426, IMG submission 75304) | Bulk soil microbial communities from a Populus tree surrounding site in Tennessee, USA - Soil MetaG P. TD hybrid SBSTD5 | ecosystem: Environmental > Terrestrial > Soil > Tree plantation... | reverse complement strand
TGCGGCGCTAGCGAGCACGTGTCTCATGTCGATCCTCCTGCTCCTTTCGATGCGCTTCAAGGAGCGCGTGGAACGTCTCGGCGTTGAGCAGCCCGTCCGCGTACGCGGCACGCAGCCGCAACTCGAACGGACCGGCGTCCGGCGCTGCGTCGACCAGCTTGACCTTCTCGATCAGCCGATCGAGCCGCAGGCGCACCGTGGGGTACGAAATCCCGTACTGGGCGGCGAGGTCCTTCAGCGTGCCCCCGGCCAGCAGGAAGCGCTTCAGGAAGCCAAGATCCTCCTCGCTCAAGTGCTGAATCCACGGCTTGACCACGTGCTCACGCCTTTCAGTATATGTAGTGCGAACTCAATATTATTGATATTATTATTAAAGTCAAGATAACAAAAACGGAAGGCGTAACTCGTTGCTATGGCGGGTACCTAGGGGCCTTAGGACGCTAGCTTCTCCTCGAGTACTCGCTGGGCGAGCTTCGGGTCTGCCTTGCCGCGAGAGGCCTTCATCACCTGTCCCAGGAAGAACTGCACCAGCTTCGTCTCACCAGTCTTGTACCGTGCCACTTCGGTGGGATGAGCGGCGAGCACCTCGCTCACCCACCCTGCCAGCACGCCGGTGTCCCCCACCTGCATGACCCCCAGGGCCTCGGCCACATTTCGCGGCTCGCCGCCCCGCTCGGCGACCTCGGCGAACACACGCTTCGCCGCCTGATGGCTGACGGTCCCGCCCCGCACCAGCCCGATCAGATTCGCGAGCGCGCCGGGCGGTACGCGCAGGCCGTCGCCATGATCCTTCGCGTCCGCGAGCACCTCGGTCATCACCCAGTTGGCCGCGGTCTTGGGTTCCGCCCCCGCGTGGACCACGGCTTCGTAGTAGTCCGCCACCGCGCGATCGGCCGTGAGCACGGCCGCGTCGGTGACGCTCAGCGCGTACTTCTCGACAAAGCGCTCGCGCTTCTTTGCCGGCAGCTCCGGCAAGAGGGTCTGTTGCTCGGCGATGAACTCCTCGGTGAGCACCAGGGGCGGCAGGTCGGGGTCCGGGAAATAGCGGTAGTCGTGGCTTTCTTCCTTGCTGCGCTGCGGCCGCACGCTGTTGGTCTTCGAGTCGTACAACATCGTCTGCTGCGCGAGCGTGCCCCCGCTCTCGAGCACGGCGATCTGGCGATCCCGTTCCACCGTGAGGGCCTTCTCGACGAAGGCAAAGGAGTTGATGTTCTTCACCTCGGTCTTGGTGCCGAGCGCGGTCTCGCCGGCGCGGCGCACGGAGACGTTCGCGTCCACCCGCAGGCTTCCCTTTTCCATGTCGCAGTCAGAGATGCCGGCGTACTCGAGCACCTGCTTGAGGGTGAGCAGATAACTGCGGGCCTCGTGGGGCGAGCGGAAGTCGGGACCCGTCACGATCTCGATGAGCGGCACCCCGCAGCGGTTCAGGTCGATCGCCGTCTGTTTCGGGAAGCGGTCGTGCAGCGACTTCCCCGCATCCTCCTCGACGTGCAAGCGCTGGATCGTGGCGGTGGCGATCCCGCGCTCCGGCGAGAGATACGACAGCGACCCGCTGGTCGCGAGCGGCTGCTCGAACTGCGAGATCTGATAGCCCTTCGGGAGGTCGGGGTAGAAGTAGTTCTTGCGCGCGAACACGCTCCTGGGATGAACCGTGCAGCCGACTCCCAGCGCGGCGCGCACCGCGAGCTTCAGCGCCAGCTCGTTCGGCACCGGGAGCGCGCCCGGCAAGCCGAGGCAGACCGGGCAGACGTTGGTGTTGGGCGGGGCCCCGAAGGCAGTCGAGCAACCGCAGAACATCTTGGACAGCGTGCGCAGCTGGACGTGCGTCTCGAGCCCGATCACCGTCTCCCACGCGCCCGCCATTACGCCTCCTCGCCGGCGGGGACGGCCCGCTCGAGCGCGTAGGCGGCCTCGAGCATCTCGTCCTCGAGGAACGCCTGGCCGATGAGCTGCCCGCCGATCGGCAGGCCCTTGATGCGGCCGATCGGCACCGAGATCGCGGGCAGCCCCGCGAGGTTCGCCGTCACCGTAAAGATGTCGGAGAGGTACATCGCCACCGGATCGTTGAGCTTCTCGCCCGCCTTGAAGGCCGGCGTCGGCGTGGTCGGCGTGAACAGCAGATCCACGCCGCGATCGAACACGTTGCGGAAGTCCTGTGCGATCAGGGCGCGCATCTGCTGAGCCTTCCGATAGTACGCGTCGTAGTAGCCCGACGACAACACGTACGTGCCGACCAGCACCCGGCGCCGCACCTCGGCGCCAAACCCTTCGCCGCGCGTGGTGCGGTACAGCGCGCGCACGTCCTCCGATCCGTCGAAGCGCGGGCCGTACCGGGCGCCGTCGTAGCGCGCCAGGTTGGACGACGCCTCGGCCGGCGCGATGATGTAGTAGGTCGGAACCGCGTACGCCGTGTGGGGCAGCGAGACCTCGCGCACTGCCGCGCCCAGCTCTCGCAGCAGGCGGATCGCGCGGTCACAGGCGCGGCGCACCGCCGGATCCAGGTCCTGCGGGAAGTATTCCTTGGGAATGCCGATCACGAAGCCCTGGAGTGACTCGGGCACGTTGGGCAGGCGCAGCGAGTCGCGGTCCTCGCAGGTCGAGTCCCTGGGATCGCGCCCGCTGATCACCGAGAGGACGCGGGCCGCGTCGTGCACGCTCCGGCCCAGCACGCCGATCTGGTCGAGCGAGGACCCGAACGCCACGAGCCCGGAGCGGCTCACCCGGCCGTACGTGGGCTTGATCCCCACCACGCCGCACAGCGACGCCGGCTGGCGCACCGAGCCGCCCGTCTCCGAGCCGAGCGCGGCAGGCACGGCACCCGCGGCCACGAGCGCCGCCGAGCCACCCGATGAGCCGCCCGGCACGCGCGTCTTGTCGAACGGGTGGAGCGACCGGCCGTACGCCGAGTGCTCCGTCGACGATCCCATGCCGAACTCGTCGCAGTTCGTCTTTCCGGCGATCAACGCGCCCGCGGCCTTGAGCTTCGCCACGGCGGTCGCTTCGTACGGCGAGCGGTAGCCCTCGAGGATCTTCGAGCCACAGCTCGTGGTGAATTCGAGCGTGCAGATGTTGTCCTTCACCGCGACCGGCATGCCGTACAACACGCCGGACGGATGCGCCGCCGACGCTTGCGCGACCAGTGACTTGCGAAGCTCCTTGATCGGCGTGAGACAGGCGTTGAGCCGCTTGACCTTGACGATGCGGTCGGCCGCCGCCTTGGCGCTCGCCAGCGCTTCGCTGGGATCGCTCACGCTCCGGCGTCCTCGAACTGCCCGAGCTTGGGCACCAGGAAGAAGCCGTCTCGGAAGGCAGGGGCGAGCTCGGCGGGTCCGAACGCGAGGGGCCAGGGCTTCACTTCGTCTGGCCGGAACCGCACCGCGTCCGGGCCCGGCACGAACGGCTTCACGGCCTCGCTCGCCGGTACCGCGTTGATCTGGGCGACGTACTCGAGCATCCGGGACATCTGCTCGGCCAGGAGCGGCAGCGCCGCGTCGCTCACGTCGAGCTCCGCGAGTCGCGCGATCCTGCGAACTTCGTCATGCGTGACGCTCATGCGCTCTCCCACTCGCGCTCGAGCCCGGCGTAGGCGACGAGCAGCTGCTTGGTCCCGATCTCCTGATCGTCGAATTCCACGGTGACCTTGAGCTCGCGGCCCGAGCCCGACACCGCGCGCACCACGCCGCCCCCGAACTTGCGGTGCCGCACCCGCTCACCGGTCGCGTAGCGCGGCGCGTCCTGCGACGCCTCGACCTCCCAATCCAGCTCCGCCGGCGCCGGGCGTTGCGCCCGAGCACCGCGCGCCGCGCCGCGCATGCCGCGCGCGCCGCGGTCCCACAGCGGCGTGGTGCTCCGCTCTTCGAGCGCGCCCGCCGGCAAGGCCTCGAGGAAGCGCGACGGCTCCGACAGCTCGAGACGCCCGGTGCGGTACCGCGTGCGCGCCCATGAGAGATACAATTTTTCGCGCGCGCGCGTGAGTCCCACGTAGCACAGCCGTCGCTCCTCCTCGAGCCCCCCCGGCTCGCCCGCCGAGCGCGCCAACGGGAACAGACCATCCTCCAGCCCGGCGAGCGTCACGACCGGCCACTCGAGCCCCTTCGCCATGTGGACCGTCATGAGCGTGACCCCGGTGGGATCACCGGTCCCCTGGTCGGCCGACGTCACGAGCGCCGCCTGCGTGAGATAGCGCTCGATCAGTGTCGTCCCCTTTCGCGTTTCCCCTTCCCCGGCTTCACCCCCGGCCTCATCCCCGTCGTCCTCCGCGGTCTCCGCCCATTCCGCCGCCCCGGCGATCAGCTCCTGCACATTCTCGAGGCGCTCGACGCCCTCCGAGCCCTCGTCCGCCAGGTACTGGGCGTAGCCCACCGCCGCGACCACGTGTTCCAGGGCCGTGGCGGGATCGGCCTGGCCGTGCCGGGCCCGCAGATCGTCGATCAGCGCGGCCACGCCGGCGAACGCCGCCCGCACATTGGGCCGCAGCTCGGGGATCCGGTCGGCCGCCCGGGCGGTTTCGAGCAACGGCTTCCCCCACTGCGTCGCCGCGCGCACCAGCGGAGTGAACGAGGCGTCACCGATCCCCCGCCGCGGCACGTTCACAATGCGGGCGAACGCCTCGTCGTCGGCCGGATTGGCGATCAGCCGGAGGTACGCGAGCACGTCCTTCACTTCGCGGCGCTCGTAAAAGCTCACGGCGCCGACCAGACGGTACGGGATCCCGCGGAACCGAAATGCCTCCTCGAGCGGTCGCGACTGTGCGTTGGTGCGGTACAGCACCGCCATTCCCTCGTATGCCACGTCGCGGTCGGCTTCCCGGCGGCTCAGCTCGCCGGCGAGCCACTCGGCCTCGTCCCGCTCGTCCGCCGCGGTGAGCAGCGTGACGGGCTCGCCGCCCTGTTTGGCGGTGAACAGCGTCTTGCCAAGCCGGCGGGCGTTTTCCGCGATAATACCGTTCGCCGCGTCGAGAATCACCTGGGTGGACCGGTAGTTCTGCTCGAGCTTGATGAGGGTCGCGCCGGGGAAGTCCTGCTGAAACGACAGCATGTGCCGCACGTCCGCGCCGCGCCAGCCGTAGATCGCCTGATCGTCGTCGCCCACCACGCAGAGGTTGCGGTGCTCGGCGGCGAGCTGCTTCACGAGCCGGTACTGAGCGGCGTTGGTATCCTGGAATTCGTCCACCAGCACGTGATCGAACCGCCGCTGCCAGTACGCCAGGCGCTCCGGATGCTCGGCGAACAGCGTGAGCGGAAACAGCAGCAGGTCGTCGAAGTCCATGGCGTTGGCCTGGCGCAGCGCGGGACCGAGGCCGGCATAGATCTCGGCCGCGACGCGCTCGAGCGGGCCGTCGGCGCTCGCGCCCAGCTCTTCGGGGAGGATCATGCGGTTCTTCGCGCCCGATATGATCGCGTGAATCGCGCGCGGGGGATTCGCCTTGGGTGAGTGCCCGCGCTGCTCCAGCAGGCGCTTGATGAAGGACTCCGAGTCGTCCTGATCGTAGATCGTGAAGTTCGGCCCGAACCCCAGCAGGGCCGCCTCGCGCCGCAGCAGGCGCGCCGACAGCGCGTGGAAGGTCCCGATCCACAGGCCGCGTGGGTCGGCGCCGAGCAGCGCCGCCACCCGCGCGCGCATCTCCCCCGCCGCCTTGTTCGTGAACGTGACGGCGAAGATTCGCGACGGCGCCACGCCACGCTCGCGGATGAGATGCGCGATCCGGGCCGTGAGGACGCGCGTCTTGCCCGACCCTGCCCCGGCGAGCACGAGGAGCGGGCCGCCGGGGTGACGGACGGCGGCATCCTGGGCCGGGTTAAGAGGCAGGTTCACGAATGTGCGTCACAGGTCGTCACGTCGGTGATACCAGCGGGAATTCGAGCACAAATTCCGCCCCCTCTCCGGTCGGGGCCGGCCGGAACACCAGGCGGCCACCGTGCTGTTGCTCGACGATGCGACGCGCCAGGGCCAAGCCGATGCCCCAACCCCCCGGCTTGGTCGAGACCCCAGGCTCGAACAGCTGGGCGCGCACCTCGAGCGGGACGCCGGGCCCGTTGTCGATCACGCTCAGCCGGGCGGTGCGGGCAGCCGCTTCCACCGCCACGTCGATCCGCCCGCCCCGTCCCGAAAGCGCGTCGATCGCGTTCTTGATCACGGCCTCGAGCGCCCATTCGAGCAGCACGGGATCACCCAGCGCGGTGGGGCCCGGCCCGGTCGCGCGCAGGCTGAGCGTCACCGGGCTCGCGAGCGTGGGGAGCCGCGGGCGGAAGTAGCTCACCACGCGCTCGGCCAGGGCGCCCAGCCCCACCGGCTCCCGGCGCGCCGGCCGGCCGATGCGCTCGAACCGCTTGGCCACCCGCTCCAGCCGCTCGGCATCGGCCTGAAGATGCTCCGCCAGTTCGGCCCCCGTGGTACCCGGATTCTCCCGCAGGTAGGCAATCCATCCCGTCAGGCTCATGAGGGGCGTGCCGAGCTGGTGAGCCGACTCCCGTGCCATGGCGACCCACAGCCGGTCGCGCGCCGCGGCGACCTGGGTGCGGTAGGCCCATCCGGCGAGCAAGGCCAGGCACAGGAGTACCGTGCCTTCGAGCGCGGCGATGCTCGCGAACCGCCGCGCCGCGGTTCCGGTGCCATAGTGGATGGTACCCACGCCGGGCTGGACCAGCGGAGGGTTCTCGACATCGAGATCGGCGATCCACGCGCGCAGCTGCGCCGTGTCGGCGCCGATCTCGGGAGGTGCGTTGTCGAGCGCGGTGATGTGACCGGCGGTGTCCATCACGACGATCGCGATCCCGAGGGAGCGGACCTGGCGCGCGAGGTCGAGCAGGGCATCGGTGGCGGCGTCCGGTCGCGGATCGTTCAGGCCGGCAAACACGCGGCCGAGCAGCGTACTCGTCTGGCGCGCGTCGTCGCGCAGGTGGCGCGCCACCACCCACGCGTACCAGACCGTGATCCCTCCGAGCAACAGCGCCAGCCCCGCCACGACGGGAGGACCCGCGCGGCGAAGCGCGGCGTTACGCGCCATCGGCGGAGGACGACACGAGGCGCTCCGTTCCGACATACGGGACGAGCGCCGCCGGAACGGTCACGGAGCCGTCGGCCTGCTGCCGCGTCTCGAGCAGCGCCGCGATGGTGCGTGGCAGCGCCACCCCGGACGCGTTGAGGGTGTGCGCCAGCTCGGGCTTCGAGCCAGCGGATGCGCGGTAGCGGATATTGGCACGCCGCGCCTGGAAGTCGGTGAAGCTGCTCGAGCTCGAGACCTCGAGCCATTGGCCGACGCCCGGCGCCCAGACCTCGAGGTCGTAGGTCTTGGCGCTGGCGAACCCCAGGTCGCCCGCCGCAAGCAGCACGACGCGGTAGGGGAGCTCGAGCCGTTGCAACACGGCCTCGGCGTGCCCGGTCATCCGCTCGTGCTCGGCCGGTGAATCGGGAGGCCGCGCGAACCGAACCAGCTCGACCTTGTCGAACTGATGCACTCGCAGCAGCCCACGCGTGTCCCGCCCGGCGGCACCCGCTTCACGCCGGAAACACGGCGTGTAGGCGGTATAGCCCAGCGGCAGCGTCCCGCCATCCAGGATCTCATCGCGATGCAGGTTAGTGACGGGCACCTCGGCGGTCGGCACGAGGAAGAGATCGTCGGGTGCGGTCTTGTAGGCGTCCTCCTCGAACTTGGGGACCTGGCCCGTGCCCTGCATCGTCGCGCGCTTCACCACGAACGGCGGCTCCACCTCGACGTAGCCGTGCTCCCCCGTGTGCAGGTCGAGCATGAAGTTTATCAGGGCGCGCACCAGCTTCCCCACGAAGACCGGAAACCCCGACCCCGAGATCTTCGCGCCGCGCGCGAGGTCCAGCAGCCCCAGTTGTTCGCCGATCTCCCAGTGCGGCTTGCCGCCCTTCGGAGCCGGCTCGCCCCAGGTGCGCACGATCTTGTTGTGCGAGGCGTCGCCGTCGGGCACGTCCGGCAGCGGCAGGTTCGGGACGTAGAGCAGCTTCGATTCGAGGTCGGCTTCGACGGTTTTGAGGTTCGCTTCGAGCTCGGCGATCTGCTTCCCCAACTCGCGCCGCTTGGCCGTGGTGGCGGCGGGAAGTCCGCCCTCCGCCTTCACCTGCGCCGCGTCCGTCCGCGCCGCTTCGTTTCGGTCGGCCTTGAGCTGGTCGAGCTGACCGGTGAGCGCACGCCGGCGTATGTCCAACGCCTCGAGCTCGTCGAGCAGCCGTGTCACGGTGGGATCGCCGCGCCGGGCGAGCGCGGCGCGCACCTGCTGGGGCGAGGCGCGAAGCAGCTTGAGATCGATCACGCTACTACTGCTTCGGGAGTCCGAGCTCGAGACCCCGGTAGCCGCAGTTCTGGTCGACGAGGATCTCGAAGTCCAACCGCCGCGCCGCCGTGTCCACGGCCAGCACGCGCAGCTTGGCATACAGCGCGAGCGTCACGCCGAACGTGCATTGTGTCGGCCGCGAACGGACCAGCAGGACGGTTCCCGTATCGACAGTAATCGGCTTGTCGAGGATGTAGCCGCCGGTCGGCGCGAGCCGGGTCGCGTCGAACGACGTCGTGGATCGCTGCAGGCCGGACAGCTGGCCCAGGTTGATCGCGCCGGTGGGATACAATGCGGGCGCCTTCAGCGAGTCGAAGTCGAACGCGAAGTCGAGCGCCGTGGTCAAGTCCGTCCGGACGGCTAGTGCGCCCAGCAGCGAATACGCCGACGGCAGGGTGAGGGCCGTTCCTCGCAGCGCATACAACGACACCGTGTCCACGGCGTTGGGGGTGAACGGCGCAGGGAGCCCGTTCGTGTCGGTGCACGCGACCATGAGCAGCATGAGCCCGGTGAGCGCCATCTCGCGCGCGGCAATTCGGCGATGGGGAGGCATTCGGTGCGGGGAAGATACCGTGCGGCGTCCAAGTGGGTCAACCCACGGTGGCTGCTTGACTTCGCTAGTTCCGATTCCTAGCTTGGCCGCCGTATGACGACAATCCGGGATGTGGTCGAGGCGCTCGCCCGCCGCGGCGGCGTCGACGCGGTGGTGGTCGTGGGGCGTGACGGACTGCCGATTGACGCCCGAGCCGCCAACGGCGTCGACGCAGAGAACGTAGCCGCCCTCCTGCCGTCAGTCATCAACGGGTTGGCGCAGCTGGGCGAAGCGGGAGGGCGCGGACAATTCGGCACCGGGGTGCTCGAGTTCGGCTCCGGCCTCGCCGTGGTCTCCGTCCTGAACGCCGACGCCTTGCTGATCGTGCTGGTGCGGCCGTCCACCAACGTGGGCGCGCTGCTCTACGACCTGCGCCGCCACGGTTCGGCGATCGCCGGCCTGCTCTGACACCGAGTCGCCCGCCTTGTCGCCCGTTCGGCGGCACCTCCTCGTCGTCGACGACGAGCCGCATATCGGGTTGCTGCTGCGCCCGCACCTCGAACGTCTCGGCTACGCCGTGAGTCTCGCCCGCACGCTCGCCGAGGCGCGCCGGGCCTTGCAGAGCGACGACGCGCCGTTCGACGCCATGCTCCTCGATCTCCATTTGCCCGACGGCTCCGGCCTGGAGCTGCTGCGCGAACTCCGGTCCGCCGCGGCCACCAGCGCGTTTCCCGTCATCGTCCTCACCGCCGAGGGCGAAGACCGCATTCTGGGAGAAGCGGAGGGCCTGGGCGCGGGCCTGCTCACCAAGCCGTTCAGCCCGAGCAAGCTCACGGCGCGCATTGCCGCGATGCTGGGCGACTCGCCGCCCCCGCCCCCGCCGCCGTCCTCCGCTCCCCGAGATACGCGATGAGCGTCTGGGCCGCCATCCTGGCCGGCGGGGCGGGAACCCGATTCTGGCCGCTGTCGACGCCCGAGCGGCCCAAGCAGCTGCTGCCGCTCGCCGGCGACCGCCCGCTACTGGTCCAGGCGGTGGAGCGGCTCGAGGGACTGGTCCCGCCCGAGCGGATCCTCATCCTCACCGGGCCGTTCCTGGTCGATCAGGTGGCCCGCGTGGTGCCGCAGATCCCCCCGGCGCAGATCTTCGCGGAGCCGCGCGCGGCGTCCACCGCGCCGGCGCTCACCTGGGCCGCGCACTGGATCTCACAACGAGACCCCGGGGCCCAGATGCTCTCGTTGCACGCCGACTGGGCGGTGAGCGACGACCGTGCCTTCCGCGCGGCCGGACGGCAGGCACTCGGGGTGGCGGCCGAGTACGACGTGCTCGTCACCGTGGGCGTGAAGCCGACGCGCAACGAGACAGGCTACGGGTATATCATCCCAGCGAAGGCGCTCGGCGGAGCGCGCACCGTGCGGCGCTTTCTCGAGAAGCCATCCCCCGCCCGTGCGGCGCTGCTGCGCCGCCAGGGCGCGCTCTGGAACACGGGGCTGTTTGCGTGGGGCGTGGCCCGCTTCCTGGGCGAGGCGGGCGCCTACGCGCGCGAGCTCAAACCCGGCTGGCCCGCGCTCACCGCGGGCGACGTCGCGGGCTTCTTCGCCGCCGTCCGGCCGGTGGCGGTAGACGTGGCCGTGCTGGAGCGCACCAAGCGGCTCGCCGTCGTTGCCGGGACGTTCGGCTGGGACGACATCGGCTCCTGGGACGCCCTGTTACGCATCCGTAAGCCGGACCCGCACGGCAACGTCGTGGTCGGGAAGGCGACGGTGGCAGACGACGTGCGCCGCTCGGTCATCTGGTCCGAGAACGAGCACGTCGCGGTCGTTGGTTTGGAAGACATGGTGGTCGTGCGGGCCAACGGCCACACGCTGGTGATGCCTACCGGCCGCTCCGAGCGCTTGAAAGAGCTGGTGCAGCGGCTGTGATCCACGCCCTCTACCTGCTCGATCCGGACCCCGCCCCCGCGTGGGCGCCGTTCGTCGGGGCGCGCCCGTTGTGCGAGCTGCGGGCGGGCGCGCACCTGATCCGCGAGCGGTGGGAGACGTTCGTCGGCGCGGAGACCGCCGCGATTTTCGCGCTGCCTCACCTTGCCGGGTTCGTGGAGGCGGGTGTCCCCCTCGTGGCCGCCCGTCGCCCCGTCCCCGGGCCGGCCGTGATCGGCTCCTCGACGTTCGCGCCGCGCGGGCTGGCTCCGGCGCTTCCGGACGGCGCGTTCCGCCTCACCAGCAGCGGCGTCACGGTGGGATGGGGAGTCGGACCAGGAGCCACGTGGGACGGCCCCCAGCCGCACGCCGCGGCGATCGAAGTGCCCGGCGTCGTGCTGCGCGGCGTGTACGACCTGGTGCCGGCGCTCGAACAGCTGCTTCCGGACGACCTCCGCGCCCTGCTCGGCGACAGTGACCCGCTCCCGGCGGGAAGCGCCGTGCTGGGCGATCCCGCCGCCGTCGCACTGCGCGACGCCGCCGTGGAACCTGGCGTCGTCTTCGATGTACGGAACGGTCCGGTGGTCCTCGAAAGCGGCGCCGAGGTCCGCGCCGGAGCCCGGCTCGAGGGGCCCCTGTGGGTCGGTGCGAACGCCCACGTGCTGGGCGGCCCCGTGCGCGCGTCGGCGATCGGACCGCGCACGAATGCGCGCGGCGAGCTGTCGAGCTGCGTCTTTCTGGGATACGCGAACAAGGCGCACGACGGCTTCGTCGGCCACTGCGTGATCGGCCGCTGGGCGAACCTCGGGGCGGGCACGATCACGTCGAACTTGAAGAATACGTACGGTCGCGTGCGTCTCGAGATCGCGGGGACGCGACTCGAGACCGGTCTGCAGCTGCTCGGCAGCCTGATCGGCGACCATGCGAAGACGGCGATCGGTACGCTACTCGGCACGGGGACCGTGATCGGCACCGGTGCGAACGTCTTCGACGACGGGCGGCCGCCCAAGTACATCCCCCCCTTCGCGTGGGGTGGCGCGGGCGGCGCCCGCATGAGTCGGGACGGGTTCCTCACGATTGCCGGGCGGGTACTCCCACGGCGCGACGTCGTGGTGGACGACGCCACGCGCGCCATGCTGGAGCGGGTTTACGACTGGGCCACGCGCTGAGTTTCGTGCTCGGCCCGTTGCTCCCTGACCAGCCAACGCGCACATTGTTCAGTTCCGGTAGACACGCACACGTATGCCGCAAACCGAGCAATACCGACGGGTTGGTAAGTTCGAGCTGCACGAGCTCATCGGCGAAGGAGCCATGGGCGCCGTGTGGAAGGCGTACGACTCCGTCATTCGGCGCTACGTGGCTCTCAAACTGCTGTCACGCGCCGGTCGCTCGCCCGACTCGCAAGACCGCTTCATGCGGGAGGCGCGCGCCGCGGGCGCGCTGCAGCACCCCAACATCGTCACGATCTACGACCTCGGTGAGTCGGACGAGCAGCTGTTCATCGCGATGGAGCTGGTGGATGGCCGAGACCTGAGCTCGCTGATCGCGGTGAGCGAGCCGCTGGCGCTCGAGCGCAAGCTCGACATCGTGATCGAAGTGCTGCAGGGTTTGTCCTACGCGCATGAGCGCGGCGTCATCCATCGCGACGTCAAGCCGTCCAATGTCCGGATCGCATCCGACGGCTCGGTGAAGATCATGGACTTCGGGATCGCCCGCTTGCAGTCCGCCGACGTGACGGGCTCGGGCGCGATCGTCGGCACGCCGACCTACATGGCCCCGGAGCAGATCACGAACGGCGCGATCACTCCAGCCACCGACATCTTCGCCGTCGGCTGCCTGCTGTACGAGCTGCTCGCGTATCACAAGCCGTTCGAAGGAGAGACGGTCCACGGCGTGCTGTACCAGGTACTCACCACCGATCCGAAGCCGCTCCGCACCACCGCCCTGTCGATCCCGGCGGCGCTCGAGCGCGTCGTCGGGAAAGCCCTCAACAAGGTACCGGAGGACCGCTACGAGACGGCGCGCCAGATGCAGTCGGCGCTGTTCAGCATCCGCGCCGCGCTCTCCGGGACATCCGACACCACCGAGCGGCTGAGCCTGCGGTGGACGCCGATCCCGTCCGCGGTCCTCCGCCTCGTCACGCACGCGCCCATCAAGTGGCGCGCGGCGGCGCTGACCGCCTTGATGGTGACGGCGTTGGTGCTGCTCTACGTGTCGCGCTCCCCCTCCCCGGTCGCCGCGCCGCCCGACGCCGAGCTCACGAGCGCCACGCTGGACCAGCTGCTGACGTATCCGGTCCCTGTGCATCTCAACGCCGCGCTGGAGGCGCAGCGCGACTCGGCGCTCGCGGCCCGCGAGCGGGCGCGCCGGGCCGGGGCGATGAAAAACAATGTGTCGTCGCTGATCCTCGCGGAGACCGTGGTGCAGAACGCCGAGCGGGCCCTGCGCACCGGCGACCTGGCGCGGGCGGCGAACGGGTACCTGACCGCGATCCCCCAGTACACCAAGGCCCAGGCCGAAGCCGAGGTGCTGCGGCGCGACGCAGAGCAGGCCATCGCCCGCGCCACGCCCGTGGTACACGCCCTCGCGACCCGCCCCGAAGCGGGGCGCGCCGCCACCTCGCTCGCGCGCGCGGACTCGCTGTACCTGGCGATGGACTACGTCGTGTCCCGGCTGGCGGCGCTCGACGCCGAGCAGGTCGGCGTGGCCGCCGGGGTCGCTCCCCCTTCCCCGCAACCACCCGAAGCGCGCGCGGCGCTCGCCGTGCTGCTGCAGGATCTCGAGCGCGCGGTGTCGAGCGAGCGCGTGGGGAACCTGCAGGTGCTGATGCCGGGCATGGCCGACAAGGATGTGGCCGCGTGGCAAGGGTTTTTCCAGCGCTACACGCGGCTCACCGCTCGATACACCCTCGACCAGCTGAACACGCGCGCCGACACTGCGAACGCCACCGTGCGGACCGTGTACCTGTACGTGCCGGCGGGTGGTGGAGCCCAGCGGGAGACGCGCCTGCGCCAGGTGATCCGCTTCACCCGGACGCCGAACGGATGGCGGGTCGCGAACATCCGCGACGCGCCCTGAGTAGGGGCGCAGCATGCTGCGCCCTACAATCAGTCCCAGGCGCGCTCGGTCGGAAGCGGCGGCGCGGGAATGGCCACGGAGTCGGCGCGCGCGGGGGGCGGTCCTACTCGGCGCAGCGTCACGGGCTTCTCCAGGTCACCGCCCGAGAGGGTGAGCTTGTCGCCGTCGAGCTTCATGCCGTAGACCTGCCACACGCCATCCCCCAGCGTCAGCCACAGGCTGTCGTCCATCACCCGCCAGCGAGCCACCTGATCGCCGAATTGCGCGGAGCTGTCGCTGCGCACGACGATGTTGCGAATCTCGTCTTCGGTCTTGGCCTGCCATTTTCCTTCGAGGCGGGCGCGCGGGCCCGCGCCGGAATGTG
>Ga0075426_10002127_pt1 | contig 14198 bp, 10 predicted proteins | sample SoiMethybrSBSTD5_FD_75304 | JGI IMG/M metagenome (GOLD analysis project Ga0075426, IMG submission 75304) | Bulk soil microbial communities from a Populus tree surrounding site in Tennessee, USA - Soil MetaG P. TD hybrid SBSTD5 | ecosystem: Environmental > Terrestrial > Soil > Tree plantation... | reverse complement strand
GCGTAGCCGCCGCGGATCGCCAGGCGCGAGTCGCCGCTGGGATGCCAGCCGAAGCCAAGGCGGGGCGCGACGTTCTTGGTCGCGTCGGTGAGCGTCTGCCGGTCGTAGCGCAGACCCGCGTCCAGCGTGAAGTCGCTGCGCAAGTGCATGCTGTCCTGAATGAACAACGTGTTGAGCCATTGCGGCAACTCGTAGCTGTTAATGCCGAAGTCGATCGGCTGCGTGTAGTTTTGCACGTCGGCGAGAGTTAGCTGTCCAAACGGCGCTGTGGTCGTGTTGCGGAACGTAAAGGTCCCGAGAATCGCCGTGCCCGGCTCGCTGCCGGTGCCGCCGGACGTGTGGTGAATGATGCTGCCGCCAAAACGGAGGTAGTGCTTACCCACTGACCACGACAGCGTGTCAGAGAATTGCAACTGATGGCTCCAGAGGTCGGACGCGCGCGATTGTCCAATCGTGAATGGCACCCCACCACTGCGTGTGTAAGTAGTCGACAGGTTTTGTGCTTCCCAAAGTGTGACCGGATCGCCGTGCAGATAAGCGAAGCGTGCTTCGTTCAGCAGCTTGGTGTTGATGACTAACGTGTGGTTAGCCTGCATGGTCCACGAGCGACGTGCGTAACGCCGCGCAACGCTCGGCGCGTTCGTGCCGCCCACCGCATCCTGCGGGTTGTCGTCGAAGAAGCGATCGACGTTCACACGAACCGCGAGGTTTTGGTTCGCCGTCAGCTTGTGGTCCACGCGGCCGTTGAAAAGAAACTGGCGGTAGTGACCCGTGTAAGCCAGGTTTCCATCTGCCGGCAACACGAAGGCGGGCAATGAAGTCGAGAGAAACGTCGTACGGTTCTGCCGCGTGTAATCGGCCGTGGCGAAGAAGAAGGTGCGGTCTTTAACGATTGGACCACCGATCGTGGCGGAGTATTGCTGCAAAGCATCGGGAATGTCGACGGGGCTGATGTGTTGCAGCCTGCTGGGCGTGACGCAGGTCGGTACGTTGCGCGGACAAAAATCTCTGGTCGAGAAAGTTTCGGCTTGCCAGCTACCGGGTCGGAACAGAAAGATTCCTTCGCCGTGCAGATCGTTAGTGCCTGACTTCGTAACGATGTTCAGCGCGGGTCCCGCAGTCCAGCCATACTCAGCGGAGAAGGCGTTGGAGATGACGGCAATCTCCTGAATTGCGCCGAGCGGAATGGTCGCGACTGCGGTCTGGCGGCCCCAACCTTCGTCGTTGTTGGCGCCGTCGAGTGTCACAGTGGTCGTGCGGCGCGAGCCGGCTCCGGTGATGAAGTAGATCTGATTAACGAAAAGATCGCCCGTTCCCTTCCCTTGGCGAAACGCGGAATTGAGCAACGGCAGCGTCGTTGTTTTGCGGCCGAGGATCGGCGTCTCGTTGATCTGTTCGGCGCGCAGCGGCAGACCGATCAGGGGATCGGCGCGCACGCCTTGCGTCGTCCCGTAGATGGTGACCTCGGCTGCCTGCGAACCGGCGAGCAACGTCACTTTGATCGTTGCTGTTTCACCCGAGCGCAGTGTTAGACCATCACGTTCTTCGTTACCGAAGCCTTCGCGCGAAACGGTGACTTTGTAAGTTCCTGTGAGCGATAAACCGGAAAAGGTCGCCGCGCCGTCGCTGCCTGAGGTCACCTCCCGCTTACTGCCGGTCGCAGTGTTCACAACAGAAACTCTTGCGTCCTTCACGACCGCGCCGGTTTGATCGGCAACGATGACTATCATCGTCGCCGTGTTCGGCGATTGCGCCACTACGGGCGCGACACTAATAACCAGCGCCATGCAAGCTACGATAAACAGACTCTTCATATCTAAATTTCCTAAGACGTTTCAGCACGCTGTTGTTCAGTATGGCGGGAGGAGGCACGACTGTAGCTCTGCGCACGAATTACTACCAGTCGTCGTAATCTTTGGAGTTTTGGGAACGGATCTAGCTGAGGAACTTAACGACCTGTTCGAGAAATGCGTGGACCGCCGCCAACACCTGCGGCCGGCTTTCAATCGATACGCCGGTGATGATAACAGCGGTGAGCACCAGCCACGGCATGAAGCGAAACAGCGGCGCACTGCTGACCAACTGGCGTGGATCGCTGGCAGCCAGTTCGACGAGGCGACGCACGCGCACCTTCACGCCTGGCGTGTCTTCATCGCCCGCGAGAAATGCCGAAACCGAAGCCGGCATGATCTGCCGTTGCCCTTTCGGGATCATCTTCGCGATGCGCACAAGTGCTGAGGCGAGATTTAACGCGACCAGCGAACTGCGCTGTGCCGCATGTTCGTCGGCCGCCGATTCCGACGCGTCGCTCCAGGCGCGGTCCAACGAACGGCCGCACGGAATCAGCAACAGCGCCGCACGACTGATGCGCATGACTGTGCGCTTGAAGTTGTCGTGCGCGGCGAGGTGTCCACACTCGTGAGCAATCGCGGCTGCCAGTTCTTCCTGACTGAGAGACTCCAGCACCTGGTGCGCGATGAACAGTCGCGGACGAACTGCGCCGACGACGGCGATGATCGGAAACGGATGCTGGACCACGAACGTCGGCACCGTGATCGCATTGAGTTGAATCGGAGTCGAAGTTGCGAACCACTGTTTCAACAGCGAGCGCGTTGCGAGCCATGAGCGTACGCCGCGCCAAATGGCGAGGGCGACGCCGATAGCGGAAAGTGCTGCCAGCGTTCCGAGTTTCCAACTAACGAATTCTTCAGTCTTGTGTGGTTCGTAGATGAGGTACGACGGAATCATGAAAGCGACGAGCGCCACGATCGCGATCACCGGCGGTCCGATGCGCATGACAAAAAGGATTTCCGCACGTGTGCGCGCCGAGCATTTGCGCAACGGTCGCTTGCTGAGACGGCCGAGACCAGCAGCGGCCATCGTCGCAGTGGCGTTGATCGTCAGCAGGAGCGCAAGTATGAGAGTGGTGCCGAGGAATGCGTACATCGCGGGTTAAGCTCGTTGCAATTCGCGCTTCTTTTCTTGGACGAGGCGATCGAGCTCGTCGAGCAGCTCACGATCTCGTTCCGTGATCGTGTCGACGATACAGGCTAGCACTGGCTCGACTTCATCAGCGCCGTGACCGAGCAGGCCGTCGACTACGTCTTCCTTGATCCCGCGCTCAAATTCCTCAGGTCCGACAAGTGCGGAGTACAAAAAAGCCCGGCCCTCTTTTCGTCGCGCCAGCAGCTTCTTTTTGAAGAGCCGATCCAGCGTGGTCATGATGGTCGTGTAAGCGATGCGTTCTTCGAACGCACGGTGAATATCACGGACGCTCACTTCGCCAAGTCGCCACGTTTCTTCCAACACCTGGCGTTCCAGTTTGCCGAGCGCGAAGCAGGCTATCTCGCGTGGACGACGAAATCCGCGGAGCAGAAATCCAGAGGTTTTCATAACTTGTTCGAACTCCGACTGGCTTAAGATTTCGTTTGGGGCTTCACTTGGCCGGTTTGATGGCCATCGTTTGGAGCACCACCGTATCGTTTCCGGTTTCGATTGACAAGGTCGAGCCTGACGGCACTGTAAAAAACTCGTCGATCGCGCGTTTTTGACGCTGGCCATCGATCACCGTGTACATGTCTTCACCGCTGCGCACCTGAACAATCAAAAATCCTTGTTCGGGAAAACGATCGATACGCTGCCGGTTCGGAATACTCCAGTTGCGAAGCGTCATCTGAATCTGACCTTGCCCAGCCGCAAGCAACTTGGGGTTCTTCAGCGCCGCATGCCCATCGAAACGCTCGATCGGCTGGAGCGGCATCGTCGGGTCAAACTTGCCGGTTTGCTCGTTTTCTTCGTTCTGGTTCGGCGACGGCGAGGGTGACGGTCGCTGAGCAAAACAGACCAGCGCAATGACAGTCTCAACGAGCAACAAACTCAAGCTCATTACAAAGTAGCGCTTCATGATCTTTCTCCTGCCGTTCATGGCGAAAGCATGTAGACGTTATTGCCTTCAGTTGCCACGTAGATACGCCCGTTTGACAGAACGGGCTCATTGTAGACCATCCTCCCGGACAGGGCGATGTTGGCCAGTACTGCCGGTTCGGGCACAAACTTGTAACCCATGATCACGCACAGCGCGTTGGAGACGTCGGGATTGCTGCAACGAAAACCGGCCGGCGGAGCCAGGCTCGGATCTGCGATCGCGACGAGGTGGCCCGTGTCGGTTCCGACGTAAACAATACCGTTCGTGATCGTCGGATGACCTAGAGAGTAAGTCGCGCCTGAAGCGTTGGGTACGTCGATCAACCAGCGCAGTCGATCCGGTTCAGCGGCGCAAACGTTAAAGGCGTGCAGTCGCTTGTAACCTCCGGTCACCCCGGAGATGGTGAGATTCAAACCACCGTTCATAGCAACGTAAACATCGCCCCATGCCGCGCCCCCGCGCATGTAGCGAGTGTCACCATGAGACGTACCGTCGCCCGGAGTAAACGGAATTGCTGCCGGCGGAAATGACCAGCGGCGGGTGCCCCCGGCATCATCGAGCGCGTGCGTCCAGCCGTCCTTCATCGTCGAGATAACAACTGAGCCGCAACTCGTCGACATGACAGTCGCACCAGCGGACCAATCCGGATCTCCGTCCATGATCCAAGGCACGGGCTGGAATTTCCAGATGATAGCTCCGGTGTTGCGATTGAGCCTGATCATACTGAGACCATTGTTAGGCGAAGGCTCGGTTGGATCTCCCGACTTCGTGTTGCCGGTCGTGATGTAAACACTGTCACCGTTCGCAGCGACCGGCGCCCAGACTCCGCCGCCTCGCGTTGTGTCGCCACACGTGCCGGTGCTGCAATAACTGAAACTCGCATCGATCGTTCCATCGCTAAGCTTCACCGCAACGACCCGCCCTTTTTGAATCGGGTTGTCGCATTGATCGGCGACGCCGACGTAGACCTTGTCTTCGAAAACAATCGGCGACGAGTAGCCGAGGTTCTCGTGAAACTGGGTCTTGCTGCCGGACGTGAGACCGGTTAACCGGGCGATGACCGGCGACTTCCAAATCTCCGCTCCGGTCTTGGCGTCGAGCGCGAAAAGACGGCTATCGCCAAGATGGTTCCCGATTGACTGATCAGGCGCAGCGAAGATCACGGCGTCTTTGCCGTTGATGTCGGTGAGGGTGGCACTCGACGCAATGCCGAAGCTCGACGGATTGCATTTGAACTGCGTCACGAGCGGTGGTGCAGCGGGAGCGGGATATTGCCAGAGAAGCGCGCCCGTGTCGCCATTCAGCGCGTAGAAGTAGCCGTTGCCGTTTCCGATATAAACGATGTTGTCGTTGACAACCGGAGACGCGCGAAAGCCGGCATTTCCGGTTGGACCAGGCGCCGGTGCGGTCCAGGTCCAGCGCACCGCGAGCCCCGGAACTTTTGCGGGGTCAGACAACGCGGTCTTATGGGGCTGGCTCGACGTGCGCCTTGAGTCGTAGTGAAAAGAGTGCCACTCCTGCTCTTTACACGCTGTAAGAGAAGACAGTAAGAGGATTCCGATGCCTAATGTGATCAGATGGGGGCGAAAGTTGGGTTTCATTTTTACCTCCACATCGATGTGAGTTAAGGAACTCTGACGACGTAAGCTCGCAAAGTAAGAGGCGCATCCTTGGCCGCAATCTTGAGTTGCTCTCCTTCGGATACCGAGAACGTCGAACCGTTTCCGACCTCCTGTCCTCGGTCGCCGATCGTCACGGTGCCGTTTCCACCACGAACTTCAAACGTCGCCGCACCCTGAAGCGGTACGGAGACGGCCTCGCGGCCGGGGGCAACGAGGATGTCCTGGATATCGACGTGATAAGGATCTTTTGCGGTCGGTTCGACGGTATAAACAGTTCGCGTCGCCAGGCCGGGAGAGACTTGCGTGTAGCCTTTTTGCGGCTCGTAGTTCGAGAGCTTCATCTGGTCCGGCGGCGGTGGCGAAGGCAATGGACCCGTTTCACCGCCGCGAGAGCCGCGGCATCCGCCCTGGACTCCGGCCAGCAACAACGCGAACGTGAAAAAGGTCAGCGTGGTCTTAGGTATTCTCATAAGAACCCCCACTTTCAATCGAAGGATGCGACCCGGGGAACGATGCAACGATGCGAGGTAAAACGGGTGACAACCGAGGCTGATTTTGGCGAGTCGGTCCGAGTAAGCAGGCTCGTGAAGATTCAGCCTTGTGGAAAATTGCAGCCGCACGATACTCGCCTATAAACAAATAGTCAACAATTTGAGGTGTCCTGGTTCGGTTTTCTCAGTGTTCTCTGTGCCTCTGTGGTTAGACATAGGCCAGGAAAAAGTTAACCACAGAGGCACAGAGGACACAGAGAAGAATTCCGAGCAGGGCACTACTAGTAATAACTGCTCATGTGACTTGCGCGCGGATTCACGGTATCATTTCCGGTTTGCTAAAGAGCCGGATTCCTGTCTGTGGGGTCCACATCGTCCTGATCATGTCGCAAGAAGCTATCCAAGTCAGAGGCGCGCGAGTCAACAACCTCAAGAACGTCTCCTTTTCGATCCCGATTAATCAGATGACCGTGGTCACGGGCGTGAGCGGCTCCGGCAAGTCGTCGCTCGCCTTCGACACGATTTACGCCGAAGGGCAGCGCCGGTATGTCGAGTCGCTGTCGGCATACGCGCGCCAGTTTCTCGAGCGAATGGACAAGCCCGACGTCGATGAGGTCAGCGGCATCGCCCCCGCGATCGCCATTCGACAGAAGAACTCGACGCGCAATCCTCGTTCGACTGTCGGCACGCAAACCGAGATTTACGACTACCTGCGATTGCTGTTCGCACGCGTTGGCCAGACCTTTTGCCGCGTGTGTGGACGGTTGGTTTCGCGCGATTCGCCGGAGTCGGCGGCCGACGAGATCCTGAGCGCGTTGCCGGAAGGCACGCGGTTTTACGTGCTCTTCCCGGCGGGAGCCGGAACCACGACGGATGCAGAAGCGCCGAAACGGGGAGACAAGTCGGCGAAGAAAAAAGCGCCGGCGCCGGCACGCCAGGCGATCACCGCGCACATCATGAGCCTGATGCAACGCGGCTTCACGCGTCTCTTTGCTGATGGGCAGGTGATCGAGCTCAACTCGCCGGATAATTTCACACGCAGCGATTTCAAGGACGTCTTCGTGCTCGTCGATCGTTTGACCGCGCGCGCCGACGTGCGACAGCGACTCGTCGATTCGCTCGAGATCTGTTTCCAGGAAGGCCACGGGACTGCAGTGATCGAAACCGCCGACACGGATCGACAGCGCTTGCGGTTTTCGGAACGGTTCGAGTGTCGTTTCGACCGTACTGTCTATGCGACGCCCGAGCCGCGTCTGTTCAGTTTCAACAATCCGTACGGCGCATGTCCGACATGTCAGGGCTTTGGCAATACGATCGGACTCGATCTGGATCTCGTGATTCCGAATCCCGGCCTGTCTTTGAAAGAAGGCGCAATCGAACCCTGGACCAAGCCGCAGCACGAATGGGCCATGTCCGAACTGAAGCAGTTCTGCCGCGCGGAAAAGATCTCAATGACGACGCCGTTCAATCAACTGTCGCGCGCGGACCAACAGGCAATTATTGAAGGCCGCGGCGATTTCGGTGGCGTGCGCGGTTTCTTCGAATGGCTCGAGACGAAGAAGTACAAGCTGCATGTACGCGTGTTTTTGTCGAAGTATCGCGGCTACACGTTGTGTCCTGACTGCGGCGGCGGTCGTCTGCGCCAGGAAGCACGCGATGTGAAGGTCGGTGGCCGAACGTTGCCGGAATTGTGTTCGTTGTCGATCAAAGATGCGTCTGAGTTTTTCGACACGTTGGAGTTGTCGACGGAGCAGGCTGCGATTGCCGACCGCATTCTGTTTGAAGTGCGGCGCCGGTTGCGGTTTCTGGTTGAGGTTGGTCTCGATTACTTAACGCTTGACCGGCTTGCATCAACGCTTTCCGGCGGCGAAGCTCAGCGTATTCAACTCGCCACAAATCTCGGCTCGTCGCTCGTCGGCGCGCTTTACGTGCTCGACGAACCGTCGATTGGTCTACACCCGCGCGACAACGCTCGTTTGATTCGTCTCTTAAAGAATTTGCGCGACATCGGCAACACTGTGCTCGTCGTCGAACACGATGCCGAGATGATGCGTTCCGCGGATCATATTCTCGACATTGGTCCGGCCGCGGGCGAACTCGGCGGACGCGTTATTTACGAAGGCGACTTTCCGGGTCTGCTACACGATGAAGCTTCGTTGACCGCGCGTTACCTGCGTGGCGATGCGGAGATCAAGGAGCCAAAGCAACGCCGGCTGCCGCAGAAGCGCCGCATCACGGTTCAAGGCGCGTCCGAGCACAACCTCAAATCGATCGACGTCGAGATTCCTCTCGACATGCTTGCGTGCGTTACGGGCGTGAGCGGTTCGGGCAAATCGACGCTGATTCACGACTGCATCTACGCGGGACTGAAGAAACAGCGTGGTGACTGGCAGGGACACGTCGGTGCGTTTCAGAAACTCGAAGGCGGACAGTTCATCGACGATGTGATCCTCGTCGACCAGTCGCCGATTGGCAGGACGCCGCGTTCGAATCCCGTCACCTATATCAAAGTGTACGATGCGATTCGGGAAGTGTTTGCGAACACGCGGGAAGCGCAGGCGCGCGGTTTCGATCCATCGCATTTCTCGTTCAACCTGCCCGGCGGGCGTTGTGAAGTTTGCCAGGGCGATGGAACGGTGACGGTCGAGATGCAGTTTCTGGCGGACATCGAACTTGTTTGTGAGGAGTGTAAAGGGACGCGCTTCAAGCAGCAGATTCTCGACATTCGTTATCGCGGCAAGAATGTACACGAAGTGCTCAGCATGACGGTGCGCGAAGCGATAAACTTCTTTCGCGAAGTGCCGAAGATCACGAACCGTCTGCGTGTATTGGACGATGTCGGACTCGGTTACCTGCGTTTGGGCCAGTCGGCGACGACGTTGTCGGGTGGTGAAGCGCAACGCATTAAACTCGCGGCGCACTTGTTGAAACGAACGGGTGCGAAGACGCTCTACATCTTTGACGAGCCGACGACCGGCTTGCACTTCGACGACATTAACAAACTGCTGGCCGCGTTTCGCGCACTGATAGACGCGGGCGGATCGTTGTTGGTGATCGAACACAACCTCGACGTGATCAAGACGGCGGATTACATCATCGATCTCGGCGCTGAAGGTGGCGATGCGGGTGGCTACGTTGTGGGCGTAGGCACGCCGGAAGAGATCATGAATCTTCCTGCGTCGCACACCGGGCGTTTTCTGCGCGCGTACCTGGCCAAGGCAAACGGGCACGTCAAACAAAACGGGAGGAGAGTTCTGGAACATGAATCTTAGCGAACAGATTGTTTCCGACCTGACGGCGTCGATGAAGGCGCAGGACGCACAACGCACGTCGACGTTACGCATGGTGAAGGCCGCAATGATGAACCGCAAGATCGAAAAGGGTGCCGAACTCGACGACGATGAAATGCAGAAGCTGTTGCGCTCGCTCGTGAAGCAGCGGCGCGACTCGATCGAGCAATATGAAAAGGCCGGACGTCAGGAACTGGTCGACAAAGAGCAGGCCGAGATTGACGTGATCGAAACTTATCTTCCTCAAGCCGCTTCCGCCGCGGAAATCGAAGCCGCCGTTAGCGCCGCCATCGCCGAAACCGGCGCCACCTCCATCAAAGACATGGGCCGTGTCATGAAAGCCGCCCAAGCCGCTCTGGCCGGCAAGAACGCTGATGGCAAAGCAGTTGCAGATACAGTAAAGACGAAGTTAAGTGCAGGATGAGAGTTGTTATGACAGATTCAGGCAGCCTTGATGCTGTTTTTCTTTGTGCTCTTACGTGATTGTTTGGTTTCTTTGCGTTTCGGCCTCTGACTCGCCGTCACTCTACCTAAGCTTGCATCGCGCTGGTTAACACCCAGGATCCTTCCCAACTCCTCTAAGCTGACTCCGAGAGCAATTAACGAACGAATCAGGAGGTCAAGGGAGACAGTGTGATTGTTGTTCTCTGCCTTTGCGATTCTGGACTGGCTGGACCTCATTGCAGTCGCGAATGCTTTTTGTGAAAGCTTGGCAGCTCGTCGGCGAGCCTTCAACGCATCGGCTAAGCGGACGCGCAGGTTGATGTAAACAGTTTCTTCATCGGTGAGACCTAGAAAGTCCGCCGCGGAACCAACTTGCCAGCCTGCCTCTTCGAGTCGCCTGCGTTTAACTCGGTCCATGATCACATAGTCTCCGTTCTCGATTTGCCATATCGACCAAGTACTCTCTTGCAGTTTTCAATAATGTTTTTCGGAGTCTTGCTTTGTCGTGAGGTGACACCGACGGCAGAATATGTCAAATCTGACATCGCAGTCAAGATTGCAGCTTGCGGGTTTCCGGCTCTGAGAATCATCGTCCGAGCCGCTATTCGCGGTCATCGTGGCCGTGGCTAGTTAACCGCGGAAGATAACCTTCCCGCAGGTTGCCTCATACATACCCTTTCCGTATAATTCACAGCTTGCTCGAAGGCACGGGGTCTTGTCCGGTGGGTTTCGCGCCCACTTTTTCTTTTGGGCGAGATTGCGTTCGGAGATGACAATGGGGAACGATTCGATTGCGGCGAGAGTTCAGGAATTGGCTGAACGAGTCGCTATCGACCATGGCCTTGAGCTGGTGCACGCGGAAGTTGCCGGCCCCGAGAACAAACCCATTGTTCGCGTCTTTATTGATAAGCCGCAGGGTGTAACCCACGAGGATTGTTCGGAAGTCAGCACGCATCTGGGCACGATTCTGGACGTTGAAGACTTCATCCACGCTTCCTATACATTGGAAGTATCGTCGCCCGGGTTGGAACGTGGTCTTTACAAACGTGCCGACTACGAACGCTTCGCCGGCAGTAACGCGAAGCTGAAAACCCGGCAGCCTATCGACGGGCAGCGCAATTTTCGCGGGCAGCTGCTGGGCGTCGAAGGCGACGAAGTGATTTTTGAAGACCGGACAAACGGTCGGGTGCGAGTGCCGCTGGCGATCATCACGAAGGCCAACCTCGAAGTTGACGTCGAAGCGGATCTGCGGCGCGCAAGCAACAGGTGATAGAAACTGAACGTAACAGGACAACTGAATAGGCTCAACGACGCGGAGTCAGAAACCAGCGCCGAGCCAAACGAATAGAGAGACAACTTAATGAGTTCATCGATTGCACAAAACATCGAGGCGCTTTGCCAGGAACAAGGTATCGAACGCGACCTCGTAATCGAAGCGATGAAAGAGGCCGTCCGTGCCGCTGCCAAAAAGCAGTTTCGCTCGGGCGAAGACATCCAGGTCGACTGGAACTCCGAAACCGGCATCGAGCTCTCCGCTTCGAAAGTAGTCGTCGACGAAGTCGAGAACCCGGCCACTGAACTCTCTATCGACGAAGCGCGCGAACTCGCCGGAGACGAAGTTGAACTCGGCGACGCGCTGTTGTTACCGCTGCCGATGGAAGAACTCGGCCGCATCGCCGCGCAGACAGCCAAACAGATCCTGTTTCAAAAAGTACGCGACGCGGTGCGCAGTAACGTCTACGAGCAGTACATCGATAAGATCGGCGATCTCGTAAACGGTTACGTGAAACGTTTCGAACGCGGCAACATCATCGTTGACCTCGGCAACCTCGAAGCCATCCTGCCGCGTTCACAACAATCACGCGGCGAACAGTGGAACCAGGGCGAACGAATCCGTGTCGTCATCAACAACGTGTCGAAGGAATCGAAGGGGCCGCAAGTGGAAGTTTCGAGAACATCGCCGGAACTGCTGCTCAGGTTGTTTGAAATGGAAGTGCCTGAAATCTATGACGGCACGGTCGTAATCAAATCCGCGGTGCGCGAACCCGGCGAACGCGCGAAGATCGCAGTCATGTCAAACGAACGCGACGTCGATCCGGTCGGCGCCTGCGTCGGTATGAAAGGCTCGCGCGTGCAGGCCATCATTCGCGAACTGCGCGGCGAGAAGATCGACATTATCGAGTGGTCCGACGAACCGTCGGTATTCGCGGCTAACGCGTTGTCGCCTGCGAAAGTCAATCAGGTCAGAATCACCGACATCGAAAATCGCCAGATGGAAGTCATCGTCAACGAAGATCAACTCTCGCTGGCGATTGGCAAGCGCGGGCAAAACGTCCGGCTCGCGACCAAGCTTGTCGGTTGGAACATCGACATCCGCAGCGAAGAAGAGATCAAGCGCGAAGTCACCGAACAGATGGGCGCGCTCATCGCCTCCGGCGAGGCTGTGCCGCTATCAGCTATTGAAGGTGTCACCGCGCAACAGGCCGAAGCGCTGGCCGCGCACGACATCAACGACATCGACGCGCTGGCTAACACGTCAGTCGACGATCTGGTCGAGTTCCTTGACCTGAGTCTCGACGAAGCGGAAGTGATTTTGAACGCCGCGCAGGCGGTGATCGCGTTGCGCAATCGCAACCTGGAAGGCGAAGCGGGCGAAACGGGTGAAGCGGAAGAGCAACACGCCGTTTCTGCTGAACTCGATGAGTCAATTGAAGCCGCGGAAGTCGAACCGAATACCGAGATGACCGCCGAGGGTTACGACGAAGCAGTCGAACGCGGGGTGCCATATCACGCCGAGCCCGACATTCTGGCGCGCGATTCAGCCGACCCGGTTGCCGTCACGGAGATCGAGCCGCTGCCCGCGGACGAGATTACGTTGATGGAGCCCGGCCGCGATTTGCGTCCCGACACGATCACGCCGTCGCCTGACATCACGTCGTCAGGCGTGGCCGCGCTCGAAACAGTTGAAGAAGTCGCCGCGGAAGTGCTCGCGGAAGAAGACCTCGTTTCTGAGGCCGACGCTGGTCCGGAAGGATTCGCGGTGGCTGGCGAAACAGAAACCACTCCCGCAGTTTCGGAAGATGCTGCATCAGGCGGGAGCACGGATGAAGAGAAGCAGTGATGCTTCAAACGGTGCAGCCAATTAGGAAGAACAAAGGTTCAGTCTATTCTGGACGTTTGTATTGCTCGCTCCACTACTGTCACGCGTTGAACTTCTGATCGACGCCGTCTTGAGTGGTTAGGAACGAGCAAGGTTCCTAATCACCCTTAGGTCGTTTCAGGACGCAGGATTAAGCGTCGAGAAGGAGTGCATGACAGTTTCCTCGAAAGTTCGCATCTACGATCTCGCCAAAGAACTAAAGCTCGACACGAAGCGACTCATTGAAGAAGTACGCCGTGAAGGCGTCGACGTGAGCGTGCCGTCGAACTCGGTGTCCAAAGAGTTGGCCGAGAAAATCCGGAATAAATACTTTCCGAAGAAAGAGACGGCGGTCAAACGCGCGGTCAAAGTCGTGAAGCGCGCCTCGATGCCCGCAACCGAAGCGCTCGCGGAAGGCGAGGCCGAAGTTCACGAAGCCGAGCCTATCGTCGCCGCGCCACCAGCGCCAACGCCCGCTGAACCGGTCGAAGTGCCGCCAGCCGCGCCCTCGACGGCGAAGCAGCCAATCCCTGCGCGTCTCGTGAAGAAGTTGACGCCCGCCGTTCGCGCCGAAGCCCCGGCGCCGGAAGTCTTCGAACCTCCCGCCGTCGCAGAGCCAATGCCTGCCCCTCCGCCAATGGTCCATGAACCAGTGCCGATCGCGCCGGTTGAAGCCAGTGCGCCGACAAACGGTGTGGAAGTAAGGACTCCGTCGCCTGCGCCACTGCCGCCACCGCCATCGCGACAAGTCAGGGTCTTGCGACCGACGGCGGCCGCGCTCAACGCCGGCATCAGACCCGGCGAGCGTGCGCCTGCGCCGCCGCCACCGCCACCGCCTCCGGCGCGAGAACGGCCCGGCGATCGCAGCAGCCGGCTGCGTGAACGGCCGTCACTTCCCCGCTCTGAACGCATGGGAACGCCGGGAGAAACGGCGACACCACAAACGACCTACATTCCCCCACCTGACGCGGGCAGACGTCGTTCACGTCGCAGCAGCCCACGCGGCGGCAGAAAGATCGAAGGCAAGGGCGGAAGGTTTGACAAGGGCGAATTCATTCCACCGCCGAAGGCATTGTCGCTCGAAGACCGTATTGCCACGCGTTTGGAGATGCCGGCTGCGGGCGAACTCAAATCAGTGCGCCTGATCGAAGGTTCGACGGTGAAGGAGTTTGCCGAGAAGCTCGGCATCAAACCGAAAGACGTCGTGACGTTGTTACTCCAGCGTGGCGTCTTCGCGACGATCAATCAACCGTTGATGGACGACGTCGCCGCCGATCTCGGCAAGCG
>Ga0075426_10002125_pt1 | contig 14199 bp, 11 predicted proteins | sample SoiMethybrSBSTD5_FD_75304 | JGI IMG/M metagenome (GOLD analysis project Ga0075426, IMG submission 75304) | Bulk soil microbial communities from a Populus tree surrounding site in Tennessee, USA - Soil MetaG P. TD hybrid SBSTD5 | ecosystem: Environmental > Terrestrial > Soil > Tree plantation... | reverse complement strand
AAATTATTTGCTTGGCAATGCGCTTTTCTGGTTGGAGAAGTATCACATCGACGGGCTGAGAGTTGACGGCGTGGCGTCGATGCTCTACCTGGACTACTCGCGAAAGGAAGGCCGCTGGCTCCCGAACATCTACGGCGGACGAGAGAACCTCGAAGCGATCGCGTTCATCAAGAAATTCAACGAGCTTGTTCACCAGCATCATCCGGGAGCGATCACCTTAGCCGAGGAGTCAACGTCCTGGCCGCTGGTTTCAAAGCCGACTTCAGACGGAGGTCTTGGATTTGATTTCAAATGGAACATGGGCTGGATGAACGACACGCTCGCGTACTTTCAACAAGACCCGTTGTATCGAAAATTCCAGCACGGAAAGCTGACTTTCAGTTTGATGTACGCGTTCAGCGAGAACTTCGTGTTGTCGCTTTCACACGACGAAGTGGTGCACGGCAAACGATCGCTGTTGGACAAGATGCCCGGCGACGTTTGGCAGAAGTTTGCGAACTTGCGCGCGCTGTTTGGCTACATGTACGGGCATCCGGGAAAGAAGCTTTTGTTCATGGGAGGCGAATTCGGCCAGTGGATCGAGTGGAACTATCAGCGAAGCCTCGACTGGCATCTGCTTGATTATGATTCACACAAACATATTCAGGATTACGTGCGCGACTTGAACTCGCTCTACTCGAGTGAAGCTTCACTGCACGAAGTCGACTTCAATCACAACGGTTTCCAGTGGATAGACTTTCACGATGTTGAGCGCAGCATCATAGCTTTCATGCGAAAAGCAAAGGATGCGAATGACTACTTGATCTTTGCGCTGAACTTCACACCGATACCGCGGTTGCGTTATCGCCTGGGCGTACCTGAAGAAACCTTTTATAGAGAAGTGCTGAACAGTGATTCGTCATCGTATGGCGGAAGCAACATGGGAAATGAAGGCGGCGTAATGGCAAAGCGCGAAGAGCACGGAGGCTTCCCGTGTTCGATAGAGTTAACATTGCCTCCTGTGGCGGTGGTTGTGTTAAAGCCCGAGCGCTAACAATCTCAGCGCGTATTGAACATAAACGTTCCAGTCCAAAAAAGGTTATGGTATCGTAACGAAGTCTATTGATACTGAGACTAGGAAGATCAAGCCCGCTAATTCATAAAGGATCAACCAATGAACCCCAGCCACCCTGCAACACAGAATCGGGTAAGGCAGTACTTCCGCGTGAAGGCACGCCAATTGGCCGCTATCGCCGATTTGCCGGTCTGCGATCATCCCAGTTTGATCGGTAGTCACCGAGAGGAACTCCAACGGGTTTATCTCCGCGAGATACTACCCAAGAGATTTCAGGTCGGCCGCGGAATGGTTTACGGTCCGGGCCATCGGAGTAAGGAGGCAGACATCGTAATTTGGGATTCGCAGAACTATCCATGCTTACCGATGCTCGATCACGCGTTCTTCTTTGCTGAGTCTGCCAGGGTCGTACTCGAGTCGAAGAGCAATTGGTGTGATGCTGATTTGAGGGATGTTCTTGAAAAGTGCCGCTCTGTCCGCGATATCATTGCGACGACGGGATTGTCACTCATGGACGAGATCGTTCTACTTAAAGAAGAAATGGCGGCGTCTCGAGTGGGTCGCGAGTCTGATGGTTGGCTGAAGATTCCACATCACATCGGCACTGCCGCGATTTTCCTGAGAGGGGGTCACACAGTGGAGTGTGCCCTTCTAGCTGCGGAGGTGATTGAGGATATTGATGACAGTTGGCCGGATGTGATGCTCCTGCTGGAGCCCGGCCGCCTAATCATCAAAAACTACGAGGCCACGCAGTCGACACCGTTTGGCGGTGCGGGTTGGCTAGAGTCTTATGATCTCGGAGAAGATTCGCTGATCGCATTTACAATCACTCTCCTAAGTTTCTTAGAAGAACGCTCAGTACAGACTGAGTATCCGTTGAACCTCATGCTTTATGTGCCCGATCTGCTTGAGGTTGATCCGACTTCCACCGTCGACTTTCGCTTAACGCGTCCTGTGCCGCAACGTAGGCATATCTGGCGGTCTACCGACCAGGATGGACCCGAGCAGTCGAGTGCGTAACAAGGTAGTTTTCGGCATGGCGTTCTCTCGTGAAAAAGTTGAAAGCCTTCTTGTCTCCGCACGCCGCTGCTGCTGTGTTTGCAGGCGTTTTTGTGGACGAAACATCGAGATTCATCACATAGTCCCTAGTTCAGAAGGGGGTTCTGACGAGGAAGAGAACGGTATCCCTATCTGTTTCGATTGTCACGCCGACGTTCACTCAGCCGGCTCGCCGAGAGGTAGAAGGTTCACTCATGGCGAACTCCGAAGGCTCCGCGACGAGTGGTTCGCTTCCTCAAAAGAGATTTCGGCTCCCGAATTGCAGCGGATCAGAGCTGAGATTATTGAGTATCTGGACTCTCTGAATATACCTACGATACACGACACCCTTCTGAATATCACTGAGACATTAGAAGTCTTACTCAAGGCGAAGGAAAACGAATCGCGGCAGCAGGAATTTGCCGACAGATACAAAGTACGGCTTATTGCCGACCCTCGCTACTACGCGCGTCTCGGCGCGCTGGAACTTGAGTACAAGAATTACACGGAAGCAGCTAATCTCTTGACTCAATCGCTAGAGATTGATGAGCAACAGGCCGCAGTTAACTTCAACCTCTTTAAGGCCCTTCTCGAATTGCACCGATTCGACGAGGCATTGGAAGCCTACACTCGCGCTGTGAGTCTTGATGAAAATCTGAGAATCCTGCCGACTGGATACCAAATCAGTGGCGTTCTGGGCCAGGGAACATTCTCAACGGTTTACAAGGCTGAGGTAAACGGAAAACTCCTCGCCGTCAAAGTATTACGCGGCGAATACATGAGGGACTATTCCGTCGCTACGAGTTTCTATGAGGAAGCCGACATCATCCGAGAGCTTGCCCATGGGTCCTTTGCTTGTGTCTACGAGCGCGCGACGTTCAATGGAAGATATTACTTAGCGTTGGAGTACGTCGAGGCCGTCAGTCTAACGCAACTAATAGACTCTGGAAAACTAGCCCCTCGAGAGGTGCTTGGTATCGCTGCGAAACTGGCATCGGGAGTTGAGTACCTTCACAGCCATGGCGTTGTCCATCGGGACATTAAGCCTCAAAACATCTTGGTTATCGGACGCGAAAAAGACGTCAAGATAATCGACTTCGGTGTGGCTAGGTGGACCGACACTCTCACTTCGACTGCATTTGGTGTCGGCACGCCAATATATGCACCGCCAGAAATCTTTGATAGGGCGTTCCGCGGCGTAAGCTTTCCGGCAGATATATATTCACTCGGCGTGACTTTTTTCAAAGCCATGACCGGAGAGCTTCCTAGGGTTAATGTTGAGGTTCCGACTCCGAGCGGCTATTCTTCTTCAGTTTGGGAATTAGTGGCAAGCATGCTTAGTGCTGATCCTAAGCAGCGGCCTACCGCTGGCGACGTGCATCGCGCATTGGAGCGCGCTTATGCAGACTTCAACGAATAGGCATTGGTTATAGGACCTAATATGACCCTGAATCAGTTCGATTCCAAGGCACTATCACGGCGGACTGTGGGCAACGCACATGATAACGCCGACGGAGAATTCTCATTTCTTGTAGAACAAATCAATTCAGAATCCAAAGAGAACAGGGAGAAAAGGTTGGCAACTAGGAAGGGTCGTACGTTGAAGGCTTTCCAAACAACTTATGAGAATCACCGCCGCAAAACCTGATGCGCTATTACTCTTGGTTACATCGGCTACTATTTCAAGAACAGCATAGAACGTCGTTGCACACAAATCAGAGCGGGAGGTCTACCCTCAGTTTCGACCGCATCATTGCTTCGCTGAATCTGAGCTTAGGACCTAGCTTCGCGATCAAGCCGTTGCCATCGACATTATTTCTCGGTGAATGATTTAGAAGATTCCAGAACAAATTCTGGAGCCGCCACAAGTCGAGCTTCAATCCGAGTCCATCAGCGAGAGTTAAGAACTTGAGCGCCGACTCTACACTCGACTCGTCACTCGAGTTACGATAGGACTCGAGTTTTGAATGAACAGTCGACTCGATCGCGTTCTTCAATGCCGAGAAATCAACTCTGCAACCCGTCATAACTGCTTCGCGAACGAGCGCCGCAACGGCTTCGCCGAGATCGAGATCCGAGTTGTCGCCGGCGCTAAGATCACCGACCATTTCTTCGAGCTTCAATGTGAGCACGTACTCGGCGGCGTGCTTCAAGCTGTCGGGCGCTGGAATCTTCATGCTTGCCAGGAGTCTCATCACGTCGCGGCTCTCTTCGTAGATGCGTTGATAGTGGCTGCGCGAGCGATCAAGCGCGTCCCTCAACAACAACCGTCCGATCTTTCGACGCTCGTCTTTGAACAAATCCTTGAGCGAGAAGTTCTCGCCGTCCAAAACCTTATCGATCATCTGAAGCAGCTCGCGAGTCGAGCCCTCTTCGAAACTGCCGAATAGTTTTTGCTTCAACTCTTCATACTCTAGTGAGTTCTGTCTTTCTCGCACCGAGCAGTGGAAGTCGTAGCCGCCAAGATGCACGACCACAAACATTCCTTCCAAAACTTCGCGAGTTGTTTTTGAATGAACATCAACGCGCCCAAGCGCAAGAGTTCGCCCGCCGATCTTTTCGATTCGATGCTCTCTTCGCTCGAAGTGAAAAGAGAAGATTCGCTGCTCGGTTTCGTATTGCTCAACCAGCGAGCTGATCCCGTAGTGCCCGAGGCCTTTCTTGAGATCAGTAATCGACGGCTTGACCAGCGACTCATAGACTTTCGCGCCATCCGACAGTTCCGCTCGATTTCCCGGGGCTTCGGCGAGATCTGAAACAAACTGTGATTCAAAGTCAGCGCCCGATACTTCACGCGCCAACTGAATCGAGCGAGCCGCGTACTCGATGATCTTTACTGTTTCGATGTTAGCAACATCGTCGAAAAACCAGCCGCAACTCGTGTACATAAGCGCGGCGTGACGCTGCATCTCGAGAAGTCTCCAAACGTTGACAGTTTCGGCTTCCGATAACGCGCGACGCGAATGATTAGTCAAGAACGCTTCGCGGTTTTCCGCAGATCGGCAGAGCACCACTCCGATGTAATCGTCCAGCGCGCTCCACTTGTCATTCAAAAGAGCCGAGGCTTCACGCTCGAAGACTGCATCGAGCTTCGTGCGAAGCGAATCGAGGGCGCGCCGCAAGGGCGCTCGCCATCGTTGATGCTGCGAGCTTCCGCTGTTGCAACCGCAATCGTTTCGCCAACGCTCGATTCCGTGAGCGCAGCTCCACGAGGTGTTTTCGCGGATCTTCACTTCATATTCGGATGGATGTAATGTCAGATACTCGCCGTAATTTGTTATGCGGGCTTTTCCTTCGCGCTCAATCTTGCGAATCGCGTACGCCAATGCCATATCGCCAAACTTGAAATGATGACCAAAGGTCTCGCCGTCGGTCGCTACGTTCATCAACTGCGCGTGTTCGGCTTGATTGTCGAAGCCAGAGGACAATCGGTCCGCAAATCTATCACCGCTGCGGAGCAGATTCTCAAATGAAACGTCGTGAGAAGCCGGACCGTCGTAGAAGAACAGATCAATATGCCGCCCGCTTTCCAGCTCGCAGCGGTAAGGTCGGGTCGAATCAATCGAGCTAACATTTTTCCAATCCCCGCCCGGAGCGCGGATCGCCTGGACCTGACCCGGCGCGAGGATAGTGAACTTGATTCCGTGTTCGGCGAGGACTTCGAGGGTCGCTAGATCGACCGCGGTTTCAGCGAGCCACATTCCTTCCGGTTCGCGGCCAAACCGGAACATGAAATCCGCAATGCCCCATCGCACCTGAGCGAGCTTGTCGCGCTCGGAAGCAAGCGGCATGATCACGTGGTTGTAGCACTGCGCGATCGCGTTCCCGTGACCGTTGTGAGATTGCCGGCTGATGTGATCCGCTTCTATGATCTGACGGTAAACGTGAGGTTGGCGCCTCTCAAGCCACGACAGAAGAGTCGGCCCGAAATTGAAACTGATCTTCTCGTAGTTGTTGACAAGCTCAGCTATGCGCTCTTCGCCGTCCAAAATTCGCGACACCGCGTTCGGCGCATAACATTCGGCGGTGATTCGCTCGTTCCAGTCATGATAGGGCGCGGCGGAATCTTCAACCTCGACGTCTTCAAGCCAGGGGTTCTCGCGTGGAGGTTGATAAAAGTGCCCGTGAATGCAAACAAAACGATCAGTCATTTTCTTAGCAGCAACATTGAAACGAGTCAGATCCGGAGCGAATCAAATTGACATACAAATGCTTCGCTGAGAGAGTTCCATATCGTTCCGCTCGACATTAACTCGACTTCGATTCGCAAACGGGAATGAAACTCTAACCTTGGAACTCGGAAGCTTCAACTGGAAACCAGAAACGACAAACTAAAGAAATCCGTGGAACAAGCTCTGCTCGCGATAATTCTTCACGCTCATCTGCCTTTTGTTAGACATCCCGAATATGATGAGTTTCTCGAGGAAGACTGGCTCTTTGAAGCGGTTACCGAATGCTACCTGCCGTTGCTCTCGATCCTCGAAACTTGCGCAAATGACGGAATCCCTGCGCGCATAACCATCGGGTTTACGCCTACGTTGTGTGAGATGTTGTCGGATCCGCTGCTTCAACGACGATATGTTCGCCACGTTGAGAGGCTCATTGAGCTCGCCGATAAGGAAGTCCATCGGACGCGAGGCGAGCGGACTCACGACGCGGCGAGAATGTATGCCGAACAATTCTCAGCAGCGCGAGATCTTTTTGATCGACGAGGCAGAAATCTGATCAACGCGTTTCGGGCGCTTCAGGATGCGGGCGTAATCGACATTATTACTTCTGCGGCTACGCATGCTTTGCTGCCGTTGATCACACGCCGCGAAGCTCGCCGCGCGCAAATCGAAGTTGGGCGACGCAACTACCAGAAACACTTCGGCCGTTCGCCTCGCGGCAGCTGGCTTCCCGAATGCGCGTACGAGCAGGGCATCGATGAATTGCTAAAGGAGGCGAGGATTGATTACTTCATAGCCGACGCGCCGGCTGTGATGTTTGGTGAGCCGCGTCCGCGTAGTGGAATCTATGCGCCGGTGATCACACCTTCGGGTGTTGCAGCTTTCGCGCGCGATCTGAAATCGAGTGAACAGATCTGGAGCGCGGACCGAGGCTATCCGGGCGATCCAGACTACCGCGAGTTCTATCGGGACCTGGGGTTCGATGCCGACTACGAGTACATAAGACCCTTTCTTCACGGCGACGGCGTGCGAAGAAACACCGGCATCAAATATCACCGCGTAACCGGTACGCTCGATCTGGGCAAAAAGGATTTGTATGTGCCTGCAATCGCGACTGAGAAAGCCGCACTTCATGCTGCGGACTTCGTGACCAAGCGCAACGAGCAAGCTCAGCAACTAAGATCTCTGATCGATCGCACACCAATCATCGTCTCGCCCTTCGATGCAGAGCTCTTCGGTCATTGGTGGTACGAAGGCCCGCAGTTTCTCGAGCGTTTATTTCAAATAGCGCACCGAAATCAATCAAAGATCAAGCTTGCGACGCCACTTGATTATTTGAGCGAGTTTTCCGCGAATCAGGAGCAGGAATTGAGTGCTTCGTCGTGGGGCGACGAAGGCTATTACCGGGTTTGGATCAACGGGAAGACCGAATGGCTCTACAAGCACCAGCACATCGCAGAGGACCGAATGATAGATCTTGCGCGCGAGTATGCGGACGCGAGGGGATTAAAGAAGCGTGCGCTTAATCAGGCCGCTCGCGAGCTTATGCTTGCGGAATCGAGCGACTGGGCTTTCATCATCACGTCGGGAACTTCGCCTCAGTACGCTACGAAAAGATTCCGCGATCACATTCATCGATTCAGTAAGCTGCACGAGATGATCACGGCCAATCAGATCGACGAATATTGGCTCTCGGATATTGAGGGTCGCGATTCGCTGTTTCAAGAGATCGAATACACGGTTTATAGTTGATTTGGGATTACTCGCGGAAATGGTTCAAATCGGCGAAGAATCAAACGGTTCTAGAATTGATCTTCCGAATGGGGAAACATTAGAGCTTTGCCTTTCAGAGAATCGGACCACAGGATACAAATGGGTTCTCGAATCGAGCAGCGACGTCTGCGTCCTGCTGAATGACAGTTTTCAACCGGGCCACGCCCCAGGAGAGCCGGGAAAACACTGCTGGCAGTTCCGTGCCGAGCGAGCCGGCTCCGGCGCGATCGAGTTGTCTTATCGCAGGACTTGGAGCGCTGAGAAGGCGGCCGCTCGCGCCTTCAAGCTAACGATCGAGGTTTCTGAAGGTATTCCCTCTTAGCGCCTTCTCTGAGCTTCACTTCACCAGGCGAATCGTCCAGAAATCATCAGAAAGATTTGAATCGAGAAGGTACGTGTAAGGCATCGTGAAGTAGCCCTTGATTGCCCATCCCGTTCCCCACGAGTTTCGCACGATGAATCGCTGGCTCGAATCGTCGTAGCCCACCGCCAATACGGCGTGGCCACCCAACATTTCTTCTTTTGGCCCCGGCATCGGAGCTTCGCCGGTCTTCGCGACTTCAGCACTTTCAAAGCTCTGATATACCGTGAATCCGAAGACGAACGGATACCCCGAAGCTAGGCAGCCTTTCATCTGGTTGAGCGTTCGAGGGACTCTCGAATATTGAACGGCGACGTGCTTCGCGGCTTCGTCGTAACACTGTTTTGAAGGCTTCTGCGTAAGCTTGGGGTTGGGTGGATATGGGCTGGGATCGTAGGGCCACATCTTTTCAGGACACGCGCCGAGTTTGTTTACCGATCTGATTCCGTCTCGAATCATCGCACCGCTATCCTGATTGGCCGTTCCCTCGATGTCGCGTTCGTTGTAGTAAATAAACAAGCGCGAGGGCATAACGCTCTGCAGCTTCTGCTTTTTCTGATCGAACTGAAGAGCGCCGCTGATTGCGTTGGCGGTGCAGCTTCCGAGTTGACCCTGATCGTAAACAGGCGGACAGCCGTTCCGCAGATCAACCTTCGCCGGGAGTTTTTGAAGCGCTACGATTGGCGCTGAGTAAAGCAGATCGCGGTGATCTGGAAGATCCGGTTTCCAGCCGTAGCATGCATTTTTGCGTCTTGGAATTCTCTGAGTTTTTTTGAGAGGCATTTTGGATTCCTCCTTAAGTCCAGAAGTGAAAGGGATCGCCGGGATTGAGGAGATCGACGACCGATGGCGTGCCGCAATATACTATTGTGAGTAATCTATGTCAACGATTGAAAGAAACAGATATCACTCAACGATGTCACATTAATCGTAGGGCCACTACCGGGAAGGAAATCAAAACCTGAAGAGGTAACTCATCTTGACGAAGAACTGTCGGCCAGTGACGGTGCCGGGTGTAGCTGTGCGCAGCAGCGTTGGAGGAACAGTCGAAGCTATAGTCAGATTTTCGAGTCCGCTGCTGTAGCCAACATAAAACGCCGTCCCGGGATGCAGGTAATACGTGAGCAGAAAGTCTGCATTGAATCGCTTCGAGCGGTCGGCGGCGATGAGAGATTCGTTTGAGAGGACGGCGTCGTAATCAAAAATTGCCCGAAGCGACAGCTCTCGCGTGAATTGATAATTGATCTTCGATCGCATCAAATGGTTGTTGAAGACGCTCACCGAAGGTGGAACCAACACAGCCCGAGCTGGATCAAGTGTTCGCAGCCGGTTGTAGATGTAAGTCTGTTCGAGCGACAATTGCGACGTCGGCTTCACAGTGAAGGACAAGTTCGCGTCGGCAACTCTTCCGAGGAACGGGTCGATGCCTGCAGCGGGAAAAAAGTTGACGCCCGTTCCCGCGGAATAGTCGACCGTTGCTGAAAGCCAATTGAACATCGAGGTGTTTACTCCGAACCCGGTCGAGTGTTGTCGAAAGCCGCGGTCGTGAAACAGCGTAAATGATTCCACTCGAGAAACTGAGAATTGAGTTGTATTGCTGAGTGCCAGATTGAATTCTGTGCCGATCTCCCAATCCTGTAAGCGTCCCAGCCTGTCGTAGTTGATCGATGTGCCAACGGCTGGGCCGAAACTCTGAATCACGCCCTTCTTCGGTATCCATTGATATCTGGCGGATTGCTCGGCCTGTCGAATGTCCACCCGATTTATGAACCCGAGATCCGATCGAAAGGTCGGACTGCGATCGATGTACTGTGCGTTGTAGTTGAAGTGCCGGTCGCTGTAGTTCAGGTCTGCTAAGTAGTCGGCGCCGTTGAAGCGGTTGCCACCAGTGTCTCGAGTGAGGCTGGCAATCGCTTGACCCGTAGCGACCCAATGCTCGTTGAGCTTCAATCGGGTGTCGACCGAAAAGACGCGGTTCGAGATAGGCCCGAGGTCGCGACTGGTAATAAGAACACCAGCGCTCGACTGATTGCTGAACTCGCGTTGAACGCGAAGAACTCCGATCGCCGCGCGGTCTCCGTGCAACGGATCGCTTTCCGGAACCAGGTTTCCAGGAGCGCGATCATCCATCGCCAGGGCGCCGAGCACCCAACCTCCGATCTTGCCAGTCAGCCGCGCGCCGAATTGTGGGTCGGCGATTCTTCGCGAGAAGAAGAGATTCTCCGGAGTTCGAAAGATGCCGGCGTTCTCAAGAAAGAATGGGCGCTTTTCCGGAAAGAAAACTTCGAATCGTTGATTGAGAGTGACTTGAGGTTCGTCGGATTCCACCTGACTGAAATCGGGATTGACTGTTATGTCGAGTGTGAGCGCGTCTTTGATTACGAGCTTAGCATCAAGCCCCGCGCGAACATCGTTGTTTGTGCGAAACGCGGGAATCTGCTGATCGAGGAACTGAGAATGCGACGCGAAGCCATAAGGAATCAACTGAATGTTTCTGCCCGGCGATATGTGCTCGAGTCCTTCGAGCGTGGCCATCTGTTGAGCGAAGCCCTGAATCTGATGTGTGATGTACGGCCAGAACGAAGTTTCATTCTTACGAGAGATCGCGCGAAGCAGGGCGATGCCCCAGGTTTGCGCAGGCGCGTTGCTAAACCGCATGCTCTTGAATGGAATGGCCATCCACGCGACGTAGCCGTCGCCGGTCATTCGTCCTTCTGAATGCCACAACGTGTCAAAACTGAAATCATCGTTTTGACCTTCGGTAGCTATGCCATCCATTTGAATCCCAAGCGGGTTCACGAAGAACTCATACGCGCGTTGCCGGTCGTGAAACGTGTCAAGAAGAATACCCACTGTATCGTCGCTGCCGACGGCTTCGCGTTTCGAGAGGTGTCCGCGGGCCCCGCCTGGCTCATCCTTACAGACAAAGACCACGTAGAAGTTTTCATCGTCGTAAGAAAGATAAGCAGTCGTCGGCTCGCTGACTGGAACTCCGTCGCCGGGGTCACGCTGCCTGAAGTCCGTAATTTTTAGTCCGAACGGTTGAGCCGTGCCGTTCAAGTAATCATCGAGCTTTGGAGGATGCGTGGCTCGCGGTATCGAAACGGTCTGAGGCGGAGGTGGTTTGTTTGTCGACTGCGAACCGGCCGCTGCGGATTGCGTCTGCGCACTAGCGCTCAACACGTGAAGTGCGACGAGAGCACAAATCGAAATTGTGCTGATTGGTCGGAGCAGTCCGGTCATTTCGTTCTTGCTGGAATCGACAAGAGAGAATGGTTCAGTAGAAGGTGATTGCGCGATTTTGCATCATCGGATCCGAAACAAGGCAGAATACGCTAAGGTTGATTGACCAGGGGAGGCTTTTCGGAAGCCGGCCTCTGCTTTTGAGAATCCGCATCATTGTCGCTGCCGGGCTCATCTGACTTAGCCGAATTATCATTGGGCTTCTTGTCGCTGTTCAGCGATATGCCCATTATCTGAGGATTATTCATGAACTCAGCGAGTTTTTCGGGGCTGAACTTTGTTTGAAGCACGACTGCGTCCTGTCGCTGAAGCGTTACAACGAGGATCTTAACATCTTCCTTTTCACGCGTGACGTACACGTACGTCCATTGTCGCTCGCGAGGCGCGCTGTATTCAACGAGCGGCGCCCATGACGCATCGATCTTACTTTGAATAAAAGAATGAAAGCGATCCGGCGCGGCCGCGCCTCGTGAATAATCGAGATCTCTGAGCAGCGCGATCTTAAAGTTCTTGACGCCAGCCGGCTTCATGATTTTGACGGCGAACCTGGCGAGCATCATAACGCCAAAGAAGCCTTGCTGCTTTGCGTTGTAGTTAGTCTTGATGTGCTTGACTATCGAGCTGAAACTCTCGTCGCCGCCCCACGCTACAACTGGAGCCAGCGATGTGATTGCTATAACAACCGTCAGCCTGGCGAGGACTTTTTTGCAGGATGTCATTGCCGATTACTCCGTGGGTGGTTTTTCGGTTCGAACCAGTGCCGGAGGATTCTTACCGTCTCGCGGCGTCGCGTCGGATTGGTCTTTATTCGATTCTTTCGACTTGTCTTTGTTCTTTTCGGTCACCGTGACTCCGGGGATTTGCTCGAGACCAAAGTGCGGGATGCCGAACTTTCCTTCAAGCTCAGCAAGCTTTGCGACATCGACCGGACCGACTATGTTGACCACGGTGAAGGCCTTTGGTTCCGCGGCAAGAACGGCCAGACCTTTTATGACGCTGCCTTCGCTCATAAGCACCACGTCGTAGTTGCCCTCATGCTTGCTGCGAACGTCCGCAACCTTAACCCAGCCCGGTCCGTTCAGTTGATTCCGAATAGAATCCACGTCGGCCATCGTGTATGCGCCTTCCTTTTCGAACTCAAAGCGCTTCACATAAATTCCTTTCAAGCCCAGTATCAGCTCCTTGATCTTCGCCTCATCGGGAGATCGTTTCGGATTCAAGAACGAAGCGGCGAGCTGTAGAAGCTGTTCTCCGACAGTGACGTTGATGACTTTATCTGCCTGGTCGGCGAAGCGATCGAGGTGTTGCATCTCGATCTTCGCCGGATCTTGAGCGTAAGCGGACGCGGCCGCGATGAATGAGAGCGCGGAGCAAAACGCAACGGCTCTCATCGATTTGGTCAATAGCAATTTCATAAGTCCTCCATTTGTACTGCAATAATGTTCCGGTTATGGCGTGGGTCCTTCATCGCGAATTGCTCGCTCGGCGTTGTTAAGCGTGGTGCTTGCGATTGAAAGCGCGAGCATGAGCTTCTGCTTTGCTGCTTCACCCTCTGCTCTCAATTGTTCCTGTTTGCGATAACGCGTTACTGCAAGCTGATGGTCAATAGAAGAATCGCGCCGTCTGATTCTTCGATTCTTCACCGCGACACTTTCAGGTTTCGATCGATCGTTTTCTTTCTTAGTATTCGGTGTCTCAACCGCGGGCGGAGCCTTTGCGACCGATGTTGAGTCGTTGATGGCCGCGCGATGGAGCTTCGAATACTGAGTCACACCGATCGCGAGCAACAGAGTCGCGGTCACTCCAATCGCCACCCAACGAAGCTTCGGCGGCTCCAGCAACGTCGCAAGCCTCTGCCACCATCTCAGTCTTGGCGCAGGCTGAAGCGCGATTCGCTGGAGCACGCGCGCCGTAAACTCAGCCGGCGGTTGTTCGCGCCTGAACGCATTTCTTAATTCATCATCGAGGCGATTCATATTGTTACCTCCCCCAACGTGCGGCTCAACTTGTCTCGCAGAATCGAGAGCGAGCGTCGCAGATGGCTCTTCACTGTGTTGAGCGGCATGTCGAGCACGCTTGCGATCTCCGAAGGGTCCAGATCTTCCTGGTAACGAAGGATCACGACCATTCGCGCCTTTTCGGGCAGCGCGCCCACCACTCTTCGCAGCAATTCGGAAAGGAGCAAATCGTTTTCAGTCGAGTGCGCCACGGGCTCGGCCACGTCTTCGAGGCTCACCTGCGGCCGGACCTTCTGCCGACGCGCGTGATCGATGCAGCGATGACTGGTCACCTTGCGCAGCCAGAACGTGAGGTGCTCAGGAGATTTTATCGCGTGAAGGTTCTGATGAAGGTTCAAGAACACTTCCTGAGCGAGTTCTTCGGCGAGCGACCGATCGCGCAAGTAATGGCACGCAATACTGAAGACCATTCCCTGGTGCTGGCGAACTATCTGCTCGAAGGCAAGCTGATCGCTGACGGCCGGCCGCTCAAACGTTTCGTCGAGCCGCGCTCCAGTTGCGTTATCCAAAGCGATTGTTCCTTCCCACCCCACCATGCTTAAG
>Ga0075426_10002124_pt1 | contig 14199 bp, 14 predicted proteins | sample SoiMethybrSBSTD5_FD_75304 | JGI IMG/M metagenome (GOLD analysis project Ga0075426, IMG submission 75304) | Bulk soil microbial communities from a Populus tree surrounding site in Tennessee, USA - Soil MetaG P. TD hybrid SBSTD5 | ecosystem: Environmental > Terrestrial > Soil > Tree plantation... | reverse complement strand
CGAAGTCTGTTATTGATCGCTCGGAGTCTCTCTTATCCTCCTCCCTGAGAAGTTCGCTGAATCCGTCGACCAGAATCAGGTACTTGCCGTCCTTAAGATCTTCCCCAAGAGAGTGTACCAAGTCTCCTGCTCCGATTCCGCGAAGTTGTGCAGCGAGCGCAGCAACAACGTCAAGTTGCGCTGAGACGATGTCTCTCGCGTGCAAAAAGGCGGGGAGTTGGCTGGTGCTCCCGACGGGTGTGCCGCCTAGCATCTCCCGTGCACGGTTCAAGGCGAGCATCCGCAACAATGCCGTTTTCCCACCGTCTTGGTCTGCCAACACGACGACGTTAGTCGACGAGCGCGACAGATTGAGAGCGGGCACGCGCGTCGGCCCCTTCGAATCGGCTTTCTCGCCCGCCAAACTCGGGTCGAAGCGTCTCCGTAGGTAGGGTTCTTCATATACCTGGGTAAGTGTCTTGTGGGCCACTCCCGGAACAACATCGAGCGCGTCAAGAGCATCCAGCCGACCGATCAACGCTTTGAGATATGCGAGGCTTTGCCCGTCGCCGGTCGCCAACAACTCCGGGATCTCTCGCAAGATTCGGCGCTGTATCTCAGTCCCGTCCCAGAAGGCGACCGGTGTCTTGCCAAGTCTTCCTGTGATTTCCTCGCGCGCGGCCTCGCTGATCCGACCGCTCGTGCCAACAATGAACCGATCGATCTGAAATCTTTGCCCCTCCACGAGGATCGGATGGGAAAGATCTCTCGCAATTCCAAGCTGCTCAATAATCTCCTGGACTGTGCCGCTGGACGTCGCTCCTCCACGAATGTCCCCCACTTTCAGTTGGAGACCGTAGCAGAGCCTCTCTATAGCTCCCTCTTCGAAAAACACGACATCCAGTCCCTTTTCGTTACGTCCGTGAACATCTGTGATTCCCTTAAGACCAGGCGTAACGATCAGCAGCGGCACGATGACCTTTGTGCGAAGCTGGTTCTCTGAAAGAGAAGCAATACTTCCCAATCGTTGCTTGGTCTTTCTTGCCTTGCGAGACATCTTGGTTCCACTCCATGATCCGTTAGCAACAAGATTTCGAGTTTGCATCAAGACGGGTAGGGCGTTTTTGCGGCACTTAGGGGCTTTTTTGCGGCGACCAGAATGTCAGAGAGTTAGGACGACAAGCGCAACTCTACCAGCCTAGCTCGCGGCGGGATTCCCGCTTCGAGCTCCATGATCCCCACGCTGGGCGGAACCCCGAAGCGGGGATGTCCGGCGCCGCCCGGATTCATCACCGTGACGGTGCGGTCCACGAGCTCGAGGAGCGGCTTGTGGGTGTGCCCGTACACGATGATCTCCGCCTTGGGGAAGGCCTCGTGCAGCGCGACGGGTGTGGCGCGCTCGAACTGATCGCCGTGCGTCACCACAATCGCAAATCCGTCGAGCTCGACTTCAGCTACTTGCGGCAGGCGCGCGCGGAGCTCAGGGCCGTCCGTATTGCCGTAGACCGCCGTGACGGGCGCGATCGCTTCGAGCGCGATCAGGATGTCCGGCTCGCCGACGTCCCCGCTGTGGAGGATGTGGTCCACGGCCCGAAACACCTCGAACACTTCCGGGCGCAGCAACCCGTGCGTGTCGGAGAGGACACCCAGGCGCATCGTCCGGCCTCAGTCCTGCTGCCACCGCTTGACCAACGCTACCTCGACACCGATGTGATCGAGGACTCGTTGGACCACGAAGTCCACCAGGTCGCGCACCTGCGACGGTTTGTGATAGAAGCCGGGCGCCGCGGGGAGAACCATCGCGCCCGCTTCGGCCACGAGCGTGAGATTCCGCAGGTGCACGAGCGACAGCGGGGACTCGCGCGGCACCAGCACGAGCTTGCGTCGTTCCTTGAGCACGACGTCCGCCGCGCGCTCGATCAGGCTACGGCTCGTCCCGTGCGCGATTGCGGCGACCGTTCCCATGGAGCAGGGACAAATCACCATCCCCGCGCTCTTCGCCGACCCCGACGCGGGCTCGGCTCCGCGGTCCTTGTCGTCGAAGACGCGCACGCTTCCCCAATCGCCCCCCGTGGCCTTCTTCAGCTCGCGGTCGTCCTTGATGCCGCATTCTTCCGTGAGCAGCCGCCAGCCGTGGCTCGAGATCATGAGCCAGGTCGGGACCTGGTGCATGGCGAGGATCTCGAGCAAGCGCACGCCATAGGGCGCACCGGAGGCCCCAGTGATCGCGAGAATGACGGGGAGCTTGGTCAGCGCCCTCTCCGGTTTGGAGTCGGGCTACGCCGGGGATGTGCGGGCGGCCGTGCAGGAGCGGGGGAGTGGGGAGAGGGGAGAGGGACGCTACGACGCACCGCACGCTTCCGGTGCAACGGCGCGAACCTCTCCCCACTCCCCTCTCCCTTTTTCATATGACGCGATCTGTGAGTGCCCCGAGGAACACCACGATGCTGACAATGCCATTAGCGGTGAAGAACGCCGCATTGAGCCGCGACAGGTCCCCCGGCCGGACGAGCCGATGCTCCCACGCGATCACCGCCGCGCCTGCCGCCACCCCGGCGTAGTAGGCCGCGCCCAGGCCCGCGCCCACACCGAAGGCTACGAGCGCCGTGAGCGCGAGCCCGTGCAGCACCTTCGCCACAAAAATGGCCCGAGCCTGCCCGAAGCGAACGACGAGCGACTCCAGCCGCTCGGCGCGATCGAAGGATTCGTCGGGAAGAGCGTAGAAGATATCGAACCCGCCGACCCAGAAGGTCACCGCCAGGGCGCCGACGGGCAGCAGCCACCAGGGTTCGCTCCACCGGCCGGTGACCGCGAGATATCCGGCCGGCGTGGCGATGCCGTCCGCGAGCCCGAGCCAGAGATGCGACCAGGCGGTGAACCGCTTGGTGTAGCTGTATGCCGAAATGAACACCAGCGCGATCGGCGCCAGAACGAAGCACAGCGGGTTCAGCGCCCACGCGGCCGCGAGAAACAGTCCCGCCGCCACCACCACGGCGGTCCACGCCTGGGCGAGCGTGAGGCGCCCCGAGGGCAACTCCCGCCCTTTGGTACGTGGGTTGCGTGAATCAATCTCGCGATCGGCGATGCGGTTGAATCCCAGCGCCACGAACCGGGCGCACGTGAACGCGACGATCACCAGCCCGAGCGTCCGCCACGTTACCGCCGTGATGCGTGAGGCGACGACGAGTCCGAGCAGCGCGAACGGCAGCGCGAAGACTGTGTGAGGCAGCTTGACGAAGTTCGCATAGCGGACGAGCAAGCTCTCCCCAGCGAGAGTTTGGCCTTCCCGTCCGACCGTCTGTTTGTCCGTCAGTCCGTCAGAGCTCAATCCCCAGCTCCTTCCACATCGCGTCGACTCTCTGCTTCGTCTCAGCATCCATGACGATCTTGTTCGGCCACTCGCGCGTGAAGCCTTCCTCTTTCCACTTACGGGTCGCGTCGATCCCCATCTTCGATCCGAACGTGAAGCCGCGGCTCGAGTGATCGAGCACGTCGATGGGCCCCATGGTGAATCGCACGTCGCGCTCGGGGTCGATGTGATTCAGCGCCACCCACCACGCTTCGCCCGGGTCCTGCACGTTCACGTCCTTGTCGAGGACGATGATGACTTTGGCGAGCGACATGAGGCCCTGCCCCCACAACCCGTTCATGACCTTGTACGCCTGGCCGGGATACTGCTTGTCGATGCTGACGAACACGAGGTTGTGAAAGATCCCCGCCGCCGGCATGTGGATGTCCACGATTTCAGGGATCGTCAGCTTCAGGAGCGGCAGAAAGATCCGTTCCGTCGCGTGGCCGAGCCAGTAGTCCTCCATCGGCGGACGCCCCACGATCGTGTGCGGCCAGATCGGCTCAGCCCGCATCGTCACCGCGGTGACGTGCACCTTGGGATAGTAATCGGCGAGCGAGTAGAACCCGGTGTGGTCGCCGAACGGCCCCTCGAGCACCAACTCCTCGCGGGGGTCGACGTAACCCTCCAGGACGATCTCGGCTTCCGCCGGCACCTCGAGATCGGATGTGATCGCCCGCGCGAGCCGAACCGGCTCCTTCCGTAAGAATCCCGCAAACAGGAACTCGTCGATCGTGGGGGGCAGGGGCGCGGACGCGGCGTACACGGACGCGGGATCACCACCCAGCGCGATGGCCACCGGCATCCGCTCTCCCCGATCCGCCATGGCCCGCCAGTGCGCCGCCCCGACCTTGTGCCGCTGCCAATGCATTGCGAGCTCGTTCCGCCCGATCACCTGAATGCGATACATGCCGACGTTGCGCACCCCCGTCGTGGGGTCGCGCGTGATCACGCCGGGGAGCGTGATGTACGGTCCGCCGTCCTCCGGCCAGCACACGGGTACGGGAAACTGAGCCAGGTCCACGTCTCGCTCGCGGAGGACGGTCTCCTGGCAGGGCGGTCGCCCGCCGACGGTCTTGGGAGGAAATTTCCCCATCTCCGCGAGCTGCGGCAGCATGGCGAGCTTGCCGAGCAGCGTGTCGGGGACTTTCAGGTTGAGCAGCGTGGCGATGCGCTCGCCGATCTCGTCGAGGCACTCGACCCCAAGCGCCAGCGCCATGCGGCGCGCGGAGCCGAACATGTTGACGGCCACGGGCTGACGGGCCGCGGCGCCGGACGCGAGCGTTGCGCGGGTGAACAGGAGCGCGGGTCCGCCCGCCGGGGATTTCATGCACCGGTCCGCGATCTCTGTGATCTCCTTGTTCACCGCGACCGGATGCGTCACCCGCGCGAGCTCGCCCCGGGCCTCGATGGCACCGAGGAAGTCGCGCAGGTTATCGAGTGCCATGGTAGAGGGCGCAGATCCCGCCGCTCAAGAGCTCGTAGCCGACGTTCGAGAATCCGGCAAGGGCCAGGCGGCCGGCGAGCGCGTCCGGCGGCGGGAAGTCGAGCACCGACTCTGGCAAGTAGGAATAGGCATCCCTATGTTTCGACACCGCGCGACCGATCGCGGGGAGCACGCGCCGAAAATAAAAGAGGTAGAGCGCGCGCAGCGGCGCGAAGCGTGGCGTCGTGAATTCGAGCACCACAAACCGCGCGCCGGGCCGGAGCACCCGATACGCTTCCCGGAGCCCGGCGCCCAAGTCCGCGAGATTCCGAATCCCGAACGCGACCATCGCGCCGTCGAACCGGGCGTCGGTAAACGGGAGCGCGAGCGCATCGGCACCGACGGGACGCGTGCGAGCCGCCTTGCCCTTCCCCAACGCCAGCATGGGAAGCACGAAATCCGCCCCGATGACCGTGCCGCGGAATGTGGGCTCTCGGGCGAGCGTCGCCGCGAGATCGAGCGTGCCCGCGCACAAGTCGAGATACGTGCCGTCGGGGCGCCGCTCCCAGCCGAGGCGCCGCACCGCCGCCCGGCGCCAGGAGCGGTCCACGTTGAGGCTCAGCAGATGATTCAGAAAGTCGTAGCGCGGCGCGATGGCGGTGAACATGCGGCGCACGTACGCCCGCTTGGCCGCCCGCGCAGCGGGCGGGAGGCTCGTGGAGGCTGGCGAGGTTGTGGAGGTTGGTGGACGTTCCAAGGGTTGACCTCCACCAACCTCCCCCATCCTCCAAAACCTCCACCAACTGTCACTCACGTGTTCGGGGCTGGTCGGGGGGGACCCCATAGGCGCGAAAGATAGGCCGGGCAACCTGACCGGCGCCAGCGACCAAGAGGTCGTGGCGTGGGCCAAGCAGGGTCACGAAGCGGCGTTCCGTGAGCTGGTGCGCCGCTACGAGCGTCCGGTGTTCTCGCTGCTCTACCGCATGGTCCGCGATCGCGGTCTCGCCGAAGATCTCGCGCAGGAAACCTTCATCAAGGTGCTGAACGCGATCGGGTCCTATAATCCCCAGTACAAGTTTTCGTCGTGGATCTTCAAGATCGCGAACAATGCGGCGATCGATCACCTCCGCCGCCGCGAGCTCGACACGTTGTCCCTCGACGGCTCGCCCCACGCCACCACGCCGGACGAGATGAGCGCCACCGCGTTGCAGCTCGGCGATCGCGGGGAGTCACCGCTCCAGGAGCTCGAAGCCCGCGAGCTGGGCGGCGCCATCGAGCACGCCATCGCCCGCCTCCGCCCCGAATACCGGGCGTGCATTCTATTACGCCACGTGGAAGGCCACAGCTACGAGGAGATCGCCCGCATGCTCGACCTGCCGCTCGGCACGGTCAAGACGTATATCCATCGCGCCCGCAACGAATTGCGCGGTTACCTGGAGGATCGCAAGACATGAAACCCGCACGGCGCCCCGCGCGTAAGGCTGGCCCAAGATGAACTCGACCCCCCTCTCCGACATACGGCATCTGACGCCGGACGAAATCGAGCTGTGGGCTGAAGGCCTGCTGCCCGCCGCTCGCGACGTGCACATCGGCGAGTGTGCCGCGTGCCGCACCACCGCCGAGCGGGAGCGGAAGCTGTTTCGCGAGTTGGCGCACCTGACCCGATTCGCGCCGGAGTTCGGATTCGTCGAGCGCGTGATGGCCAAGGTGAAGATCCCCGCGCCTTCAGGCCCGCACTTCCGCTCCGACCCCGACGCCTAGCAGCCTCGCGGCGCTGCCGTCGCGCACCGCGATCTCCACCATCCCGCCGCTGCCGACAACCGCGAGCAGCGCCCCCCGCCCCACGTCGCCGAAGGTTCGCGCCAGCGTTCCGATTTCCGTCCCCTCGACGCGGATCCGCACACCGGGCTCGACCGCCTGTCCCGGAATGTTGGAGATGAGGGTACCGAAGCGGTCGACGTAGATCACTTCGCCGATCACGGCGGTTCCGTCATGACGGGGCGCGGGAAGCGGGGAGCGGTACGCATCGATGACGGGCTGCCCCACATGCGACAGGGACGCGCCGAGCGCGAGCTGGCCGGCGACCGGCGCAAACACATCCCGTCCCTGAAAGGTTGGAGCGGCGCCCTCCGGAATCGGGAGGGCGACGAAATGCGCGTCCAGGGGCAAAAAGGAGAGCAGGCCGTTGTCCGGCGCCACGAAAAAGTGCCCCCCGATCGAGGCGGCAAGCACCCGGCGGGCGGTCCCGACCCCGGGGTCCACGATCGCGAGGTGCACGCTTCCCTGCGGGAACCGATGCCACACGCGCGACAAGACGTATTGCGCGGCCCGCACATCACCCGGTGACACCTCGTGCGTGATATCCACCAGCACCACGCCGTGGACCTGTGACAACAACACGCCCTTCACCTCCGCCACGTAGCTGTCGGCGGCGCCGAAATCGGTGAGGAGCGTGATGAGGGTCGCCACTAGACGGTGGCACGGCGCCAGCCGCCGCGGAGCCAGAAGAGCGTCATGGCCACGCCGCGCGCGACCGCGGTAGCCGAGAGCGCGAGCCAAATACCGAGCAAGCCGAGCGGTCCGGACCACCATGCCGACAGGGGCACTCGCAGCAGGGTCAAGGTCGTGCTCGCGATCTGCGGCAACAATGTGTACCCCGCGCCCGCGAGCGCCCCCTCGAGGATGATCTCGAACGTCTGCCCGATCTGCGCGAACGCGATCACCCGGAGGTAGAGACTGCCATCGGTGATCACCGCGAGATCCGGAGTGAACAGCCCCACCAGCGTCCGGGGGACGGCCAGGAAGGCGATCGCGGTCGTGACGGTGACCGCGAGGCAGTACGCGACCGTCATCCGCACGCCCTGTCGCGCGCGCGCTTCCTGGTGAGCACCCAAGTTTTGCCCCACCAGGGCGGACGCCGACAGAGCAAACCCCGAGATGGCGATGAAGCCGAGCCCCTCGATCTTGTGCCCGACGCCGAGCGCGGCGAGCGCCGCCGTGCCGAAGCGTGACGTATACCGCGTGAGCCACATGTACACGACCGACAGGAGCACGCCCGCCAGCGAGAGGGGCGCGCCGATGCGGATCACCGTGGGGACCGCGCGCCAATCCGGCGTTTCGAGTCGGAGGAGCCCGCGTCGCCACGCGATACCGACCCCGATGAGGAACCCGCCTCCGCGCACCATGACGGACGAAAGCGCGGCGCCCTCGACGCCGAGCCGCGGGAACGGACCGAGCCCGGCGATGAGCAGCGGATCGAGCCCGACCGACAGCAGCACGGACGCCATGAGCAGCAGGAACGGGGTCCGCGTGTCGCCCGAGGCGCGGAACGTCGCCTCGATGGCGAAGAAGCCGAACACGAGGGGGCCGCCGAGCAGCCAGGTCTGGAGATACCGGTGCCCGAGGATCGCCACGTCGGGAGGCACCGTCATGAACCGGAACAGCTCGTCCGTGAGGATGTATCCGACGGCCGAGACCAGGGCGCCGGCGGCGAGGGCGTACAGCACCGCCGCTCCAGCGGCCCGTGCCGCCGCGTCCGGGCGCCCCTCGCCGTGGCGTCGCGCGGCGACCGCGATCAGTCCGACTTCCACCATCTCACCGAGCGACAGCAGTACCCACACGTAGAAGCCCGCGGTCGAGACCGCGGCGAGGGCGGCTGGCCCGATCAGATTGCCGACCCAGATGGCATCGATGAGGTTGAAGCAGAAGTGGCACGCCATCATGGCGACGGCGGGCATGGCGAGTTTCAGGATGACGGGTCGGAGCGGTCCGACGGTGAGCGAACCGGGGGTGCCGGCGACGCTGGTCATGGCGCCGGAAGCTACCGGGGCGCCGGGCCGGGGGTCAACGAGGCGGGCGAATCGAGCGGCGGTGTCGCGCCTTGTTGTCGTACAGCGAGCGGTCCGCGCTGTTCATCAAGACCTCGAGCGTCGCCCCGTCGCGCGGATGCACCGCGACGCCGATACTGATCGTGAGCGACGGCTTCTCGCCGTCGCGCGCCACGCGGTCCGCGACCCGGCGGGCGACGTGCCACGCGGCCGCGTCTCCAGTCTCGGGCAACACGAGCGCGAACTCGTCGCCGCCGAACCGGGCGGCGGTGTCGATGCCGCGGCAGGAGCCGAGCAGCGTCTCGGCCACGCGGCGCAGCGCCAGGCTCCCGACCAGGTGTCCGTAGCGGTCGTTGATCTTCTTCAGGCCGTCGAGATCGAGGAGCACCACGGCGAAGGGTCGATCGGTGCGTGACGAGCGCTGGATCTCGGCGTCGAGCGCCTGGGTCAGGTGACGGTAATTCGCCAGGCCTGTGAGCGGGTCGCTCACGGCCAAGCGGCGCAGACGATCTTCCGCTTCCTTTCGCTCCCCCACGACCGCGACCAGGACCAGCGTCATGAGCGCGGACGCGCCTTCAAAGGCCTGCAGGAGGAGTAGCGACTCGTTGAACGTAGGCCGGGCGAATGGACCATAGCCCGTGAGCGTGCCCCAAATAGCGATCGCCGAGAGCATGAGAACGGCCGTCATCGCCACACGCGGCTCGAACCGAACCGCCGCCCACAACAGCAACGGCACGCAGAGAAATTCGAGCGGGTAGTGGCTGCTCCTCCAGGGGACGATGCCGTCGAAGACAGCGAGCCCGACCACGAGGAGCGACGCGCCCAGCGCGGCGATTTCCAGCGCCTGCCGTGGAGACCAGTGGATCCGCGGCCGGAGCGCCCAGAGGAGCAGCACGGGAGCGACGACCAGGTCGCTGACCGCGTCGCCCATCCACCACGTAGACAAGATCGACCAGAAGTCCGCCCATTGCGCGAAGCCACTGAGGGAGAGGGAGAGTACGCCGGCCGTCGCGCTGATCAGCGTGCTCGCCCCCGCGGCGAGCCCCGCGAACTTGAACACGTCGCGGGCGCGGTCACACGCCCGGGCCCCACGGGCGAAACGGCTTACCAGCCAGGCGCCCACGAGGCCCTCGAGGGTGTTGCCCGCGGCGATGCCCACGGACGTCGCAATCGACCCCGCGGTCGTGATGTTGACCAGGAACGCGCCGAGCAGGATGGCGGGCCAAACTTCGACACCGGCAAGCAGGAAGGCTGCGAGCGCGATGCCCGTGTTCGGCCACACGGGCGTCGCACTCGGGTTCACGAAGGCGAGCCGCAGCCCCAGCTTGCCGGCGGCGAAATAGCCGGCGGTGAGGGCAAGCAGCAGGCCGAGACGTCTCAGCCACTGCGACTGCATCATCCCCGTCCTCGCAGTGTCGGGACGGCGGGGCGCGCGCCTTCGACTACTCAGTACACGGGGAGGGGTCGGGCGAGTCGACGTCGCCCGGTCAGCCCGCCCCGACGAACCACTCTGCCCAGGCAACACGGAACGTTTGCTCGCAGCGCGGGCAGCGGAGCGTCTGCAGCGTGTGCCTGAGCTGCGCGCGGTTCCGGCAGCCGGGACACACCACGTACCTGTCGCCCCACTGCGCTACAAGGCTCTTGGCATCGGCCGGTCGCGGGACGACGCTCCAGAATTGCGGGGGGGCGTACACGATCTGCAATGCCGCACGCGGCACGGCCACGCGCTGCCGGTTGATCTCGAGCACCGCGTCGTCGTCCGTCAGCGTCGCGACGCGATACCACGCTCCGCGACGCAGTCGGCGGTTGACGTCTCCCTGGACCCGCGCCCACTGGACGTCGGTCATCTCCCCCCCTCGGGGCATCATGTCCAAGGATGCTAAGACTTGCGGCGTGTAACGCTAGAGTGGCGACTACGCAACAACGATCGGGTCATGCGTCACATCGGCGCAACGGGCAGCGTCCGCAGAAATCGTTGGAACACGGCGTTGCCGGGATAGCGCTCCGCCAGCCGGGCGACGCCATCGCGCGCCTCTTGCTCGAGCGCCGGCCGCTCGTTCGGGTTGCGCGCGGCCTCACGCTCGAGCGCGGCCGCGAGCACCCATTCGGCTTCGACCCGGGCGAGGTCGCCCTCGGCGGCCGCGCGTCGCATGTAGCGGATGCCGCGCTCCGCGTTCCCGCTCCCCAGTCCGACGATCTTGGCGACGAGACGGGCGAGCGCCCCCGCGCGCGCGAGACCGTACTGGTAGACGCCCAGGCCTAGATAGCAGTCCATGCAAGTCGAATCCGCGGCGAGCACCCGGGCATAGGCGTCGTGCATCGCTTTCCCATCTTTTGCGGCACCCCAGGAATGCCCATGCAGGTCGCGCTGGCGTGCGCGATAGCCGAGGGCGGTCGCCAGCCAAAAATCGTGTGCCGGGCCCGGCGCCGTGGCCCCCGCGCGCGCGATCGCGACGTCGAGCAGGGAGTCGATGCGAGCGCGCTCGTAGTCGTCGTTTTCGAGCGCAGCGGCCCACCAGATGTAGGCGCTCGCCTCGAACGTCACGGGGGCGGGGTCGGTGGTGTCGCGCGCGCCGAGCTCGGCGAAGTGCAGGGCGGCGCTGGGGAACCCGCCCGCGTAGAGCGTGTCGAGACCGGCGCGCAGGTCCGCTCGCTCGACGCGAGGGTGCTGCAGGAGGAGCAGCGCGGCCGCGAGGGCCCGCACGTCAGCGCGGCAGAGCCGCGAGCGCGTCGCTCACGCGCCGCGCGACGATGGCGAGCGCCTGTGCGGCTGGGGAGCCCGGCTCGGCGGCGACGATCGGCTGCCCCTGGTCGGCGAGGTCCGGCATGCGGGCCTGCAACGGAATCTGGCCGAGCAAGGGCACGCCCAGCTCGTCGGCGAGCCGGCTGCCGCCCCCGGCGAGAAAGATGTCGGTCCGCTCGCCACAGTGCGGGCAGACGTAGTAGCTCATGTTCTCGACAACCCCCAGCACGGGCACCCCAACCCGCTCGAACATCTTGGCGCCGCGCAGCGAGTCGCCAACCGCCACTTCCTGCGGCGTGGTGACGATGACCGCGGCGCGGATGTGCACCGTCTGGGCGAGCGACAGTTGCGCGTCCCCGGTGCCCGGCGGCAGGTCGACGAGAAAGTAGTCGAGCTCTCCCCAGTCCACGTCGCGCACGAACTGCTGGATGACCTTCATGATGATAGGCCCGCGCCAGATGGCCGGCGCATCGCGCTCCACGATGAGGGCGAGCGACATGAGCTTCACGCCGTGGGCCTCGAGCGGCTGGATCTTGCCGCCCCGGACCTCGGGCTTCTGGTCCGCGCCCATCATGCGCGGGATGTTCGGACCGTAGATGTCCGCGTCCATGAGACCCACGCGGCGCCCGGCGCGCGCCAGCGCCACCGCGAGGTTCGCGGCGACCGTGGACTTCCCCACCCCACCTTTGCCGGAGGAGATCGCGAGGACGGCGCCCAGGTGGGGGAGCTCCACGGGCGTCGGCGGAGGCGGGACGGTTCCGGCGCGTGGCCCGGGAGCGGCTTGGCGGGAAGCGGTTCCCGCCGTGCCGCTGCTCGCGTCCGTCACGTTCACGCGAACCGCCGTCACGCCGTCCACGGCCTGCACGGTCTTCCGGACCTCGCGCGCGAGCGACCCGGGATCGTCACGCCCCAACAGGAACGTGAACGTCACCGTTCCGGCCTCATCCACGGCGAGGTCCTTCACCATCGCCGCCGTGAGGACGTCCGTCCCACTGCGCGGGTTCTTGAGCTGTGAGAGGGCGCGCTCGACGCGCCCTTGAAGTGCGTTGGAGGCAGCCACGAAGGAAAGGTAGACGGGCACCAGACTACATGGCAGCCTCGGCGGCGCGGCCAAGCTCCCGAAGCTGTAGAAATCGTACCACTCGATGACGTTACCGACCGCCGCGTCGCGCCCGCATCGCCTCCATGTTGCGATCGAACGTCGACTGTTGATCCGGGGTCAGCACGGCCCGAAAGTCGTCCAGCTCGTGGCGAAAGATCGCTCGGACCCGCTCTCGCGTAGCCGAATCCGGTGGACTCCCGGGGGTGAATGACGGCATCTGCTCGCGGTAGCGCGCCTGGATCGAGTCGATCTTGGTCTGCTGCGCCGGCGTCAGCGTGATGTCCTTGAACAGAATCTCCATGCGCCGGCCCGGACCGCGATTCGACGGCGGGGTCTGGGCGCGAGTCAGGACCGGTAATATCACGAGGCCGGCCAACGCCATTCCCGTGATCGCGAAGTATGGTCTCATCGTTCTCCTCCTGTCTTGCTGGATACGGGCGTGCGAGGAACCGTGCTGAGCTTGACGGGCCGCCCTCCGTACATGAGGGTATCGTCGTGCGGCACAAGACCACCGGTTCAACTCGAAACCTGACGCGCACCGCCGCCGCGGCCCTCTGGGGGCTGCGCGCGTACTGGGGCACGGGTGCCGTACTCGCGGGGGCGGCGGCCACCGCTCTCATCGGCCTCCTCCCGGTCACGTCCCTCTCCGCCTGGGGTCCTACGGGCCTCGCAACGCGCCTCGGTCTACCGGCGTGGCGCGGCGGCGACCTCGGGATGACCTGGAGGACCATCGCCTGGACCCCGAATGATGCGCGGGCGGCCGCACTCGGCACACTCTTCCAGCTCTTGCTCGGCGTGGCGATCGGCGTGCTCGGGGTTGCGAGCCTCACGATGCTTTCCCTCTCTCTCGCGCGGGCATCCGCGCGCGCCACTGAGATGAGGGTGCGACGCGCGGTGGGCGCCTCGCGCTGGAATCTCGTCGCCTCGGCCCTGGCCGAGGGAGGAGCGCTCGCGATGGGAGCGCTGGTGCTGGGCGGCCTGGCGGGGGCGGCAGCCGCACGGAGCGCGCTCGTCGCATGGCCCGGCAGTCTGGGATCAGGGACGCCCGCGATCAGTATCCTGACGGTCCTTGCCACGCTCGCGGGTATCCCACTCGGCGCAGTGCTCCCAGTCGCGTTTCCACGTCGTTCGATGCTTCGCCGTTCGAGCGTCAACCCGTTTCGTCTGGTCGTGCCGGCGCTGCAACTCGGCCTGAGCCTCACGGTGCTCACAGGCGCCGCGCTCCTGCGCCGCCAGGCCGACCCGCTGACCATCGCGGGCGGGACTCGGGTGCGAGCAGGGAACGTCTTTCAGGTCACGGGCCCAGAGCTACAGCCGCCCGCGCGCGCCGCGCGCTACGCATCGACGCTCTACAAGCTCCACACCCGCCGCGCGTTCGATGCGGTGAGCCTCTCGAGCCCAGGCACGCTCGTGGGGAGTGGGATCGTCGACGTCGTGATCACCGATTGCGGCCGCTGTGTGATGGGCGGCCTGCCCTACCCTCTGCACCCGGTGCCCGCTACTCACTATCTCGTCAGCGCGGACACGTTCCGCGTGCTCGGGCTCGCCATGCTCGACGGTCGAGGCATCACGCCGGCGGACCGCTGGAGTGCGCCGCGCGTGGCGGTGGTGAACCACTCGCTCGCGACGCGGCACTTCCAGCAAGGCCGAGCGGTGGGACGGAAGATCCTGATCGGGGGAGCCGACGCGGACTGGTACACAGTGGTCGGTATCGTCGAAGACCAGGGAGCGGTCGGCTTCGGCGCCGGCCTCGAGCCGCCGTTCGCCGTCTAT
>Ga0075426_10002123_pt1 | contig 14203 bp, 10 predicted proteins | sample SoiMethybrSBSTD5_FD_75304 | JGI IMG/M metagenome (GOLD analysis project Ga0075426, IMG submission 75304) | Bulk soil microbial communities from a Populus tree surrounding site in Tennessee, USA - Soil MetaG P. TD hybrid SBSTD5 | ecosystem: Environmental > Terrestrial > Soil > Tree plantation... | reverse complement strand
AGATGAAAATACGAGAATTGTTCGTACGAACCTTCGCGACGAAATACTTAAACTGAAGCAAGAACAGGGCAAAAATATTTTGGTCGGCGGTGTAGATGTTCCTTCACAACTAATGGAGCTCGGCCTGATTGACGAATATCGTTTTGTCGTTATGCCAACCATTGTTGGAGAAGGCAGACGATTGATGGAGGGCGTCAGCCTGCCCGAGAAATTGCAATTGAAACTGATTGAGTCAAAGTTTTTCAAATCGGGATGTGTTGCGCTTCGTTACTTGAAACAATGACGGAAAAATCTGCGACAACTGGGCTGTTGGCTCCCACCGAGTGGAAAAGAACAATGAAATACATCTGTTTGGTTACATGGAGCCAGGAACATTCGAAGACATGATCGAGGACGAGCGACACGCAACGTTCGACGAATGCTTTGAGTACAACGACCATCTGCGCGCCAACGGACATCTTGTCGCCGAAGTCCCTCTTCACCCTCCGGAGACTGCCTTGACCCTGTACTGGAAAAACGGCAAAGTCACGACGACTGACGGCCCCTATGCGGAAACCAAGGAACAGCTTGGCGGCATTCAAATCCTTGAGGCGCGAGACCTTAATCATGCCGCTCAGCTTGTCTCACTACAACCGGGCTTTAAGTATGGACTTGGACCGATTGAGATACGGCCGGTTATGGATTTGAGCGAAATCATAAAGGAGAGCGAGCGGCGACGGCGAAAAAATACCTCGCGATGAGGGCGGCTATTAGTCGCAACGCACAATGTCATGCAGTCGAATTGTGTGAGGAAACTAATTACTTCTACATTTGCATCACTCGACGGTGTCATGCAGGCACCAGGAGGACCGGACGAAGATACAACCGAAAATTTCACGCTAGGTTACGTTGACGTGAAACATCCCCAGAGTCGCGTCTGCGGGATTCCAGGCGTGAGTGCTCATCTGGCCAGCATCGCGAGTCCGATCAACGCGAAGAGCAAGCGATACCGTCGTTGCATCCATAATGCGGTTTCGAATCCCAATCCACGCTGTAGCGCTCGCAGAGACCACACGACATGCAAAGGCCACAGTATGGCGCTCCAAAGCAGCAGCCTCGGCAGGATGCCAAGCGCGGCCAAGCCGGCGAGCATCGCATAAGCGGCCGTAAACATGAACAGGCTCGCGAGAAACGCTCGACGGCAGCCGAACACTACGGCGCTAGTGCGAATCCCGTTGAGAAGATCACCCTCGTAGTCACGCACCTCCTGGTTGAGGTGGCCACCGGCAAAAACTAAACCGAAGAAGAGACTGATCATGAGACCGCTTGCGTCGAGGGGGCGGGATAAGGTGTAGCCAAGCAAGAAGTGCAGCGCGCCTCCGACCAGATGATGGATCGACGCGACGATTGGCGTGCTCTTCCCGAAACGCGACGAACATGAGTAGACAAGGCTCAGGACTGTGATCGCCGCGCCAAGCAGAACGGCTCGGATGCCAACGGCCGCGAAGGCGACATTCGAGACAATGATGAGAGCGGTCGCAACGCCCGCTATCTGACGCCTGCTAATTCCCCTCCGAGCAAATACGAATGTCGCCCGCCTTGGATCGCGAATGTCGCTGCTGTGCCCAGCCCAATCATTGAAGACAAAGACGTGGGCCGTGAGCGCGAGGCTGCCGATGAATAGGAAACCGAGGCGCATCACGCCGTACGGTTTAAGGCTGAAGCCACCGAGGAAGCTACCGAGAATCGGCGAGGCTTGAAGCACGAGCACCTCCAGAGCTCGAGTAGACGCGAAGTGTTGTATGACGCGCGCGTAATGCCGAAAAGGGGATTGAGAAGTCATGGTAATGGCAGATGAAGCTGTCCGGTTTCGACACGAGTTGCTTCGTAAAGCCGGAGCCACAGTGCGTAACCAAAATCCTCGGACCAGTAAAATCGAGTTACAGTCGCGCTCAGATCGTTATGGTAGAGCAGTGGCGGCGAGCGACGAAGCCGGGCAAAGTCGTCGCTGCCAATGCGCGTAAGCAGATTGCGAATCGCCTGTCGCACGTTCGCGTCCTGTGGCGACGCCTTTGTTTCAACGAGCTGGCGAACCGCCTCACTCCAGATCTCCTGTCCCGCAGCAGGAAGCGCCAGCCGCTCCGTCGGCAGCGGAATTGCGCAACCAAGTTGCCGCAATTCGGCACTGCGGAGATAGGGCACCAGTGGAGCTTTGGCGTAGTAAATCCAGAGATCCCCGTCCCCTAACGAGCGTTGGAGTGCATTGCAAAGGTTCTGCGCGGCAGGCGGATCAAGTTCGCGCAGCATTAAATACACGTGCATCTGGATGGCGATGTCTGTCGGATTTGGATCGCTTCCGGGATCTATACACTGATATTGGTTTTGTGGGGCGAGCCAAGTGCGGTACAAGCCCCTCGTGTCGCGATAACGAGCAAGCTCTCCCAGCATGGGTTGAAGTCTCGGGTCGCCAGCTCCAGGGCCAGCGATTCGCCACGCTAAAGCAGTGTCGTCAGCGTCTGGAGTAATGACACATCCCAGCGTGCCAATGGTGGGTCCGTCCGGCAACCCATGATAGCGCACTAATCCGTTGCTTTCGATCTGTGCCGCGAGATGCCGTCGGGCGCGCTCCACAACATCGTCGAGACTTCGCTGGCGTGCAACTGACGAGAGCAACTCAACAAGCATTGAAGTCAGAAACGTGTTCATTTCTTGCTGCGGAGCTTCATAGCGAAGTTCCTTCGTATAAGAGGTGAGCCAAAAACCGTATCGGGACTGCCGTGCCCGCAACAACATCGCCGCGTGCGCTGCCATCGCACCCAACTCAGGCCCTGACGCAGGCTGCTGCGGCATCGTACCGGTCTCTCCGGGAGACTCCTGTGCGATCACGACTACGCGCTGCTCACCAACAATGCGGATATCATTGCTACTTGGCTCGATGCGAACAGCGAGCTGTAGTACGCGCTCCCCCGGCGAAACACCCTGCGTGTTGGCGGATACGCGCCAGCCCGATGGCGAAAGGGTGTGCATCGCTTTATTGACATCATCTCGCGGTAGAAAGTCTTGGGAGGAGCCGATCAAGACCCCGTCTATCAACACCAACAGTTGGGCAGGCGTACGTCCACAGGTGAGCGTCCATCCTTCAATCACCTCTCCGTTTTCCAAGACAGGGACATCTCCAATGCCGGGAAGCACTGTCGGCCCAACACGATCAAGCGAGCCGCTCGCGTCGCACAGAATCTCGCCGCGCGCACGTGGATGACGCAATTCGGTGAGGAACGGAACGTTGCGTGGATTCCATGCTGCGCTCATGGATGCGGGGTTTCCAACGAAGATGCGTGCGTCACTCGTCCCCGTATACCAAAAAGCTCCGATCGTCTGCACACCAACCGACGCCGCCATCGCTAAGATGAGCAGACCGCGTGTAACCAGGCGCAGGATGAGCGGAACAGGCGCGAGCATCCAAACCAGAATCGGCAAAAGGTCGGTTAGCCAACGTGGACCCCATGACACTCCGGCGCGCCAGTCTGCCTGCGAGTAAAGTAAGAACTGGGCGGCGACAGCAAAACTGAGCGCCACGGCGAGCCCTCTCGAGCTTGGTGCTCGGAGGCGCTGAATCAGCCCCGCGGGAACGAAGACAAGGAACGGCGAAAAGACGAGCAGGCCGCGCGCTGGGCTGACTAGCAACCCGGCCAATCCTGACAAGTTCAGTTGGAAGAAGTTTTTAGTAGGGGCCATTCCGTATCCACCGGCAACGTGGCCGATAAAGTTTAGGTTGTAGTACAGGAGTGCTGCCAGCGGGACAGCGGCGCCGGCGAGAAGCCAGAGAGCGTTGCGCCTGCGGCTCCAAATAATGACGAGTACGATCGCACCAGCAACCATCGCGTCCGGTGGGCGATTCGCCGCCATGAAAACACACACGGCGCCGAGTAGCGTAGTGCGCATGGGTGAGGCAGTCGCCCCGACGAGTAGCAATGCCAGCGCGATCAGGAGTTCTCCAGCCCCGTGCTGCCAAAGTGCCTGGCTGGAGATCATCCATGTATTGGTCCCCAAGGCGAACACCATTGCGAGCGGGAAGCTCCACCGGCTGCCGTCGCGACGCAGCACCAGAAACATAAGGACACTTGCGAGCGTTGCAAGAAAGGACGCCGAGATCTTCTCCATCAATACCGCCACCCGGTCAATCTGCGGCTGCTCCCAACCGTGTTTGTTGAGCCAGACAACGGCGGGAAGATAGAGTGGGGCCACAAGCAACGGTGTCACGACTGGATACAATGAAGCGAGCTGATTCTGGCGAGTGCGTACCATCCAATAAGCCCATGGCTCGAAGTAGTTGACCTTACCGTCAGCACCCGCTGTCCGATTCCGATTCCAGTCTGGAATCATCGAATGGCCATGCGCAACCAGGCGCGCGTTCGCGTCGAGCTCGAGCGTGCCATCATGCCAGAGAATCAGCGGCAGATATCGAGCGGGCAGGGTGTCCCCCGCGCCGATCTGCCGCAGGTTCGCGTTGTAGACTAAGAAACAGAACAAGCCCAGGAGGACCGGCCCTGTCAAAGATCGCAGGTAAAAGGGGATCGATCTTCTGGACGATGGGGAGATGCGAGCGGGGCTGATCAATTCCCCTCCGCATCAGGTACATTCTCGCACTTCAGCTCTTTTGAATAGTCGTGTCTGGAAACGATAGCTCGCGGCGAAGCGATCCATCGGCGGTCGATTCCGAGAAAACTGATTAGGCGACCGTTTGATTGTTTCTTCCAACTCATCGCCGAATCTATGGATCTGGGCAGCCCTAATTCATCGAAAATGTAAACACTACTCACGGAAGGTTTGAGTATTGGCTGGGAGGCAGGGATTCGAACCCCGATAAGCAGAGTCAGAGTCTGCTGTCCTACCGTTGAACGACCTCCCAGCAAACTGAAAGGACTATATCGACCCGTTCTTTTTATTGTCAAGTTTTTGGCCCTGCGCGCGTCTTGAAACTAATGCCGGCCTCGTGATACGCCGAAATCCGTAACATCAAGAGTCATGACTCGGTATCACAATACGACGAGGCAGAAACGGCAATTGAAGGAGTGGACTCATGAAGAGCGCAATAAGAGCGATGATGCTCGTCACGGTTATGATTAGCACGAGTTTCGCTCAGTCAATCAAGATCGAACTCGCTCACAAGACCGAACGCGAGCTAGAAACCAAGGAGCGACTCGAGCAGATTATCGCTTCTTACGACCTGCGCAAATACACGTTCACACGCGAGGTCATCATCGAAGAACGAGCGATCAATCACGCCTTCCCCGTGTTGACTTTAAACGCGCGTTTCGCAAACTCTAGCGATGAGTTGCTCTCATCTTACATTCACGAGCAGTTGCACTGGCACTTGCGGGAACACAATTCTCAACAACAGGAAGCGATCGCCGAACTCAGGCGAATGTATCCCAACGCGCCGGTTGGAATGCCCGAGGGCGCGGAGAATGCTTACAGCACCTACGGTCATCTTGTGGATTGCTATCTTGAGATCCTGGCGGATAGACAATTGATCGGGCCCGAACGGACTCAGGCCGCGATCAAAAACAAGGGTCACTACACATGGATTTACAAGACTGTTCTTCAGGACGAAGCGAAGATAGCCGCGGTTGTCGCTTCACACCACCTCGGAATCAAGTAGTTTGGTTGTGCGGGTAGTTCCGCCTCACGGAGGCAATTACATTCGCTCAGACAATGGTGTTGTTTTTGAAGCGCCTCTCGACTTCCTGAAAAAAAGGGCGAGCTTACTCGCCGATCGTCTCTTATTAAAATCGCAATGATCAAGCTTCTTCCCATGTTGTCATCCGAAAGCTCCGAAGCGATCCCCTTGAAAGCCGACCCGGAAGCGAGTATTTCTCTAGGGTCTGGTGCGAGGACAGCAAAGCGCAGGACTAGTATCGGAGTCGTGCTGGAGTGACGGCTGGTCCTGCGATGATTTCCGCACGATGGATAACAACCCAACAGGGAGGGTGAGGTAATGCCACGTTCGGGTGACAGCATCGGACCATACACGCTAACGAACAAGCTCGGCCAGGGAGCCTTCGGCGCCGTCTGGCTCGCAGAGCGGCGAACCGCTATCACGACTACGAAGGTGGCGCTAAAAACGTCGCTCGATGATGACGTCGATTTGCGGACGATCAAGCAGGAGGCTGACCTATGGGTCCAAGCGAGCGGCCATCCCAATGTAGTCCCGATTATTGAGGCCGATGTCTACGACGGCCGGGTGGTTATCGTCAGCGAATACGCTCCGGGCGGGACTCTGTCAGAGCGATTGACCAATCTTCGGGGTACGCCGATGCCACTCGATGCATCTGTAGAGATGGTGCTCGGTATTCTTGGCGGGCTGGAACACCTGCATCTCAAGAGCATCATTCACCGGGATCTAAAGCCGGCCAACATTTTGCTTCAGGGCGACACGCCGCGGCTCACCGACTTTGGCATATCGCGAATTCTCAAGACTACTAGCCAGAGTAGCAGCATAGCCGGAACTCCCGTTTATATGGCGCCGGAAACATTTGACGGTAAGCGATCTGTACAAACTGACGTGTGGTCTGTAGGAGTGATTTTCTATGAACTGTTGACCGGGAGCCTGCCCTATCCACAAGCCGACATCAGCTCACTGGTGGGTGCAATCTTGACTCGCGATCCGGAACCCCTACCCTCCTCAGTTCCACGCACGATTCAGAATGTTGTAACGATCGCTCTGCAAAAGGACCCCGCGCGGCGCTACAAGTCGGCGACCGAGATGCGGCAAGCGCTGAGAAGCGCCATGCAAACCGTCCAAAGCGGAGACCGTGTGATTGAAGCGGCCACGGAAGTCTCTCGCCCGGTGACGCCACAAGTGCCCCCTACGATGGCTCAAGCGCAGCCGCAAGCCTCGAGGCAAGGAATTGCGCCGCACTATGTTTATGCCGCAACTGCCGTCATTATTGTTTTGATAGCTGGTGGAGTATTACTATTTCTTCAAGAGAAAACCCCATCACCCACGGACAAGGTCCTTACCGTACAAAAGCCCGAGGCTGGCCCGAACCCGACAAGCAATTCTTCCGCTTTGCAAACGGCAGACGCCAATCCGGCAATTCGTCCAAATTCGCCACCAGTCTCACCCGCAGTGAATGAGCCGTCTCGAAGCAGCTCGTCGTTTCAAAGCGTCGAGTCGAAAATATTGGAGGGCGGCCTCTTATCAAGAGCTGACATCGCAGAATTCTCAAAGTACGAGCTCAAGCTTCTTCGAAATACAGTGTATGCGCGCCACGGCAGACGCTTCGAAACACCGGATCTCCAGCGCTACTTCGCAAGCCGTTCGTGGTACACGGGCCGCAGTAATTACAGCAACGATGATCTGACCTCCAACGACCAGGCAAACGTCAGACTGTTTCAGCAAGCGGAGAATGAGTGAGGCGTGTTTGAAACTCGCGCAAGTATTATTTTGCTCGCGCCATTTGCAATCGCGGCTTGCGTGCATACCGCTCGATCATTGAATACGTTCGCAAGCAACAGACCCAAGGTTCAACCGAACGTTGAGTCTGAAAACCCGTGCTTAGAATTTGACCGTTTAAACACTCAGGTCCGAGACGGATTGATAGACAGAGAGCCCGCTCGCAACAGAATCAAATCTCTTCTTCCGAGACTAAAAGCCTATTTTTACGCGAGAGGTGGCATCGATTCTCCGAAAGATGATTGGGTATTTCCGGTTCAAGGTTACAATCAAAGCTCGATCGGAGGTGTTGAAGGAAGCGGGTACGTATCAAAAGGATATGACTATTTTGATGGCAACAAGCACCTCGGTCATCCGGCCCACGACATCTTCATAAACGACAAGAATCAAGATGGATTGGACGACAATACTCACAAGCCGGTCAATGTTCTCGCCATGAAAAGTGGAGTTGTTGTCGCCACCGCGAACGAATGGTTGGTTGGAAGCGAATTGAGAGGCGGTAAATATGTTTATGTGTTTGAGCCTTCCACAAACAGTTTGATCTACTATGCTCATAACAACGAGCTGTTCGTCCGACCCGGCGATATGGTAAAGGCCGGCAGCGTCCTGGCTATCGTTGGCCGTTCGGGAAAATATGCGAATCCCTCACGGTCGCCGACTCACTTGCACGTGGGGTGGTTAGTGATCGAGAACGGATATCCGAAACCAAGAGATCTATATCAGGCTTTGCTGAGGCCGCGAAAATACTAATGCGGACGAGATGTGTATGAGTAGTCACATACTTTTATTCTTAGCGATCCTGATCGATCATGCCAGACGAAAAATTGACATTGCCATATTTGTCGGCACAAAGGATCAGTACTTTCCGTTGACCGCCGTGCGTGCGACGCAAGATGAGTTGGAGAAGAAGGAGTTCTCCGTAGCTCTGACGGAGACTCCCGATCACGATCACTGGTACTACGACCTTGCTCCCAGAATCAATCGCATCGCCTGGGACTTTCCTGAAGAGGCATGGGCTCGCCCAGGATCAGCAATATGAGGAATACACCTTCAAAAGATAGATCCTCTCACGGCACTCCAGACTGAGCCCGGGCTTCTAGTTGAATCATCGCTCTGCTGATAGAATCAGGCGCATGCTCAAGAAGACTCTGCTCGCTTCAGCCCTTTTCGCAATTCTCTCGGTCGTGGACGTATCGGTGAGCGCGGCGCCGCAGACGATGCGGCTGGATTACTACCACAGCGGCAACGCTTCGCAGGAGATTTTCAGTCTCGATCGAATCGTGATTGAGCCGCTGCCCTGGCCGGGCAATCCTCGAAAGAGTATCGATGAGACCAATCTCGGAAAATACCTGTTCGAAGTTCGCGACCGCGCAACAAATCGCCTGCTCTACTCGCGCGGGTTCGCTTCGATTTACGGTGAATGGGAAACGACCGATGAAGCCAAAAGCATGAACCGCACGTTCAGCGAGTCGCTCCGGTTTCCTGCGCCCGCCGCGCCGGTGCAGATCGTCTTGAAGAAGCGAGACTCGAACAACGCCTTTCGCGAGATCTGGTCAACGATCGTCGATCCTAAGGACATGTTCGTCGACACCTCTAAGACCGCATCGCCAGGTCCGTTGATCGAGCTTCAGAAGAGCGGCGATCCGGCCGACAAGGTCGACTTTCTGATTCTTGGAGATGGATACACGGCAGCCGAGCGCGGCAAGTTCGAAAAAGATGCGCGCCGGTTGCTCGAAATTCTGTTTGCCACTTCGCCTTACAAAGAGCATCGCAAAGCCTTCAACGTTTGGGCGTTGTGCCCGGCCGCGCAGGAGTCCGGCATCTCGAGGCCCTCAACGGGAGTTCATGTCGCATCGCCGCTCGGCGCGAGCTACGATGCGTTCGGCTCAGAGCGATACGTGCTTACGTTTGACAATCGTTCGCTTCGGAACATCGCGCAGTTCGCGCCTTACGAATTCATCGAGATCGTGACTAATTCGAGAACGTACGGCGGCGGTGGAATCTTCGGCTTGTACAGCACTGTAGCCGCCGACAGCGAGCAAGCGCCTTACGTATTCGTTCACGAGTTCGGCCATCATTTCGCAGGTCTTGCGGATGAATATTACACTTCGCCTGTCGCTTATACTTCGCCTTCGGTGAAGACCGAGCCTTGGGAGCCTAACGCGACTGCGCTGCTCGATCCGGCTAACTTGAAGTGGAAGGACCTGGTCGCGTCGGGAACGCCAATTCCAACTCCGTGGAATAAAGAAGAGTACGAGAATCACTCGCGCGAATACGGCAAACGCCGCGGTCAGATTCGGGCGGAGAATCGACCAGAATCAGAAATGGAAGCATTGTTTCGAGAGAATCGCGAGTGGGAGATCAAGTTCTTCGCCGCGGAAAAGTACGCGGGCAAGGTAGGCGCTTTTGAAGGTGCGATATACGAAGCGAAGGGATACTACAGACCCGAAGTCGATTGCATCATGTTCACTCGCAGTCAGAAGTTCTGTGCGGTTTGCCGCCGCGCTATCGAGCGAGTGATCGAGCTCTATTCCTGATTGTCACCGGACGAGGGAATCTAGCATTTTGCGACTCAATAGATCAGATACTTCTGTCTGATTCGAGCGAACTGAGCCAGCCCCGTTTGCCACGTCGCCGCAATATCGGAAGGTGTTCGACCTTCCTTCAATGCCGCAAGCGCTGCTCGATTGGCCAGCAGTCGAATGTAGTCCTCAATCTTCCAAGTCACTGGGTAGAGACGGTTGAGCTGATAGGCGATCTCGATTCCGGTCGCGACCGGATGGAAGGCTCCGCGATCCGTGACGATGATGTTAATTCCACCACACTCTTCATTGGAAAATTTGGAGGACTTCGGCGTGAAACTTACGGGCACGAAGCGCGCTCCCGCGAGCCCCGCGCGATTCAGCGCTTCAGCCAGCTTCGGACCGTCGATCCAGGGAGCGCCCACCAGCTCAAACGGAGTATCTGTACCGCGCCCAACAGAAACGTTCGTCGTCTCAAGCAAGCCGATGCCCGGATAGAGCAATGCTTCGGTCAGACTTCTCATATTTGGCGACGGGTTCACCCACGTCAACGCGGTGCCATCGTAATGATCCGCGCGACGCCAGCCTTCCATCTTGATCACCGTCAGGTCCGCGCCAATCTTTTTTTCGTCATTGAATAAGGAAGCCAACTCGCCAATCGTCATTCCGTAACGCACCGGAATCGGATGATAAGACGTGAATGAAAAGGAAGCCTGATCGGTAAAGCCCTGATCAGCTACCGGGCCTTCGATTTCATAGCCGTTGATTGGATCGGGCCGGTCGAGCACCACAAACTTGATCTTCTTCTTCGCGGCTTCTTCCATCGCGTAGCCGCACGTCGCCAGGTAGGTGTAGAAGCGCGTTCCCACCTCCTGGATGTCAAACACAAGAGTGTCGATGTCTTTCAGCATGTCCGCCGTCGGACGCCGCCGGTCTCTTTCATACAAACTGTAAACCGGCAATCCGGTTTTCTCATCTCTCGTGTCGCTGACATTAGAGTCTTCGATCCCACGCAAGCCGTGCTCGGGCGAGAAAAGAGCCACAAGTTTGAAGTTCTTCGCTGCGGCGAATGCGTCAATCGTTGAACGGCCTTTGCGATCGCGGCCCGTGTGGTTCGTTATCAACCCGACTCGTCTGCCTTCGAGCTGCTTGAAGCCATCCCGTTCGAGAACATCGATGCCGGTCAAGACCGGATGAAGCGGACCCGACGGCACGCTTCGAGTTATGACCGCGCGAGGAGCATCGACATAATAAGGCGGCGTCTTGAGCGCATCGAACACCGCAGTATGAGCCGGCTCGGTGATTGCGCCGGCAACTATCGAACCCACCGCCGAGCGCAAGCGCGTGACGTCGCCTTTGCCGTTCGGATGAACTCGATTAGTGAGCAGCACCACGAACGTCTCGCTTGCGGGATCGAGCCAGATGCTCGTGCCTGTGAAGCCCGTGTGACCGAACGACCCGACAGGAAACAAGTCGCCGCGATTTGACGAGTACGAAGTGTTCACGTCCCAGCCGATGCCTCGCATTTGAGAAGTGGGCATCGTCTGTGCGCTGACCATGCGTTCCACGGAATACGGTGCGAGGACGCGAACTCCGTTGTATTCGCCTTTGTTGAGAATCATCTGACAGAAGATCGCGAGATCGTCGGCGGTCGAGAAGAGTCCTGCGTGACCGGCTACGCCGCCCATTTCGTAAGCTCGCGGGTCGTGAACTTCACCGCGCATCCATCGGCCTTCACGGTTTTCAGTTGGGGCCGCTCGAGCAAACAAATCAGCCGGCGGCCAAACCGCTTCGGTAACTCTTCCGAGCGTGATGTCGACGCCGGAGCGGTCGACCTCGCCGAGATGCTTTAGCCGCTCGACGATCTCTGGTGTAACAAAAAGGGTGTCTTTCAACGCTAGGGAAGAGAATATATTTGTACGCGCAAAACTGTCGATGCGTTGCCCCGTAATGCGTCGGACAATTTCCGCCGCAACGATGAAGCCTACATCCGAATACAAGAACCTTGTTCCCGGTTCGTAGCTCGGTCGCAGTTCGCAGATCTTTTCGATCGGATCAATCTCGCCAACGTAATCAGCGATCTCATTATCGGGCGGCAATCCGGCTCGATGAGTCATCAACTGCTCGATTGTGATTCGCTCTTTTCCAAACTTGCCGAACTCGGGAATGTACAGCGCCACAGGATCAGCGAGACCGAGCTTTCCACGTTCCACCAGAATCATCACTGAAGTAGTTGTAGCGACAATCTTCGTGAGCGATGCAAGATCGAATATTGTATCGATCGTCATCGCTTCTCGCTTTGGTTCGATGGCGCGATCGCCAAAAGCTTTGCGGTAAACAACCCGGCCCTTGCGAGCAACGAGCACGACTGCTCCAGGCGTGTCTTTGTGTGCGATCGACTCGAGTACTGCTTCGTCGATCTTCGCGAGCCGCTTGCTGGACATTCCGACGGATTCAGGCGCTGCTATTGTAAGCTGCTTCTTGTATTGAGCGAGAAAAGGGCTAGAGATGAGAAGCACCAGGGACACAATCGAAATTACCAGTTTGCGAGTTTGCGTTTCGCGCAAAGTCGCAAAGAACCGCAAAGAGATTTCTCTCTGCGCCTTTGCGGTACTTTGCATCTTTGCGCGAAACGCGTTGTTCATACTTACTGCCTCCCGATTCCGGTCTCCACCAGTACCTCAAGCGACGCTGCCTCATCCGGCTGTCTCGTCATCAGGCTTACGGTATAACCGATTACTAAACAAACAGCCGTGCCCGCCAGCACATACCATGTCCACGCTAAAGGCGTGAAGAACTTCACCGCCAGCATCGAAACCAAAGACACTCCCATTCCAATCATCACCCCTGCTTGATTTGCGCGACGCGTGAGCACTCCGAGCAGGAACGCGCCAAGCATCGGCCCATACACAAGCGATGCTATCGTCAATCCGGTCGTAAACACCGATCCCCAATGGCTCGCCATCACCGCAATTCCGATCAAAACAATTCCCCAAGCCGCGGTGAGCCAACGCGAGAGCTTCAGCAAACTCTCGTCGCTCTTATCTCGTCCAGCCAGCGGCTTATAGAAATCCAACACCGTCGTCGAAGCAAGCGAGTTCAACGAACCGCTGAGGTTCGACATCGCTGCCGCGAATATCGCCGCAATCACAAGACCTGCGATGCCGTGCGGCAAACGATGAACGATGAACGACGGGAATATTTCATCGTTGCTAGCAAGCTGCGTCTCAAGCGGAAAGAGCTTGTAATAAGCGAACAACATTATTCCGATGATCAGGAAAAGCAGAAACTGAACCAGCACAACGAAGCCGCTCAGCACCAGGGCCTTTTGACTGTCGCGCATGTTTCTGCACGTCAGCAATCGCTGAACGAGCAATTGGTCAGTCCCGTGCGAAGCCATCGTCAAACAAGTGCCGCCCAGCAGCCCGGCCCAAAATGTGAACGGCAATTTGAAGTCCCACGCGAACGAGAAAACTTGAAGCTTGTTGACCGGCGTAGCTTCTGCGACGACCGTGTTCCATCCGCCCGGAATCAAGTGAAGCAGCATGTAGGCCGCAAGCAACGAGCCCGCGATGTAGATCACAAGCTGAATCAGATCCGTCCAAATCACCGCGGCGATCCCGCCTTCAAACGTGTAGATCAGCGTCAGCACTCCAACGATGAAGATCGACCACAACCACAAGTGAGGCACCCCGGGAATGCTCGCACTAAGCACCGCGCTTAGCACAAGCGACGCGGCAAAGACCCTCACGCCTTCGGCGAGCGCTCGCATTATCAGGAACAGCGACGCCGCGAAGTTCTTTGTCTGGACTCCGAACCTGCGCTTCAGCAGCTCATAAGCCGTCAGCAGCTCGCCCTGAAAATAAGCCGGAATAAAAAGCAGACTGATTATGATGCGCGCGACAATGTAACCGAGCACGACTTGCAAATAAGTCAGACTTCCGCCTTGCTCGGGCCGGGCGAAGTTCTGATACGCGATCGCTGGTACGCCGATCAGGGTCAGCGTACTCGTCTCGGTCGCCACGATCGAGAGACTGATGACTATCCAGGAAGTGTTCTTTGAGCCGATGAAATAATCTTTGACAGTGCGCTGCGATCCGCGGAACATCGTTCCGAACACAGTTATGCCCACAAGGTAGGCCGCCAGCACGAAGTAATCTACCGCAGAGAACCCCACAGCAGGACCCCGTCAAAGAGTTCGGCTTTCAGCGTTCAACGCATGAGTTCCGACTTCAGCTTGCGA
>Ga0075426_10002121_pt1 | contig 14206 bp, 13 predicted proteins | sample SoiMethybrSBSTD5_FD_75304 | JGI IMG/M metagenome (GOLD analysis project Ga0075426, IMG submission 75304) | Bulk soil microbial communities from a Populus tree surrounding site in Tennessee, USA - Soil MetaG P. TD hybrid SBSTD5 | ecosystem: Environmental > Terrestrial > Soil > Tree plantation... | reverse complement strand
AGAACTACCTTGTTGAATGTTATCCTGCTGAACCTTATCCACGCCTTTTTGCCAATCCTTTCTGCGATCGAACGATAGAAATCTTTCGGCCATGAAGCCCGTGACTATTTTTCAAAAGAGCCGCGATGGCATTGGCCAGCGCGGCGCCGGATGCGCGCAATTCGCCGACACGGTGCTGTGCCACTTCCTCGAGCAGTTTTTCACCACGCGGCAGCAGCGACACTAAAACGCTTCGGCGGTCCTCGCGGCTGCGGCTGCGCCGCACGTAGCCGTGAACTTCCATGCGGTCGATCAGTTCCACAACGCTGTGATGTTTCAGCACCAGCCGTTCTGCCAAATTGCTGACCGTGGCTTCCTGGCCGTCGGGAATCCCCCGGATCATCAGCAGCAGGAGATATTGCTGGGGCTCAAGGCCCGTCTCGCTGGCCACGGTGTCGCCCTCGCGCAGAAACTTGCGTATGCGGTAGCGCAGTTCCGCCAGAGCTTGGTACTCGGCGGTCGTAAGCTCTTTGGGCATGGGTTTAGTATATCGTAGTACGATATAAATATGGATTAAAACTCGGAGGCAGGTTCCACAAAAGGAACACCCATTCTGAGCGAGTCTTGCAGGGTGTGCCCGGCAAGCGATTGAGCCAGGATCCTCAAGCCGCAAGAGAGGCAGCATTCAAGAAAGACAGCCGGCTGATTGCGTTTACAAAGGCTTGCGGAAGGACTTTTGCGTTTTGTAGTGCTCGTAGCCGTTGCGCTCGTAAAACTGATGGGCACGCTCGCGGACCACATTCGAACGCACGGACATGCCTTTGCAGCCATGTTTGCGGGCCCAATCCTCAGCGGCGGCCAAGAGCTGAGCGCCGGCGCCGAGACTGCGGTGCTCTTCTCCCACAACCAACCCGTTGACCTCCGCGCGGATTTCCACTTCCAGCAACGGCTGCTTGCTCACATGGAGCCAGCCGATGACCCCGGTGTCCTTGGTTTCCGCAACAAAAAGCGCGTGCTGTGCTGCCGGGCGAATTCCGCGCATCCGCTTGCGAATCTCGGCCGGCGTTGCGGGATAGCCAAGCTGGCCGGAGAGCTCCGCGAGCCGCGCGGCGTCTCCGATCTTCGCGAGCCGGATTTTGAGCACGCGCTTTTCTGCGATCGACGTCATTGCGCTGCGCTTGCCTTTCGCCGCAATCTGGTTTGCACTGCCGGGCTTTTCAGTTCGCGAAGCGCGTCGGCGGCAATCCATCGGGCTGATCGCGAGCCCTGCCGCCGGATTCTCTCTGCGGCACGGATCGCTTCGCGGTTCAGGCTGGAATTCCTCTTGCCGATATTCCGCAATGCCCAGTTCACGGCTTTTCGCACAAAATTTCGCTCATCGTAAGCTTCCCGCTCAATCACGCGTAAGAAACGGACAAATCGAGCGTCTGAGGCATCTTTGTCCTTATAGCTCAGATAAGCCACCAAAGAAAATGCCGCCCGCTTCACGAATTCTTCGCGCCGACGGCTCCACGGCGCAACTTTTCTCCATGCGGGCCTGGCGTACGCGTAAAGATAACAGCAGGCCGCATCCACAACGTCCCAGGAATCGAAATCCCGCGCCCAGCGCTCCATCTCCTGCGCTGTGACTCTTTCGGATTCGCCGATCAGTGTCGCCAGGATGCGCGCCTCGTGAATTCCCGTGGCCCAAAGCTCCTGGGCGAGCCTATGACTCCTTCCAATTTGTTTCGCAAGGCCATGCAGAACAGGCGCTGGGATGCCGTGCGCGTTGGGCACGCGGACACCAAAGTATTCCATTTTTGCGCGGACGCGGGGATCAGCTAGTGATTGCAACTCCTTCCATACAGCCGCTTTCGTCCAGCGTGGCCTATGCTTTGCCGCGCCGAGGCGCTGCTTAGAAGGTGTTGTCCGAATCGAGGAGGATGGTGACGGGGCCTTCATTGACCAGCTCCACGGACATCATGGTTTGAAAAATTCCAGTGGCGACGGTAACACCCAACTTGCGCAGCGTTTCGCAAAATTCCTCATAGAGAGACTTGGCCAGTTCCGGCGGCGCCGCGGTGATGAAGCTGGGCCGGCGCTGGCCGCGCGCATCGCCATACAACGTGAATTGTGAAACCGCCAAAACGCTACCTTTCACATCAAGCAAAGAGCGGTTCATCTTACCCGCATTGTCTTCAAAGATGCGCAGGTTTACGCATCGTTCCGCCATCCGCGTTGCCACCGCAGAAGTGTCGTTGCGGCCAACGCCGAGCAAAATCATCAGCCCCGGGCCAATTTCCCCGCTGACGCGGCCCTCTACCGTCACTTTCGCGCGGCTGACTCTTTGGAGCACGGCGCGCATGCGGGAGCTTCAGTTGCCGCTCGCTGCGAAAGATTTGTGCAAACGCCTTCCACCAACTTTCTTGATGCGTTGGAGTGAGCGCGCTGCCACAGCTCGAGGAGGCAATGGTAACGCGCCGAACCCGCGCGGCGCCGGCTGGCATTTGGGGCAAAAATAACTGCTGCGTCCCGCCACAATTCCGCGCCGGATCGCCGTGTTGCAACGATGGCAGCCTTTTCCTTCGCGCCCATAAGCCCGATGCTGCCGCTGATACTCCCCCGGCTCGCCTTCGGCATCAAGAAAATCCGAAATCGATGAACCGCGCATCGCAATGGCTTTACGCAGAATCTCCTGCAATGCGCACCACAGAGTCTCCGCTTGTTTCCCGCTCAACTTTGCCCCGAGTTGCGCCGGATGAATCTTCGCGCGCCACAAGCTCTCGTCCGCATAAATATTGCCAACGCCTCGAAGCACGCCTTGATCCAGAAGCAGCGCTTTGACACGCGCGCGCCGCCCGCGAATCCTTTTTACGAACTCGTCCTTGCTCACTTCCAGCGGATCCGCGCCAAACCGCGTCAATTCCTCCGCAAGCGGCGCTTCCGTCAAATAGGCGATGCGCCCAAACCGCCGCGCATCGGTATAGCGCAATTCGCGGCCGTCATCCAAAAGCATGCAAACGTGAGTGTGTTTCTCGGGCGGCTTCTCCGCGGGGCTCGACGCCATCTGCCCGGTCATTCCCAGGTGCACTAGCAGCGATGCTTGGTTCCCTGCATCCTTGCCGCTGTTGCCATTCGCCCCAGCTTCCGCCGACAGGCGCAGCAACATGAACTTCCCGTAGCGCTCGACGGCCTCAATCCGGCGCCCCGGCAAGTGCTGCTCCAACGCAACGGGATCATCAATGAAATCCGTCTTGCCCAACGTGACCGAAACGATGCGCCGCCCCAGGACGGCCTGGCGCAATCCGCGCGCTACGGTTTCGACTTCGGGAAGTTCTGGCATAAACGAAGAGCCTTCAAAATAGCACAGCCCAACGCAGATTGCTCTTCGCGCGGCCAGTTGTCCGTTTTCTCCAACCTGAAGAGACTCGCTCCGATTCCGGGAACTCGTGTTACAGTTTCTCGCCCGGAGGTGACTCGTGCGCGTGTCCCGCAAAAGCCTGATCTATATTTTCCTTTCGACCGTCGTTGCCGTTTCGCTGGCGGCGACTCCCGCCAGAGCGAAGAAAACGGAGACGGGTTTTCTCGACCGCACCGTCAACGTCGCAGGCACAGAATACAAATATCAGGTCTTCGTTCCGGACAACTGGACGAAAAAACAGAATTGGCCGGTCATTTTGTTCCTTCACGGCGCGGGCGAACGCGGCGATGACGGCTTGATTCAGACGGAAGTGGGCATCGGCACGGCGATTCGCCGGTACCGCGACCGCTTCCCTGCCGTCATCGTGATGCCGCAGTGCCGCAAGAATGTCTGGTGGGCGGAATCCAACATGGCGGACGTTGCGATCGCAGCGCTTGCTCAAGCGCAAAAAGAGTTTCACGGCGACCCCGCTCGAACTTATCTCACGGGGCTCTCGATGGGCGGTTATGGAACCTGGTATCTGGCCGGAAAATATCCCGGAAAGTTCGCGGCTATCGCGCCTATTTGCGGAGGTATCCTCGTGCCGGACATGGCGCGTCAGCAATCTGCGGACGACAATTCCCCTTACACCGAAGCCGCCAAGAAAATTGGCAGCAAGACTCCTGTGTGGATTTTTCACGGCGGAGACGATCCTGTCGTTCCCGTCACCGAGTCGCGCCGCATGAACGACGCGATGAAGGCGCTGGGCGGCGAGGTCCACTACACCGAGTATCCGGGCGTGGGGCACAATTCCTGGGAGAAAGCCTACGCCGAAACTGAGCTTTTCACCTGGATGCTCTCGAAAACTACAAGCGCAAGTGCGGGCAAATAAATGCGGCGGCGCCGCCACGTAGCATGCCGTGTCTGTTCGAAAAAAACGTCTTAGCTACTTCTTGTGATAGTTCGGATATGGCGGATGGTCCGGAATCGTCACCGGACTCTTCTTCAGTGCCTCCACGGTGACTTCTACGGCCTTTTCTAACTGACGATCGTGCCCCGCTGCGACGGAGGCTGGGTCATTTTCCACCTCGATATCTGGCGGGATGCCTTTGTTTTCCACTTCCCAATCGCCGTGCAGTCCGTAAATCGCCACGCGCGGCGCGGTGACGAAGCCGCCATCGAGCAGCGGCGGATACCCATAAATGCCCACCAGCCCGCCCCACGTCTTCATGCCCACAAGCGGGCCAATCTTGTCTTGCCGGAACATCCACGGCAGCGCGTCGCCGCCTGAACCGGACATTTCGTTGATGATCATCGTCTTCGGCCCGTAGATTTGCGCTAGCGGCGAGCAGAACTTTTCGCCTTCGCGCGAAATCGCGCAGTTGCGCAGCGGGCGCTTCAATTCATCGATGATGTAGTCCGCGATGGCGCCGCCGTGATTGTAGCGTTCGTCAATCACCGCGCCCTGCTTGCCGACTTGTGAAAAGTAGAAACGGTTGAAGTTGAGCCAGCCGCCGACCGCGGTATCTGGAACGTGCACGTACGCCAATTTCCCTCCGCTCAGCTCATCCACTTTGCGGCGGTTGTCTTCCTCCCACGCGCGGTTGCGCAGAGCAAATTCGCTCGGCAGCGGCACGACGGTTACTTCCCGCGAATCCTTGCCGTCCGCGTTGGAACCCACTTTGATTTTGATTTGTTTGCCCGCGGTGTTCTCGAAGAAGCTGTAGACCTCGGCCGGCGGCCGCACATCGCGCCCTTCGACTTCCAACAGGTAATCGCCCACCTTGACATCCACGCCCGGCTGCGTGAGCGGCGCACGCAAGTCTGGGTTCCAATTCTCGCCGTTGTAGATCCGCGCAAAGCGGTAGCGCCCGTTTTCGATTTTGTAATCCGCGCCAAGCAGCCCGCCCCTCACTTGATTGGGCCGGGGAATGTCGCCGCCCGCAATAAACATATGGCCGACGGTGACTTCGCCCAGCATTTCGTCGAAAAGGTAATTGAGATCGGCGCGTCCGCCGAGTCCCTTCAGATACGTGGAATATTTCTTCTCGGCGGCCGGAATATTGAGGCCATGATGATTCGGGTCGTAAAGGAAGTCACGCTCGATGCGCCACACTTCGTGGTACATCTGGTTCCACTCGGCGCGCGGGTCCACGTAGGTTTCCATCCCGTCCAGCTTCAGCGCACCGTCGCCGGGCTTTGGAGCCGCGGCCGTGGCTGCGATGAACCATGCGGGCCCCTGCCGGTACAACACTTTCTCGCCGTTTGCCGACACGCCGAATCCATTGATGCCTCCGAGGAACGGCTCGGTCTTGCGCGTTGAAAAATCAAACTTCGAAACCGTTACGGGAGTTGGCCCCTCGAAGCGCGGCACGTCCACGATTTCCGAAAGAAACAGCGTTCCCGCCTTGCCGGTGTCCATCCCTTCGTAGCGCGCCGCCTTGATGGGCAGCGAAACGATGCGCTGGCCGATTCCCTCCAGGTCAATCACTACCTTGGCGGCCTCTTCCTTTTTCTTGTCCCCTTCCTTCCCTTTTTCTCCTTCCTTGCCCTTGTCCGCTTCTTTCCCTTTGTCTCCGCCAGCCGCATCCTTCTTTTCATCGGCTACCTTTTCTTCGTCGCTTTGTGGCTCGACGGGCGAAGGATCACCCTTCTTCAAGACCGCCGCGTAGATATGCCGCAAGACCGGATGCTGGAAACTCGACAAATCGAGCCAGCCCGAAGAAAGCCCCATATCCGTGCTGACGGCGAAGATCAAAGATTTTCCGCCTTTGTCAAATACCGGGAATCGCGCGTCGCTGATGCCATCGGTGATTTGCGATTCCTTGCCGGAATCCAACGAATACACGAACACGGTGCGAAGATGATTCTCCAGGAATTTCGAGTAAGTCAGCCATTTGCTATCCGCCGACCATGTTTCATTCATGGCGGAACTGGGATCCTCGTAGCGGTCCGTGGTGACTTTCGCTGGAGTGCCTTTTTCCACGTCCACGTACCACAGGTTCAGGCGCTTGTCCGTGTAGGCAATTTTCTTGTTGTCCGGGGACCACAGCGGACCGTAGAAGAAGGATGGCGGATTCCCGAGATTAATCTTCTTGGCCGCACCCGTACCGGATTGATCCACGATATACAGGGCGTATTCGCCTGACTCGTCGGAGAAGAATGCAATGGATTTCCCATCGGGCGACCACGCGGGATCGCGTTCGGCGACGGCGGGGCTGTGCGTCAAGTTACGGACGTCGCCCTTTTCCGCAGGCACCGTGAAGATTTCTCCGCGCGCTTCAAACACGGCACGCATCCCCGAAGGAGAAATCGCAGCGTTTTGGATCCTGTCACCAACTTGTTCGTAATGCGGCCTCGTCGAAGGCAGGTCTCCTGCGATGCGAATGTCCACCTTGGTGGATTTGCCGCTCGAGGGATTGAACAGGTAAATCCCGCCGAACTCTTCGTAGACGAGAGCGTCGGGCCCTGCGGAAAGTGATTTGAAATCGAGTCCCTGGTTCGCTATGGCCTGCTTCACCGTTTTCGCCTTCGTGTCGTAGGCGAAGAGCGTCACCGGCCCGTTGCGGTCGGAAAGGAAATAGACCGTATCGCCCAACCAGACCGGGTTTCTGTCATTTGAATTTTCACGCGGCACTTTTTCCAATGCCAGGTCGCTTAGCCGCACGACATAGATCGGCGTCGTTTGTCCGCCGCGATAGCGCTTCCACGACGTTTGCCAAATCTCGTTTGGAACATAAGCGATGCGCGTTCCATCCGGCGAAAACCACGCGGCCTCTCCGCGCCACATCGGCAACACTTCCGCCGGGCCGCCCTCCACCGGAACGGTGTAAAGGCGGTCGAAATCCGCGTAGGAGTCCCGGTTCGAATAGAAGAGCACTTTCTTTCCGTCCGGAGTCCATCCCGTGGCGATATCCACGCCCGGATGCCACGTGAGCCGCTTGGGCTCGCCACCGTCCGCCGGCATCACAAACACATCCACGTTTCCGTCGTATTGTCCGGTAAAGGCGATCCACTTGCCGTCCGGCGAAAATACAGGCGCACCCTCATGGCCGCCCGTGGTGAGCTGCCGCGCGTCGCCGCCTTCCCGCGGAACGCTCCACAAGTAGCCGCCGTAGGCAAAAACCACCTGCGTTTTGCTGAGTGTCGGCGAATGTGCCAGCAGCGGCGTTTCCTCCGCCGCCTGGGATACTCTCGCACAAGTAAGTGCCAGCAAAGCGCAAATCAGGACCGCCATTCGAACGCGCATGTCTCCTCCAAAAAAATCGTACGAATCCCCGGATTGCGTAGAATCACTTCACAAAGCTTGTTGGAAACTCTTAGAAAACCGGATTGCCCGAGAACCGACCACACCCGCCAAACTATGAGACGTAAAGTTTCCAAAAATGTTGCAGAAAACTCCGGCGTCCTCATGGCAGCAACGCAAAAACCCGCACCGGCCCGCCGGACCCACCCTCTAGCTTGATCGGCGCCACCACCAGAAATGCTCCGGTTTCCGGCAACGCACTCAAGTCTGCAAGATTCTCCAGATGATACAACCCCGACCCCAGCGCCAGGTGATGCACCGCAAAGTCCCTAGAAGCTCCGTAATCGATGCTCATCGTGTCGCATCCCAAGCCGCTGACTTTCCGCTCAATGAGCACCTCCGCCGCCTCCACAGAAAAACCCGGAAAATGCATTTTTCCCTGCGCGTCCTGATTCCGGTATTTCTGTGCGTCCGGCCAGAGTGATGCCCAACCCGTCCGCAGAAGCACAATCGCTCCCGCTGGAATCCGTCCGTTCCGTTTCTCCCACTCTTCCACGCGCGCCGCAGGAAGCAGGTAATCCGCATCCTCCTCGCCCTCGGCTCGAACATCCAGCACCACGGCGGGCCCAAAAAGCTGCTTCGTTGGGATTTGATCGACCGTCGCCTTCCCAGGCGGAAAATGGGCGGGCGCATCCAGATGCGTCCCGTAGTGCTCCAGCATCCAGAAGCTCCGCGTGAAGTATCCGTTCTTCTCGATGGAAGCGTTGACCTTCGCTTCAAACCACTTCTCATCTCCCGGCCACGGCACCAGTTTCTCGTTGATCGCGTAGCTCAGATCGAGCACTCGCGTTTTGCCGGAAAAGATTTCGCTAAGCATCAGCTCAGGGCAGCGGAATTCCCGGGGTCGCCACGATCCCGGCCATGCGCAGAAGCTCCTGGTATTCCGCATCGCTGATGGACGAAATCAAGACTCTCACGTTCTTGAGCAGCTTCATTTTTCTCAACGCCGTATTGCTGCGCATCTCCGCCAACGTCACTTGCCGCGGCAGCTTCTCGAACGCCCGCAAATCCGCCACCAGGTTTTTGCCTTTGTAGTCGTGCGGATCGGGATAGGGATCCCGCGTAACCTCTGCAATCGAGTAGAGCGCCCGCTCCGGCGCCGAGTGGTAGCACAGCACGCGGTCGCCCTTGCGCACCTGCTTCAGCGCGCGGATGGCGTCCGGTTTCGAGGCCGCCCCGTCCCACATCTCTTTCCCTTTTACGAAAAGCGTGTCCCAGTGATAGTGGTGAGGGTCCGCGCTGAAGATCCAGTAGTGTCGTTCAACAGTTGTGATTGCCATCGAGGCCTTGGAATCCGCAGAACTATACACGGTGGCATCCAAAAAGCGAAACAAAATGTGCAACTTAGGCAGGATTAGCTTGAGGAAAAGGGTTACTGCAGAAAGACGTAGTCTAAACGGCTCTTCACGGCTGAGATTCTAATTATCTCTTGTATTTTCAATAATATATGGACTATCTAGCCGGCATCCACAAAAATGTCTTCGCCCCGAACCTCGATCGGATAGCAATCCACGCCCACCGCCGGGTTCTGCTTGACCTTCCCCGTAGTGACGTCATATTGCCAGCCATGCCACGGGCAGGTCACCACCGTTCCGTTCAGGACTCCTTGTCCCAGCGGCCCGCCCCGATGCAGGCAAGTGTTGTTAATCGCGTAGTATTTGCCCCCAACATTGGCCAGGGCCACGGCTTTTCCTTCCACCTGAAATTCCCGGATCGTTCCTGGCGTAATTTCATTCGTCTTAGCCGTCCGCACGAACGCCATAGGCTTTTGTTTCTCCTTCCCGGGTCTTTTCTGCTTTCTGCTTTCTGCTTTCTGCTTTCTGCTTTCTGCTTTCTGCTTTCTGCCCTACCTTGGCTCCGGCGTCTGCGCCACCATCACGCCCTTCTTGAAATCTTCCACCATTTCCGGCTTCAGTCGTATTTCCGTCGGACGCTTCGCCAGCGTCATCTGGTCAATCTTGTCCTGCAGCTTCATCAAACCAAAGAAAAGCCCTTCCGGCCGCGGCGGGCATCCCACAATGTACACGTCCACCGGAACAATGCGGTCCACGCCCTGCAACACCGAGTACGTATTGAAAGGCCCACCCACGCTTGAGCACGCCCCCATCGAAATGCACCACTTCGGGTCCGGCATCTGCGCCCACACGCGTTGAATCACGGGAGACATCTTCAGCGTTACCGTCCCCGAAACGATCATCAAGTCTGCTTGCCGCGGCGACGGCCGGAACACTTCGGCTCCAAACCGCGCCATGTCAAACCGCGAAGTCGTCGAGGCAATCATCTCAATGGCGCAACACGCCAGCCCGAACGTCAGCGGCCACAGCGCGCTTTTCCGCGCCCAGTTGAACACGTAGTCCACCGACGTAATCATGAAGTTCTTTTCGAACCGCTGGTCCAGAATACCCATGTGGCGCAACTCCAGCTATTCAAGTTTCGTCAGAAGAAACTGCCCGAATTCGTCTTGCGTAACACGCGGTAGGGGCGGGGCTTGCCCCGCCCGCAGCGGGCTCACGTATCTGCAGGACGCCTCACTAGCTTCGGGGAGTATATATGCACCGGCAATCCCCGTCAAAAGTCCACTTTCGTTTTTACCCTCGAGACCACCAATGCGCCGATCGGGATTGTCCTGGCTCGAGTCACTAGGGCTTCCGTGTTGCCGTCCATCGCCCATCGGCTCGGCCTTCGACCTTCATGCGGCCGCCCGCGGAGTCGCCATCGATCCAGCCGGCAAGCGTGGCGACGGCTGGCGCGACCGCGCCTTTGTCGTCGAGCGGCCAATCCACGTTGAAGCTGAGCTCCACGTAGCCGTTGCGCCACGTTCCGGTAATCGAGCGATCCTTGCCCATCGCGCCGGACCAGCTTCCAGTCACTTTGTTGCCGTCGCGCTTGAGCTCCGCATCGCCCTCAATAGGTCCAGCATCGCTTGAACACTTGACATGCCAGTTGCCGCTGGCGTCCGAGCCATTCTTTACAGGCACGGGGGTGGAATTCGTAATTCGCAAATTGGAAAAATACGCCTCCTCCCCTTGATACGCCCAAAGCGCGACGCAGCCCCGCAGGTCCTCACCCTTCAACCCGTCAACGACAAGGCTGGGCTGCTCGGACCCGTTGATGTAAAGCCTGGCTGAGCGCCCCTTTACGTCAATCTTGACCTTCGTCCAGGTCTCCGTTTGCAACTCCTCATGGCTTTCGTAAACCCACGGCCACTCTCGGCGCAGTTTGTACCAGCCGAAATCCGGTTCGGAAGTGTATTGCACGGAATGATTCCGCATGGCCTGGTCCTCCGCATGGGCGTTCCCCGGCCGCAGGTAGAAAAGTTCGTAACGTGACGCGTCCGGTCGCGCCCGGAAGGCGATCCCCACAAAGCCGGGCATTCGCACTCCCGGTGGCGTGGTGATCTTCAAAGCGATGTCGGCTTCGATGGTGCCATCCTGAAAATCCGCGCCCTTTAAGAGCGCGAAGCCATCGAAGTCGCCCTTTGCCGTGTCTTTCTCCTTGGTGATGCGTACGGCTTTGCGGCCCTTGTATTCGACAGCTTCGGCCTTCACGTTAAGCAGCACCAGATCCTTGGCGTCGCTAAGCGCAAACGTTTGAGGCTCAGGCGTCGCCTGACCAACGCCGGCCCAGATCATTGCGATCGCGAAGACTCCCGCAGCCGTGCCTCCTAGCTGTGTAATTCGAGACATATTCTCCTGCCCTCCATCGTTAAACGCGGGAACATCCGCCGCGCAGAGCGCTTCACCGCTCAGCAAAGAAGTGACACTGCATCAGGCGTGCTGCGCCCTCCCGCAGTAGTCTGATTGACGTCCCCCATAACCTATAGACGAAGGACCGGTCTTTTCGTTTAACGCCAAAGGAAGCAGGAGTCATTCGTACCGCAGCGCCACCATCGGATCCGCCTTCGTCGCTCTCCTCGCCGGCATGTAGGACGCAAGGAACCCCGCGAGGAGCAAGGTGGCCACCGCGCCCAAATGAATTCGTGGATCGAGCGGCGACACTTCGTAAAGCAAGCTGCCAACAAAGTGCGATGCGCCGAACGTTAGCGCTAAGCCAATCGGGACCCCCATGGCAAAAACAGTCGCAGCCTCACGAAGAATGAACCAAAGCATATCGCCTCTCTGCGCGCCTAACGCCATACGCAGTCCGATTTCCGCATTACGCTGCGTCACGCGTTGACTCTCTAAGCCATAAAGGCCAATGGAAGTCAGCAGCAACGCTAACCCGCCAAAGAACAGCGACAGTACTGCCATCAACCGCTCCTTGCCGATCGAATCCTCCAACTGTCTTTGCATAGTGATAGGCGGCAACAGGGGCGTGTCTGCGGCAAAGCGGTGCAATGCATTTTTGAACGCAGCGACTGCCGCGGATGTATTCTGGCTGCGCGTTATAAACCCTGCCCAGCTAAAGTCTGGAAGTTGCTCGTACGGATAGTAAATCGTTGGGGGCGCGGGCTGTCGCAGGGAAAGATATTTGACGTCTGTAACGACTCCGACGATTTCGCATATAGCTCGTTTCGCTTTGGTTTCCGTCGACCGAATGTGCTTTCCGAGCGCGCTCTGCTGCGGGAAGAAAAAGTTCGCCGCAGCCTGATTCAAGACGCAAACCGGCGTCGCGCCAAAGCGGTCGAGGTTTGAAAATTCACGGCCCGCGAGAACCTTTGTCCCCGCCGTAGCAAAGTAGTCCGGTCCCACCACGTTTTCAAACAAGTGTTTGTTCTCCGGGCCATTTCCTTCCACTGGGGCGGCGCTTTCGTCGATTTCACCTTCTCCCAACGCACGAACGCCAACCACGCTGGCGGCTTCTACACCGGGCGCTTCCCGGAGGGCCTCCAGCATCTTGCGATACAAGTCCAGCCGCGCCTCACCTTTTTCGGGGCGCTGCCCGAAATCAACTCCAAAGAAGGTTATTCCTTTAACCCGAAAGCCTGGTTCGATCCGGAGAAGCTTTCCTGTGCTGACCGCAAAGAGCAGTGCAATAGACGCTAGCAAAAGCGAAAGAGCAACTTGAACGGGAAGAACTCGCGACGCCAGTGAGTGCCTTTTGTGTCCCACGGTTCGCTGCGTCCCGGAACGCAACATTTCCTCGGTATCGAAACGCGTCAATCCCAGGGCTGGCAAAGCACCGGTAAGAATCACCGTGAGCGTGGCCAGCGCGATCGTTGCGGCAAAAATCGTGACATTGGGGCGCAAGTCGAGGAAAACAGGAAAATCGGATTGTTCGATGTAGCGGACGAGCAGCGCGCTCATCCACTGCGATAGCACCACGCCCAGGGCTGCACCCGTAATGGATAAGATCGCGCTCTCGACAACGAGTTGACGAACCAGCCGCAACCGCCCGGCGCCCAACGCGGTTCGCACCACAAGTTCGTGCTGCCGATTCAGCGTGCGCGAGAGTTGCAGGCTCGCCAAATTCGTGCAGCAAATGACCATCAACAGACCGACCAGCGCCTGCAACGTCCAGAGTTCCCGCCCGTAAATTTCTCCCAGAGGAGAATTGCCTGCGCGACCGGGAGCCAGCGACAGCGTTCCGTTGCGCAGATAATCGATTCTTTGATAGTCCGCCGGGAGCGCCTCCTTCAGGACATCAGCGCCAAGGGTGGCAAGGTTAGCTTTCGCTTGCTCAAGGCTGACACCAGGCCTGAGACGTGCCATCCCGAAGAACCATGTGCAGTCGGCCCGAAAGCGACATGACGCTTTTCCGTGGAGAGCTATGTCAAAGGCGAACGGCAGCACCACTTGCGGCGCATAATCAACGGTAATCCCGTTGAATGAGCGGGGCATGACTCCAACAACGGTTGCCGCGGCTCCATCCACCGTGATGGGTTGCCCAAGGACACCCGGGTCCCCTCCAAAGTGTTCGAGCCAGAACGCTTCGCTGATCACCGCAGCAATTCCATTCGAAATCCCGCTGGGCTCATCGTCCTGCCAAGTCAGCAGGCGGCCGAGTCTCGGCTTGAGCTTCAGCGTGGGAAACGCCGAGCCGGTGGCGTATGCGCCGGTGATGGGGCGCGCCACCCCGTTCTCGGTTAGAACCATAGGGCTATTGGTCCACGCGAATAGATCTGTGAAAGCGCTCTGCCTCTCGCGGAGGCGGTCGAACATCGGGCTTGAGAGCGGTCCAGCGTTTCCCGGCGGGCCAAAGGAGATGCGGACGAGTTCGCGGGGTGTCGGAACGTCAAGGCTGCGCAACAGCAACGCGTCTATTAATGAAAACACAGCGGTATTGGCGCCAATCCCCAACGCCAGCGTCATTACCGCCACTGCCATGAACCCCGGACTCTTCCACAACATCCGCACGCCATACCGCAGGTCGCGCCACAACTCTTCAAGCGATAGGAAAGTTTGCAACTCCGTGCGGTCTTCTTGCAGCAAGGTCACATTGCCGAACTGGCATCTCGCAGCTGCTGCAGCCTCCTCTCTCGACATGCCCCGCTCCTCGAACCTCGCAGTGAGCAGTTGCAAATGTTCTTGTACCTCATCATCGAGCTCGCCGTCGTGCCGGTGTCCGCGCAGAAAACCGCGCACCTTCGCCGTAAAAGCGCG
>Ga0075426_10002117_pt1 | contig 14223 bp, 7 predicted proteins | sample SoiMethybrSBSTD5_FD_75304 | JGI IMG/M metagenome (GOLD analysis project Ga0075426, IMG submission 75304) | Bulk soil microbial communities from a Populus tree surrounding site in Tennessee, USA - Soil MetaG P. TD hybrid SBSTD5 | ecosystem: Environmental > Terrestrial > Soil > Tree plantation... | reverse complement strand
CGACGTCGGCCGGATCGCCTCGTGGGCGTCCTGCGACGTCTCGCGGGAACGGAAGTAGCGCGGCTCGGCGGGTAGGTAGCTCGCGCCGTAGGTGTCCTGGATGAACTCGCGGACCTCCGCCAGGGCGTCCGGCGAGGTGCGGGTGGAGTCCGTGCGCATGTAGGTGATGAGCCCGGTCGAGCCCTCGCCGGCGACGTCCAGCCCCTCGTAGAGCTGCTGCGCCACGACCATGGTCTTCTTGCCGCTGAAGTGGAGCCTCCGGAACGCCTCCTGCTGGAGCGTGCTCGTGATGAAGGGCGGAAGGGAATTCCGCTTCTTCTCCTGCGTCCGCACGCCGGTGACGCGGAAGGACTGCTTCTGGAGCTCCGCGGCCGCGGCCTTCGCCTGCGCCTCGTTCCCGAGGGAGATCTTCTCCCCGTCCTTCTTCTGCACGCGGGCGCGGAAGCGCTCGTCCTTCGCCGTCGCGAGGTCGGCATCCAGGGTCCAGTACTCGCGCGGCACGAAGGCCCGGATTTCCTCCTCGCGCTCGCAGATCAGACGGAGCGCCACCGACTGCACCCGCCCCGCCGAGAGGCCGTAGCGGACCGTCTTCCAGAGGAAGGGGCTCACCTGGTAGCCGACCAGCCGGTCGAGCACGCGGCGCGCCTGCTGCGCGTGAACCTTGTTCATGTCGATCGAGCGCGGGGCTTCGAGCGCGGAGAGGATGCCGCGCTTCGTGATCTCGTAGAAGGCGAGCCGCCGGATGCGTCCGTCGGTGCCGTTTCCCAGGGTCTCGGCCAGATGCCACGCGATCGCCTCTCCTTCCCGATCGGGATCGGGGGCGAGGTAGATGGTGCTCGCCAGCCGGGCGCTCTGCTTCAGCTCCTTGAGGATCTTCGCCTTCCCCTTGATCAGGATGTAGGAAGGCTGGAATCCCTTCTCGATGTCGACGCCCAGCTTGCTCTTCGGGAGATCGCGGACGTGGCCGTTGGAGGCGCGCACCTCGAAACCGGGACCGAGGTACTTCCCGATCGTGCGGGCCTTCGCGGGAGACTCGACGATGACGAGGTTCCGCTCCCGCTTCTTCGGGGTGGCCGCAGCCTGGGAGGCCGCCTTGACGGCTTTCTTTTTGGTCTTCTTCTCGGCCACGGTCAGTGCGCGGTGTGGGTGGCGCCCGGGTCGAAGGGGATCCCGTGCTCGTCGTCGAACCAGTGGATCAGCACCTCGGTCGCCAGCTCCTGGGCCTTCGCCTCGCTGTCCAGGGACGCTCCCTCCTCGCGTGCCCGGGCCATGATCTCCTCGAACTGCTCCGGCGTGACGCGGCCGGACTCGCTCAGGCGGAAGAAGTAGGCGTAGGCGGGCGACGAGAGCATCGCACGCTCGGGTCCGGTCGGAACGCGAACGTTCTTCCGCGCGACCTGCGCCTCGCCGGTTGGATAGTCCTCGCGCGCGTACGGCTCCAGCGCCCGGAAGATCATCTCGAAGGCCTGGTTTACGACGTCGGCGTCATGCTTCCCGGAATCCAGCACCTGGGTGAGCTCGAGAAGCGCGTCCTCGTTGCCGTCCACGTACGCCTTCAGCTGCTCCACGATGAGAAACATCATTTCGCGAACGTTGTCGTCCATGCGCTACCTCCCGATTAGGCGCCGTGGCACTTCTTGTACTTCTTCCCGCTGCCACAGGGGCAGGGATCGTTCCTTCCCACCTTGGGCTCCTGCGCGACCGCGGGCGCTCTCCGGGGCGCCGGCGCTCCGGACGGCCCCTCGCCCCCGGCGGCGGGCGTGCCGAACGCCGACACCGGGGCGTGCGATTCGGACTTCGGCGTCGCCCGCACGCGAGGCGCCGTCCGCACGGCCGGTGTCTCCGCGCGCTCGGGCCCCCGACCGGGGGGCGGCAACGCGCCCGGCGCGGGCTCCATCACCAGATTGGCCCGGAACAGGGTACGGACCGTCTCCTCGCGGATCGAGTTCGTCAGCTCCTCGAACATGGAGAAGGCCTCGCGCTTGTACTCCACCAGGGGATCGCGCTGCCCGTAGGCCCGGAGCCCGATTCCCTCGCGGAGATGGTCCATCTCGCGGAGGTGGTCCATCCAGTGCTCGTCGATCACGTTCAGGAACACCTGCCGCTCCAGCTCCCGCATGATCGGCGACGAGATCTCCTGCTCCTTCTCTTCGTACGCGGTCCGCACGCGCTCCTGGGCCCACGCCAAGACTTCCTCCGCCGTGGGATGGCGATCGCCGGTATCCGGCATCTCCGCGGACCGGAGCATGATCTGGCTGATCTCGTTCAGGAGCTTCTTCAAGTCTTCCTCGTCCCAGCGCTCGTTGGGCGGCAGGTACGAGGCCACCCGGTCCGCCACGATCTCCTCCATCATCTCGAGGATCGATTCCTTGAGATCGCCCTCCTCGAGCGCCCGGAGCCGCTGGGCGTAGATGACCGTGCGCTGCTGGTTCATCACGTCGTCGTATTCCAGAAGGTGCTTCCGGATGTCGAAATTGTGGGCCTCGACGCGCTTCTGGGCGCGGCCGATGGCGCGCGTCACCAGCCCGTGCTCGATCACTTCCCCCTCCTGGACGCCCAGACGCTCCATGATCCCGGCGATCCGCTCCGACCCGAAGAGCCGCATCAGGTCGTCCTCGAGCGAGAGGTAGAAGCGCGAGCTGCCCGGATCTCCCTGACGACCGGCGCGGCCGCGCAGCTGCCGGTCGATGCGCCGGCTCTCGTGGCGCTCCGTGCCCAGGATGTGGAGGCCGCAGGGAAGCTCTTCCTTGCACTGGGCGACGCCTCGCCAGACCCCGTGCTCGAGCTTGCTCACGGTGCCCGCGAAGCAGCCCCGGTCGCACCGGATCACCCCCGACTCGAGCTTGATGTCCGTTCCACGACCGGCCATGTTGGTCGCGATGGTGACCGCGCCTTTCCGCCCGGCCCCGGCCACGATCTCGGCTTCCTGCTGGTGGTACTTCGCGTTCAGCACGTGGTGCGGGATCCCCTTCCGCTTGAGGAGCCGGCTCACGGTCTCGGAAGCCTCGACGCTGATCGTGCCCACCAGCGCAGGCACCTTCTTCTCGTAGAGCTCCGCGATCTCCTCCACCAGCGCGTTGTACTTCTCACGGCGCGTCTTGAAGATCACGTCGTCGAAATCCTCGCGGCGCACCGGCTGATTCGTGGGCACGACCACGACGTCGCGCTTGTACGTGTGCCAGAACTCCTGGGCCTCGGTCTCGGCGGTCCCGGTCATGCCGGCCAGCTTGGCGTAGAGGCGGAAGTAGTTCTGGATCGTGATCGTGGCGAGCGTCTGGGTCTCTCCCTCCACCCGGACGTTCTCCTTCGCCTCGATCGCCTGATGGAGACCGTCCGAGTAGCGCCGGCCCGGCATGAGGCGGCCCGTGAACTCGTCGACGATGAGGATCTTTCCTTCCTGCACGACGTACTCCACGTCTTTCTCGTAGAGGGAGTACGCGCGGAGCAGCTGGAGGATGTTGTGCACGCGCTCGCTCCGCTCCGCGTGGAGCCGCTCCAGATCGCGCTTCTTGGCCACCTTGTCGGCGGGCCCGAGGGACTCCTCCTCGTCGATGGCGCTCAGCTCGGTCGCGAGATCGGGCAGGAGGAAGAGATTCTTGTCGCGCTGCGAGAGAAGCTCCCGTCCCTGCTCCGAGAGATCGATGGAGTGGTTCTTCTCGTCGATCGAGTAGTAGAGCTCCTCGTCCGCCTCGCCCATGCGCTTGTCCCGGATCAGCTCCAGCTCGACCTTCTGGATGAGCCGCTTCATGGAGGGCTCGTCCGAGAGGAGCTTCGTGAAGCGCTTGTTCTTCGGCGCCCCGCGCTTCACTTGGAGGAGCTTGAACCCGGCGTCCCACTCGCGCTCCGGATCCTGCCGCAGCCCCTCCGCCTCCGCGAGGATCCGGTTCACCAGCTGGCCCTGCGTGCGCACGAGCCGCTCCACGTCGGGCTTCATCTCGTCGTACTTCTGGATGCTGTGCTCGACGGGACCCGAGATGATGAGCGGCGTCCGCGCCTCGTCGATGAGAACCGAATCCACCTCGTCGATGATCGCGTAGTGGTGCCCGCGCTGGACGCGGTGCTCCCGGTGGCGCGCCATGTTGTCGCGCAGGTAGTCGAAGCCGAACTCGTTGTTCGTGCCGTAGGTGATGTCGCACGCGTAGGCGGCGCGGCGCTCCGCGTGGTCCATGCCGTTCTGGATGCACCCGACGGTCAGGCCGAGGAACGTGTAGATCTTCCCCATCCACTCGCTGTCGCGGCGGGCCAGGTAGTCGTTGACCGTGACGAGGTGGACGCCCTCCCCCGAGATGGCGTTCAGATAGATGGGCATCGTGGCGACGAGGGTCTTGCCCTCGCCGGTCGCCATCTCGGCGATCTTCCCCTCGTGGAGCACGATGGCGCCCAGGAGCTGGACGTCGAACGGAACCATGTCCCAGGTGGTGGGAATCTCCACCACGTCCCAGGTCTGGCCGACGTGGCGGCGGCAGGTTTCCTTGACGACGGCGAAGGCCTCCGGCAGGAGGTCGTCCTCCGTCTCCCCGCCCTCGAGCCGGGCGCGGAAGTCGGCCGTCTTCTGGCGGAGCGCGTCGTCGGAGAGCTCGGGCAGGCCCTCGAAGTGCCGGTTGATCTCCTCGACGAGCGGCCACATGCGCCGGATATCGCGCTCGTGCTTGGTCCCGAAGACCCGTGAGATCAGATTGAGAACCATGGCTCCTTCCCGCAATACAGTGAAACCCCAGGAGCGAGCCGCTGCCGGGGTTCGAGACGTCGGGATGTCATCACAACATGTTGATATTGCAGAGCTTGTCACCCTCCGAATGGACCCGCCACAGCCCCCGCCGCGACCGGAGTCTAAGAATGGGATGCCGGGCCTGTCAAGGCAGATTCACCCATCTAGTAGTAGAAGGAACCCGGTTCCCCCGGGGAGGGTCCGTCAGCGCAGCAGGAGCTCCATGGCGAAACCCGCGGAGAGCGGAATCCTGAAATTGTCGTCGAGCGGGATGGGCAGGAGCTCGAACACGGTCGCCGTGAGGGCCCCGACGAGGCCGACCACGAAGGGAATGCCCGGCATGAGGAGCGTCAGCCCGAAACACACGAGGAAGCAGGCGAGGCTTCCCTCGATGGTCTTGCCGCCGAGGAGCCGGTGCTTCCCGATGGACTTCCCCACGATGGCCGCAACCGTGTCCCCGAGGACGAGGAAGGCGAGGGCGAGCACCGCGACCGGCTTCTCGAAGAGATGGAGCGTGAGGAGCATGGCGATGAGGAGGTACGTCGAGCCCAGGAGCGAAGCCTCCTCGTGATTGCGCAGGAGCTCCCCGAAGAAGTGGCGGAAGATGCCGCGAATCTGGGGATTGTGCAGCCGGAAGATCTCGATCGCGAGAGACAGGATGACCGAGGCCAGGAGCGCGCGCTCCCAGATCCGTCCCCACGAGGGCGGGCTCAGGTAGTAGGCGAGGGGGATGGTGAGGGAAGCGAGATGGATGCCCTTGCGTTTCAGCTCCGACGCTAGGAGCACGCTCGGCCCTCAGCGCGCCAGGATCGCTTCATAGACCGCTTCGTACCGCCGCATCGCGGCATAGGTCTGCTTCACGTACCCTCGCGTTTCCCAGTACGGGATCAGCTCCACCCACAGGTCGTCGACCCGCGGGCGCGCCGCGATCCAGCGCCGGACCGCGTCTTCCCCGCTGTTGTAGGCCGCCGCGACCGGACGGAGGTCGCCGAATTCGCGCACGAGCTGGCGAAGATACATCGCGCCGAGCCGGACGTTCAAGTCGGGGTCCAGGAGCGCCGACTCCGTCACCGGACGCCCCGCCAGACGCGAGGCCGTCGGCACGATGAGCTGGAGGAGCCCCAGCGCGCCCGCCCGCGAGCGGGCGGTCGGATTGTACCCGCTCTCCTGCCGCATGATGGACCAGATGAAGGGAGCGCCCAAGCTCTCCTCTTCCGAGGCTCGGAAGACCGGGCCCGCGGACGCGGGCGGAAAGCGCAGCCTGAGGTCCAGGTTGAGATCCGCGCGTCCGACGCGGTAGAGGCCTTCGTCCTCGAGCGCGTCGATGCAGCCGTTCGCGCGCGGCTCGGCCTCCCCCGTCGCGCAGGAGCGCAGCGTCTCGAGGGCGAGGTCGCGGAAACCCACCACGTCCAGGACGCGCGCCTGGAACGGGGGCGGGGCCGTGTGACGGACCCCGTGCCTCGGCCGGGCTTCGGGCGTCCCCTGGGCGGCGTCGATGGGAAGGCCGGAGAGCTCGCGCGCGCGCACGCCCTCGTAGGACCAGGGATCCGTCTCCCACGCGCGCCGGTACGCCTCGCGCGACCGGACCGAATCGCCGCGCGCGGAGGCGACCCAACCGCGCCAGAAGAAGATCCGGGCGTCCTCGGGCCCGGGACCCGTGAGCACAGAATCGGCCGCCGCCAGCGAATCGCCGCGGATCCACTGGATCGCCTCGTGGACGCGCGCGGTCGCGGCGTTGGGGTCGGTGCGGATCTGGGCGCGGGCCCAGTGGAGCACCACCGCCGCCTCGCGCGGCGTCTTGAGATCTTCCCACTCGCGCGCCCGCTCCCAGGCCGCCGTTTCCCGCACCGTGCCGGCGGTGTCCGCCCTCGTCGCCAGCACGAAGGCGCTGTCCGAGGGCACGAAGAGGCGCTGCGCGCGCAGTGACCGCGCGAGCCCCAGGGCCTCGTCCGCGCGCGAGGCGCCCGGACGCCGGGGTTTCGCGAGGAGACCCCGGTAGGCCGCGGCCGCGGCGTCGTAGCGGCGCGCCCGGTAGAGGAGCGACGCTCGAAGCTCCTCGCGCTCCACCGTGCCGGCCAGGTCCGCGGGCCTCTTCCGCGCGTCCAGAACCCGGAGCGCCAGCGTGGCCTCGCCGACGTCCGCGAGGGCGCGAACGAGACCCATCCACTCCTTGTCGCTGAGCGCTTCCGCCGCGGGACCCTGGACCCAGCCGGCCGCCTTCTTCGCCGCGGCGTACCGGTCCGCGGTGGCGAGATCGGCTCGCGTGGCGTTCGCCACCAGAGGGCGCGCCGCCGCCAGGGTGTCCCCCGCCGCCACGGTCAGGTCGGCCAGAAGGAGGGTCTCCGCGGTCGATCGGGATGGAGCCCTCGCGAGAAGCTCACGCGCGAGGAGCGGCTCTCCGCCCGTCGCGAGCGATCGCGCCAGGGACGTCCTGGCCCACGTGCGCGCCGTGGCGGGGCGCCGCGCGTCGAGGAGGAGCCACCGGGCGGAGCGCGAGGACTTCGAGACCCGCGTCGAGTCGGAGAGGGCCGCCGCGACGAAGAGCCCAGCCTCGTCCATGGATCGGCTCCCTCGCGGCGTCCGGTCGGTCCGCCAGTCGAGCACGCGCAATCCGGAGTCCGGCGACCCGGCGTTGCCGGCGGCCAGGGCCTCGACGGGAAGGGTCTCGGAGGGCGAGCGCAGGGGCCCGCGGAGCAGCGCCCGGGCCCGGGACCACGCGCTTCGCTGCGCCAGGTCCATCGCGATGTCGATCCAGGCCGCCCGGTCGCGGATCGGAATCGAGGAAGGCAGAGGGCTCTGCGCGAGGGCCGCGTCGTAGCGCTCCGTGGCGCGGTCCAGGCGCGCCTGCGCGAGACGGAGGGAGGCGAGCGAGCCGCTCCATCGCTCGCGAATCCAGGCCGCGCGGGCGGAGTCGCGCGCCGCGTGCGAGGCGAGCAGCTCTCGCGAGGCGCGCGGGGCCGGAGCGGAAGAAGCAAGCGGGGCATGAAGGAGCGCCGCGAGCACGGCCCCCACCCACACGCCCCGCCCCAGGATCAAGGCGCTACCGCAGAAGCACCAGACGGAAGCTCTCGGTATGCCCCAGGATGTCCACCCTCGCGAAGTAGATTCCCGAGGCCGCGAGACCGCCCTTCCCGGTCTCGGCGTTCCAGATCGCGCGGAACTCGCTCGGGATGATTCCGTCCGGAGCCGCGTTCAGCTTCTGGACGAGGCGCCCTCGGAGATCGTAGATCCTGATTTCGGGCGTCAGGCCCGGATGCGGCAGGCCGTCGGCCGCGCTGAACCGGAACGTGACCTCGGACGTCATGCCGTGCTGGACGCGGAACGGATTCGGCCCCCCTCGGAAGGAGAGCACCCGGCGCAGCGGACCGGGATCCACGCGCGGCCCCACGGCAACCTGATCCACGTACCACCCCTCGTAGAAGCGCGCCAGCAGACCGGAATTGACGTCGAAAGGCTGGTTCCCGTTGTTGGTGGAGAACCGGAACCGGATCTGCACCGGGCCGGAGTAGCCGGTGAGGTCGGCCACCACGCGCCGCCACGCTTGGGGGGATCCTGAAAGCACGTCGGCCCCGCGCAGGGTCGCGCCGGAATCGAACGTGACCTCGTACCCGTAGCCGCCGTCCACGTCGAGAGGCAGCCACGGTCCCCCGCGGACCGAGATCTCCACGCGCGCGCCGTCGAGCGCCATGGTCCCGCCATTGGTCTCGGCGTCGATCCAGGACTGGAACGTCAGCTGGGAGTTGGGCGGAAGGTAGAACATCGGGGAGGTCAGTGCCGCGTCTTCCAGATCGGCGTAGGTCTTGGCGTCGTTCGACGCGCCGGAGAAAGGATCCTGCGTGCTCCCGACCTTCGCGCTCGTCACCGAGCCGCCGTAGGTGCGGGTGGACGAGAGATGCCATTCGTTCACCGCGCTGGGCGCGACGGGACCCGTCGTCCAGTTTCCCAGACCCGACTCGAAGTCCTGGCTGAGCCCGGTCGCCATGCCCACGGTGAGGGTGAAGGTCTGCGAGCCCGAGGAAGAGCCGTCGTTCCACCCCAGCGTGAAGGTCACCGGATGCGGCACGGTCAGGCTCCCGACCGTGATCACGAAGGGAGTGGCCGTCACGGTCGAGCCACCGGTCGCCACCGCGCCCGCGGTGGAGGTGCCGTCCACGACGATGATTCCCGCGTCCCCGGTGCTGAGCGTCAGCGTGAGCCCCGCGGACGGGAGCCCGTCGTTCCCGAGCGTCACGTTCAGCGAATCGGTCTCCGCGTTGTCCAGGATGCCGTTTCCGTTCCCGGCTCCGCCGTCCCGCACCGTGACCCCGTTGACGATGACGTCCGGCGTCTGCGCGACCGTGAGGTCGAACGAGGCGGTGTCCGCGTTGTCGGGCGCGGCGCCCAGAATGCTGGTCATGCGGATGCCGGTGTCGAGGCCGGCGTACTCGCGCGTGCTGGGCGTGGTGCTCTGCGTCCAGGAGCGGACCGCGCCGCCCCCGGGGAAGAAGTCGAAGCGGTCCCCGTAGGCACCGGAGTCGGGGGGAGAGCTCCCGCTGTGGAGCTCGTCCAGTCCGTCCGCCTGCACGATCTCGACCCGGCCGTGGCTCGGAGGCGTCTGCGCGCAGGAGGTCAGATCGCAATCGCGGCAGTTGTCGATCATGGTGTCGTCGATGTGATAGATCAGCAGCCCCTCTCCCGGCAGGCCGGCGTCCGACCCTTCCCGGACCCGATTCTCCACGAGGAAGTATTCGCTCCCGGGCTGCCCGTTCTTCCAGACCTTGAGCACGCCCCCGCCGCGCGTGAGGGGCGGCAGCGTGTAGTGCCCCGAGCCGGTCACGACGGTCGGCTGCTCGAAGCCGAGAAAGGCCCGGGACCAGGCATCGATATTGCCCGGCCGCGTCCCCTGAGCCTGCGGCGGGTCGAGAGGGAGGTAGTTCCCGAAGGACATCAAGGAGAAGACGCCGAGGCCGGTGCCGATCGGATTCCCGCACGCGGTCTGCTCGTAGAGGTCGGCGAGCCCCAGCGTGTGCCCGAACTCGTGGCAATAGGTTCCGTTCGCGTTGTCGCCGGGAGCGTAGTTGTATTCACCGTTCATCGTGTAGAGGAACCCGCGCTTCGATCCGAGCTGCATCCCCGGGAGGCAGTTCGGGCTGCTCGGCGGCGGGCAGTCCTGGTAGACGCTGATCCCCGCCTCGTGCGACCAGAGGAGGAAATTCTCCTGCGGGATCGGCGCGACTTCCGCTCCCTGCCCCGGATGGATCACGATCGTGGCGTCGACGTAGCCGTCGTCGTCTCCGCTCGAGGGAATCCCGTCCGGTCCGTCGTTGTCGAAGTAGGAGAGGTCCTGTCCGAACGATCCGTAGGCCGCGTCCATGGCATCCTCGGCCAGCCTCTGCGAGCTGCGTGGATACGCGCCGAAGTCGAGACCCGACTCGTTGTTCGTGTAGTACGCGTAGCTGTGAGGCATGACCAGCCAGTCCGACGTCACGCGCCCGGAGACGATCAGACGGCCGTGGGAGTTGAGCTTGTAGTACTCCCGCAGACTGACGATCCCGTCGTTGGGATCCTCGCTGAAGAAGAGCTTGTTGTAGTAGCCGGGCGTGCTCGCGGCGTTGTGGTGCACGGCGCCCCCGAAGGCGTCCCCGTTGAAATCGCAGAGCACGACGAGGATGTTCCGGTGCGCGATCCCGCCCCGCGGAAACTTGGCCAGGTTCAGCGCGAACTGCTTGTAGATCCGGTCGACGCCTTGCGCCTGGCTGCGCTGATACTTCTGCGCCTGTCTCAGGAGCAGCGCCTCGTCCGGAGTCCCGCGCGCCGCCGCGAGGACGCGTGGCGAGAGCGGCGCGGCCCGCCCCTCGCGGACGGGTAGAACGATCAGGACTGCCAGCGCGAGCAGGATGGAGACAGGCGCCCAGGCATTCGTTCGCTTCAAGAAAACCTCCCGGATACGAGTTGGCGGAAGCTCACTCCCACTCGATGGTCGCGGGAGGTTTGGTGCTGATGTCGTAGACGACACGGTTGACCCCGGGCACCTCGTTCACGATGCGTGAGGATACTTTAGACAGGAACGCGTCGGGTAGCCGGGCCCAGTCGGCCGTCATTCCGTCGCTCGAGGTGACGGCGCGCAGCGCCACCACCTGGTCATAGGTCCGGCCATCCCCCATGACGCCCACGGTGCGCACGGGCAACAGCACCGCGAAGGCCTGCCACACGCGATCATACTGTCCCGACCGGCGGAGCTCGGTGATGAAGATATCGTCCGCAAGCTGCAGTGTCTTAACCGCTTCCGGGGTCACGGGACCCAGAATCCGGACGGCGAGACCGGGTCCCGGGAACGGATGCCGCTGGACGATGGCCGGAGGAAGGCCCAGAAGCCCCCCCAGCTCCCTCACCTCGTCCTTGAATAACTCCCGGAGCGGCTCCACAAGTTCCATCTTCATGTGCTCGGGCAGCCCGCCGACGTTGTGGTGCGACTTGATCTTGGCCGAAGGACCTCGCGTCGAGGTGCTCTCGATGACGTCGGGATAGAGGGTGCCCTGGGCCAGGAGCTCGGCGCCGCCGCGCTCGTGGGCGGCCTCCTCGAAGACCTCGATGAACTGGGCGCCGATGATCTTCCTCTTTTGCTCGGGATCCTCCACGCCGCGAAGCGCCTCGAGGAACCGCTCGCTGGCGTCCACGGTCACGAGATCGTGCTGGAGGATCTGCCCCATCGAGCGGGCCACCTGTTCGGCTTCTCCCAGACGCAGGAGCCCGTGATCCACGAAGACCGCCATGACCTGGCTCGGGACGGCCTGGTGGAGGAGCGCCGCGACGACCGAGGAATCCACGCCGCCGCTCAGCGCGCAGAGGACCCGGCGCTTCCCCACCTGCCCGCGGATCCGGTCCACCGATTCCTCGAGCACCTTTCCCATCGTCCAGTCGCCCCGGAAGCCGCAGACCTCGAAGAGGAAGTTCCGGAGAATCCGCGCGCCCTGGGTGGAGTGCGCGACCTCGGGGTGGAACATCACGGCGTACACGCCCCGCTCCGGATCCTCCACGGCGGCCACCTCGACCGACTCCGTGTGCGCGAGCCGCGTGAAGCCGCGCGGCATCGACTCCACCACGTCGCCATGGCTGGCCCAGACGCGGCTCGTGTGGTCGACGCCCTGGAGGAGTCGGCCCTCCGTCTCGACGGCGAGCGTCGCTTCCCCGTACTCGCGCCGCGAGCTGGGCTTCACGCGGCCGCCGAGATCGCGGGCGAGGAGCTGGAAGCCGTAGCAGATTCCGAGCACGGGAATCCCCAGATCGAGAACGCCCGGATCCAGGCCGGGCGCGCCCTGGTCGTTCACGCTGCTCGGGCCGCCGCTCAAGACGATCCCCTTCGGGGCGCGCTTCTGGATCTCCGTGCGTTTCATCCGTGGATCCACGATCTCCGCGTAGACGCCCATCTCCCGCGCGCGCCGCGCGATGAGCTGTGTGAACTGCGAGCCGTAATCGAGGATGAGAAGCAGCTCGTGTCTCAATGGAGGAAGCACCTCTCGCCGGTGAGCATCATGGTCACGCCGCGCGCTTCCGCGGCCGCGATCGATTCGTCATCCCGCACCGAGCCTCCAGGCTGGGCGATGGCGGTGATGCCCGCCTTCGCGGCCATCTCCACCGAGTCCGGGAACGGAAAGAAGGCGTCCGAGCAGAGCACGGCGCCCCGGACGTCGTGCCCCGCGCGCTCCGCTTTCAGCAAGGCGAGGCGCACCGCGTCCACGCGCGAGGACTGCCCCGCGCCGATCCCCAGGGTGCGCCCCTCGCGCGCGATCACGATCGCGTTGGAGACGACGTGCCGCGTCACGCGCCACGCGAAGTGGAGGTCGCGCAGCTCCGCCTCGGTCGGCTTCCGCGTCGTCACCGCCTTCCAGCCCTGGACCTGAGGCGGTCCCGGCCGTGTCTCCGCCAGCAGCCCGCCGAGGAGGCTCCGCGTCTGCAGCGGGTCGGCCGAGCCGCGCAGGAGATCCGGCGCCTCGAGCACCATGAGATTCTTCCGCGTCTTCTCCAGCCGCTCCGGCGACGCCTCGATCGAGGGCGCGATCACGACCTCGAGGAAGAGGCTCCCGATCGCGTCCAGCGAGGCGTCGTCCAGCGGGCGATTCACGCCGAGAATCCCCCCGAAGGCCGACAGCGCGTCCCCGTCCCGCGCGAGCGGGATCGCCGCCGCCGCCGTCGTCGCGACCGCGGCACCGGACGGATTGCGATGCTTCACGACGACCGCGGCGGGCTCCTCGAACTCGTGGAGGAGCAGGAGCGCCGCCTCGATGTCGAGGTAGTTGTTGTACGAGAGCGTCTTACCCCGGATCTGGGTCAGCGTGGCGATTCCGCCGCTCGAGCCTTCCTTCGCGTAGACGCCGCCCTCCTGTCCCGGATTCTCGCCGTAGCGGAGCTTCTGAAGCAAGCGGTACCGACCTTCCAGGCGCTCGGGAACCGCGTGGGAGAAGCCCGAGGCGCCGAGAGGCGGCAGCCCCGTGGCCGTGGGCGAGGCGTCTCCGTTGCCGTCGGGGCAGGCGGCCGCCAGGTATCTCGAGATCGCGGCGTCGTAGGCCGCGGTCCGCTCGAACGCGCGGCGGGAGAACGTCCGGGCCATCGCGGCGGGCACCGAGCCCCGGCCTAGATCGAGAGCCCGCAAGACCTCCGTGTACTGCCCGGGGTCCACGACGGTCAGCACGTGGGCGTGGTTCTTGGCCGCGGCGCGGATCAGCGCGGGTCCCCCGACGTCGATCTGCTCGACGGCCTCGGCCTCGGTGACGCCCGGGCCCGCGACGGTCTTCTCGAAGGGATACAGGTTCACGACCACGAGCTCGATCGAGACGATCCCGTGGTGGTGGCGCTCCTCCTCGTCCACCTTGTGGCCCCGCCGATAGAGGATTCCGCCGTGCACGGCTGGATGGAGGGTCTTCACGCGTCCGCCGAAGAGCTCCGGAAACCCGGTGATCTCGCCCACGTCCCGCACGGAGATCCCCGCGTCGCGGAGCGCCGCCGCGGTTCCGCCGGTGGAGACGATCTTGACGCCGTGGCGCGCGAGCCCGGTCGCCAGCTCCACGAGGCCGGTCTTGTCCGAGACGGAGAGGAGCGCGCGGCCGATCCGGATCTCGTTCACCGCGCCTGGGGGCTCCCCGTGATGCCAGCCAGGGCTTCGTCGTATCGCCGGCTCGTTTTCTCGATCACATCCTCGGGCAGCTTGGGAGGAGGCGGATTGCGGTCCCACCGGATGGAGTCGAGGTAGTCACGGATCACCTGCTTGTCGAAGCTGTCCTGGGCCCGACCTTCGCGATAGCCGGCCGCGGGCCAGTACCGCGAGGAGTCGGGTGAAAGCGCCTCGTCGATCCAGAGGATTCCCTGGTCCCGCTCCCCGAACTCGAACTTGGTGTCCGCCAGGATGAAGCCCCGCGCGCTCGCGTGCTTGGCCGCGGCCATGTAGAGGCGAAGTGAGACGTCGCGCAGCTCCTCGGCCACCTCGCGGCCCACGATCGTGGTCATCCGCTCGAAGGAGATGTTCTCGTCGTGCCCCTCGG
>Ga0075426_10002114_pt1 | contig 14235 bp, 11 predicted proteins | sample SoiMethybrSBSTD5_FD_75304 | JGI IMG/M metagenome (GOLD analysis project Ga0075426, IMG submission 75304) | Bulk soil microbial communities from a Populus tree surrounding site in Tennessee, USA - Soil MetaG P. TD hybrid SBSTD5 | ecosystem: Environmental > Terrestrial > Soil > Tree plantation... | reverse complement strand
CGCCGACCACGACGACCGCGTGGTGCCGAGCCATTCCTACAAGTTCATCGCGACGATGCAGGCCGATCAATCGTGTGCGCGCCCCGTGCTCATTCGCGTGGAGACGAAGACGAGCCACGGCTACATGCCGACGGACAAACGGATCGCGCAGCTGTCGGATGTGTGGGCGTTCACGGGCTGGAACACGGGGATGAAGTAACACCCAAGGCCGTGCGCCTAACCGGGATCAGCGTCGCGCCATCGCCCGATGCGTCGGAGCGCGTGCGGCTCACGGCGCAGGTGGCCTACGACGCCCCGGCTGCGGCGGGTGAGTCGGTCTGGATCGAAGTGCCCGCGGCGTACGCGGGCGCCCTCTCGCCTAACGGCAATCCCTGGCTGGCGTGCGGCCTGCCGATCGCCATGCACCGCCGCGAGCCGCTGCACGTGGACGCGCCCGTCGACGCGATGCTCCTGGACGGGATGACCGACGTGGCGCGCCTCTGGGCGGCGTGGTTTCCGCCGTTCCAGCCGGTGCCGGTGACGGTCGCGTCGGTGACCGGCCCTCCCGTCGCATCCGAACCGGCCGGCCGTGTGGGCGCGTTCTTTTCCGGCGGCGTCGACTCGTTCTTCACGCTCCTCCGCCGCGAACGCGACCGCGCGTGGAATCCCCACGCCGCGGTCGACGACCTGCTCATGGTGCACGGCTTCGACGTTCCGTTAGGCAATGCGGAGGCGTTCGAGCGGCTGTGCACCGATCTCCAGCGCGTGGCCGACACGATGGGCAAGACGCTCATCCCCGTCCGCACCAACATCCGCGACACGGGATTCCGCGACCTCGCGTGGGATCGCTTGGGACATGGCCCCGCATTGGCCGCCGTCGCGCTCGCCCTCGAGCCGCGGTTTCGTGCGGTCGCGCTGGCGTCGGCGCGCGAATATCCGTATTCGAGCGCCGGATGGGGCACGCACCCCGTGAGCGATCCGCTGTTCTCGACCCAGCGCATGCGTCTCGTGCACGACGGCGGCACGTACAACCGCGTCGACAAAGTGTGCGCGATAGCGCATTCGGACCTGGCGATGCGCCACCTGCGCGTCTGCTGGCGCTCGCTTTCCGACGTGAATTGCGGGACGTGCGAAAAGTGCTACCGCACCATGATCACGCTCGCGATCGTCGGCGCGCTCGAGCGGTGCACGACGTTCCCCACGCGCTCACTCGATCTCGACCGCGTCGCCCGCATGTACTGCGAGAACTGGGTGACGAAAGGATTCAATCGATCGAACCGCGCGCTGGCCGTGAGCCGCGGGCGATTCGACATCGTGCAGGCGTTGGACGCCAGTTATCGGATGAGCAGGAGGCGCGACGCGCTGCGCGCCGCGGCCGACTTGGTAGCGAAGGCGCCGCTGGTGTGGCGGTTATCCGCTCCGCTCCACCGCGCCGCGCTGCGCAACGTCATAAAGTGAGCGAGGCCGCGCCCTGCGCGCGACGCTCGGGCTCGCCGCCGCGATCGCCGGCTTCCGTCAGGCCGAATTCGATGCCGCGCTTCTCGTGCCCGGCCGCCGTGGCCACCGCGCCGAGCACGCACACGCAGAGCGCCGTGAGCGCCATCGACTGTGCGTACGTGGCGTGCGCCGCGAACGCCGCCTCGATGTACGCGGCGCTGCTCGCGACCAGCACGCCGCACTGATACGCGAACCCGGGCAGGAACCCGCGCACGGAGTCGGGAGCCAGCTCCGTGATGTGTGCGGGGATCACGCCCCACGCGCCCTGCACCATGAACTGCATCACGAACGCGCCCGCCCACAATAAGGCGAGGGACGGTGCGAACGCCCACAACGGGATCGTGACCACCGCAAGCACGAGCGCGATGACGATTGCGCGACGTCTGCCGATGCGATCCGACCACATCCCGAACGCAAGCCCGCCCGCGATGGCGCCGACCATCGAGAAGCCGGTGATGACTGCGCGCACTTGCGGCGACAGGTGCCAGTCGCGCTGCAGGAAGGTCGGGTACATGTCCTGCGTGCCGTGGGACACGAAGTTCATCATGGACATGAGCACGACCAGGTACGCGAACAACTTCCAGTTGCTCACGATCGCACGCCCGAGTCCCGACCAGCTCTCGTGACGCGTGCGCTGCCAGACTTCGGATTCCTTCACGCGCACGCGAACGAAGAGCGCGAGCAGCGCCGGCAGTCCGCCAATGAAGAACATGGGGCGCCAGCCCCAATGCGGGAACACAAAAAAGAAGCAGACGGCCGCGAGCAGGTACCCCACCGCGTAGCCTTCCTGCAGGAATCCGGACAGCACGCCACGCAGCCGCGTCGGCGCTTTCTCCATCGCCAGCGATGCACCGACGCCCCATTCGCCGCCCATCCCGATGCCGAACAGCGCGCGCAGGACGAGAAACGTCGTGTAGTTAGGCGCGAGGCCGGTGAGCACTTCGACCACGGAGAAGAACACGAGGTCGATCATGAGCGGAAGGCGGCGACCGTAGCGGTCGGCCAGGAGCCCGAAGATGAACGCGCCAACGGGCCGGAACGCGAGCGTCAGCGTGAGTGAGAGGGCGATGGCTTTGTCGCTGCGTCCGAACTCGGCGGCGATCGCGGTGAGCGAGAAAACGACGAGGAAGAAATCGAATGCGTCGAGGGTCCAGCCGAGGAAGGTGGCGAGCACCGCTTCGCGATGGTCGCTGGCGGTGCGGGGGACGGGTGTTGCCGTCACGTGCTGGTCGGCTCGGGTCGCTGTCTGAGGCCGCCGATCACATCGTCGACGCGCGCCGGCAACAGCAGGTTGTCGGCAATCTCTGCAATCTCCTCGGCCTCTCGCCATTCTCGCTCGAGCTCGGCCAGCTCGCCCTCGAACGCGCGTCGCTCGCGCTCTTCGTGGGCCGCCATCTCGAGGGCCAGCCGCACCGGGACCGGCAGGGGCAGCACCAGCGCGTGATCCTGTTGCCGTACCGTGAGCGCGAACACGCCTAACGGAGTGACCGCCTGCTCCAGCACGCGGACGGCGTCCGCGATCTGCGCGCGCGAGCCGCCGAACCGGTTGACCACCCGGAGCAGCATGACCGCCGCGCGCTGGGCCGCTTCACCTTCGAGCTCCACCGGCGGCGTGCTGCTGTGCGATGACGCGTACCGCACACACAGCGCCCAATCGGATGCCGTCGTTCCGCCGCGCACCGCCAGGCGCTCGAGATCCGCGCGACGCACGGGTGCGACGATGCCGTTGCCGATCGGGATGCGCGCGACGATCGCCGACGGCGACCCATAGAGAAGCGCGCGTCCCCACTGCGTGATCGCCACAGCGACGCCGCCCGCGCCGATGCCCGCCGCTGCGCTGCCGGCCAACGTTGCGCCAACCGCCGTTACACCTGCGCCGGCTTGCACGACCCGAAAGCGACGGCGGCGGCCGAACTGGTCCCCGTACCGCCACGCAGCCATCTCCGGTCTGAGCGGTTGGCCGATCCGCACCAGCGTCATGCCGTCGGCGATGCGTGCGAGGCCGATGTTGTCGGTCGACATGCGCAGCCGCGTACCGCGAAATTTTCGCTCGCAGTCCTCGATTGCTTCCCATCGCTCGTCGAGCGGCGACAGGTTCCACCGCTCGCATCGCATGCACACCACCCATAGCCGCCCTCTCGCGGGATCGAACGCCAACCGCCGCCCCACTGGGAACGGCTCGATCACCGGGTTCGCACCCAGCGAGGCGTGGCAGAAGATGCACGTCGAGAACATGCCCCAATATGTCGCCCCACCGTGCGACTGGCGAGCGAGAAATGCCAGGTCAGGGCACTGACATTTCCCGCACGGGACCACCATGAAATCCTGACGGTCGTTGACGGCGGCCCGGAGGCTATGCCCGCTGCGCGCGGCGTTGCGTTAGGCGGGGAGGGAGCAGCTCGGCGGCATCGGGACCCGGCGGCCGTAATCACGCGCCGGGTTCCGATGACGAGGGCATCCGTCCTACTTGTCGTACTTGAGGCAGATCTTGAGCTGCTCCAGCGCCGCGTCGGTCGCCTCGATCGCCTTCACGCGATGGCCGCCGAAATCGTGCGCCGCGTGCTGGAGGTCGAAGCGCGCTTTGCTGAGCGCGTCGATGGCGGCATTGATCGCCGGATGCCGTTCCCCCGCGGACGCGGTGCCGGCGTAGAAGGACAATGACGCGACGCCGGCCATCGCCAGCGTGCCGATCGCGAGTCTCAGCTTGTTGCTCATGCGGTCCTCTCGGGGCCATTGGGTTACCCGATGGACGAGCGAATCGCCGGAGTCGTTCGTGAAGAAAGCTTAACCGCTCGCGCGATCAGTGATGGGCGTTCACGAGCGGGAGCAGCTTCGCGATCCCGGTGTTGTTGCCGGCGTAATTGAGGATGCCAACCTGCACGCCGTGAAGCTCGTGCGCGAAGTTGAAGATGCCGAGCGTTAGGCCGTGCTGCGTGCCCTTCACTTGATTGAACGCGCTCGCCGCGAAGCCGGTGAGCGATCCCTCTCGAGCAATGCGCACCCAGGCCGGCGCGAGCAACGCGCCCTTGACCCGCACGCCACCGGCGACCGGGCTCAAGACGAAGCCGCGCAGCCGGGGCGCGCCCACGGCAAGCCCCGCAATGGTGATCCCGTCGATCGATCCTCCGGCCCCGACTGCGACACCCGCGATCGTGAGCCCGCGAACGCGGTCGCCGGCGCCCACACCAAGGCCGGCGAGGGTAATGCCCACGACATTGTCGCCCGCGCCGACGCCGATGCCGGCCAGCGTCAAGCCATGCACGCTCTGTCCGGCACCCACCCCGAGACCGGCGATCGACACGCCGACCAAGCTCTCGCCCGCACCGACGCCCAGCCCCGCGACGCTGAGCCCACGGACGCGGTTCCCGGCGCCCGCGCCGAGTCCCGCCAGGCTCACGCCGGTGAGATCGTGCCCGGCGCCGACGCCGAGCCCGCCCGCGAGAATGCCCTTCACATCTTGCCCGGCGCCGACGCCGAGACCACCCAGGGCGATCCCGCTCATGTCATTCCCGGTGCCGGCCCCGAGTCCGCCGATGATGATGCCGCGAATGGATTTTCCGGCACCAACGCCCAGCACGCCCAGAGCCATTCCGCTAAAGTCATCGTCGGCGCCAACCCCCAAACCCAACCCGAGCCCGTCGATGCGGCGCGCTCCCGTGACCGGCACGCCGAGCGCGATGCCCCTCACGAGACCGTCGCTATGCTCGTAGGGCGACCAGACCGTCGCGTTCAAACCGTGGACGACGTAATGCCCGCTGTCCCGATAGTTGAGGCGGATGCCGTCCACGTGACGCGCGTTGCCGATGGCGATGCCGACGTCGTGAACCGTGAGATGCAGAGCGCCGTCTCGCGTCGTGTCCGCCGCGGCGTGCGATGTGTCAGGAGAGGCTTGGGCTTGGCTTGCGGCCTGGGCGACGTGCGCGGCGAACACGAGCACGAGAACCGTCGCGCACGATGCGCGGTGTCGCGTGCCGGCAAAGGGGAATCGCATGGGAGGGCAATGGGTCGAGTCGCCCTGACGTACGGCGGGCCCACTGCGGAGTTTCACACGGCCTTACGGCGCCGCTCGCCGATGCGTGCGTTTAGAGCAGCAGCGCGGTGCGCAGCACGAGATCGAAATCGCGGTACGCGATGGGCAGCGGGAAGTACAGCGATCCCGTGCGCATCGCGCGGTCGCGCGCTTCGGCGTTGCGGTGCAATGCCGCGCACAACAGCAAGCGTGCACCGACCGCGCCCAACCACTCCGGCAAACGCTGCGACATGGCGCACGGATGATCGAAGTCGACGATCGCGACGCGCGGACGCGTGCGCGCGACGGCCTGATCGACGGGCTCGTCGTCGAGTGGATGAACGGGCGTGAGTCCGGAGCGAACGACGAAATCGTCGAGCAGTGCAGTGGTGTCGGCATGTCCGGCCAGAATCAGCGCGCGCACCGCCGGTAATGACGGCGGCGCCAGCGACAGCGGTCGGTTCTCCGATTGTGTGAGCTGCACGTTGCGGCCTCGACGAATTGCGATGATCTCATGCGCTCGCGATCGACTCGCGCGAGCTCAATCATGGAAGATTTACGAGAGAGCGCGTAACAGCGCGCGCGATGTTGTCGCTCGCGTGAAACGACGCGCAGCAGATGCTGCCGTGCGCGCGTCGCGTGCTGCAACGCGGTGTTGCACGAGGTGTCGAGAGAGTGATGCAGTGCCTCGCGGTGCGCCTCACGCGAGTGCGACGTCCGGTGCGCGCCGAGTGCGTACTCGGCGCGCATCGGATTTCAAGCGTCACGCAGCGAGGAGTCGGGCGCTCGCGCGGTAGCTGCTGATGATGTTGGGCAGGTAGCGCGACATCGGCGTGTACTCGAGGCCGAGCGCAGCGCTGGCGTGCGAGCCATCCACGCGGAAGCCGGAGGTGGCGAAGCGCGCTTCGTCGAGTGACACGCGTGGACGTCCGCCGAACAACGATGCCGCGGCGGTGGAGAACGTCGCCGACGCCGTCGTGATCCAGTTGGGCGTGATGCCGGGCGCCGATTTTCCGGCAACCTTTGCTACACGCGTCATGAACTCGCGTGTCGACATTGTCTCGCCGTTCAGGATGTAACGCGATCCGCTGTGTCCCTTGTCCGCGGCGAGCGCAATGCCGGTTGCGGCGTCGCGCGCCCAGATCCAACCCATGGGAGCGTCACCCGTGCGGCGACGTTTGCCGGTCACGAAATCGGCAACGAGACGGCCCAGCCATCCGGAGTCGCCGGCAGCCACGATGAGACTCGGATTGACGACGATCACTTCAACGCCCTTCGCGCGATACCGCAGCACCGCGTGCTCGGCGGTGAGCTTCGAGCGTTCGTACGCCGTGTGCGTGTAGCCGCGGTGCACGGTGCGCTCGGTGCCCCAGAAGCCGGGCTGCTCGCCAATCGTGAGCGAGGACGACACGTACACCACCCGCGGGACGCGCGCCTCGAGTGCGGCAGCGAGCGTGTTCTCGGCGCCGTACACGTTCACGGCATGGAACGTGGACACCTGCGGCGCCCAGAAGTCGAAGAACTGCGCGACGTGCACGACGAGGTCGCAACCCTGCATCGCATCGGCTAACAGCCGGGCGCGCATGAGATCGCTCATCACCGGCTCGGCGCCCAACTTCCGCAGCACGCCGATACCGCTCCGCCGGCGAACCTGTCCAACCACCGCGTCGCCGCGCTCGCGGAACACTTCGGTGAGCGCGCGTCCGAGCGGCCCGGCCGCTCCTGTGAGGAATACTCGCATGGCCTGCGTCTCCTGTCGTGTCCGATCGATGAAGCCTCGTTAATTGACGATTCGGACTCGACGGGGGAACGCCACGCGGAGGCGGAAGGGGTTGATGGACCGTGCGTTTGGTGATACTCAGAACTACCCCAACACCACCTCCAGCCCACCCCACATCTCGTGCTTCCCTTCGCCCTCCTCCTCACCGCGGCGGCTGCGTTTCAACAGCCCGCCTACCAGCAGCTCGATCGTCCCTCGAAGCCGCTCGCACCGGCTTCCGCGCCCGCGCGGGCCGCGTTGGACACCGGATACGCCCGGTTAGTCCGTGAGGCCACCACCGATCCGAGGTTTCTGCCGCAGGCGGTTGCCACACTGCCCGCGAGCGAGACAGTCCCGAGCCCGCTCAAATACTTCGGGAGCATTGCCGGTGCCCCCGGCGTGATGCACCACACCAAAGAACTCTACGGGTACTTCCGCGCCCTGGCGCGCGCCACGCCGCGGGTGAAGGTCGACAGCATCGCTACCACGGAAGAGGGGCGCGAGATCATCCTCGTCGTGATCGCCGACGAGCAGACCATGCGCAACCTCGACCGCTATAAGGCGTTGATGCGTCGTCTCGCGGATCCGCGCACGCTGCCGCCAGATTCCGCGGCCACCGTGTTGGGCGAAGCGAAACCCGTCTACTACTTGAACGGCGGCCTGCACTCGCCGGAGATGGGATCGCCCGAAATGCTAACGGAGCTGGCCTACCGCCTCGCCGTAGGCGATGACTCGGCGGATGCGATGATCCGCGATCACGTGATCACGATCATCAATCCGGTGAGCGAACCGGACGGGCGCGACAAGCAGGTCGATTGGTACCTGCACTACACGAAGGGCCGTCCGAAGTTCGATGACGGCTTCCCGCGGTCGTCGCCCTTCTGGGGGCGCTACGCGTTGCACGACAACAACCGCGACGGCCTGCAGATCTCGCAGGCGCTGACGAAGGCCATCTTCGACATTTACTACGACTGGCATCCGTTAGTCATGCACGACCTGCACGAGTCGGTGCCGTTGTTGTACGTCTCTACGGGCACCGGCCCGTACAACGTGACTAACGATCCGATCATCATCGGGCAGTGGCAGGTGCTGGCGAACAACGACATTACGACGCTGAGCGCCGCCGGGCTTCCCGGAGTGTGGACGTGGGCGTTCTTCGACGGGTGGTGGCCCGGCTACGGCATGTGGGTGGCCAACAACCACAACGCCGTTGGGCGGTTCTTCGAGACATTCGGCAACGACGGCGGCGACACGTACCTGCGCGATCTCTCGGACGAGCGGTATGCCGGCGCGCCGGTGACGTCGCGCGAGTGGTACCGCTCGTGGCCGCCGACGAAGCAGGTGTATTGGAGCTCGCGCGACAACGTCAATTACCAGGAAACCGGCGTGCTCGCGTCGCTCACCTATGCGGCGACCAATGCGTCCAGGATGCTGCGCGACTTCTACCAGGTGGGCGTGAACAGCCTCGCGCGCGGGCGCACGGAAACGCCGCACGCGTACGTCATTCCCGGATTCGCCAGGCAGCGCGACCCACGGCGCACGGCGTACCTCGTCAACCAGCTCGAGCGCCAACACATCGAGATTGCCCAACGGACCTCGGGCGACTCGGCGGGCGATTTCGTGATCCGGCTCGACCAACCGTATCGCGACCTGGCGGTGAACCTGCTCAGCACGCAGAACTATCCGAGCACGGCGCAGTATCCGCCGTACGACGACATCGCGTGGACGTTAGGCGAGCTCTACGGCGTGGACGTGCACGCGGTGAACGACACGGCGGTGTTCCACTGGACGGGACTCCAGGCGCTGCACGACACCGTGGCGTTCACGGCTACCGTTCGCGGCTCGGGCCCGGTGTATCTGCTGGCGTATCGCGCGCAGAGCGAAGTGCTGCCCGCGCTCTATCGTTTGCGAGAGCGCGATCGCGCGGCAAGGGCGTCGGTGGCTGTCCGCGCGTTCGTCGTGGGCCAGGACAGTTTTCCCGCCGGCTCGGTGGTGATCGAGCACGCCGGCGCGGATGCCGCGCGCGAGATGGCGACGCGGTGGGGCCTGCCGCTCAGCAGCACGGACCGGGCGCCGCAGGTGCCGTTGCACCCGGTCGACCTCCCGCGCATCGCGATCTATCACTCGTGGTACGATACACAGGACGCCGGCTGGTCGCGCTACACGTTCGATCAGTTAGGCATTCCCTACACGTCCATCGACAAGGACGACCTGCGGCGCGGGTTGCTGCGCAAGCGCTTCGATGTGATCCTCGTGCCCAACATGGGCGGGTCGCTCGACCGGATGATCAACGGCGTGAACCGCGACTTCGGGCCGCTGCCATTCGAGAAGACGGCCGCGACGCCTAACCTGGGCACGCCGGCGTCGAGCCCCGACATCACCGGCGGTCCCGGCTTCGCCGGACTCGAGTCGCTGCGCGCATTCGTCGATGACGGCGGCGAGCTGATCACGCTCGAGACGGCCACGCGGCTGGTGGCAGAGTCCGGCATCGCGCCGGAGCTCGCGCCGCATCAGACGCGGACGCTCTTCCATCCGGGTTCGGTGGTTCGTGTGCGGATGCGACACGCGTCGCCGATTCTCTACGGATTCCCAGACACGACCACGGTGTTCCGCGGCAATTCTCCGCTGTACGAAGTGCTCCCGCGCGACAGCGCGATGCTCATTCTGCAGTACGGCACGAAGCTGCCCGAGCCAGCCGAGAAGGGCGAGATCATGGGCGAGCCGGCGACGAGGCCGGCGGCGCGGGATACCGCCGCGAAATCGAAGAAGCACGAGACGGAGGAACCGTACGTCGTGTCGGGAATGGTTCGCGGCCAGGAAGAAATCGTTGGACAGGGCGCCATCTTCGATGTGCCGGTGCGCAAAGGGCACGTGGTCGCGTTCACGTTCGATCCGCTGCATCGCTATCTCAACCATCACGAATTCCCGATGCTCTGGAACGCGATCATCAACTGGAACGTGGCACCGCCTCACGCGAGCCAGTGAGTGGACAATTCCGTCCCAGGCCGAGGACAGCGGCAGGGGCGGTGATGTCGAACTGTGCCGCGTGCAAGTGTCGCGGTATCAACGGTGTAGCGTGTGATCGCGGATGTCGGGCATGGCGCGTGCCTTCGGCGCGGGGTGTGGGCGCATGACATCTCGTACCGGAGGAACCGATGCGAAAAAGAACCGGCGTTGCCTTAGGCATCGTCGCGCTGGTCGCGGCTGCCGCGCCGCTGAGCGCGCAGCGGGGGTTGCGTGTGATCGATGAGTCGAGCGATGAAGTGGTGCAGTTCACGCCGTACGTAGGGTACCTGACGTTTGGAAGTTTCTTCAGCCGGCGCACGGGCTCGTCGCTGACGACCGACGACGCCGCGGTCGTGGGGGCGCAGCTGGCGCTCAAGCTCGCGCCTAGCATTTCGTTCTACGGAAACCTCGGGTACGCGAAGTCCAACGTCGAGGTCGACGTACCGCTGGCGGCAACAGGCGCAGCGGGCAATTCGAACATCTGGTTGTACGACGGCGGCTTGCAGTTCAGTGTACCGACGGGCCCCTTCGGCCGGGGAAGCGTGAGGCCGTTCTTCCAGATTGGCGCCGGCGCCATGCACTACAACTTCAACGACGGCGGAGACGGGGTGCCGTCGACGACGGCGACCAACTTCGCGTGGAACGCCGGCGTCGGTATCGATGCGAGGATCGCGCGCTCGATCGGCATCCGGTTCATGGCCAAGGACTACATTGGCCGGTTCAATCTGCAGGATGTGTCGGGCGAACCGATCGACGCGCCGGTCACGCAGAACTGGGCGTTGTCGGCGGGGCTGCGGTTCGGGTTCTAGCGGACTCTCGGTGGACACGAGGGCGGGCGGCGCGCTGTGCGCCTCCCGCCCTCGCCTAACGGAATGTCACATCGTGCGCGGCAGGCCGGTCGGGATTCCGAAACCGAGCACGCTCACCAAGTATCCGATGCAGATAAACAGCACGATGCCGACGACGACGACGAGAACCGTGTAGCCGAGTGCCTTTTCCGGCGGCGATTTCATGAGCGCCGGTAATCCCGTGTACAGGAGATACAGCGAATACAGGCCGAGCAATCCGCCGATGATGCCGAGCTGCGGAATGATAGCGAGGATGCCGAACACCCAGGCGGCGGTGTACGAATACGCGGCGACCTTGAACGCCTGGATGCTGTTCTTGGTGCCGCCGAAGGTCGGCGCGAGCGCATCGATCACCATGGCGATCACGTAGATCGCGACCAAGCCGGCCACGAATCGAACGGCCGCGCCGCCTAACGCGGTGCCGACCGGCATTTTGATGCTGCCGAGGAACGGCACGGAGATCCCGAAGATGACCATCCCGAGCGTCGCGCAGATCACCGACACAAGCGACAGCGGAATGACGTAACCGGAATACAGTCCGCCGACCGTGGCCGGCTCGGTGTCGATCACCGTCCACTCCGCCTTCGGCTGCACGATGATGTTTTTCGCCCTGTCGATCACGCCCATGTGAGTATCCCTCGCCGGAACCGTAGTGGGAGAGAGCGGACGCGGCGCGCGTGGCGCCGCACGTGACTCCGCCGGACTGAACTGCCGCGGGAACGGCTGATGATTCGGTATTGGCGTTTGTGGCGCAAGAGGCGACTCAACCGCGAAGTGCAGAATTTGCGGAACCGTAGCCCGGGCAACATGTTGAAGACTGTCGGCCGAGGCCGCTTGGAGTGGTGTCCCCAATCGACCACGGCCACTGTCCAGACGGGCGGACGAATCAGGGGTTGCGGCAAGCGAAAAGGCCTTGCGGGACAACAACTTGCCTTACGGCACGACAGTCGCCATAGTGCTGTAGGGGCGTGGTGTTTCCGGCGCCGGTAGTTCCGCCGGCCAGAGACGGTTGGCGGACTCGAGTTTTGGGAGGGGATATGCTCTCCGTTTTGCTGGTTCCTTTGATGCTTTCAGGCGTCGCGACGGGCGGAGTCCCGGCACCGACGCACGCCAATACCGCGGATCCGGCACCGGCGGTTCGCGTGACGCTGGACCGCAGCGTCTACCAACGAGGCGACCAAGCGAACGTACAGATCGATGTCCGCGACGACGGTTACCTGGTGGTGCTGCACGTGTTGCCCAACGGATCGGTGCGGGTGTTGTTCCCGCTCGATCCAACCGACGACGACTTCGTGCACGGCGGCAAGAGCTACGAGATGGTGGGCCGCGACGGAGGCAGCGCCTTCACGGTGTCGGCGACCAGCTCGGGGAGCGGTGTCGTGTACGCTGCGTGGTCGTCGCAGCAGTTCCGGTTCGACGATTTCATGCGCGACGGCCAGTGGGACTATACGGTGATGAGCGACAGCGCGCTGGCGCAGGATCCGGAAACCGGCCTAACGAACATCGTCGGCCGGATGGCGACGGCGCACTTCGACTACGACCTGCAGACCTACACCACGCAGCAGGTGGTCGCCTACGGGCAGCCTAACTATTACATGTATCCGGACTACGGGTACGATCCGTGGTATGATCCGTATTTCGACGGTCCGTACTATGGCGGATTCATCACGATCGGGTTCGGCGATCCATTCTTTTTCCAGCCGTTCTTCTTCCAGCCGTTCTTCACGCCGTTCCCTCGGACGGTGTTCTTCCCGCGGCCGTTTTTCTTCGGTCGTCCGTTCTTCGCCTGCTTCACATGTGGCGGGTTCGGTCGGTCGCGGTTCTTCACGCCCTTCCGTTTCAAGGGCGATTTCCCGGGCGGTCGCACGGTCGTGGGTGTGCAGTACCGGCCTCGCACCGGCTTCGCCAGCAGCGCGTTCGCGGGTGGTCCTGGTGTGAGATTCGCCGGTGTGTCGCGGGGTGGCGGACATGGCGTACGTGGCGTCACGTGGGCGCCGGCCTTGCGGCCGGGCGACATCGTGGGCGGACGCCGCGTTCCGACGTCGATGCGCGTGCCTAACGGCGAGTCGCGCTTTGATGGACCGACGGTGTTCGGCCCCGGTCGCCGGCCGGCGTTCACCGGCACGCGCGCGATTCCCGACCGGCCGCGCGTCGAGCCGACGGTCCGCGCGCCCGAAGTGTTCCGCGGCAGCGCGCGTCCTGGTACCCGGGTGGCCGAGCCGCCGACTCGTGTGAACGCGCCGGGTACACGTGTGAGCTCGCCGGGGACACGTGTGAGCTCGCCGGGGACTCGCGTCAGCTCACCGCGTGGGCGGCCGTTCGAGATGAGCCCACAGCGGCAGAGTTTCCAGCCGGGCATGCGTGCGGAACCGGCGGAGCGTGTACCGGCGCCGCGCATGGAGCCGCCGCGCATGGAGGCTCCGCGGATGCAAGCGCCGCGCGTGGAGTCGCCGCGGTTCGAGGGCACGCGATCGGAGCCGCGCATGGCCGAACCCCGCATGGCGGAACCCCGTATGTCGGCGCCGCGTGAATCGGCGCCACGGATGTCGGCACCGCGCATGTCCGCGCCGCGGATGTCTGCGCCGCGCATGTCGTCGGGCGGGGCGCGGGGCGGCGGCGGTGGGGGCGGCGGCGGGCACCACCACCGGTAAACCTGGTGGCCTAACGAAAGAGGGCGACGGCGGAAGCCGTCGCCCTTTTTCGTTAGGCCTTGGGGGAGCCTCGGCGGTTCAATCCGCGCCGCCCGCTTCGCGGGCGGCCAGCATCGCGCCGGGCCGGTTCGTGATTACGCCGGCCACCCCGTTCGCCCACAACGCCCGGGCCACGTCGGGACTGTCGATCACCCACACGTGCGTGGGGCACCCGACCCGCCGCCCGGCACCGGCCAACATCCGCATCGGGATCGGAATCCCGTTGAACCGCGTCGGAATCGTGAGCGCGCGGTAGCGCGGCGGACGCGGCGCGCGCCCAACGAGCGCGCGGCTCAACAACGACAACGTCTCGGCCCGGGACGCGCTCCGGATCCAGGGCGGCGCGTCGAATGGGGCCAGCGCGCGCTCGTCGAACGAGGCGAGAATGCACCGCCCAGCGGCGCCCGCCTGCGCCACCACGCGCTTGACGGCCGGAGCCGCGGCGAT
>Ga0075426_10002110_pt1 | contig 14275 bp, 11 predicted proteins | sample SoiMethybrSBSTD5_FD_75304 | JGI IMG/M metagenome (GOLD analysis project Ga0075426, IMG submission 75304) | Bulk soil microbial communities from a Populus tree surrounding site in Tennessee, USA - Soil MetaG P. TD hybrid SBSTD5 | ecosystem: Environmental > Terrestrial > Soil > Tree plantation... | reverse complement strand
TGGGGAGTTCCTCATGCTCCCGCTGCCTTTCCGGTGGGGAGCCAGGTTATGCGCGACACACGAGCGACACTGCGTTGCCAGACGGCTGTGATTGTGTTGATCTCAGGCGGAGCGAGCATGCGCACCTTCCACAGTACAATGGGAAAGCCAATCACCAGCATCAGTTTTGTAATCAGTGCGACTCCGAATGAGTGGGGAATGCCCCAGTGAGAAACCAGGTACAAAACAGTCGCAATACTTAACATCCCAGAAACACGCCTCATTCCCAGACGCAGCGGGAACACCCGCTGGGAATACCAGTAACTACCGGCGGCGAGACCCGCAAAACTGACGAGCGTCGCCCATGCTGCTCCCATCATTCCATAGTGCAGAATCATGAAATAATTCAGGGCAAGATCGAGGATGGCCGCAATTGCTCCCACTAGGCCAATCAGATCCGTGCGGTTCGTCAGATACATCCCGAGCTGCACGTAAAAGGCGATACCCCAAAAAACATAGGCCAGCACGATAACGGGAACTACCGCCTGGCTGTAGGCAAACTTAGATCCCACCATAACATGGATGATCTCCGGACTAAACACAGAAAGCACAAGCCCCGAATAAATCAGAACCAGTGAATAGAGAACAAAAATCCGGCTAAAGATCCGCTCGTAATTGGGCTGAGCGTGCACAGCATACATGCGAGCCTGCCACATAATGTAAAAAGGCTGCACTATTAGATAGTTCATCATGTAGCCAAACTTGTACCCCACAGCATAGATTCCAACCACCTCAAGGTTGCGAAGATGCTGCAAGAAGAAGCGGTCAGAAAAATTCAAAACGAACATAGCCAAGTTCGAAAACATCAAAGGACCGCCAAATGCGAGCATTCGCCGCAGCCACGGCATGCTGAGATGAAGGCCTGCATCGCGTACAGCCCAGGCTGATAGCAGGAGCAAGCTGAGGACGTTTACGATTAAACTGCTCCATAGAATACCTACCAAACCGATTTTTAACACTGCGACGAAATAGATGTTGAGGGCCAGCAGTAGACCGAGGCTGACGTTGCTAACCAGAGTAAAGATGCCCGACGCTTCCAAGGCACGAAGATAGGTTCGGGGGACAGTGACCGCATAGCTGAAAACAAAACCAAGAAATGAGATTAGGAGATATGTCGGGCTAACCTTTGGTCCAAGTATAAAGTACGAAATCGGCCGAATAAAGGCCGCGCCAACAACTAGGGTAACAGCTCCGGTCGTGAGTACAAACAGCATTGCTGTGCTGATGACCCTTTTTTTGTCTTGAGGCGTTTGTGCAGCAGCATAGCAACGAAGCACGGCTGCAATCATTCCCATGGTCAGGAACATTCCAAAAAGTGACATGCTCAAGTCGAGAATTTCGAGAATGCCGTAATCCAAGGGATTGAGGTAGTGGGTGTAGAACGGCAACATCAGGAACCCGAGGGCCTTCGCCAACACATTGCCCAGCCCGTAAACTATCGTGTGGCGAACCGCGGTACCCAACTCACTAACAATCGTGTCTCGTTCCTGGACGGTTTCCATCAGCAGTCTTCTAATCTTCTAACCCCAGTTGTTCTTATACAGAAATACTTTAGCGAGGAGTGCCTGCGAGCTAGCGCGGAGCGAAAAAGCTGATTCAGCGCCCTGAAACGTGATACCAGAAAGCCGCTCGCCTCTGTGCCGGGTTTAAGGTAATCACCTTCGGAGGACCAACAATCTTTCGTTGCGTGTAGGCCCTGCCATGCACCTGCATTGAGGTATATAGGACGCTGCATTTTCGCTTCCACAACGGTCCTGTTGCGGGGAAAATGGACTTTGGTAAAAGTCCGACTTGGGACCGCGGAACCGCAAAAGAACGTTCCTTGAAGAAGGAGTTTAGCGAGTTTTGTCTGGCCGGAGACTGCAAAACTTTGCGATTTGCAGGAAAAATCCTTCCTCCGAGCTTCTCCATGAATGCCCACACATCTGACCGTACAGAAGAGCTGTAAAACCGCATTGCGTTCAATCAGAGCTTGGCTTTTTCAAAGCAATCTGATCTTCGGCTGTTCTGTTTGGTGCCAGGTCCAAACGCTCAGAGTAATTCTTCATGTATATGAGAACTGCTTTGACGTGTTCCAGCATTGACCGCCTTGCGCGCCTGTACAGCGGTTTGTGGTAGACATTGCTGAGATCACTAACCGTTAGGTTCGTTTGCAGATAGCCATTGATCGCCTGAAGTGTTTTATCAGGATGGAACACCAGTTCATCGTACTGTAGATGCAGATGACGAAGATTATTCTCTGTGAAGAAGCTAATGATCGAATTCTTGATTCCTTCCTCATAGTATCGCGTATATCTGTAGGTTTGGATCCTACGTCGCAACGTCTGCGACACCCAACTCTGCATGAGGTCGCGAGTGATCAAAATAAACCTGCAGTCGTCTAGTTTTAAGAAATTCTTCCAAAATCTAATGGTCAGCCATAGCCTTGGATCCTTCCACACCCAAGGTCGACGAGCATTGCATTTATCGACAAAAATCCTATACGCGCGTGCGTCTGTTTTGCCAAATAAGGAAGCAACAGCGCTAATTGCATCATGAGAAAATTCCCTTGTGTAGTCCCCAGTGTAGCCTGCCTCTTTGAGAAGCTTCTCATTCAATTGGATCAATTCTTCATTTTCATAAGTGTCGTACTCAGATTTGCGAAATGTCGTATCTCCGGTCCAATACCCGGCTCGAGAAATAAGGCCTGTAAATACAGAGCTGCCGGTTATACCCGAAGTGAGAATGATCGCGTTGGGCTGCGTCACAGAGTGTGGTCCCTGTTTATCCATGGCCCTCACGGCGTAGGATATTATACATGCGGTAAGCGGCAGCCGGGCGTAGTCTCATCCTGAGCATTCGAATGTACATTCGTCCAATCTGAACCTAATCTAGGCAACAGTGCGTTCCGGAGGGGAGGGTGGAATGAGGCTCACAAGTTCAATTGTGGTTCGATGAAGTACCGGGGTCGGGAATGCCAGAGCCGATTGGAGCTGAAAATCCTTGCACATCTGGGAACGACTTTTCCGTGTTCGAGTTAATTGTGGGCGTTAAATCACTCGGATTGGTACCCTGCCCGGTCGATCCAGCCCACAAGCATATGAAAACAAACGTTTTGTTTCAAACTCGCCAGTACCGCCGATCTGCTGATATTTCAGTTAGCTGCCCGAAGAAAGGGGCCTCCCAAGTGGCAATCAGTTTGCAGGTTGCACACTCTAACTATGCCCATTGTGGTGCGTAGAGCGGATATTGACGGCGACCGCGAAATCGTGATCGGCACTCTTAGGCGCTACCTGAACAGTTTCGTTGACGAACGACGTTATGAATGGCTATACCGCACAAATCCTTTTGGACCAGCGCGTACCTGGCTCGCCCTGGACTCGTCCGGCGAAGCCATAGGAAGTGCTGCTGCGTTTCCACATCCTATGCTCATTTGTGGCCAGCAACTTCTCGGGTGCGTTCTTGGTGATTTTTGCGTCAGTGAACGACATCGAACCTTGGGTCCAGCCATTCGCTTGCAAAGAGAATGCCTGGCGGGCACACGATCTGGCGAATATTCATTCTGTTACGACTTTCCCAGCGCTAGCATGACTGCCGTGTATCAACGCCTAGGTATGACTCCCAGGAGCAGGATTTACCGATTAGCTAAGCCTCTGCGCGTCGAGGAGAACCTACTCGGCCATGTGGGATTCAGTTGGGTGAGAAAGCCTCTTGCATATGCAGGAGACTTGATACTGCGGTTTCTCGAGACCACGCCGGCGTCTGCCTTGACATTTATTGAACACTACGAGCGCTTTGGCGAAGAGTTCACCGTGCTGATGGGTGAGCTCGGCAAAAGGTATACGGCCACTACGTATCGGTCGGCTACATACCTTAACTGGCGCTACAAAGATCATCCTCTTCGGCAGCACAGAGTAATCACCGCTCGTACTAACAAGGGTGAATTAGTAGGCTATCTAGTCCTGTACCGTGATGGAGACATAGCGACAATCGCAGACCTCGTGATTGCAGGCGAAGATGATATCCTCCAGGGATTAATAGTGTCAGCAGCCTCGCAGTTGCGCTTGGAAGGCGCCAGAAGGCTCGATTTCCCCTTGGTACGGAATAGCCCTTGGATTTTTACTTTGCGCCGACTTGGTTTCTTTACCCGTGAAAGCAGTCCCGTTATGGCGTGGGAAGGGCGTCCAGGAACACCATCCGTCACCGGCAAGTTATTATTGTTGGCAGGCGACAGCGAAAGCTAACAGGAGATCATGTGAAAAACGGAGATGTGCAGCAACATGTACTTGCGTTTGTGCTGAAGCGATTTCCGCTAGCACGGAGGCGCAATGTCAATGAATCCTATGAACTCCTAGATAATGGCATTATCGATTCCTTGGGTGTCCTTGACCTAGTATCTATGCTGCAGAAGGATTTCAAAATTGCAATCGAGGATGATGAACTAACTCCTGACAATTTTAACAGTGTTGCACGAATAGCCGCATTCGTTGATGCAAAGCTCTGAATAATGTAAACAGTTGAGCACATTGTGCATGAATATTGTGAAACGCACGGGAGTTTTTCGCGCGTACAGGTGTGGGTGGCCAGGATTAGGAGCGGGTCCTTTCAGCTCCAGGATGATGCATGTGTTCTAGGGTAGGTTTCTGTGTGTCGGAATGTTTATCTTTCGGAGTAAACGGCTAATATGGAATATCTAATTCATCATATGCTGCGCGCCAGCGCAGAAAGACTTCCGAACAAGGAAGCCTTGGTACATGGTGAACAACGATTAAAATACTCAGAAGTATGGCAACTCAGCACCAGTCTTGGCTACGCGTTGAGGGAGCTCGGCGTTGAGCGAGGTGATCGCATAGGAATATTCCTAGAAGCCTCCGTACCGCAGGTGGTTTCTATCTTTGGAATATCGATAAGTGGGGGTGTGTATATCCCTATCAATACACTTCTGTTTCCCGACCAAGTTGCCCATATTGGAATGAATAGCGGGATGAAGGTTTTGATTACCAGTAACCGCAAGCTCAAGGCATTACTCCCGAGAATTCACGAACTCACCTCGTTACAGGCTGTGATTACTGTTGCTGACGAAAACAGCTGCGAGGTAGTACTCCGACACTACGATTTCGACGATATGACGCACGTGCCTCACGCAGCGACACAGCCGGATTGCCAGATCTCAAAGGATTTGGCTGCGATTCTGTACACATCCGGTTCCACCGGCAAACCCAAGGGAGTGATGCTGAGCCACGCCAACGTAATGTCTGGGGCAACCATCGTATCGTCTTATCTCGAGATAACAGAAAAAGAAAGAATCCTCGCAGTACTTCCTTTCAGTTTCGATGCGGGAATGAACCAGCTCACGACCGCTGTCCAGCAGGGTAGTACGCTTGTTTTGACGAAGTTCGTCTTTGCCCGGGAGATCGTTGACACTATGTTGAAGGAACGGGTCACCGGGCTAGCGGGTGTACCCACTCTTTGGAGCTTATTGACACAGTCATCGTCAGGGTTACTCAAACAGCCATTTCCAGATTTGAGATACATAACGAACACTGGTGGGGCAATGCCTCAGAATGTTCTCTCGGTTTTGCGTCGCGCCCTTCCTGATACGAAGATTTACTTGATGTATGGACTAACGGAAGCTTTCCGATCAACGTACCTTCCACCTGCCGAACTGGACCGACGTCCTACGTCGATGGGCAAGGCGATCCCCGATACTGAGATTCTCATTGTTCGGGAGGATGGCACGCCATGCGCGCCCGGTGAAATTGGGGAGCTAGTACATCGAGGACCAACTGTATCATTGGGCTACTGGAGAAATCCCGAGGCCACCAAAAAAGTACTGCGCCCGAATCCTGTTGCCCCGACGGAAATAGCAAGCGACGAGAGGGTCTGCTATTCCGGCGATTTAGTGAAGGTGGACGACGAGGGTTTTCTCTACTACGTTGGCAGGCGGGATGCGATGATTAAGTCGTCAGGATTCCGCATCAGCCCGACAGAGGTTGAGGAAGTGCTGTTTCGTAGTGGCAAGGTTCGGCACGCCGCAGTGATAGGTGTCCCAGACGGAATTCTTGGCCATGTAATTAAGGCATTTGTTGTACCTCGAGAAGGCGACAGGGTGGACGTAGATAAATTGCTCATGTACTGCGCAGAAAATGCTCCTCAGTACATGGTTCCGCGGTGTATCGAGGTACTTCCTGAGCTGCCTACAACTAGCAGTGGCAAGGTTGATTATCCTGCGCTGCGCCGTCGTGAGGGAATGTAGGCATGCCTGGTGATTGCTCGTTCAATGAGTTCTTTCAAGAAAAGGACGGCGACCTCCTCGTCGGGGGCCTTGCGCTTTCGACTGTTGCGGCAAAGTTTGGCACACCTTTGTTCGTTTATGATGAAACGGTATTAAGTCGCAAGTTCCAGCTGATGCGAGAATCACTTCCAGAGGAGATCGAAATCTATTACTCCATCAAAGCAAACCCTAATCAGGATATACTGCGGTTCTTTGTTGGCAAACAATGTGGGTTAGAGGTGGCATCGGTCGGTGAGTTTCACCAGGCCAGAGTCGCCGGATGCATGCCTGACAAGATCGTGTTTGCAGGTCCAGGTAAAGCCGAGCGTGAACTAGAGTATGTAATCGAGGCTGGAATTGGTGAGATCCATGCTGAATCCCTGCTGGAAGTAGCGCGCATCGGTAGAATTGCTGCGCGCCGCGCGAAGCGGGTGCATGTAGCCCTTCGGGTCAATCCGACAGGGGAAGCCGAAGGGGGCGCCATGCGCATGGGCGGCAGGCCGGCTCCTTTTGGAGTCGATGAAGAGGTTCTGGATCAAGTGTTGAACGTCACCCTAGTTACACCGTGCATAAATTTTGCTGGTGTGCATCTGTTCAGCGGGACACAAGTTCTAGATTACGCAATTCTTATCGACCAGTACAGACACGCGCTGAAGGTTGCGAAACACATTGTTAAGGAGACTGGATCTCCCCTGCGCACGGTCGATTTCGGTGGAGGATGGGGGATACCGTACTTTGCACACGAAAAGCCTCTCGACCTGCCTAAACTTAAAGTCTCTTTGCAAAATTTGTGGGTAAGTGTCAGGCCGGACCTAGATTTTAGTGGCACTCAGTTCTTAGTGGAACCAGGACGTTTCCTGGTTGCGGAAGCAGGGATTTATATCGCAAGAATCAACGACATCAAAGAATCACGAGGCAAGAAGTTCTTGATCCTTGATGGAGGCATGCATCACCATTTGGCTGCGTCTGGGAATCTCGGGCAAACGATCAAGCGTAACTATCCGATTGCGAACGCTAGTCGCTTAAACGCTCCCCCGGAGGAAGTTGTCGACGTGGTCGGACCGCTTTGTACACCCCTCGACGTTTTAGGCCGAAGTGTGACTTTACCCAAAAGTGAGATCGGAGATATCCTAGCGGTTTTCCAATCGGGAGCATATGCCCGCTCAGCTAGTCCTTTAGGGTTTTTAAGCCATCCTTCGCCGGCAGAAGTATACGTCCGGGACGGCGATGCCCAAATGTCACGCCAGCGTGGCTGCAAGGAAGACTATTTGCGCGATCAAATGGAATGCATAGCAAGAAACGTGTAAGTGTCAGTTTCACCGCTTCATGAGTGTTAAGAAACTACGGCATTCGTGTGTTGCAACAAAAGACCGGGAGTGCTTAGGCATAACCTGGTTCAGGGAGCTCTGATTGCGAGCATACGTATTTCTAGCCATCATGGTTGTTTTAGTACCGGCCGCACTATTTTCGCCCTTCGTAGGGCTGCTGGGCTGGACCTGGATTTCTTATTTCAATCCACATGAGTTTACCTTTGGTTTCACACGCACTCTCCCTGTCGGGTACCTCATCGCCGTGCCGACTCTCCTAGGACTGGTATTCACTCGTAACCGTAGGTTTCCTCCACTCACTAGAGAGACGTTTCTGCTTCTTCTTTTTTGGTTTTGGTTTTTGGTTACTAGCATTAATGTCTATATTTCACCTCTCTTCCAGCATCATCTGGCCGAGACGGAGCAGAAACTTGTTGTTGTGAGCAAGATCTTTCTCATGGTGTTCGTTAGTCTCATGCTGGTGGTCGATTCAAAGAGGCTGCGCGTCTGGTACTGGGTGACAGCTGGGATTTTTGCGTTTTTTGCGTTCAAATCCGCAATTTTTGGAGTACTGACCGGCGAACAATACAAGATTTACGGTCCACCCAATTCCATGATTGCCGATAACAATGACTTTGGTCTGGCCATGAACATCGCGCTTCCCATGTTCGTCTGCCTATACAAAACTGAGAAGTCGCGATTCACGAGTTGGGTGTTTCGGCTCACCATTCCGTTAGGAATCATTGCTGTAGTGCTCACCTATTCCCGTGGCGCTATGCTTGGTTTAGCCGTTCTACTGACTTTCTGGGCATCAAAATCCAAGTACAAAATGCTAGGTGCCATCGGACTGATTCTGAGCGCGCTTGCCATCTTTGCTTATGCTCCTGAAGCTTGGATTCAGCGGATGGAGACTATCCGTACTGCACCGGAGACCGACACGTCTGCCCAGAGTCGGCTGCGGTCTTGGAAGTTTTCCCTTGACCTCGCACGCGACCACCCATTTTTTGGCGGCGGTTTCGAGACATTCACTCTGCCACTTTATGCTCAGTATGCGATCGATGATACTCACGGCCCTCACAGCATTTATTTTCAAGTTTTGGCCGAACATGGCGTGCCCGGGTTAATCATTTTTTTGGCTTTGATTACCTCCTGTTATTGGAGCTGTCGCAAGCTCGTACGCAAATTTCGTGACTCTGGTCCGCTAGCCTATCTATCAGAGTATGCGCAAATGGTACAGCTGAGCATGGTCTCATTCCTGGTAAGCGGGGCGTTTCTCGGTAGAGCTTATTTCGATCTGTTGTACCAGCTTGTGGCTACGGTAATAATACTTAAATCTTTGGCGCATCAGGAGATAAGGCGTGCACAGCTGTCTCATGATGTCGGAGATGAGACCTTACCGGTCACAGCGATTGAGCTGCCCGCTGCTTCTGTATAATGTCCACCCTCTAGTTCTGAGCCGAGATGACCAACGAAAAAGTAGATCGCATGCGCCTAAGCTTCCACGTGCTTGGTACAACGGTGCTAGCCCTCCTTCTTAACTCATTGCCGGCGTTCTCACAACTCTCTGTACCGCTGATTACCCAAGAGGCGCTGCCCCCGAATACTCCAGGCCTAGCACGCAGGACTGAACCGGTCACGGTGGGTGTGCCGCTGAGCGATAGCCAAGGTGTTTCTAGCGTTAGCCAGCTAGGCCTTTCCGGTGTTTCTGTAGGCCAGTTCCGCTGTTTAGGAAGATGGCCTTCTGCAAATTGCAAATGGGTAGAGATTGACTACGAATTGCCCGCCCTCGCTGCCGGTGGTTCCAAGACCGTTACTTTAACCTATGGCAAAGGCAATTTTGGGGGCAGGGATCTCGCAGCTGATTCCAGACCAAACGACGCGAGTGCTGGAACCATCACGGTCAATACCGGTGTTGGCGGATGCGTATTTACCATCCAGAAGGCTCGCTTTGACGTACTGCACATGGTTGTCTGTGACGGCAGGACTCTGGTCGATGGGGGTTCTACAGGTTTGACATTAATGGGTCCAGCGTACGCAGCCAAACCTGCAAGCACAACCTGCGCCTTCGATTCCACATGCGCGGCGCTCTATGCTTCATCAAACGATCCATCCTCTGCCTGTGTTGTTGAGGAGAACGGGCCGGCAAGAGCCGCTGTCAGATGCAGCGGCGGACTGAAAGATATTGCAGGCAACAGATACATGGGTTTTCTTGTGCGACTACATTTCTATGCTGGCAAGCAGCAGTTGAAAATGGTTGCCACTCTGAAGAATGCAGACGATGGAGCGGCAGGCTCTTTCCCTGTCTCCTACAAAGGGTATCAGTCATTCGAGCTTCGTTTGTCCACGAAACTAACCGGCAGCAACATATGGACGATTGGAACTGATGGTGCTCACACGGCGGGCTGCCCCAGTCACGGCTACTGTAGTGGCAGGCTTGCGGCTGGGCAGGATGTTTACATCTATCAGGGCTATTCGGCCCAAAATCTGGACCCGGGCTTCAACTCCGCTCTGCAATTTCGGAGTGTGGCGCTGGCGAATGCAGCAGTAGACATCACCCGTGGCAATCAAGGAAGAGACTTTGTTTATGCCCAAGACGGGTATATCGTCGTCGGTCCTGGGGCTCCGGTAATCGGCCGAGGTACCTCTTCTAGTGCGCCACGGAGCTCGATGGGTTGGGCAGACGTGAGGGAAGCTTCCGGAGGACAGGGCATAACGTTCGGCACAGATTACATGCAGGGCAACTTCCCGCGCTCCCTTGAAATCCGCAACGGGGGCCGAGAAATTCGCATTGGTATTTCTCCCAATCAGGGTCTGTGGAAAGGGGTTTGTGGCACGCCGGCACCATGTAGAAAGGTGTATTACCAACCATGGCCAGAGTACAAGATTGCAAATCTCGACCTTATCTTTTATGCCTCCGACAGCGCTTCTCGTGCGCAAGATCGATTCTTACGTATGCAATATCCTCTTATCGCACGAGCACCGATAACATACTATAACTCGACCAAGGTGTTAGTCTATCCCCTTGTTGACCCGGTGCAGCACGACCGGTACATGAATGGCATCGCAGCCCGATCGGGAAGGCAATTTATACCCCTGAAGGATGCGGCTCCAGTAATAACAAGATTTTATGATTGGTCGGCTGGGGGCAGCGCCAACCAAGCCGAGTACCGCTATGGAGACCTGGTACACCGCTGGCTGGAGCGTGGGTTCGCTGGACGTTACGTAAATACAATTTGGTTCACACGTTTTCAGGAGCAATTTGCTTGGGAGCGGTCGGACAATATCACCTGTGTAGCCCATGGGGCACGATACACCGGCTGGGCTTGTCATGAATCGCCAAATGATCTCAGCCCGTATAACGCCTCTCCCTCACGGTGTACGTTCAAATTAGCAAATACATGCACAGACAACAGCGGCATGATGCCTAATAACTGCTCGGCGGGAGTGGGCTGCCGCGGTGGCTATGTTGATCCTGTTGCCGATGAGAACTCAAGTAGCCGGCACTACCACTGGTGGAGTGCCATTTATAACTATCTGATGACCGGAGATGAGGATATTCATGACCTCCTGATTGATGGAGTCACGAACGAATATACAGCGATTGGTTCGGCCGGGAACTATACCAAGGTGAGCGGCAACGGAAATCTCGCTGCTACGCCGCAGTTCAATCTGTCGTGGCAAGCGAGCGGGATGAACAACCGCCTGGGTCAGTCTGGATCGTTTGGAGGGCGATTAGGAAGTGCTGCTCACCTGTGGCGATTTCTTGTGGACACAGGAGACACACAAAACGCCAATTTCGTCCACATTATGATTCGTAACCTCCTGTCCGTCATGTACAGGGAACCATGCGCCACTACAGGTACGGGATCGCTGAATCAGAATTGGCCATCGGGCTGCACTCCCAAGTATGATGGCTACGCTAATGGGCAGCAAACCAGGGGCTTCTCCGCATATCGAGGACAATTCTTTGGCCCTAACGAGGCAAACAACGTTGTCCGCTGTGTGCCTGCCCAAAGGCAGAACGTTATAGCTGACGGTCGCGTTCGATGTATTGAGCCTTTCATGCAAGGCTATTTAATTGACGCGGTGTGGGCGCTAACACAGCTAGAAGGTCCAGCATGGGGTGACTATCAAAAGTTGCTGGATTTGGCGTATGGTGATGCGATCAACACTGATGCTTCAAACTACCTCGTCGGCTTGGCCAATCATCCAGAGCCGTCACAGGACCAGCTCGTCTATACCATGGCTGCAGATCAGCCGAATGATTTGAGCTGGAAAAATCCTTATAGTGCTGGCGATGTAAACGGTCCAGGCCCACCGTCCGAAGCAATTTACTCCCTGTGGGGTAATTATACGGGAGAACTGACACCCTGGCGATCGCATTGGGAAAATACGTATTTGAATTACGCGGCGAATCATAGTTACGCGGCAGATGCGATGCCCGAATACGGCACGCAAATGACCGATTCAATCGTAGCCCTTATCCTACATCCCGCGATCTCCAAGCTGATCACTGTTTGTTCCGGCACTTGGAAACAACCGGGTTGCAGTGCGTCCTACGATTCGCAAGCCGGTAAGTGGATGTTGAGATGGACAGCCCCGGCAGATGTGTCGAAATATTATCTCAAGGAGAACAATGCGAAGATGATTGTAGACAATATCGGCTGGTCAAACAGCACGAATACCCCGTTAGACCCAGACGTGGCTACAGACTACAACTGGTTCGCCTTGGGCAACAACGTGGAAACTACGCCCCTACCCAGGGCGAGTGCAGCAATGGTTTCCGCTCCGAGTACAGCTCACTTTATGCTGAAAGCACTTGTTTCGGCAAGTCGACACTCCATCAGGTGACATACGCATTCCGGTGCTCAATTTCCTGTATCACTTGCCCATCATCTTCTCCAACCAATACTTTGGACTAGTACGATAGAGCTGCGTAGCTACCCTCTTGACGGTTTTTCTACGGGTAAGCTTGTCGATAAAATCCTTGGAATACGGGTTGATGGCAAAGAGGCTGTCAAGGGAGACTTCGCCGGCCTGAGCAGTAGCAATCGCGCAGTCCAGCACGGCGATCGCTTGGTCGATCTCCTGCTGAGTTATTGTCAGCGCGGGCAGGAACCTCAACACCGGTTCGAAGTAGCTATATGTTAAGTGCACACCCTTTTGCTCACAGAGGCCGGCAATAAGCATACAAAGGTTCCGGTCGGCCTCCCCATAGCCCAGTTCTAGGCCCAGCATAAGACCTTGACCGCGTACATCACGTATGATCGGATATTTGGTCATTAACTGTCTGAGCCGCTGCTGAAAGTAATTCCCATTTTCTGCCGCTTTTTCTACCAAATTTTCCTCGCGCACAATGTCGATCGTCGCCGCCACAGCAGCGGCAGGGAGTGGGTCTGATTGGTGACTGGACAAGTGTATCCAGCCTTGTTCGGCAACCCGTTCAGCAATGGAATCGGTAGTGATGACCGCTGACACCGGAAATCCGGCGCCAGCGCTCTTCGATACCACTAGAATGTCGGGTTCGACCTCATGGTGTTCACAAGCAAACCACTTCCCGGTGCGGCCGAATCCGGTTTGCGCCTCATCCACAATCAATAAAGCCCCGAGCTCTCGTGCCAGCTCCTTTAAGCGTTTCAAGTAACCCGGTGGCGGTACAATCATGCCGCCAGCCGAAAGAATTGGTTCTATAATAATGGCAGCAACACCTTTCGCCCTACTTAATGCTGATTCCACAGAGACATCCAGACACAAGAAGTTGCACTCTGGAAAACGATTCTTGACGGGGCAGTGATAACAGTGGGGAGCAAGAAAACGGAAGCTCTCTGGAACGGCCGGACCTGAGCCATGGCGATCGTGGGGAGAGAAGATCGAGGTCAAACTCTTGACTCCGATCGATAGCCCGTAATAACCGCGATTAAAACCGATGATGCCCTGCTTTTGAGTGTAGGTCTTCGCCAAACTGATGGCGCACTCGTTAGCCTCGGTGCCAGTTGACAGAAAGACTGCCTTGTTCAGCGGGCCAGGAGCAACTTCTGCGAATTTTGCGGCTGCCTCAAGCACAATCGGACTGAGAAATTGCGTGCCGATGTGTACCACGCGCCGCATCTGCTCGACCATTCGCTCAACATATTTCGGATGGTTGTTCCCCAGGATGGAACAAAATTGCCCCGCAGCAAGATCGAGGATCCGATTTCCGTCCGGGTCCTGGAGATACACTCCTTGCGAGTCACTAATCAGATTGTCGGCATACGGCATCGCCATCAGCATGTGTTTGCCGTATTTTCGCCACAACTCGAGGCTGTTATCCTTACCTGCTGGCATTAGAAAATGTCTCCGTTGCTCAGGGATGGGGAAATCGACTGGCCCTTAAGTAAAGTGTATCTTTCAGTGAGGCCAACTCGAGCTGTTTTCCCTGCGTGTTTTGTCCAGGTAGGTGCGTCTCACTTGGAGGTCGCACGACCGGGAAGGAATGTAGACATGCGTGCTTCAAACCGCATCAGTTGCAACCAGATTTCCTTTTGGGCCATGGGTCTCCTGCGGCCTCGTGACAGGTAACAAGTTGAAAATAAATGGCTTAGCGTGGTTCTGCGTGGCCGATTTGCCGCCGGCGCGCAAACCAGGTGAAAACCTGTGGGTACGGAATGAAAAGAATTTCACCATCTTCGTCTAATAC